>Ga0335079_10005035_pt1 | contig 15168 bp, 12 predicted proteins | sample Lox_Sample_33_FD_206719 | JGI IMG/M metagenome (GOLD analysis project Ga0335079, IMG submission 206719) | Soil microbial communities from Loxahatchee National Wildlife Refuge, Florida, United States - Lox_Sample_3.3 | ecosystem: Environmental > Terrestrial > Soil > Wetlands | place: USA...
TGCTATGCGGATGGCGCTCGGCGAAAACGCGCGGATGGCATTTGACACGCTCCGCCAGAACAAATCGCGGTCATTTCTGACCGTGCTGGGCGTTGTCATTGGTGTGACCACGCTCATCGCCGTCTCCTCCGTCCTCGTTGGGCTCGATACTTCCATCCGCGATTATCTTAATGAATTTGGCGCGGACACGATTTTCATTTTCAAATACAACATCGGCATTCGCACCACGCGCCCAACGCCGGAAGAACTCAACCGCCATCCGTTGACGATTGAAGATGCCATGGCCATCAAGGCCGAATGTCCCGATATCGTGAACGTAGACGTTCAGGCGCTCGCGCGCATCACCGGCCCGTTTCCTCCCACGGCGTCCGCGCGCTATGAAGGCCGCGAAATCAGCACGGTAAATTACCGCGGCACGCTCCCCAGCGCCGTGGATGTCTATTCCTTGCGGTTTCTCTTCGGCCGCTATTTCACGGAAGCCGAAGACGATCATCGCTCCGACGTCGCCGTAATCGGTTACGACGTCTACAACTCGCTCTTCCAGGGAGAATACCCGCTCGGCAAGGAAGTCATGGTGAAAGGATCGCTCTACACCGTCGTTGGCGTCTTGGATAAGCGCAAAGGGGGGTTGAACGCGGGCCAGTCCGTGGACATTGATTTCTGGGTGCCCTATCGCACCTACCGCAAACACAATCCGCAGGATGACGAGCTTGCAATCTCAGCCGCGGCCGCGCCCGGCAAAGTGGATGTGGCGGAGGATGAAATCCGCGGCGTGCTTCGGCGCCAGCGGAAAGTCGGCTACAACGATCCCGATAATTTCGGCATGACCAGCGCGCAGGAAATCGCCGAACAGTTCCGCCAAATTGTAGGCTCCATCGCGGGACTGATCATTGCTGTCAGTTCTGTCGGCCTGCTCATCGGCGGCGTGGGCGTTATGAACATCATGTTGATGTCCGTCACACAGCGCACGCGTGAGATCGGCGTCCGCAAAGCCATCGGCGCGCGCCGGCGCGACATCATCTGGCAATTCCTCACCGAAGCGGTCACGCTGACCGGTGCCGGCGGGCTCGTTGGTGTCGGCGTCGGCTGGGGCATAAGCAAACTGATGCAAATCGCCGTCCCATCGCTGCCTTCGGCCGTGCCGCTCTGGGCCGTGCTTCTCGCGGTCGGCGTTTCCATGAGCGTCGGGCTTTTCTTCGGGATGTATCCCGCGATCAAAGCCGCGCGCCTCGATCCAGTTGACGCGCTCCGCTACGAATAAATTAACCGGAAAATTGAATTGCAGTAGTTCTTCAGGAAGTTGCTGAATGCGATTTTGGTGAAGAGCCGCGCACTTCGGTACCCGCAACGACATCACTCACTTTAATTGTTCTGTTCTCATACGCGGATTTCGTCGCGGCGAGTGAAACTTGTAGCGCGCGAATCCCGTCGTCTATCGTGATGCTCGGCGGCTGGCCCGCGAGCACTTTCTTTCCAAAATCATCAAGCTGCGCCACGTAGGCCTTTTCAAACCGCTCCATAAAGTACGGCACCGTGTCATGAGCAATCGAATTCTTCGTCATCACATCGATCGCGGTCTCCCGCAAATAGCCCATCCGCAGCGTTCCCTTGGACCCCAAAATTTCTGTCGCGATGTCGTACCCGTAGATTCCGGTCCTCGACAGATCCACCACTCCCAGCGCTCCGCTCATAAACCGCAGCGTCACCACCGCATTGTCGAAATCCCCCACCGTTGCGAGTTCCTTCGCGCAAATCGTGACGGCCGTCGAGTGAACCGATTCAACCTTGCCCATGAACCATCCCGCCAAATCAAAATCATGGATGCCCATGTCCGCGATCATCCCTCCGCTGTGCCGCGGGTCTGCGTATTCAAGTGACGGTGGATACGGGTCCCGCGATGACGACTTAAAGAGCAGCGCTTCCCCAATCCCTCCATCTTTCAATCGCGCCATCCCCGCCGCATACGCTGGATCGAATCGCCGCATAAATCCGATATTCAGAAATTCGCCCGTTCGCGTGGCCGCTTGCTTCATCTCCTCGCATTCCGCAAGCGAAAGTGCCGGTGGCTTCTCGCAAAATGTCGGTTTGCCGCGTTCGAGTGACGCGACCGAGTATTCGCGGTGTGTGGAAGTCGGCGTCGTAATCACCACCGCGTCCACTTCCGGATCGGCCAGCAAGGAATATGCGTCGAAGTGGAGCCGATCCACTCCAAATTCTTCCGACACGCGCCCAACGGCCGCGCGATCCGTGTCCGCAACCGCGGTAAGCCTGATGGACCCCACGCGCCCCGAAAGGAATTGCGCATACAGCCGCCCCAGCCGCCCCAACCCAATCAGTCCGACTTTCAGCCGGGTTTTCATCGCTTCCTCCTCGGTCCCGCATCGCCCAAACCGCTGCAACTTATCGGCAAGACTTTATACTTCGATTTCCCGCGCCGCGCAAAGCCTTCGCAAGTTTTCGATTTGCCGGCTTGCTTGCTGCCGCGCCGCTGCTGTACGCTCAAGTCCTCATGCCAAATGAATTAAGCGAACACGAATTTCGCACGCGCTGCGACGCCGCCCTGGACGGCCTCCGGAAGCGCCTGCTCGAATTGTCCGATGAGCACGGCTTTGAAGTGGAGGGCCAATCCGACCGGCTCGACCTCATCTTCGAGGACGCCGACGAAACGCGTTTCGTCATCAGCCCCAACGCGCCTGTGCGCCAGATTTGGATTTCCGCGTTAACAACTAGCTTCAAACTCGGCTGGTCCGATTCCGCAGGAACTTTTGTGCTGGATAAAACCGGCGAAACACTTGCGCAAGTGATGGGGCGCATCCTGAGCCAGCAACTCGGCAGTACAATAACCGTTTAGCCCGCCGCCTTCGCGCTCATCGCAGGCAAGGCCCGCCGCAGCCGCGCCACAACCTTCTCTCGGCCAAGCACCAGAAATGTTTCAAAGAGCGGCGGCGCCACGGCCTGCCCGACAATAGCCACACGCGTCGCATTAATCAGCAGACCCGCTTTCACTCCCTCCGCCTCCGCCAACATACGTAGCGCGTGCTCGCATGCATCGTGGTTCCATTCCGCCTGCGCCGCTACCGCATCAGCGAGTTTGCCCAGCATTGCCGGAAGCCGCTCGTCTTTCCAGAATTTTTCTTTCGCCTGCGGATCGTATTCAAACGTATCGCTGAAAAACGCGCGCGCCCAGTGCGAAAAATCCGGCAGCAATCGCGTTCGAGGACGCAGCAGGTCCACTGTGTGCGCGAACCACGCGCGCTCCGCGCCCGCCCATTCCGCGCGCCAGATCCCCGCGCGCTCGAGTTCCCATTGCACGTCGGGCAGCAGCTCTTCCACCGGCAGCTTTTGCAAATATTGCGTGTTGAACCATTCGAGCTTCGGGCGGTCGAACACCGCGTTCGTGCGGCTCACTGCTTCGAGCGAAAACCGCGCCACAAGTTCACTCGTCCGCAAGAACTCGGCATCATCGCCCGACGACCACCCCATCAAGCAAAGAAAATTCCGGAACGCCTCCGGAAGAAATCCTTCCTCGCGGTATTGCGCCACGCTCGTCGCGCCGTGCCGCTTTGACATCCGCGTCCGGTCCGCGCCCAATATCAGCGGCACGTGCGCGAACGCAGGCACCTCCGCACCCAGCGCCCGGTAGAGCAGCACCTGTTTCGGCGTATTCGACAAGTGGTCTGCGCCGCGAATCACATGCGTGATTCGCATATCAATGTCGTCCACCACGGCGCCGAGCTGATACGTCGGCAACCCGGATTCCGCTCCTTCTTCTTTCGGCGAGCGCAGCAGCACGAAATCCTCGATCTCCTCGTTGGAAACTTCCCGCCGTCCGAACACGATGTCCTCAAAAACAGTGGTTGTGCCCAGCGGCGTGCGAAACCGAATCGCCGGTTTTTGATTTGGATCCGTGGGGCGCCCATCGCGGCATCCGCATCGCGTCACGCGCCTCACCGCATGCACGCCGCCTGCCTCGGACTCATCCGCCGCATCCCCTCCCGCATACCGCTCCGGCGGGCAATAACAGAGGTACGCCGCTCCCGTCTTCAGCAATTTTTCCCCCGCATCGCGATACAGCGCCATCCGCTGCGACTGAAATATCGGACCCTCGTCCCACTCCAGCCCCAGCCATCGCAACGACTCCAGAATGCCGTCCACCAACTCCGGCCGGTTGCGCTCCACGTCCGTATCTTCCACGCGCAAAACAAAAGTGCCTCCCGCGCGCCTGGCAAATAGCCAATTGAACAGCGCCGTTCGCGCGCCCCCCACGTGCAAGTATCCCGTCGGTGATGGCGCGAAGCGAACGCGCGGCCCCTTAGATGTGCTCGATGTCATGATTACCTTGCTCTCTTCGATCTAACCGTCATTGTGAAAGCGACCAGTTTAACGGAACGCGCCCAGCCGAGTCACGCGGCTTATCCCCCTCCAATTCCCACCCGGGGAGTTACGCCGAGGGACACCGGTACTCGAGTACCCTTGACCCTAAGAAAACCCGGCACCTATATTCAATGGGAAACCGCGAGTCCCTCTCAATCCGCTGGATTGACGGGAGCATTCCGCAAGGCCTCTGAAAAGGCGCTCATCTGCAAGGGCTGAGCCTCGCACAGGGTACGGTCGATTTGAGCCTGCGCCTCGCGCACGGCACGGGAAAAACGGATTTCGTTGGCACACGAGAGCATTCTCGCATTCGCCCTCTTTGCTGCAACTGCGGTCATTGCGGCGCTGTACGCGTACGTTTATTCGCTTAAACGCCAGCTTTATCTCCTTCTCTGGGCCGCTGGCTGGGGGCTTTTCTCCCTTCACTTTGCCGGATTTGCCGTCCAGAAATGGGTCGGTCAATCCCCCTGGCAATCCGCCATTGAGACCTGGTTCATAGCCTGCGCGGCTTTGCTGTTCCTAATGAGCGCGCAATTGTATGTTCATAAGAGTCCATGGACCTACGGTATTGCCGGCGCCGCCGCCGTATTCGCGGCGTGGTCCGTAGTTTATTCCCAGGGACAATTCGGAATTTCGCCGAATTACGGAATCGCCCTCGTCTTCTTTGTCACTTCGTGGCTTTTTTGGCGCGCCAGCCTCAAACAAGACACGGTCACCGATGGCGCGCTGGGCATCGCCTTCGCCATGTGGGGCGCGCTCGGCGTTGCAAACGAATTCGCCGCCCGCGCAACTATCAGCTGGCGCAATCTCTTTTCCACCCTCATGGTTGTGCCCCTAGTTTTCGTAGCCGTCCTCATGGCCATGGCGCTCTACGAAGAAGAAAAGCGCCGCATTGAGCGGCACATGCTCGCCCTTTCCAGCCTCAATCTCGCCACCTCCGGCGTGGTCGGCACCGAAGTTCAGAAAATGCTTTCGCAGGCGCTGGACCGCATCCTCAACGTCGTCCGCATCCCCTCCGGCGCGCTTTTCCTACATCACGGCGATCCGCAGGGCCCGACTGCCGTAGTTGCCGCGGGGCTCAGCGACAACTTCTGCAATGCTTCCCAGCAGGAAGGCCTCGATGATCATCTCGTGGACCTTGTTGTTCGCCTCGGCGGCCTCGCCGTTTTCCGCGACCTCCAGCGGGACGCCTTGTGGGTTACGCTCGAAAAAGAAGAAGCCTTCCGCCGTTTCCGCCAGCTCGCGCTCCAACAGGGACTTCGCACCGTTGCCGCAATCAGCCTGCAATCCAAGGAAAAAGCCTTCGGGGTGCTGCTGCTCGGTTCTGCCGATAGCCGCAGGTTCACGCCGCCCGAGCTTCACCTCTTGCTCTCCCTCGGCCATCAAATCGGCATGGCCGTCGAGAATAGCTATCTGATTCAGCAGACCTCACGCCGCAGCGAAGAGCTTCACATCCTAAACGAAATTGGGCGCGTGCTCAGCTCCACACTCGACACCGACGCGCTCTTCGGCAAAATCCAATCGGAGATGCAGCGGCTTATGGACGCCGGAAATCTTTACATCGCTTTTTATGACGCGGGCCACCATCTCCTGCGCTTTGATTTGGAAATCTGTAATGGCGAGCGCATGCCCAAGCGCACCCGTCCCTCCGGCAACCACCTCACCGAATACGTCCTGCAGAATGCCCAACCTCTCTTAATTCGCGAAAATGTCGATCAGGCCGCTCAACGCCTGGGCGTTGAGCCCATGCAAGAAATGGGATGCTTTTGCGCTGTTCCCTTGATGGTTTATAACCGCGCCGTTGGCGTTATGGCCGTCCTTAGCAAGCAGGAACGCGCCTTCGATGAAGGGCATCTCGAATTGATGCGGGTCCTTGCCAGTGAGGCGGCCGTCGCGCTCGAAAACGCGCGGCTCTTCAAGGGAGAGCAAACCAAGTCGCGCCACCTCGCTCTGCTCAACAATATCTCGCGTAATGCCATCGCTACTCTTAATCCCGATGAAATGCTCTCTCGCATTGCCGCGGAACTCGAGCAGGGCCTCACTTACGACCACATCGGCATCGGCATGCTGGATTACGCCGGAAAGGCGGTCGTGCTGCAGGCGGAAGCGGGGCGCCGCCGCGCGGGCCTCCAAAAACAGATCCCATTCGGTGAAGGCCTCGTCGGCCGCGTTGCTCGCACCGGCGAAATGAAGGCCGTGCGCGATTTTTCTGCCGAGCTTTCCGCCGGCGGCCCGGTCCTCGAAGATTCCACCTCCGGAGTCGCGCTGCCAATTCTCTATGGTGACCAGTTGCACGGCGTCCTTTACGTTGAATCTCTTGAACCTTGCGATTTCACCGAAGAAGAGCTGCAATTGCTTGAGACGCTCGCCGACCTCATTTCCGGCGCGCTCCACAGCGCCCTCACATTCCAGAAAGCTCAGGACCAGGCCATCACCGATGGGCTCACCCGCGTCAAGACCCATCGCTTCTTCATGGAAACTCTCTCCGCGGAATGGAAGCGCGCCACCCGCGCGGGACGCCCCTTCACCCTTGTCCTCATTGACCTCGATCGCTTCAAGTTCGTCAACGATTTCTACGGCCATCTCGAAGGTGACGTTGTTCTGCGCCGTGTTGGCCAGATCCTTGAAGAAAATTGCCGCCGCTCCGATATCGTTGCCCGCTATGGCGGCGACGAATTCGTCGTCCTCATGCCCGAAACCAACGCCGAACAGGCGCGCCAGCTCACCAATAAACTCCGCACCTGGATTTGCTCGGACGCATTGCTCCGCGAGAAAAACGTCACCGGCAGTTTTGGCATCGCCACCTATCCCGTTCACGGCTCCACGCCGCAGGAACTCATTCAGGTGGCCGATGCCTCCATGTATCTCTCCAAGCATCAGGGCGGCAACGCGGTTTCCACCGCCGATCACTTCGATTCTGATGAATCAAAACGTTGGAAGCGCGACGTCCTCGAAGCCTATATCGGCGTCACCCTCAAGCGCGTCTTCGCCACGGGCAGCGAGGCGCTCGAGGAAGTTTGCCAGCGTCTTGATCAATTCTCGAAATCGCTCGACTCCACCGAAACCTGCGCCGGCGAAAATTCAAATGGCGGCCAGAATGGAAGTCGGTCCACAAAGGAAATCCTGAATCCGCTTTTGGTCGAAACCCTCTGTTCGCTTGCAGTGGCGGTGGATTCCAAGGATCCCTCCACGCTCAGCCATTCACAAAAGGTGTCCACTTACGCTGTTGCCCTCGCCGAAGCCCAAGGACTTGGCCCCGCGGCAGTCGAGGAGATCAAACTCGCGGCCTTATTGCATGACGTCGGAAAAGTCGGCATTCCCGAATCCATCTTGAATAAATCCGGACCGCTCGATCCCGAGGAATGGGATCAGATGAAGCTCCATGTGAATCATGGATCAAGAATCCTGCAAACATGCCGCGGCGCCGCGAGCATTCAGCCCATGGTCCTTCACCACCATGAGTTCTTTGACGGGTCCGGCTATCCTCATTCACTTGCCGGTGAAGAAATCCCGCTCGGCGCACGCATTATCGCCATTGCAGACGCTTATGACACCATCACCTCTGCCCGCTCTTACAAGCGCGCCCGCTCCGCCGAGGAAGCCCTTGTCGAACTCGAGCGATGTGGCGGCGCCCAGTTCGATCCCAAGCTCATCTCTCTATTCATCGAAACGATTCGCAGGTTCCCGCGTCCCATCATCGAAATCGATGTCATCCCTGCGCCATCCTCCGTTGAGACCCCAGTCCAGGATTCAGTCGAATCTGCTGCGGACTGACCCGCGCAATCCTTTCGCCGCGTATTCCACTCTGTTAATCTCAATTTTCGGTCTGAACTGTGCTAGGAGAATTTGCCCATGCATGATTCCGCAATGAAAGTCGCAAAAGTCCGTTGGGTGGGAGCCGAACAGTTTGTCGCTGTCGGCCCCTCCGGTCACGCGGTTCCGCTCGATTCCGACCGCGCATCCAACACAGCTCCCGGTCCCATGGAACTTTTGCTTCTCGCGCTGGGCTCCTGCACGGCAACCGACGTTGTCTCCATCCTGAAGAAAAAACGCCAGAAGCTCGAAGCCCTCGAAGTGCAGGTCTCCGGTGAGCGCGCTCCGAAACCTCCCGCTGTCTGGGTCAAGCTCGAACTCGTTTATCGCTTGCGGGGAAAACTCGACGATAAAGCCGTCCGCGACGCCATTGAACTTAGCGAAACGAAATACTGCTCCGTCGCCGCCATGCTAAAAAAGACCGCGCAAATTTCATACCGCTACGAAATCACGGCTTCTTGAATACGCTTTTGTTTTTGAAGCAGGTGAAGTGACGTACGAGATTAGGCTTTAGCCTCAATGTGCGTGCGCGGCGCTTTGAGAAATCTTCGGCAGCTTCTGCGCATCCCACGCGTCAAACCCGCCGGTTACATTCGCCACAGTTTCAAACCCCGCGCGTTCCAGCAAACTTGCTGCAATCGCGCCGCGGTACCCGCTCTTGCAATGCACCGCAACAGGCCGCGCGGTATCCAGGCCCGCGAGAAGTCTTCCACGCGCCTCGCCGTTTGACGCCAAAATCGCGGCAAATTGATTGAGCGGTTTTAGGTGCCCCTCTGCAATGTGCCCTGCGTCCCACTCCGAGGCGCGCCGCACGTCCACAACTTGGATCTCGCTTCCTGCGGCAAGCTCATTTCTCAGCTCCAGCGCGCTGATTTGCGCTAATTGTGCCACCTGCCGCCCGCTCTTCTGCCACGCTGCGATTCCGCCTTCCACATAACCCACCACGCGCTCGATCCCCACCCGCGCCAGCCGCATCCGCGACTCCGCGAGCCTTTCCTCATCCTCCGCCAACAAAATAATCGGCTGATCCAATCCGATGATCGCGCCCGCCCACGACGCATATTGCCCGGAAAGCGGAATATGCACCGACCCCGGAATGTGCGCCGCAAAATAATCTCCCGAGGGCCGCGTATCCAGCACAATCGCCGCACCCTTTGCAGCTGATGTGAACTGCTCTACGCGCTCCGGCGATAGCGCCTCAAGAGGCTTCAATTCCTCCATCGCCTCCGCGCCCTCGCGGTTGATCTCCGCGTCGCGGGCGAAATAACCCGGCCGCTCCGGCAAATCCGTCGTCAGCATTTCGATGAATGCTTCCCGCGTCATCGGCTGTAGCGCGTAATTGAACTGCTTCTCTTTCCCGATTGTCGAGCTGCGCTCGCTCCCGATGCTCCTTCCGCACAGTGACCCCGCTCCGTGCGCCGGGAAAACTTCCACTCCATCCGCAAGCTTCAGCAATTTCCCGTGCAAGCTGTCGTAGAGCATCCCCGCGAGTTGTTGCGCCGTATAACCGGGCGAAAGATCGGGCCTGCCCACGTCGCCAATAAATAGTGTGTCTCCCGTCAGCACCGCCCACGGCTCCGCACCGCGCTCGAGATCCGTCACCGCGAAACACATGCTTTCCGGCGTGTGCCCCGGCGTCTCCAAACATTTAAGCTCGAACTTGCCGAACGCGATTTTGTCACCATCGTGCATCGCGCGATGCGGGAATTTCGCGCCCGCCTTTGCACTGATGCAGATTTCCGCTCCAGTCCGCGCCGCCAATTCCGTGTGCCCCGAAACAAAGTCCGCGTGCAAGTGCGTCTCAATCACATACGCGATGCGCAACCCCTGCTGTTTCGCTTCTTCCAAATAGATCTCGACGTCCCGTTGCGGGTCCACCACCGCGGCAACGCCTTCGGATTCGATCATGTATGAAGCGTGCGCCAGGCACGTTAAATAGAATGGTTGGAGTTTCACGCGCGATCCTCGCAATAGATTCTTACCGGGGAGCCGTACAATTAAAAAAGTCTATCATAATCTCCCTGTTCATCCCCTTGTCTTCCGGCATTGTCTTGCGGCCTTGTTTGCCCCTCGCCCTTCCCATACAATCCCTGTTCCGGTATTTCAGTTTGCAGGCACCGGAAGGGCGCTCACGAATGTCACACAAGCTTCGCGCAAAGATCACCGGAGTGGCGTGCCACGTTCCTCCTCGCGTCGTCACCAACGCGGACATGGAAAAAATCGTGGAAACAACAGACGATTGGATCCGTACCCGCACCGGAATCCGCGAGCGTCATTACGCCGACCCTGGCGTTGCCGCTTCTCACCTTGCCACGGAAGCCGCGCGCCAGCTCGTCGCCCAGAAGAATCTCGACCCCGCCGAAATTGACATGATCATCGTCGCCACCGTTACGCCGGACATGTTCTTCCCCGCCACCGCCTGCCTTGTCCAGGATCGCATCGGCGCAAAGAGAGCCTGGGGCTTTGATCTTTCCGCGGCCTGTTCCGGCTTTGTCTATGCGCTGACCGTCGGAGCCCAGTTCGTCGCCGCTGGCTCACACAAAAAAGTCATGGTCATCGGCAGTGACATCATGACCTCCATTCTCGACTTCACGGATCGCGCCACCTGCGTTCTCTTCGGCGACGGCGCGGGCGCCGTTCTCCTCGAGCCCGCGGAAGACGAAAATTGCATCATCGATTTTCGTCACGATATCGACGGTTCCGGTGGCTGTCATCTCTATATGCCGGGGGGCGGCTCGCTGAATCCTTCCACTCAAGAGACCGTCGAGAAGCGCATGCATTTCGTTCATCAGGAAGGGCAACACGTTTTCAAATATGCCGTCCGCCGCATGGCGGATGTTTCCGCGCAAATCCTCGAAGAAAATGGCTTCACCAGCAGGGACCTCAAGCTCGTCGTTCCCCATCAGGCAAATCTTCGGATTATCCAGGCGATGCAACACCGCCTGGGCGTCGAAGATGAAAAAGTGATTGTGAATATTGACCGCTACGGAAACACAACCGCGGGCACGATTCCCCTCGGTCTGTGCGACGCCCTCGAGCAGCACCGCCTCAAGAAGGGCGACCTTGTGTTGCTCGTCACCGTCGGTGCGGGCTACACCACGGGCAGCGTTCTCCTTCGCTGGGCGTACTGAACCCAATCCCGGCGAATCTCAGCGGAAAATCCGCCAAAAACAGCCCGCTTCTCAATCCAAATTTCAGTGAATTGCACTACCCGAAGGAACTCGAGGTTTACCGCGAACGCATCTCGGCCGCGTAAGCCAGATTCTGCGTCAGCCGCTGATCCACCAGCACGGCCACATACCGTGAGCAGGTTTCCATTTCCCGCTGCGCCCACTGGTGCAGGGCAGGCAGCTTGCACAGCACGCTGACCGCTGTGTAATAGGCGCGTATGGTGCTCAGGCTGTCCTGACGGCGGCCAAGCGTGGGGGTAAGCCGGTGCAGGCTGAGCAATGCTCCAAAGTCCTCTGCCTCGGGGTTTTCGTGCGCAAGGCCTGAAAACGCGGGGAAACGTTCAGAAAGGGGCTGGGCGGCGAATCCCGCAATCAGCGAACGCCAGTAATGAAGCCCGAACTGGGCCATGGCGCCGACCATTAAGACGAGTATGACTACGCTGATCATATCTCCCTCAGCCTCTACTTGGATTCTGCCGGTTTCGATTGTTCGCCACAATGGAGCCTTGGTACTACCGCCCACCGCCATCGGTTTGGGGTCCCGCCTTACTCAGCTGGAGGGCCCTGCCGTAGTACACCGTAAACCGGGCCAAGCCCAGAATTGAGACGAATAGAACCACAATGGAAAGGGTCACCATGGTCCGAGTGTAAGGTTAAACGAGTAATCAATAACTCCACAATAGAGCCAACGTACCACTGGGTCCCTACTTCTCGTCCTAATTGCGAAGGAGTGGCCATTCAGGGCTTAGGCTACAATTGAAGGGTTTTTCCGGCTGTTTTTTCTCTTCGCCGAAGCCGAATTTCGTGTCTCAAACCGCGTTGCGCCGGGAGATCAAGCTTCACCGCGGCCCGTGCTGCAGGGGGAAACCCGTCCAGGCGTTCGCGAGTCCCAGGACTTCCCGGACCACCTGCAGCGCATCGCTCGTCCGTCGCCACCAGTGCGCACCGTCATAGGAGTCTTCGCGCGCGGCACGCACAATCAGCGCCGGATTGTCCCCCACCAATTTGCGCCACAGCGTATGCACGCGCCGCGTGTGCGCTTTTGACGTGACAATAATGACTTGGTGGATTCCCGCCGCTCGCGCGGTCTTTGCGATCACCTGTACTTCGTCTTCGGTATTTGTAATTGCCGGCTCCAGCACGCGGATCATCTCCACCGGCACGCCAAGCTGGATCAAGACTTTCTGGTTGTAGAAAGATTCACCGAGATAATCAATCCCCATTTCATGAAGTTCGGCCGTCGCGTCCTCGGGACGAGTGACCCACACTTCCTTCGCGAAATTGTCGCGATAGATTTCGGCTGCTTCGCGGGCCCGCACCGGCATGTCCCCGCTCAACACTACTGCCGCTCCCGAAGGCTGTAGCGGATCCTCCACAACCAGCCAGAGGCCCACGCGCCGGAACATCCAAGTGCCGATCGCAGCGATCACGGACAGCACGACCAGCGTCCAGAAAAATCGCCGTCGTGCGCGGTGCGAAATCCTCAACGCGGCACCGCAATCTTCACGCCACCGCCACGGTCACTGGCTTTCCCGCTGAGTTTCACGCGCTAATCTCCCTGTTGCGCCGCATCGTACCTTTCGCGCACTTCCCGGTCAATGCGCGTGGTGAATGCTCCGGGTGCACGCGGCGCGCGATTCACTTTGCGGCAACTTACCTTCCCGCAGCGCTTTGGCGCAAGCAAGAAGCACGCTAGAATCATCGCGCTATGCAAACGCCCAACCAAAAAATTCCCCTCGCGTCTCGCGCGCGCCAAATGGAAATTTCATGCGCGCGGTAATCACCGGCGGCGCAGGATTCCTCGGCTCCCATCTTTGCGACGCCATGCTCGCGCGCGGCTGGGATGTCCTTTGCATAGACAACCTCATCACCGGCCAGGACAAAAACATCGCGCATCTCGCGAGCAACCCAAAATTCAGCGCCATGCGCCACGATGTCTCGCGCCACATTGACGTCCCCGGCCCCGTCGAAGCCGTCCTGCACTTCGCATCGCCTGCCAGCCCAGTGGACTACCTCGCGCATCCAATTCCCACTCTCAAGGTCGGCTCGCTCGGCACGCACAACGCGCTCGGCCTCGCGATGGCCAAGAAAGCAAAGTTTCTGCTCGCGTCCACATCCGAATGTTACGGCGACCCGGAAGTCAGCCCGCAACCGGAGACCTATTGGGGCCACGTAAATCCCATTGGCCCGCGCGGCGTCTATGACGAAGCCAAGCGCTTCGCCGAAGCCATGACCATGGCTTACCACCGTTTCCACAAACTCGATACGCGCATCGTGCGCATCTTCAACACCTATGGCCCGCGCATGCGCCTGAACGACGGCCGCGCGCTCCCGAATTTCGTTTATCAGGCCCTCACGCATCAGCCGATCACCGTCTATGGCGACGGCAAACAGACGCGCAGCTTCTGTTACGTAAGCGATCTCATCGAGGGCATCTGCAGATTGCTCGATTCCGATGAGCACCTGCCCACGAACATCGGCAACCCGCACGAAATCACGATCCTCGAATTCGCCGAGCGAATCCGCGCGCTCACGGGCGCGAAAGAACCCATCATTTTCAAGCCGCTGCCGCAAGACGATCCCAAGCAGCGCTGCCCCGACATTTCCAAAGCGAAGCGCATCCTGAATTGGGAGCCAAAGGTAAATCTCGAAGAAGGCCTGCGCCTAACGCTCGCCTATTTCAAGCAGCAAGTCGCCGCCTCGTAAGGCTCATCCCGCATTGCGCGCGATAAATCGATCCCCCTTGACCCTCCGAATCCTTGCAAGTAGGATTCGCGTTCCATGTCGGCGGCTCGCGTTTAAGTGACCCGAGGAGGAACCATGTTTTGTTCAAAGTGCGGTGCACAAATGGAAGCGAACACTTCCTTCTGTCCGAAATGTGGCGCGCCCAACCCAGCGCAGCCGGCGCCTCTCGCGCCCACCGCGCCCCCTGTCGCATCCTCAGCGCAGTCCGCAGTCGTCGTTAACGTGGCCACGCCGGTCTTCACATGTCCGTTCTGCCATTACCAGGGCCCGCCGATTATCGAGAAAAAAGTTTCCAGCAACGGCTGGGTTATCTTTGTACTCCTGCTGCTGTTCTGCCTTCCACTTTGCTGGCTTCCCTTCGTCATTGACGGCTGCAAGGAGGAGACTCGCACATGCGCGTCATGCCACACCAAGTTAAGCTGAGCGGCTTCGCGAGTGGCGGGACCTCGATGCCCCCATGGGCGATGGCCTCCTTCGCAGCTTACCTGGCCTGGAACATCCTGTGGCTGGCTTCGGGAAAACTCCCGCCAAGCATGCTGCTCGCAATTCTCGGCATTCCCTGCCCCACAACGGGCGTCACGCGAAGCCTCGCGTGCCTTCTTCATGGAGACTTGCGCGCGTCCCTGATGTGGAACCCGTTCGCGATCCCGTTCCTCATTCTGCTGGCGCTGTCATTTCACGCGTTGTCGCTCGCCGCTGTTCGCAAAAAGGAACTCACGCTTCCGAAGTGGATGGCCGCCGCATGGTGCGCGGTTCTTGTACTGGCCTGGCTATCAAAGTTCCTCCTCGGCCGCGCCTATTGGTAGCCCAAAAAAGCGCTCGCCTTTGCGTTTGCATCGTCCAGCCCCCAATTTGTCATCCCGAGTGTAGTGAGGGATCTGCTTTTGCTTCTAGTCCCGGGGTGCCGCACCCTTCGCTTCCAAGGGTGCGGTCTTTGACTTGGTTCTTGATGTTCGGGCGGCCTTTGACGTATGTGGCCCGAGGCCGCGAGGTGTATGCTTCAAAACATACATTTGGCAGCTTGGAGGCCGGAATGAAAATCGAAATCGTTCACTGCCCAACGTGA
>Ga0335079_10005036_pt1 | contig 15167 bp, 12 predicted proteins | sample Lox_Sample_33_FD_206719 | JGI IMG/M metagenome (GOLD analysis project Ga0335079, IMG submission 206719) | Soil microbial communities from Loxahatchee National Wildlife Refuge, Florida, United States - Lox_Sample_3.3 | ecosystem: Environmental > Terrestrial > Soil > Wetlands | place: USA...
CCGGGCGAACATCTGCACCCTGCTCTCCGGGACCACGCTGCCCTCGGGGACCACCACCGTGCTCGGCTTCGCGCTCCTCAACTATCCGGGCGGGCTGAGCGCGGCGGACGTCGTGACCGGGGACTACACCTGGTACGACCTGCAGAACCTCACCGGCGCTCCACCGCCGGGGAAGTACTGGAACGGCGCGTTCGTCATCCCCACCAGCTGCACCGCCGCGAGCTCCACCAACTCGACGGGGGGCTCGGTGAGCGTGACCCAGGTCGGCACCAGCACGGGGACCCATCTCAAGGTGACGCTGAACAACGCCGCCTTCGGAGTCGACGCCCTGAACGGAAGCATCGAGGCGGTCTACTGCGAGGCGGTCAACAACCCGACCTGCGGCAGCGGGCTGCTCTACCGGCCGGGGGCGTTCGAGTAGCCAGGCCAGGCGTCCGGGCAGGCGAGGGTTCACCGGCCGGCGGACGTGGTATGAGCCCGGCCCATGGCTGGGCCGGTCCTCACCTGGGACGTCGTCGAGTACCCCGAGCCGCACCTCGAGCGGACCCGGGCGCTTCTCGCCACCCATCCCGAGGTACGCGCGCTCGTCGGACGGGACCGATCCACCGCCTTCTGGGTGGTGGCCATCGTCGGCGTGCAGATCGCGATCGCCTGGGCCTTGCGGGCGCAGCCCTGGTGGGTGCTGCTCGGGGCGGCGTACCTCGCGGGGGCGCTGGCCGACCACGCGCTCTGGACCCTGATCCACGACTGCACCCACAACCTCGTGTTCCGGAAGACGCGGTGGAACGCCTGGCTGCAGATCCTCGCCAACCTCCCCATCGTCTTCCCGGCGGCCATCTCCTTCCGGAAGTTCCACATCTTTCATCACCGCTTCCAGGGGGACCCGGAGCTGGACGCCGACCTCGCCTCGCCGCTCGAGGCGCGGCTGGTCGGGAACGGCACGGTGCGGAAGGCGCTCTGGCTCTTGACCTTCTTCGCCTGGCAGAGCCTGCGCGTGCCCCGCCTGAAGCGGGTGAAGATGTTCGACGGCTGGTACCTGGCCAACCTCGCGGTCCAGGTGGGGTTCCTCGTCGCGCTGTGGGCCGCCGCTGGCTGGAAGCCGGTCCTCTACCTCACGCTCTCCAGCATCTTCGCCATCGGGCTCCACCCGGTGGGCGCGCGGTGGATCCAGGAGCACTACCTGACCAGCGGCAAGGCGGGGCAGGAGACCTTCTCGTACTACGGGCCGCTGAACCTGGTGGCGTTCAACGTCGGCTACCACAACGAGCACCATGATCTCATGACCGTGCCCTGGTCGCGGCTGCCGCGGCTGAAGGCGCTTGCGCCTGAATTCTACGATGGGCTGGTCCACCACCGCTCCTGGACCGCGCTCCTCTTCCGCTTCCTGCTCGACCCGTCGCTCAGCCTCTATAGCCGGCGGGTCCGCGGTACCGCGGTCACGGTGAGCGAGTCGCGTCCGGCCGACTGGGGGCTCGCCGAGGGCATCCTCTCCTCGGCCTTCGAGGACGCGTCGTCGCCCAGCGAGGGCGCGCGCGCGGCCTGACGAGCGGTCCCAGCAGCACGAGGGGCGCGCCGATCCCCGAGCTGCCGGCGGGTCACGTCCGCCGTTCCTTGATCAGCGCCGCCAGGGCCTTGAGGTCCTCGGTCCCGGCGTCCGAGACCATCCAGTAGGCCACCCCGCGGTGCGCCCAGCGGCAGACGGTGAACCGGCCGGCCACCGAGGGGCGGGGCTCCATGTCCTTCTCCGCCGACGGCCAGGCGAAGACGTCCACCAGGTGGTTGCGCACCTGGTAGACGACGGTGGCGACCGGCCGCCCGTCGAGCGAATCCACCCGGGCGCCGCGCAGGGCAAAGCCATCGCCGCTGCCCACCGGCGGAATCGACTCCGGGAGCCGTGCCGCGAGCCAGCGCTCGACGGCGGCCGGATCGCTCGAGGCGAGGTCCACCGACCGCCCGGCGTCGAGCGCCCGGGCGTGCACCGCCGCCACCTCGCGCACGGTCCGGTCGCTGCGAGGGACCAGAACCATGGCCACCAGCGCCGCCGCGGCGGCCATGGCGATTCCGCCCACGGCGAGGGCTCTCCGCCGGCGCACGCGGACCCGCCGGGTCACCCGCAGGAGAGCGGACTCGGCCTCGGACGCCGCGGGTCTGGCGGACTGGAGCAGGCGCCGGAGCGCGCGGAGCGTCTCCAGCTGGCGCCGGCAGGCGCCGCAGGCGGTCAGGTGCTCCTCCACCGCGAGCGAGCCCTCCAGGGAGAGCTCTCCGTCGAGGTAGGCATGCAGCGCGCCGCGCGGATGTTCGTCGAAGTGTTCCATCAGTTCTTGCTCCGCGGCTCACCCACCAGCTCCCTCAGGAGCTGAGCGCGGGCCCGCGACAGGCGGGACATCACCGTTCCGATCGGCACCCCGAGGACGTCGGCGATCTCCCGGTAGCTGCATTCCTCCATCTCCCGGAGCACCAGCACCTCGCGGTGGAGCCTCGGCAGACGGTCGAGCGCGTCGTGGACCTGGGACGCATCGCAGGCCTCCAGGAGGCGGCCCTCGGGGGAGGGCGTCGTGTCCGGCTCGCCCTCCAGCAGCGGCTCGACGTCGGCCGGCTCGTCCCGCTGCTGCTTCCGCCAGAGGGTGAAGCTGACGTTCCGGACGATGGAGAGGATCCAGGCCCTGGGGCTCTCCCCGGAGAAGCCGCGGAAGTGCCGGAAGGCCCGGAGGAACGAGTCCTGGAGCACGTCCTGGGCGTCGGCCTCGTTGCGGACCAGGGCCCGGGCCAGGCGAAGCGCCGCGGCGGCATGGGGCCGGGCGAAGCGCTCGAATTCCCGGGAATCGTCGTCCACGTCGTCAGGACTCCGCGGCCCGGACCTTCATTCCATCCCCGGGCGCCGGCGTCGATGGAATGCGTGGGGCCCTTGCCCGAGTCTCCCCCGGGACATCTCACCCACAGGAGCGTTCGGAATGCGCATCGATCGACGCGAGCTGATGAAGCTGCTCGGCCTCGGCGGAGTGGTCCTCGGATCGGGTCTTCCCGGGTTCTCGCTGGCGGCCAGCAAGGGCAAGCCCCCAGAGGACTTCATGTTCCTCCAGCTCTCGGATTCGCACTGGGGGTTCAGCGGGCCCCCCAACCCCCAGGCCGACCGCACCCTGAAGGAGGCGGTGCAGGCGGTGAACGCCTCGAAGGAGAAGCCGGACTTCATCGTCTTCACCGGCGACCTGACCCACACCACCGACGACGACGCGCTCCGGCGAAGGCGGATGGGAGAGTTCAAGGCCATCGTCTCCGAGCTCCGGGTCCCGAAGCTCCACTTCCTGCCCGGGGAGCACGACGCGTCGCTCGACAAGGGGCAGGCCTACCAGGAGAACTTCGGGGCGCTGCACCAGAGCTTCGTCCACAAGGGCGTGCACTTCATCGCCCTCGACAACGTGTCCGATCCCCGGGGGGCGGTCGGGGACACCCAGATCGACTGGCTGAAGGCGGAGCTGGGCAAGCTCGACAGGGACGCGCCCATCGTCGTGCTGGCGCACCGGCCGCTGTTCGACCTGGCGCCGCAGTGGGACTGGGCCACGGCCGACGGCGCCAAGGTCCTCTCGGTGCTCGAGCCGTACCGGCACCTGACGGTGTTCTACGGGCACATCCACCAGGAGAACCATCGCACCACGGGCAACATCGCCCACCACTCGGCGAAGTCGCTGATCTTCCCTCTGCCGGCGCCGCTCAGCGTGCCGAAGAAGGCGCCGGTGGCGTGGGATGCGGAGCACCCGGGGAAGGGCCTCGGCTACCGGGAGGTGGAGGTGAAGGACGAGGGCCGGGCGCTCGCGCTCGAGGAGTACGACGTGCACGGGGCCCGCGTGTGAGAGCGGTGGTCCTGGGGGCGGCGCTGGTCCTTCTCCTCGGCGCCGGAGCGCAGGAGCCCGCCCCACCCCGGGTGGTGACGATGACGGCGAGGAAGTTCGAGTACTCGCCGGCGGAGATCCACGTGAAGCGCGGCGAGCACGTCGTGCTCGAGCTCACCTCGCTGGACCGGAAGCACGGGTTCAAGCTGCCCGAGCTCGGCATCCGCTCCGACGTCCCGCCCGGAGGAACCGCCCGGGTGGAGCTGACGCCGGCGAACGCGGGGCGCTTTCCGTTCGCCTGCGACGTGTTCTGCGGCGATGGGCACGAGGACATGACCGGGACCCTGGTCGTGGACCCCTGACGGCCAGGAAGCAGGAACTCCAGAAAATCAAGAACAGGAGGAACGCGGGATATCCGCGGTCCCGGGCGCTCCGGTCTGCTCACCGCATCAGCCAGCTGGCTGAACGGGAGAGACCGAATGAGGAGAGCACTGGGGACGATGGTGATGGCGTCGCTGCTGGCGGTCGGGTGCGGTTCGAGGCGGAGCGGCCCTTGGGGGCCGCCGATGGGACGACTCCGGGACGTCGCAGGACGGCCGTGCCGAGCCTACTTCCCGTGGCCCGTGTCGACCGAGGCGCGGTACTGGAGCGCGGCGCGGAGCTGGCGCACCGCCTCCTTGCTGGCCTTGATCGCGTCGGCCTTGTGGCCCCCGAAGTCGTGCGGCGCCTTCTCCATGTCGTGGATCGCAGCCTCGAGCGCGTCCACCGCCCGGGCGATGTTCGGGTGAGCGGCCTTCTCCTGCTGGGTGGTCTCGGCGGCCGCGGGGAGCGGGAGCAGGCTCGAGGTCGCGAGGGTGAGGCCGAGCAGCAACGGGAGACGCTTCATGGTCGGTCGTCCTTTTCGGAGCCACGCGGGACCATCCCGCGCGGTCTGCCCGTCCGGACGTTGGGCGCTCGGCCGAATTCGAGCCGCAATTCGATCGCCTGAGCAGCCGCGAGGTCGGAGCCGACCGCCCCGTGACGCTCAGGGCGGTTGTCCGCCCCAGTCCAGCACCGTGAGCGCTCCGCTCATGCGCCGGAGCTGGAAGGCGATCGCCCGGCCATCGGGAGTGGCACGCACCCGGATGATCGCCGCCACCCCCGCGGGGTCGAGCGGCGCGAGGATCCGGTGAAGGGTGGTCGTCTTAGAGCGAGGGTCGTACCGCTCCAGCCTCGATGGAACCACGAACGGCTGGAATGCGAGCAGTGAGCCGTCCTCGAGCCAGCCGGCGACGCGGAAGTTCGTCTTCCAGGCATCGACGCGGAAGGCCTCCGTCCCGTCGAGGGAATAGACGACGATGGCTCCGTCGGTGGTCGAGATGGCCACCTGTCGTCCGTCGGGCGCGACCGCGACCGAGTCCCAGATTCCCTCCGGCGTGACCTGCCGGGCGCCACCGGTGCTCAGATCGTAGAGGTAGGCCGCAGGCGTTCCCCCCGGGACCTTCGCGCCGACGAGCACCATCCGCCGTCCGTCGGGAAAGAACGCTCCTCGGTCGATCCGCGCCAGCCCCGCGGGAGGCAGCGGCCGCGGCTCGCCCGGTCCGGTGGGAAGGAGGAGCAGGTTCGGCCGCCCCTGCTCGAGGGTGAGGGTCACCACGGATCTTCCATCGGGCGAGAATCCGATGGGTGGGCCGGGGCCGAGCTTCACCGGAGCCGGCTGCAGGACGTCGCGGAGCAGGAGCATCCAGCTGCCGTTCGCGCCCTTGCCGTTCTCCGCCATCAGCACCTTCGAGCCGTCGGCGGAGATGGCGCCCAGAATTCCCCAGTCCAGCCACTCCACCGACCGCTGTCCGCCATCGCGGGTGAGGACCTCGATCTCCTGCCGCCAGTCGGTCTCGATGAAGAGGCCCCGACCGTCGCGAGCGAGGTCGGAGAGAAGGAGGTTGCCGGTCGAGGCGTAGACCAGCTGCGGGTCCCTTCCGCGCTTCGCGCGCCACAGGGAATCGAGCGTGCTTCGTAGGGCCCCGGTGATCAGGAGCGACCGTCCATCGGGTTCCCAGGCGAGGCCCAGGAGCTCGTCGAACGCGGGGCTCCACGTCTCGGTGGCGCCCGCGGTGTCGACGACCATCGCCAGGCCACCGCTGTCGGCGGGCTGGGTGTGGTGGATGAACGCGACCCGCCGTCCGTCGGGCGAGATGCGGGGATGACTCACCCAGCCCTCCGCCTCGAAGAGCACGTGACCCAGCGGGAACTCGAGGCGGCTCCGGCCCGCCACTGTCCGGGCGACCGCGAGCTGGCTTCCATCCGGGCTCCAGTCCGCGTACTCGACATCGGTCGCCAGCTCGCGAGGAGCTCCTCCGAGCGCGTCCACCCGGGAGAGCGTTCCCCGCGGGCCGTCGAAGAGAACCATCCGCGGGCGGAGCGACAGCGCCAGCTCGCCGGAGGGAGACACGGCGAGGAGGTGCGCGTCACCCATCCCGAGCGGGCGCGACTCCGGAGTGTCGACGCTCGTCGTGAAGACCTGGGGTGGTGCTCCGTTCCAGGCGGCGCTGTAGTGGATGGTCCTTCCGTCGGGCGCGAAGCGCGCTCCGAGCACCGAGCCGCGGCGAAAGGTCAGCATCTGCACGCGCGGTGCAGCTGGGCGGTGACGGACCAGCGTGGCAGCTGCGATCCCGACCGCGAGCGCGACCGCGATCGCCGTGACGGTCAGCGCGGGGCGGACCCGGCGCTCGCGCGAGCGCCCACCGTCGAGCGCGGGCCCGGGGCCGGTCGGCGTCCGCAGCGCATCCAGCGCGAAGGCCAGGTCGCGCGCGGACTGGAAGCGCTGATCGGGGTCCTTGGCCAGGCAGCGCTGCACCACCCGCGCGATGGGCTGGGGGACGGTGTCGGGAAGCGGCGGCGGCTCGTCGTGGAGGATGGCGTGCCCGGTCTCGACCACCGAGCTGCCCGGGAACGCCCGCTGGCCGGCGAGGAGCTCGTGGAGGATGGTCCCGGCGGAGAAGAGGTCGCTGCGCGCGTCCACCGGCTCGCCGCGGACCTGCTCCGGCGACATGTATCCGGGCGTCCCCATCACCGCGCCGGTGTTCGTCGCGTACCCCTGCGGGCTGAGCGTGGGCTCGAGGAGCCCCCGGGGCTCGGTCACGACCGTGGCTGCCTTGGCGATGCCGAAGTCGAGGATCTTCACGTGACCCGAGCGGGTGAGGAAGACGTTCTCCGGCTTGAGGTCGCGGTGGACGATCCCCCGCTGGTGGGCCGCGGCGAGGCCCTCGGCGATCTGGATTCCCCAGTCGATCGCCTGGGAGAGGCTCACCCGACCTCGCATCCGCTCGCGCAGGGTCTCGCCCTGCAAGAGCTCGGTGACGACGTACGGCGTCCCTTCGTGCGAGCCCACGTCGTGCACCGCGACGATGTTCGGGTGGTTCAGCGATCCGGCGAGGCGCGCCTCCTGCTCCAGGCGGGCGAGGAACGAGGCGTCGCCAGAGAGCCGCTCACCCACCACCTTGAGCGCGACCTCGCGCTGCAGCCGCGGATCGCGGACCCGGTAGACCTCGGACATCCCCCCCGTGCCCAGGGTGGCGAGGACCTCGTAAGGGCCGACCTTGGACCCGGGGGTGAGCCGCACGCGCGGAGCCTACTTCGCTTCAGCGCGTTTCAGACCTGCCTCGGAAAGCTTGGGGGGCATCAACGGCCGCTGCTGACCGGCACGGCGCTCAGCCGGTGCGGGTCGCGGCCGCGGGCGGGCTCGCCGGGACGCTTCCCGGACCGGGCTCGCCCGCGGGGAGGCCGACCCCGCGGATGGATGCGTCCAGGAGCTCCACCGGGTGCGCCGCGCGGAGGTCGATCCCCTGGGCGTGGAGCAGCCGCTGGATGTGGAGCGTGCAGCCGGGGTTTCCCGCGGCCAGCAGCTGGGCCCGTGTGCGGAGAACCGCCGCCACCTTGCGCGCGCCGATCTCGTCCGCGCTCGCCGGCTGGAAGAGGTTGTACGTCCCGGCGCTGCCGCAGCACTGTTCCCCGTCGGGCACGTCCACCAGCTCGATGCCGGGGATGCCCCGGAGCAGGAGCCGCGGCTGGCTGCGGATCCGCTGGCCGTGCGCGAGGTGGCAGGCGTCGTGGTACGCGACCCGGGCGTGGATGGGGTGGCGGGTGGCGCGGGGTGGCCCGAGCGCCACCAGGAACTCGTGCACGTCCTTCACCTTCGCGGTGAAGGCGGCCGCCCGCTCCGCCCACGCCGGGTCGTGCCGGAACAGCCGGGCGTAGTCCTTCAGGTGCGAGCCGCAGCCGGCGGAGTTGATGACGATGGTCTCCACCGGGGTGTGCTCGAACCGCTCGATCAGCGCCCGGGCCAGGTGGAGCGACTCCTCCTCGCGCCCCGAGTGCATCGAGAGCGCGCCGCAGCAGCCCTGCCCCGGAGGGACCAGCACCTCGCAGCCCTCGGCGGCGAGCACCCGGAGGGTCGCGTCGTTCACCCCGGGAAAGAAGACCCGCTGCACGCAGCCGGCGACGACGCCCACCCGCGCCCGGACCGGCCCGACGGCGGGCACCCGCTCGGGCAGCCCGCGAGTCAGCTCCGCCCAGCTCAGCTCGGGGGTCAGGGCCTCCATCTGCCGGAGGCGAAGGGGGAGGAGGCGGAGGATGCCGCTCTTGCGCACCAGCCAGCGCAGGCCGCTCCGCGCGTAGAGGAGCAGGAGCGCGCCCGCGACGCGCAGGCGCCAGGGATGAGGAAAGAGGGCGAAGACCATTCCGCGAAAGAGCCGGTCCCCGAGCGGTCGGCGCTGCGTTCGCTCCACCTTCGCCCGTGTCTCCTCGATGAGGACGTCGTACTTCACCCCCGATGGGCAGGCGGTCACGCAGGCCAGGCAACCGAGGCACTGGTCGAAGTGCCGGGCCACGGTGGGGGTCATCGGGATCTTCCCGTCGCGCAGGCCGCGCATCAGGTCGATCCGGCCGCGGGGGCTGTCCATCTCCTCGCCCCAGCTCTGGTACGTCGGGCAGTGCGGCAGGCAGAAGCCGCAGTGCACGCAGTCCTCGATCGGCTCCCGCTCCGCCATTCCCGACGCTCCCCTAGAGTCCACCCACGAACCGCCCGGGGGCGAGCCGCCTCTCCGGATCCAGCCTCTCCTTCACCGCCCGCATCAACGGAAGGGCCGCCGGCGCCGGTCCCCACACGTCCACCCCGGCCCGGACCTCGGCCGGGGCCCCATGCAGCACCACGCTCCCGTCGGCGAGCGCCTCGCGCGCGGCGTTCACCGCGGCGACCACCTGCCCGGGCCCGCGGACCTCTCCGGAGACGAAGGCCAGCCCGAGCAGCGGGTAGGAGACGGCGCGCGCATGCTCGAGCGCGGTGAAGAGCGAGCCCATCGCGGCGTTGGCCACCCGCTCCAGCTCCATCGGCTGAGCGGCCAGCTTGGCGCGGAATCCGGCCGGGGCCTCGCGGGCGAGATCGTGTCTCGCCCAGAAGTCGCGCGCCGCGTCGGCGCCCAGCCGCTCCGCCCCCCAGCCCTGGCGGGTGGCGAGGTCGAGCAGCTTCGTCGTCTGCTGGCGCACGCCGGCCTCGAATCCCTCGAAGCGGACTCCCAGCTCGAAGCGGCCGTCGAACCGGACCCCGAGGTCGTCCCCGCCCTCGTGGACCAGCGCGGCCACCGCTCCCGGCTCGAGCTGGCCTTCCCGGAGCGCGAGGACCACCCGGCGGACGGCCTCGGCGTCGAGGTCCGGGAAGCGAACCGTGCCCGCCGACTCGGGCCGCGGGTGGAGCCGGAAGGTGACCGTGGCGATGAGTCCCAGGGTCCCCAGCGAGCCGACCATCAGCTTCGGGAGGTCGAAGCCGGCGACGTTCTTCACCACCTTCCCGCCGCCCCGGGCCTCGGTGCCGTCGGCGCGGACGATGGAGATGCCGATGATGAGGTCGCGGATGCTCCCGTACCGCGTGCGCCGCGGACCGAAGGCGTTGGTGGCCACCAGCCCGCCGAGGGTGGCCTGCGCTGCCCAGGGCGGGTCGAGGGCCAGCATCTGTCCGGACGCGGCCAGCGTCTCCTGAAGCGCGCCGAGCCGCACCCCGGCCTCGACGGTGACGATCTGATCGAGCGGGGCGTGCTCGACGATGCGCGACAGCCGCTCGGTTCCCAGCACCACCTCCACGCCCGCCGGCGGAGCACCGAGGGTGAGCTCGGTCCCGCCTCCGAGGAAGAGGACCCGGGCGTCGTCGCGGGCGGCGCGGCGAAGCGCCTCGGTGGCCTCGGGCAGCGTGGCCGGGCGCTCCTGCCTCGCCGAGGCCAGCGCCTCGAGGCTGGCCGGGAGACCGGTCATCCGCGGTCCGCGAGCCCGGCCAGCTCGGTGGCGTGCGGGCGGTAGGGCCCGGGTCGGTCGCCGCAGAGCCTGGGCGTGGGGAACACCTTGCCGGGGTTGAAGGTCGTCGCCGGGTCGAAGGCGCAGCGGACCCTGGCCATGGTGTCGAGGTCGGCCTCGCCGAACATCTCCGCCATGTAGGGCGCCTTGTCCGCGCCGACGCCGTGCTCGCCGGTGATCGAGCCGCCGTAGCGGATGCAGATCCGGAGGATCTCCCCGGCCAGCTCTTCGGCGGCGTGCTCCTGGCCCGCCACCCGGGCGTCGTAGAGGACCAGGGGGTGCAGGTTGCCGTCGCCGGCGTGAAAGACGTTCGCCACCTGCAGCCCGCGCTCCCGGGAGCGCCGGGCGATCTCCGCCAGCACGCGGGCGATGTCCTTGCGGGGGATGACCCCGTCCTGGACGATGTAGTTGGGTGCCAGCCGGCCCATCGCGGCGAAGGCGCTCTTGCGGCCCTTCCACATCAGCATCCGCTCGTCGTCGTTCCTCGGGACGCGGACCTCGAGCGCGCCGGTGCGCCGGGCGATGGACACCGCGACCTCCGCGGTGTGCTCGGCCTCGGCGCTGCACCCGTCGACGTCCATCAGGAGAGCCGCCCCCACGTCGGGCCAGTCGACCCCGGTGGCGGCGACCGCGGCCTGGATGGCGAGCCGGTCCATCATCTCGATCGCCGCAGGTACGATGCCGGTCCCGATGATCTCCGAGACGCAGTTGCCCGCCTCGGTGGTGGAGGGGAAGGTGGCGAGGAAGGTGCGAGTGGCCTCGGGCCTGCGGAGGATGCGGAGCACGACCTCGGTCACGACGCCCAGCGTCCCCTCGCTGCCCACGACGACGCCGAGAAGGTCGTAGCCCGGCGGATCGAGCACCGGGCCGCCGATGTCGACCACCTCACCGGCGCCGGTCACCATGCGAACCCCGCGCACGTGGTTCACCGTGAATCCGTACTTGAGGCAGTGCGCCCCGCCCGAGTTCTCGGCCACGTTGCCGCCGATGGTGCACACGCCCTGCGACGAGGGGTCGGGCGCGTAGTAGTAGCCGGCGGCGGCGATCTCCTTGCTCACGTCCAGGTTGATGACCCCGGGCTGCACGCGGATCCATCCGTCGTCCAGGTTCACCTCGAGGATCCGCTTCATCCGCGAGAGGCCGAGCAGCAGGCATCCCTTCACCGGGAGCGCTCCACCGGAGAGCCCCGTTCCCGCGCCCCGGGGGACCACGGGCATTCCCGCCTCGACCGCGATGCGCACCACGGCCGCGACCTCCTCGGTGGAGGCGGGGAGCACCACCACGCTCGGGGAGGCCCGGAAGCTGGTCAGCGCGTCGCACTCGTAGGTGCGGAGCTGCACCGGCTCGCGGATGACGTTCTTCTCGCCCACGACCGCGATCAGCCGCTCGATGACGCCCGGCGGCGCCGGGACGGGCAGGGGGGCCGGAGCGGGGGTGACCAGCGACGGCGCGGACATGACCCCTTCCTAGTCGAGGAGGCGATAGGCCGGGAGGGTCAGGAACTCGATGAAGTCGCGGTTCAGGACCAGGCTGTCGAGGACCTCCGCGGCCTCCTTGTAGCGCCCGGCCCCCTCCTTGGTCAGGCGGGCGACCTGCTCCTCACGCGTCTTCCGGTACAGGTCCTCGGTGGCCGGGCGGCCATCGTCGAGCTTCGCCCCGTGGTGGATCCACTGCCAGAGCTGCGCCCGGGAGATCTCCGCGGTCGCGGCGTCCTCCATGAGGTTGTAGATGGCGGCGGCGCCGTTCTCCATCAGCCAGGAGTTGATGTACTGGAGCGCCACGTCGACGTTGAGGCGGAAGCCGGCCTCGGTGATCTTCCCTTCCGGCACGGCCGGATCGACGAGCTGCGCCGCGGTGACCTTGACCTCGGAGCGCAGCCGCTCCTTCTGGTTGTCCTTGGCCAGCTTCTGGTCGAAGACTTCCTTGGCGGTGGGGACCAGGTCGGGGTGGGCGACCCAGGTGCCGTCGAAGCCGTCGTTCACCTCGCGCAGCTTGTCGTCGCGCACCTTGGCCAGGGCCTTCTCGTTGATCTCCGGATTCTTCCGGCTGGGGATGAACGGGGCCATGCCGCCCATCGCGTGCGCCCCGTGGGTGTGGCAGCTCTTCACCAGCAGCTCGGTGTAGGCGCGCATGAAGGGGACGGTCATCGTCACCTGCGCCCGGTCGGGCAGCACCTTGTCCTTCCGGTTCCGGAACGTCTTGATGAAGGAGAACATGTAGTCCCACCGGCCGGCGTTCAGCCCGCTGGCGTGCTCCCTCATCTCGTAGAGGAACTCCTCCATCTCGAACGCCGCGGGCAGCGTCTCGATCAGCATCGTGGCCCGGATGCTGCCCCTCGGGATCTTCAGCGCCTCCTCCGAGAAGAGGAACACCTCGTTCCACAGCCGCGCCTCGAGGTGGCTCTCCAGCTTCGGGAGATAGAAGTAGGGGCCGGTCCCACGGTCGAGGAGCTCGCGGGCGTTGTGGAAGAAGTAGAGGCCGAAGTCGAAGAGGCTGCCGCTGATCGGCGCGCCGTCGACGGTGACGTGCTTCTCCGGGAGGTGCCAGCCGCGCGGGCGCAGCAGGAGCACCGCGGTCTTCTCGTTCAGTCGGTACTTCTTCTCCGGCGTCTCGAGGGAGATGGTCCTCCGCACGGCGTCGATGCAGTTCTGCTGGCCGACGGTGACGTTCCGCCACGACGGCGAGAGCGAGTCCTCGAAGTCGGCCATGAAGATGTCCGCCCCCGAGTTGAGGGCGTTGATCATCATCTTCCGCTCGGTGGGCCCGGTGATCTCCACGTGGCGGCGCTGGAGGTCCTTCGGCGTGGGCGCCACCTTCCAGTCGCCACCGCGGATCGATTTCGTCGACGGCAGGAAGTCCGGCATCTCGCCCCGGTCGAACGCCTTCTGGCGCTCGGCCCGGGCGGAGAGCAGCTCCTGGCGCCGGCTCTCGAACCGGCGGTGGAGCGACTCGAGGAAGGCCAGGGCGTCGCGAGACAGAACTTTCTCGGCGCCCTCCGGGGCGGAGGTCAGGACGTTGAGAGCCATGGGGCCCTTCTTACTTCGGGATGATGCCCGGGAACACGTAGGCCTGGAGCATGACCAGCACGCCGACCAGGGCTGCCAGGGCCAGGCTGTGGAAGAAGACGTATCGCAGGATCTCGCCCTCGTGTCCTTCTTGCTTGGTCGCCACGCCGGCGACCACGATGCTTTGCGCGTCGATCATCTTCCCCATCACTCCCCCCGAGCTGTTCGAGGCGGCAGTGAGGATCGGGTTCAGCCCCAGCTGCTGGGCCGAAACCTTCTGCAGATTTCCGAAGAGCACGTTGGACGAGGTATCGCTTCCGGTCAACGCGACGCCCAGCCAGCCCAGCATCGGCGAGAAGAACGGGAACAGGGCGCCGGTCGCTGCGAAGGCGAGGCCCATGCTCGCGTCGGAGCCCGAGTAGCGGGTGGTGAATCCCAGGGCGAGCATCGCGGCGATGGTCAGCAGAGAGAAACGAACCCGTTTCAGCGTGTGCAGGTAGTACTCGACGAGCTGCTTCGGCTTCAGCCCCAGAAGCAGCCCAGCGATGATCCCGGTGAGGAGCAGCGCGGTTCCGGTGGCGGTGATCCAGTTGAAGACGTACTTGGCGGCCTCGGGCGTCGGCTTGACGACGATCGGGGGTGCCTTGAGGACCAGGTTGTGCAGGTACGGGACCTCGACCGCCGGCTGGATCGACTTCCCCGCCGCGTTCAGCGCGTTCTTGATGCCCGGGTAACCCCAGGCGAAGACCAGGAGCGAGAGGATGAGCCAGGGCATCCAAGCCTTCCAGGCAGCGGCGGTGCTGGGAGTGGTCTCGGCCGTCGCCACGTGTTCGGGCTCACCCTCGAACCGCCAGACCTTCTTCGGCTGCCAGAACCGGAGGAGGACATAGGTCGCACCGATGCTCACCATCGCCGCGATGATGTCCACCAGTGCCGGACCCATGTGATTCGACACGTAGTACTGGGGAACGGCGAAGAAGACGCCGGCCACCAGGCACGCGGGCCAGATCTCGGCCATCCCAGCGAACCCGGCCATCGCCCAGACCAGCCAGAAGGGGACGATCACCGAGAAGAACGGCAGCTGCCGGCCGACCATGGCGCTGAGCTTCTCCACGGGGAGGCCGGTGACCGCGGCGAGGGTGATGACCGGCGTCCCCAGCGCCCCGAATGCCACCGGCGCGGTGTTCCCGATGAGCGACAGACCCGCGGCGGCGAGCGGCTTGAACCCGAGGCCGATGAGCATCGCCGCACAGATGGCCACCGGCGTCCCGAAGCCGGCTGCGCCCTCGATGAAGGCGCCGAAGGAGAACCCGATGAGCAACACCTGGATGCGCCGGTCGGCCGCGAGATTGGCGATGGTGTGCTTGACGACCTCGAACTGACCCGTCCCGACCGCGATGTCGTAGACGAAGATTGCGTTCAGGACGATCCAGCCGATGGGTAAGAGCCCGAACGCCGCGCCGTTCGCAGCGGCGGCGACCGCCATCGTCCCGGGCATGTGGTAGACCGCGATCGCCACGAGGAGCGCCGTCGCGAGGCCGAGCAGCGCCGCGACGTGGGCCTTCACGTGGAAGAACGCGAGCGACCCGAGAAGGACGATGACTGGCAGGGCGGCGACCAGGGCCGACAGGAAGATGTTTCCAAGCGGCGCGTAATTCTGTGTCCACGTCATTGTCCGACCTCCAGCGTTCCAGGTGGGGCCCGGCGCGGGGGCGCATCTCAAGACCGTCTCCAGGCGCGGAGCAACGGACTTTTCGCAGAATCGAGCATTGCACCCAGCCGGTAACTGGAGCGCGCAGGGATTGCGGGTGCGACGGAGCCGAGGCGCCCCGCGCGGGATGGACCGGTGCGTCGAGCGCACCCGGAGCCAGCGCCCTGGCCGCAGGCCGGTGCGGCTCAGCCTCCGACGGCGGGCCGTGCGCCGGGTCCCTCGGCGTCGGCCGGCTCCGGCCCGGGCCGGCGCAGCGGTGCCACCAGGGCCCCCGGCTCGGCGGACGCCCCCTCGGCGAAGAGC
>Ga0335079_10005040_pt1 | contig 15160 bp, 14 predicted proteins | sample Lox_Sample_33_FD_206719 | JGI IMG/M metagenome (GOLD analysis project Ga0335079, IMG submission 206719) | Soil microbial communities from Loxahatchee National Wildlife Refuge, Florida, United States - Lox_Sample_3.3 | ecosystem: Environmental > Terrestrial > Soil > Wetlands | place: USA...
CTGCTTGACGCCGACGAGCGGATGATCGGGCGCGGCGACGATCACGTAGGGATGCGGCGCAAAGGGCAGCGCCACGACGTCCATCTCCGCGGGCGGGCGCACCATCACCGCAAGATCGGTGAGGTTGTCGGCGAGCTGGTGCAGCAGGCCTTCGCGGTTGTGCACGGTGAGATTGAAAACGATGCCGGGGTGCGCGGCGCCGAATGCCGCGAGCAGCCGTGGGAAGAAGTAGTCGCCGGCGCTGATCACGGCCACATTGAGGCGCCCGCCGGTCACCCCCTTCAGCTGCGCGAGCGCATCCTCGGCTTCCTTCATGCGCTGCGCGATGGCGTTGGCGCACTCGAGCATCTCGGCGCCAGCCGGAGTGAGGTAGGTCCTGCGCCCGATGCGCTCGAACAGCGGCAGCCCGACGAAGTTGGCGAACTCCTTGATCTGCGTGGACACCGCCGGCTGCGACATGTGCAGCTCCTCGGCGGCGCGCGAGAAATTCATGTGCCGGGCGGCGGTGGCGAACACCCGCAGCTGCCGCAGCGTCACGTTCTTCATGGCGCGGGAGCATAACCCGAACCATTCATAAAATCATATGGTCGAGATAGAAAGCTTTAACTTTTCCTTTGATAGGGCCTGGCGTATGGTGACGCTCATCGGTCAGGAGCAGTTCGGGATTCACCGCATGCACCACCACACGGTCAGCGCCCGCGCGGCGGCAAACGATCCCTTGTCGGCAGAGCTCGAGGCCTACAACCGCGCGTTCTGCGAGCTCGAGCTCCCCTGGCACTGGGACGCGGCAACGTTCCGCGAGCTGCTCGATGTGGCGGGCGAGCGGGACTGCGTGAGCGCCTACATCGAGCGCAGCCAGCCGCACCTGCTGCGGGTCTACGAGAAGGGGTTCCTGCGGGACCTGGTGCTCGATGTCCGCGACCGCTGCCGCGAGGGCGTGCCGCGCGCGGCTCACCGCAAGTCCTGAACCGTCGCCGCTAAGCGTCCCCGGAACCGCGAGCTTGCCGTACCGTCAGCGCGGGCCGGCCGCGGCGCCATCGCGCACCTGCGGTCGTGCTTCCGCACCGATGTAGTGGGTGACGCGCGGGGTGTCACGCGCGAGACCGTGCACGTGCTCTTCCACGATTCGGTCCGCCTTGGTCACGCGGCGGTGTTGTCGCAGGTGCTCGAGCCACGAATCCACCAGGAACGTCTCGAGGATGCGCTCGGGATGGGCGGCATCCTGGTAGACGGCCCAGGCGTACGCGCCGTCGCGCCGCCGCTCGCGGGCAAGCCGCGCGAGCGCGGCGAGAAAGGCCTCGCGGTTCTCCGGGCTGACATGGTATTCGACCGTGACGAGCACCGGGCCCGCGTCCTCTCCCACGGCTCCGGCGACTACCGGCTCGGGCCAGTGCATCGAGGGCGTGAGGTCGCCCTCGGGCCCGGACTGCAGCCGCCAGCGGCGTGTCAGCAAGAGGGCGAGCAATGCGCCGCCGGCGGCGAGGTAGTGCGCCGCGGGCAAGCCGACGCGATCGGCGATGAAGCCCCACAGGGCACTGCCCACGGTCATGGTGCCGAAGAACACCGTTACGTACGCCGCGAGCCCTCGGCCGCGCACCCAATCGGGCAACGCCACCTGTGCCGACACGCTGAGACTTGCGAGTACCGCAATCCAGCCGATGCCCGCGATCAGGCAGGCGAGGGCTGCGACCCACGGCTCGTGGGCGAGCCCGAAGAGAACGAGCGCCGCGGCGGTGGCCGCCTCGCCGAGATTCACGACCCGATTGGCGCCGGAATTGCCCGTGAGCCGCGGCAGGACGAAGGCGCCGCCGACGGCGCCCGCGCCGATGGCACCGAGCAGCACCCCGTAGAGCGTCGGGCCGCCGCCGAGCTGGCTGCGGGCCACGACGGGCAGGAGCGCCCAGTAGGCGCTGGCGAAGAGGAAGAAGCCCACGGCCCGGGCGAGTGTGGCGCGCAGCTGGCGATTGTTGCGCGCGTAGCGCACCCCGGCGCGAATGGCGCTGCTCAAGTGCTCCGCCGGCAGAGCGTGCGCGGGCCTTGCGGGCGGACACCAGAAGAAGATGACCGCGATCACGCCGAGGTTGCTGACGGCATCCAGCCAGAAGGGTGCCGCGATGCCGAGACCGAGGATCACCCCTCCGCTCAGCGCCGGTCCGATGACGCGACTGATGTTGACGCCGACGCTGTTGACGGCGATCGCGGAAGCAAGTGCCGGTTGCGGCACGAGGAGCGGCACGATCGCCTGCCAGGCGGGCGTCTCGAGCGCAGCCAGGATCCCGACGAGGAAGGTAAAGAGCAGCAGCACGCCCGGCGTCACGGCGTTGAGCGTCACGAGCGCCGCGAACAGCGCCGAGCACAGCGTGGTGAGGATCTCGAGCGCGAGAATGAAGCGGCGCTTGTCAATCATGTCGGCGAGGGCGCCCGCGGGGAGGGCAAACAGGAAGAGCGGCAGGCTGTTCGCCACCTGCACCAGGGAGACGATCAGCGGGTTGGGATTGAGGCTGGTCATCAGCCAGCCGGAAGCCGCGTTGTACATCCACGAGCCGACGTTCGAGACCACCGTGGCCAGCCACAGCCAGCGAAAGACGCGATAGCGCAGCGCGCCCCAGGCGGAAGGATGCGGTGCTGCGGCTGCAGCGCTCGCGCCGGACGGTCGGTGAAGCGGCGGCTGGGGCAAGTGTCAGCTCCCTGACAGAGGCACATTGTCGCCGAGGAAACGCGCGATTTGCGTAGAATCCCGCGCAAGACGCGCAAGACGCGCGGGCAGCAGGCGCGACCCATCACCCCCACGTGGAGACCCCATGAAGCTCAGCGCGCGTAACATCTTCACCGGCATGATCCGCAAGATCGTGCGCGGTCCCGTGAGTACCGAAGTCACCATTCGCATCGCCCCGGGGGTCGACATCGTTTCGGTCATCACGTCGCACTCGGCAAAGCGGCTGAAGCTCAAGAGCGGGCAGCGCGCCCATGCCGTGATCAAGGCCGACAGCGTCATGGTCGGGGTGGACTGAAGCCGACCGGCGTGCGCCGCCCGCGCGCCGCCTCGCTAGGGCGATGAGCGGGGAGCGTGGCTGATGGCGACCCTGACAGTGCTCGAGGCGTCGCCGCTGAACTGCAGCGTCAGGCGCGTCGCCGCCGGCAGCACGAACTCGACGACCTTGTGCGGGGCATCGCAACCGCGACGTCCCTGAAAGTCCTGCGAGCGGATCGGGGCGCCGTCGGCGAGCACATCGACCCAGAACGGCCGGTCGAGTGCGATGCGATAGACGCCCGCCTGGGCGAGCGTCAGGGTGGCGAGTCCCGCGTATGCGGTGTCGGTGGCGGGGTGCCGGCCGGGTGCGACTGGGAAGGCGACCCGCGGCCAGGCGCTGAGCTCAAGCTCATACAATTGATCGGGCTTGAGCGCCGGGGCGCTCGCAGCCCCCTTTCCGGCCGCGAGCGACAGCGGCTTCGCGCCAAAGAGCGCACGCTCATGCTTCACATCCCAGGTGAAGTCCGCGCAGGGATCTGCGACATCTCCGGCCGTCGCCGCGAGCGGCAACAGCACACAAAGGAGCAGCGGCGCCCCGCCGCAGCGCCCCGTCGGCTCCCGCAATCGCAGCCGCTTCGCCCGCACAGATACTTCTCCAGCGTCCTTCGACGGTTGGAACTCAGCCGATGCTACCGCAACGCATTCTGCGACGAGCCGGGAGTCGACCGTGACGGGCGAATCTTCGACAATGACTACGTCCTGACGACGCCGGCGGCCGACTGCTTGCGGACACGGCGAGGCGTGGCACCCCGGAGGTGGCGGGCCGAGCGTCAGCTGGGCGATTCATGGAGACTGTGCCGGCACAGGTTGCTTTGGCCGTGGACACGAATGCATCGCTGCTGCGCGAGCTTGCACATGAGCTGCGCGACGCTCTCAGCCCGATCCGCTCGGCGATCGAGCTGATGCGACTGCGGAATTTCGATGCGGAGGTCACCCGGACGATGATCGAGCGCATCGAGACGGGACTCGACGGCGCGCTCTCGACCATCGATGCCTTCGTGCTCGCCGCAGGGTGGGAGCGTGGTGGCGAAAGCCTCGCGCCGGCGCGCATTTCTCTCGCGGAGCTTCTGCAGCGCGTGCGCGAGTCGCTCAAGCCGCCGTTGAGCGAGCGTTTGAAGCTCGCCGCGGATTCTCCGGTCCCCGTGACGGCGGACCTGCTGCGCTCCACGCAGGTGCTCCTCGCGCTGCTCGGCCATGCCGCTGCCCTCGCCGCTCCCGCCTCACCGATCGAGTTGCGTTCGGCCGCGAGCGATGGCGGTGCCGAAGTGCGGGTCGCCTTTGCCATCGAGCCACCGACGGGTGTTGGCGAGAGCTGGTTCGAGACCTATCGGGTGCGCGGCAGCGCCGGGCGGATGGCGCTGCGAACGGCACGTTGCATCATGCAGCTGCAGCAGGGGAATCTGAGCGTGGTAACGCCGGCGGCCGGGCGCTGTGAGCTCGTGGCAACGTTTGCGGCCGCCGCCGTGAGCGCACCCGACACGCGCACCGGTCGCGCCGCCGCCGTCTCTCTCGACGGGAGCTCCGCGCGCACCCGCCCCCCTGCGGCGCCGCAGGCAACGCGCGTCCTCCTCGTCGAGGACAGTGCCGAGGTGAGCCGGGCGTATTCCGAGGCGCTTGCCGAGCTGGGTTATCCGGTGACCGAGAGCCGCAATGCCGAGGAGGCGCTGCGCGCCGCCGACGAGGCGATGCCGGACGTTGCGATCATCGACATTCACCTGCCCGGCATGAATGGCTACCAGCTGGCACGGGCGCTGCGGGCGCGCGGGGGAGAGGCCCTGCGGCTCGTGATGCTGAGCGGCATGACGCTCGATGACACGCTGCGGCAGCTCTCGAAGCGCGCCGGCTTCGATGAATGCTTCGACAAGGCCGCAGGTCCCAGAGCCCTGCACTCGCTACTGCGCGGACTGCTGTGAGGCGCCAGCGGACGGTGCGCCGTGGGCGCGCAGCAGCGCCTCGAGGGTCTCGGCCGCCGCCGGCTTGGTGAGGTGATGATCGAAGCCGGCATCGAGCGCGCGGCGCCGGTCGTCCTCCTGACCCCAACCGGTCACGGCGATGAGAAGAATGTCCCGACCCCAGGGCGCGGCGCGGATCGTGCGCGCCAGCTCGTAACCGTCGATGTCGGGCAGGCCGATGTCCACCAGCAACACCTGCGGATGGAAGGTACCGCCAACCTCCAGGGCGCGGCGACCGCTGTAGGCCTTTTGCACGCGATGGCCCGACAGCTCGAGCAGCGTTGCACAGGTGTCGGCCGCGTCACGGCTGTCATCGACGACCAGGATCTTGAACGGAGCGCCGCTCAGGGCGTCGCCTGCGTCGACCTCGTCGTCCGCGATGTCGGTGGTCGCAATGCGCACCGGCAATCGGACCGTGAGCTCGCTCCCGCGGCGGACGCCCTCGCTTCTCACGGTGACCATGCCGCCGTGCAGCGCGACGAGCCCTCGCACCAGCGCCAGTCCGACGCCGAGACCCTCCTGGGTGCGTCCGCCCGTCGGGTCCGCCTGCGAAAAGAGTGTGAAAAGACGCGGCATCACGTCCTGCGGGATACCGATGCCGTTGTCGCGAACCGTGACGAGCACCTCGTTTGCCTGCTGTGTGGCGCGCACCCGGATGTCCCCGCCCGGGTCGGTGTACTTCGCTGCATTGATGAGCAGATTGGCAAACACCTGCGAGAGCCGAACCGCATCGGCTTCGAGCTGCACGGGCTGCGCCGGCAGCTCGAGCGACAGCCGGTGATGCTTTGCGTCGATGAGGGGTCGCGCCGTCTCGATCGCGGCACCGATCACCGAGGTGAGCTCGGTGCGACTCTTCTTCAACACCAGCGTGCCGCGCGTGACGCGGGACACGTCGAGCAGATCATCGAGCAGGCGGCTCATGTGCGTCACCTGCCGCTCGACCACTTCCTCGGCGCGCTTGCGCTGCTCGGCGCTGCGGCCGGGCAATTTGGCCGCGGCCAGGGCATAGCGGATGGGGGCGAGGGGGTTGCGCAGCTCATGGGCGAGCACGGCGAGAAACTCGTCCTTGCGCCGATCGGCGTCGCGCAGCGCCTGCTCGGCGCGCTTGCGATCGGTGACGTCGCGCGCCACCTTCGAAGCGCCAATGATGACGCCGCGCACATCGCGAATCGGCGACACCGCGAGTGAGATGTCGATGCGCCGCCCATCCTTGGCGACGCGGACCGTGTCGAAGTGCTCGATGCGCCGGCCGCTGCTCACCTGTTCGAGGATCTGCCGTTCCTCGTCGTATAGCTCGGGCGGGATGATGATGGTGATGGGCTTGCCGATGACTTCGGCGGCCTCGTAGCCGAAGATCCGTGTCGCCCCCGCGTTCCACGAGAGAATGCGCCCTTCGAGCGTCTTGCTGACGATCGCATCGTCTGACGACTCGACGATCGCGGCGAGCAGCGCGAGCTGCATGAAGGTGTCGGCCTCGGACTCCACGTCATTCCTTGCCGGCATGCGACTGGCGCTGCGGTTGCCTCCGTTCACGCGCCATGCTCCTCATTCGTCCCCGGGCGGGGCGTCAGGATATGCCTTCCGTTGCATCCCGGCATGTGCTTTGTGGCGCCGCGTCAGTCTTGTCCGACGCTTGATTCAGACCAGCCGCCGCTGTAACACTGGCACACTCGTCACGATGCTGCGCGCGGCGCCGCGCGTGCTGCGATCGGGAGAACCACAGGTGAGTCGATCTGCTCTTGCCTGCGGAAGCCGGCTGTGATCGCCGTCGTCCTGCTGGCGTCGATGCTGCTGTCGCAGAATCAGGCCACGGATCAGGCCCAGAACCCGGCGCAGAATCCGGCCGCGAGCTCGACTGCGAATCCACCTCCAGGTCCGCCGGCGAACCCCCCTGCAAATCCTGAGGCGAGTCCGCCGGCGAATGCGCCGCCAAGTCCGCCGGAGACTGCGCCCACGAGTCCGCCGGCAAATGCGCCTGCAAATCAGGCGCCGCCGCCGGCGAAGGCCCCCGCGACAGCGCCCAGCCACGCCCCCGGTGCACGGCCCGCTGCTGCGCAACCTGCACCCCCGTCCCCGTCCCGTGCAGCGCAGCCGCATCCCTCGGCGCCGCGTCCGTCGCAGGCCGCAGCGTCGAAATCGACCCCCTCACAGGCGCCTTCGTCGCAGGCTCTGACCTTCGGCTTCGCCAATGTGCGACAACTTGCGAAGGAGCGTGCCAGCCGGGAATATCGGCCGGCGTCGCAGGCGCTGCCGGCATCGCTCGCCAACCTGACATACGACCAGTACCGCGACATCCGCTTCCGACCAACGAGCGCGCTGTGGCGCGGGCAGGCCATGTTCGAGGTGCAGTTCTTCCACCGCGGCTACCAGATCCGCCAGCGTGTCAACATCTATGACGTCGACGCCGGAGAGCCTGTCGAGATCGAATACAACCCGCGCGCCTTCACCTACGGCCGCCTGGTGAAGCCCCCGAGGGCACCGGCAAATCTCGGCTACGCCGGCTTTCGCATCCACTACCCGTTGCAGACCCCCGCGTACAAGGACGAGCTGCTGGTGTTCCTCGGCGCTTCTTATTTCCGGGTGCTCGGGCGCAACCAGCACTACGGTCTCTCGGCGCGCGGTCTGGCGATCGACACGGGACTGCCGAGCGGCGAGGAGTTCCCGACGTTCACCGACTTCTGGCTGGTGCGCCCGCAACCCAACGACCGCGCGCTCACGATCTACGCGCTTCTCGACAGCCGGAGCGTGGCCGGTGCCTATCGCTTCGACTTACGCCCTGGCGAGATCACACAGGTCGAGGTGCACAGCGAGCTCTACCCGCGCCGGCCCATTGCCAAGCTCGGCGTGGCGCCGCTCACCTCGATGTTTTTTTTCGGTGAGAACGATGGCGGCCGGCATTTTGACGACTACCGTCCGCAGGTTCACGACAGCGACGGACTTATGTCAGAAACAGGTCAGGGGCAGTGGCTGTGGCGGCCGCTCGCCAACCCGCGCGATCTGCGCGTCAATCGCTTCATCGACGAGAATCCCCACGGTTTTGGCCTGATTCAGCGAGAGCGCGGCTTCGTCCACTACGAGGACGCCGAGTCACAGTACGAGACACGGCCAAGCTACTGGGTGCAGCCGCTCGGAAACTGGGGCAAGGGCGGCGTCGAACTCGTTGAAATCCCGAGCGATGAGGAGATCCACGATAACATGGTGGCCTACTGGGTACCGGCGCAGTCCCCGGCAGCGGGTAAACCGCTCACCTTCGCCTACCTGTTGTCGGCGTTTGCCGAAAATCCGCGCTGGCCGCCGGGCGGGCGGGTGATCGCGACGCGCAGCAGCAATCCGGCGATGGGCGACAACAAAGGCCACTTCGCTTCCGGCGCCCGGCGCATACTCATCGACTTCGCGGGTGGTGAACTCGATGGGCTCGCAGGTGCCCAACCGGTGAAGGCGGAACTGAGCGCTGAGAACGGACAGATCGAGGCGCTGACCGTGCAGCGGGTCGCCACCAGCGGCGCCTGGCGCGTGGCCTTTGTGGTCACGCCCAAGCCGCGACATCCGTCGGTTGATCTGCACTGTTATCTGACGCTGTATGGTGAGGTGTTGACGGAAACATGGGTCGATCAATGGACACCCTGAGCCACACACGGGGCGGACGCTGGCGCGCCATCCTGCGCCGCACGCTCTTTTTCGGGCTCACCTTGGTGACCGCCGGGGGCGCCACCGCGCTGCTGCTCGATGTACTCGAGGCGAACGGGCTGAGTGCCATCGAGGTCGTCGGTCTCGTGTTGTTCTTTGCGCTCTTCAGCTGGATCGCCGGGTCCTTGTGGACCGCCATCGCCGGATTCTTCGTGCGGCTCATGGGGCACGACCGCGCCGGGATCGATCCGCGTCCACTCGCCGGGCGGCCGCTGCTGACGCGCACGGCCATCGCGATGCCGATCTACAACGAGGATCCCGCCCGCGTTGCCGTGGGGCTCGAGGCGATCTGGACTTCGCTCAAGCGCGAGGAGCAACAGGGCGCGTTCGATCTGTTCATACTCTCCGACACCAGTGATGCCGCCATCGCCCTCGAGGAGCAGACGATGTGGCAGGCGTTCGTCGCCCGTCACGCGGCCGTGGGACGCATCTTCTATCGCCGCCGCCTGGACCGCAGCGAGCGTAAGGCGGGCAACATTGCCGACTTCGTCCGTCGTTGGGGAAAGAACTACGAATGCATGGTCATCCTCGACGCCGACAGCATCATGTCGGGTGAGGCGCTGGTGACCCTCGCACGGGTCATGGAGGCCCATCCGGAGGTCGGCATCCTGCAGTCGCTGCCGCTCGCGGTCGGGCGCGAGACACTCTTCGGCCGCCTCATCCAGTTCGGCTCGCGGCTGCAGAGCCCCATGCTCTCGAGCGGACTCGCCTTCTGGCAGCTCGGGGAGAGCAACTACTGGGGTCACAACGCCATCGTGCGCGTGCAGCCGTTCGCGCGTTACTGTGCGCTGCCGCGCCTGCCGGGCAAGCCGCCGCTCGGCGGAGAGATCCTCAGTCACGACTTCGTGGAGGCCGCCTTCATGCGCCGCGGCGGCTACGAGGTGCGCCAGCTTCCCGATCTCAGCGGCAGCTGGGAGGAGGTCCCGGCCAACGTCATCGACTACGCGGCCCGCGACCGCCGCTGGACCCAGGGCAACCTGCAGCACTCGCGCGTCCTGGGATTTTCCGGACTCCATCCCTTGAGCCGGGTCCACCTGCTGACGGGCATCGTCTCCTACGTGAGCTCACCGATGTGGCTGGCGCTGCTGCTGCTGAGCTCGGTGCTGAGCGCCATCGAGGCGTCGCGCCGGGTGGAGTACTTTCTGCCCGGATTCCGCAGCCTCTATCCCCACTGGCCGCAGATCCGCGCCGGAGAGACCGCCGTACTGTTGGGGCTGACGCTCGCCGTGCTGCTGTTGCCGAAGATCCTCGGCGTGATCCTCGCGGTGCGCGATCGCGTGCTGCGCTGGCAATTCGGCGGCGTGCGGCGGCTGTGCGAGAGCGTGCTGGTCGAGCAGCTCTTCAGCATGCTGCTCGCCCCCTCGATGATGATCTTTCATTCGACCTTCGTGGTGCAGACACTGCTCGGACATTCCGTGTCGTGGAACGCGCAGTCGCGCACCGATCGGGGCGTCACCTTCCGTGAGGCCTTCCGCCGGCAAAAATGGCACCTGCTGCTCGGACTCGTCTGGGGCGGCGTCATGCTGCGCCTGGCGCCGCAGTTCTTCTGGTGGCTGACGCCGGTGCTCATCGGCCTGGTGTTCGGAATTCCCCTCACCGTGTGGACCAGCCGCGTCGAGGCCGGACGGCGCGCACGCCGCTGGGGACTGCTGCTGACGCCCGAGGAGACGGCGCCGCCCCGTGAGCTCCAGGGCCTGAGCGGTGCACCGCTCCCCCCGATCGCGATACCCACGCCCGTGGAGGCACCCGGCGCGGGGGAAGCGATCCCCGCGGTGGAGGGCGTGGAGGCGCCGATCACTGCGGTCGCGGCTGCATCGCGCGCCCGGCCGGCGTACTACGCACCGCAGCAGAAGTCCGGCTGAACCACAGAAGGAGATCGAAGATGAAGCGCACTTTCGGATCGGTGCTGGGTGCGGTGCTGCTGCTTGCGGCCGCCGTGCTCCACGCCGATGACTATAGCGATGCCGTAGAGCTCTTCAAGAACGCTGGCGAGAGTCGCGGCTTCTTTCAGACCTGCTATGGCTACGCAATATTTCCCGGAATCGGTAAGGGGGGCTTCGTGGTGGGCGGCGCCCACGGCAACGGACGTGTGTTCGTCCACGGCCGGTATGTCGGCGACACCTCGATGACGCAACTCAGCGTCGGCTTCCAGGCGGGCGGCGAGGCCTACAGCCAGATCATCTTCTTCCAGGATAAGCGCGCGTTCGATGAGTTCGCCAAGGGTGACTTTGAGTTCGGTGCCGACGTCAACGCGGTGGCCATCACCGCCGCGGCGGGAGGGTCCGTGGGCACCACCGGCGCGAGCGCCGGCGCGAGCGGCGGCATGAAGGACGCGACGACCGCCGGCAAGTACTACAAGGGCATGGCGGTGTTCACGATCGTCAAGGGCGGCGCCATGTACCAGGCGACGGTCGCGGGTCAGAAGTTTTCGTATACACCCAAGGCCTGATCCGGCGCCCGGCGCATCAGCCGCCGGGCCGCATCAGCCGCCGGGCGCGGCGGCGCGCTCGAGGAGCGGGACCACGGCGGCCAGGTTGGCCGCGAGCGCTGCGTCGAGCCCGTGGCGCTCGACGATGTAGTGCGGGTCGTTGTAAGCGATCCAGGTGGCCCCGTCGGCGTCCTCCCAGACGAGCGCCTTGAGCGGCAGGTCGATCCCCGCGGTCGGTGCGCGCTGCATGAGCGGCGTCCCGGCCTTCGGATTGCCGAAGATCAGCATGCGCTCGGCGTGCAGCTCGAGGCCGGCGCGCGCGGCATCGCCGCTGAAGTCGATGCGCGCAAAGATCATGATGCCGCGCTCGCTGAGGAGCGCTTCGAGACGCTCGAGGGTGCGCTCGACGGGATGGCTCGAGGCGATGCGGGTCAGCCCCGCGACGCTGGTGCTCATGGAACAACCTCCCTGCAGGCGACCGCGAGTCGCGAGCATACACTGTAGCCCGGATCCTACAGGCGTTTCAGTCGCTGCCCGGATCCCAAGCTCCCGGGGTCGAGCGTACACATGGCGCCACATTCAGCGTCGTGCTGACCATGCTTTGCCGGGAGGGATCCCATGCTTCACTACGCAGTCGTTTTTCTCATCATCGCGATCATCGACGCGGTGCTGGGATTCGGTGGACTCGCTGCCGGAGCCGCCGGGATCGCCAACATCACTTTCCTCGCCGGGCGCTCGAGCGTTTAGGGGGCGGTCATGGGTACTCCCTTCAACGATCAGTGGGTGCTGCTGCGCTCATCACGCCGGCGCCGCTCCGAGCGGGCGCCATCGCACCCGCACCGGCATCTCGAGCCTGCACCGACCACCGGCCCGGGTACGCAGGATGAGCGCCCGACGCCGCCTGCCAGCATTCGCCGCCGACCCCGCCGCACACGCTGGATCGATCGCGACACCTGACCCGATGCTGAGGCCCCTGGCCTACGGATGCAGGTCGCGGAGCCTCCCGCCGACGGCGGCGGACACGCTGGCAATGAAGGCGCCGATCAGCATCGACAGCGCCGTGGTGATGGAGGTGCGGGCCGCATCCCGGCGATCGAGCTCGCTCGCCTGCCAGACGACAAGCGATCGAGCGCCGTCGTAAGGCCGCGCATCCGCGTCACCGTTGTTGGCGACCCCGGCCGGTGCGGCGACGAGCGGCGCAGGTGCTGCGCGATAGGGCTCGATGATGCCCGGCGTCGCAGGGCCTTCGGGAAGAACCAGGTCGCTGCGCGGGGTCACCTCGACCGCTGGCGCCGGCGTCGCCTCGAGCACGGGTGCCCGGGAGCCGGCGGAGCGCACCGGCGTGGCGGTCGAGGCTGCGGCTTCCCACGAGTCAACCGACAGTTCCGTGCGCGGCATCCTCACCGGGCCTGGTGCGCCAACATGCACGCTGCCACTCAGAAGCCCGGCGGCCGACGAGACCACCCCTGTAGCGAGGACGAGCGTCGCCACGCACCAGGTGATGAAGCCGTGAGCCGTGTCGCGGAAGAAGACCTCGTGCGTATGCGTGCTGATCCAGCGAGTGCGCAGCCGCCCCGTGATGTAACCGCCGAGGCACGCCGAGATCCACTGCGTGGCGATCAACGCCACGGCTGAAGCGGAGCTCGGACGGGGGGATGCGGCTGAGAGCGTCGCCAGATCAACACCGCTCACCAGCGCAAACAGCAACAGCGAGATCGCCGCGACTACGGCACTGCCGGCGAGTATTGCGCCCCAGCATACCGCGCACGTGCCGACCGCAGGCGCCGCCGTGATCGCAGGACCTGGCATTGCTTGCATCGTCGGCTGGCTCAGTGATGGGTGCACATCGCCAGCAGCAGGATGATGGGGATCGGTACCCCGAGAAGCCATAAGAGAATTGCACGGCCCATGACGAATCCCTTCGTGAAGTCCCTGTCTGCACACGTGCCGAGGACGCCACGTATGCGTGACGCACATTGGGGCGCGCCTGAGGGCATCGCCAGCGGCGGCGCGCCTGTGTCAGGGTCAGCGCATCCCTACACCTGAAAAACATGCCCGCGCAGCCCAACCGTGGCCGCCGCAGCGGCCGTAGTGCGCCCTTGGTAATATGGCCTCGGGGGATCCACGGGGGGTGCTCGTGCGATGAATGAGCAGGCCGCGACGATCAGTCACGCGAAGGACACGCTCCTCGATCTTGCGATTCGTTTCGGTCCACGCCTGTTCACGGCGGTGCTGATCCTCATCGTCGGGCTGGCGGTGAGCCGCGGGGTGAGCCGCTGGCTGGCGCGCGTCCTCAATCGGCGCGATCTCGAGCCGCCGATCCGCTCGCTCCTCACCCGCATCATCTGGGTGCTGTGCATCGCGCTGTTCCTCATCATGGCGCTGCAGAATCTCGGCGTCGAGCTGCTGCCGCTGATCGCCGGACTCTCGGTGGTCGGCGCCGGCTTCGCGCTCGCGACCCAGGGCGTGTTGAGCAACGTCGTCGCCGGGCTGTCGATCATCTTCGCCAAGCCGTTCCGGGTCGGCGAGTACATCGCAATCGCGGGCGTCGAGGGCGTCGTCGAGAGCATTACGCTCTTCAGCACCACGCTCGGGCACGTCGATCGCTCGCGGGTCGTGATCCCCAACCGTAAGATCGTCGGCGAGATCCTGCATAACTACGGCACCATCCGTCAGATCGATGTGGCGGTCGGTGTTGCCTACGACACCGATCTCGCGATGCTGACCGGCGTCATACGCGAGGTGCTCGAGGCCAATGCGCGCGTGCTGCGCGATCCCGAGGCGGTGATCCAGCCGATCCAGTTCGGCGATTCCTCGGTCGGCATCGCGGTGCGGCCGTGGGTGCTGGTACAGGACCAGGTGTCGGCGAGCGGCGAGATCCATGCCTCGCTCCTCGAGGCACTGCGCGCGCGCGGCGTCGTCATACCGGTGCCGCAACGGGAAGTGCGGCTCATCGGAAGCCGGCCGTAGGGATCTGCGGGCGCGGCAATGAAGAACGGACAGTGGCTGTGCCCATCGCCGCGCCGTCCCCGACTGCGGACCTGCGGCTGCGCGCTCGCGTTCCTGGCGCTCACGGGTTGCTCGCTCGTGTCCTTCAAGAGCCCGGAGAAATCGCTCACGCCCCAGGAACTCAACGCGCGTGTGCTGACGCGCGAGCTCTCGGCGCAGTACATCGTCGCCGTCGAGCGCTGCGCCGGGGAGATCGCCGCGAGCGAAAACGATCCGACGGTGCTCGACAACGCCCTGCGCTGGGAGATTGCCGCGATCGCCGAGAGCCGCCGCGCCGCGACCCAGATGGCGCCGATGCTGAGCCTGCTCGACACCTGGGCACTGGCGGTGCAGACGAGGGCGTTCGTCGCCCCGGGCGGTCCCGGGGCGGCCGCGTTCGGGACGCACCAGGCGGCCGTGCGCCAGGTCTCCACCGATTTCGCCGATGGCGTCGAGCGCATCGCCCACGGGCTCATGACACCGGCCGCATTCAGCGAGTACCAGAAGTTCGTCGAGGACTACGCACGCGACTATCCCTTCAAGGACTTCACCTTCGACCGTGCCTCGGTCGTCGTCCTCTGGAGCGAGCAGAAGGGCGACACCAAACTGATCGACGCGCTCGGCACGATACCGCAGGCCATGGCGGACGCCTCGCAGCGCATGCAGATATACGGCGAGACGATCCCGCCGCAGGTGATGAGCGAGACGCAGCTCGCGCTGCGGCAGGCCGGGTATTCGAAGGGCGACGTGCAGTCCTCGCTGAAGCAGCTCGATGAGCGGCTGGCACGACTCAGTGCCGTCGCCGAGCAGGCTCCCGAGGTCGTGCGTGGCGCAGTGGCCGACGTGCGCGACAGCGTCTACGAGCTGCTCAACCGTCTCGAGGCCTCCACGCGTGCCACGGCCGCGGAGCTCTCCACCCAGCGCGTCGCCTTGTTCGATGACATCAAGAGCGAGCGCGAAGCGCTCGTCGCGGCGGTGGACACGCAGCGCAAGGCGCTCACCGCCGATGCGGCGAAGTTCACGGACCAGGCGGTGGAAAAGACGGGCGCGCAGGCGCGGCTCGTGGTCCGCGAG
>Ga0335079_10005044_pt1 | contig 15158 bp, 17 predicted proteins | sample Lox_Sample_33_FD_206719 | JGI IMG/M metagenome (GOLD analysis project Ga0335079, IMG submission 206719) | Soil microbial communities from Loxahatchee National Wildlife Refuge, Florida, United States - Lox_Sample_3.3 | ecosystem: Environmental > Terrestrial > Soil > Wetlands | place: USA...
CCGAGGCTACTTCGAGCGCCGCCGACGAGCTCAACCCCGAGCCTTCCGGCACCGTGCTGCGCACCAGCAGCCGCTTGGGCGCGATCGGGAAACCCGCCTTCACCAGCTCGTGCGCCACACCGATGATGTAGTCCGTCCAGTCGTGCGCCGGCGCCAGCGCCCCGGCCTTCGCCGCCGGCCATTCTCGGGATTGCTGTTTCTCCTCGGAATAAACACGCAGCACGCCGTCCGGCGAATCGGCCGCAGCTATAAAGCAGGCCAGATCCAGCGCGATGGGCAGCACGAAGCCCAGGTTGTAATCGGTGTGTTCTCCGATCAGGTTCACGCGGCCAGGCGCGCGAAACACCCGGACTCGCTCGCTGGTTCCGTAGTGTTCGCCGAAGGCCTCCAGAATCATGAGCGCGAGCGGGCCAGCAATAGCATCACGCCACCGAACACCAGCATGGGAAGACCGGAGTACAAGTCAACGTTGAGCTCGGTCAACGAGGCATGGCCTGGCGCAAACACGCCCAGGCCCAGCAGGATGACGCCGAGAATCGAGAAGAACCAGCCCGTGGGAGTTCGAAGATCCAGCATAAGCTAACGGAACCAAAGATTCAGCGCCAGCAGCATCGCGATCACCAGCACCGCGACCGGCGCCGGCTTGCGATACCAGCTTACCCCAGTCTCCTGAGGAAACTTGGTGAGACTGTATACCAAGCCCTGCAATTCTTCGGGCGGCCGCGGCTTGGTAAACAGGCTCACCACAACCGTCACCACGAAGCACGATACGAAGGCCAGCAACGCGATGTAGAAATTCTGCGCCATGGTGGAGGGAAAGTGGTGTAGCTCGGCAATCCATCCCCCCTTGTGCTCGGCCACCGTCAGGCTCAACGTCAGAGCGGCCACGCTGGTCCCGGTGGCCAGGCCGGTAAACGCGCCATGCCCGGTGGTCCGGCGCCAGAACATGCCGAGCAGGAAGGTCGCCAGCAGCGGCGCGTTCACAAACCCGAACACGAGCTGCAGAATGTCCATGATGTTGTTGTAGTGCTGCGCCACGTAGGCCGTCGCGATCGACAGCCCCGTGCCCACGATGGTGGTCATGCGGCCCACCTTCAGGTAATGCGCGTCCGGCGCGTTCTTCTTGATGTAGCTCTGGTAAATATCGTACGTCCAAACGGTGTTGAAGGCCGTGACATTGCCGGCCATGCCGGACATGAAAGACGCCATCAGCGCCGTCAAGCCGACGCCGAGCATTCCCGAGGGATAGAACTGCGCCATCAGCGTGGTGAATACCTGGTCGTAGTCGTACGTGTCGCCCTTCATCGGCAGCACGTAACCGACGTTCATCTTGGCCAGCACCAGCGCGGCGATTCCGGGAAGGATCACGATGAACGGCATCGCCATCTTGGGGAACGCGGCGATGAGCGGGGTGCGTCGCGCGGCCGACATGGAATCGGCAGCCATGGCGCGCTGCACCACCAGGAAATTCGTGCACCAATAACCAAAGGAGAGCGTGAAGCCCAGCCCCGCGACGAGCCCGAACGCGTCCACGCCCATGGGATTCTGGCTGGCGCTCGACAAGTTACGCCAACTGTGCGTCATCACCTCGGGCAGGCGCGATTGCATTCCCGACCAGCCGCCCGCCTTCGTCACCGCCAGTATGGCCAGCGGCGTGAAGCCCAGGACGATAAGGAAGAACTGCAGAACCTCGTTGTAAATGGCGCTGGTCAATCCGCCCAGGAACGTGTACACCAGCACGATCGCCGCCGACAGCAGCACCGACGCCGTGAAACTCCACCCCAGCACCAACTGCAGCAGCAGGCCCAGCGCGTACATCGAAACGCCCGAGGAGAAGACGGTCATCACCGCAAACGTGATGGCATTGAGGCCGCGTGTTTTTTCATCGAACCGCAGTTTCAAAAATTCGGGTACCGAGCGCGCGCGGCTGCCGTAATAAAACGGCATCATGAAGATGCCCACGAACAGCATTGCCGGCACCGCGCCGATCCAGTAAAAATGCGCCGTCATGATGCCGTACTTGGCGCCCGACGCCGACATGCCAATCACTTCCTGCGCTCCGAGATTGGCGGCGAGAAAGGCGAGGCTGGTGATCCAGACCGGAACCGAGCGGCCGGAAGTGAGGAAGTCGCCGCTGGAGGCAACGGAACGCTTGAGGCGCCAGCCGATCCCCAGGACGAACCCGAAGTAAATGGCGAGGATGAGGTAGTCTACCGGCGCGAGTTTCACCCTGAACCCCTGAAGCCTCCCAATTGAAATGGAATCAGTGAGTGTATCGCGGCGGGAGGGGAAAGGCAAACCCACACCTGGGGAGCGATGGGGGGGAGCGATGGGGGGAGCGATGGGGAGCGATGGGGACAGCCTGCATGTTTCCGTGAGCGATGGGGACAGCCTGCATGTTTCCGGGTTTCTAGAAGTCTCGGATGCTAACTTCTTGACCGTGGCGCGTTGATGCGGTTAGCAGGCGCCGGCGGCGGGCCACCGTAGTGCAGGCCTATTGAGAGAACCTGGAAACATGCAGGCTGTCCCTCCTCGCCCTCCTCCTCGCCCTGTCCCTCCTCGCCCTCCTCGCCCCTCCGTCCCTCCTCGCCCTCCCCAAGACAACGCCCAGGCAGATTCACTACAACATTCTGACGTCCTCCGGCTGGTGATCGCGTGATGGCCGTCTATTTCTGGGCTGCCGGCGCTACCACGTACACATAGGCGAGCGGCTGAACACCGCTGTTCATGATGTTGTGTCGAGTTGAAGGTGGGATGTAGACGAGCTGTGGCGCCTCGATATCTCGTGGCGGCTGGCCTTCAACCAATGCCTCGCCTTTGCCCTGCAGGATGACCAGGGACTCCTCATTCTGACCAGTCGAATGCCAGCCCACCGACTTGCCGGGTTCCAACCGAACGAAGCCGCTGCGCATGCCAGCGGTTTGGGGCGGTCCTTTCAGGAGCGGGCAGTCGCTCGTCGGACACTGAAGCGGAATCAACAACGGTTGCCGTTGCGGCGCTTGCGAGACAAGCGGCGTGACTGCCAGGAAGAAGAGGATCGATTGCTTTGTGTGTAGCACGGCTGCTCACCTCTCGCGGCGTTTGTCAAAAGAATCTCCGTAACCCGAATCGCACCTGAAAAGGTTCGACGGGATGAAAGACGTCTGTGAATGTTGAATCCGCTGTCGGTGTGATTCGGGATTCATAGGCGTAGTCAATATCGTGGTCCCTGCGATTCAGCAAATTCAGGAATTGGACGACAAAACGCCATTTATTGGTGATTTGATAACCAACTTCCGCATTTAGCAGGACCGTCGCATTCGATTGATAGATCCCGTCGGATGTCAAGTCGCGAGGACCAAAGGCGCGCAGGCGCAGAGTCGTCGAAAAGCGTTTGTAATCGTGCAGCGTAATGCCGGATGAAACCACCAGCCCAACCGCCTCGGGTACTCGCTTGCCGCCGGGGCTGTTCGGGGCAGCGTCACCGTCGTCGATTGTCGTGAAAAAAGTTCTGGAATCCGCAATGTCAAAATCAAGAGCCAGATGTTCCAGAGGCGTGTAGTAGTTCGCCCATTCGACGCCGTAGCGGTTGCTCGGCTGCGAGGACGGAACGGTGCCGCCCGTGTCGCCACTCTGCTGCAGTTCAGATGCACTGCGGAGATACCAAAACGAGAGGGTGCTTTGCAGATGTGGCACGGCCACGCTGCGCACGCCGATTTCCGCGCCTTTGGTTGGTATCAGAAGAGGAATTCTTGAGCCGGGCGTATTGGGATAGGGATTCTCGTCAGAAACAGGTTGCACCGCTTGCGTTGCGCCACGCGCGTCGTTGCTGTGGAAACTGAAACCGCCCTGTACATAGAGCTCAGTTTTAGCCCACGGGTCGAAAATCAAACTCAGTTTTGGGCTCGGCAGGAACTTGGTGGCCGTGCCGGAATTGGCTGGCGTAACCAAACTGGTGACATCAACGTGGCCGACGTCGCCACGCAGGGCCGCGACCGTACGGAATTTTTCCGCCCACTGGATTTTGTTTTCCCAAAAGACGCCTGCTTGCGTGTCCGTAAAGCGATCCTCTTGTGTGGTCGCGGGGAGAGTTGTGCCGGTGTCGGAATCGGTCTTGTCCACGCGCTCGCGGTTTTCCGTCTGGAAAAGACCATTGTGGACCCAATCGTTGCGGATCTGCAGGCCGAATGTATTTTCTACCCTGCGTCCAAACCATTGACTGAAAATCGTGTGACGGGCATCCAGCCCAACCACCCAACGCCTGTCCTTCTGTTCAAACTGATCGCCGTGAATAGGGTCTGTCAGGTAGTAAGTGAAATCAGAAAATAGATCGAGATCATAATAAAACCCATAGGCCATGATTTTCGTCGCGGAATCCGCGTCTTGGCGATGCCATTCGGCCTGCAGGCTATAACGCTGGGATCTGCCCCCGTCGGCCGGGTTCAGTGTGCCGAAGGTACCCGCGAGCGGCACGGCGTTCTCGGGGATTTGATCGCTGGAGTTCCATTTTCCATGGTAACCGCGAGCCGTAATGCTGAAGCCCCTGGCGTCGTCACCTTGACTGTAGCTCAGAAGGCCGTTGAATTTGTGATAGTTATCCGGATGCTTCCATGGGCCGTCCTCGTGATAAGCTTCGCCGCCGAACATCAAGTTACCCGAACCGAGCGTGCGCGATACGCCGAACACGGCCCGCCCATAGCCATCGTCGCCGCCTTCGACTTGGAAAAAGTTCTGGGGCAGCGCCTTGAAGAAGACCACATTTGCCGAAGCGGCCGAGCTATAGTTGCCGACATTCGCGTAATAGGGGCCTTTCTGGAAATCCACCCGTTGCACCAGCTCCGGGATGACGGTGTTCATGTCCGCGTACCCCTCGCCGTGCGCATGCGATGACAGGTTCAGGGGCATGCCGTCGAGGGAAATGGCAATATCCGTGCCATGGTCGAGATTGAAGCCGCGAAGAAAGTATTGATTGGCCTTGCCGCCGCCGGCGTGTTGAGTGATGATCACACCGGGAATGGTTTCCAAAACTTCTCCCGAACGGAGAATTGGACGATCCTGAATTTCCTTCGCGCCGACGGTTCCCTGGGAAGCAGAAGCGGCAATACCGACGAGGTCATCCTCCCGACCCTGAATGGTTACGGTCGTGCTCACCGACCCCAAAGCGAGTGAGATGCGCAACGGGGCCGGAGTCTCGATGGTCCCTATAGTGACGGGGATTTCTTTGGTTTCAAAATTGGCATGTGAAACCACAAGCCGATAATCACCTGCCGAGAGTCCATAAATAATGAAGGAGCCGTTCGTGTCAGACTGGGTCGTTTTGACCATGGTGCCGTTCGCGCTTTCAAGCTGCACGTTAGCCCCGGCAATCACCGCGCCAGATGTGTCAACGACACTTCCGGAGACGAACAGGTCCGCAGCCCAAGCGCGCCACATGGCGGCGAAAAGTATGCAGGCGATAAGGACCGGCTGCCGGGTCATAGGCTCCTTTCGATGATCGTGCTACAAAAGTTACAAGAGTGCTACCGATTGGAATTTAGCATGGTAGCACGAATGTCAAATAGGTGTTACGAACAAAGAGGGGGGTTTGGATTTAGATCCGTGTTTGGATGGATTGGATGGGGACTGTGGGTTTGGATGGGTTGGGGTTTGGATGGGGACAGCCTGCATGTTTCCGGGTTTCTAGAAGGTCTCGGATGCTAACTTTCTTGACCGTGGCGCGTTGATGCGGTTAGCAGGCCGGCGGCGTGCCACCGTAGTGCAGACCGATTGAGAGAAACCGGAAACATGCAGGCTGTCCCTCCTCGCCCTCCAGGCTGTCCCTCCTCGCCTCCTCGCCCCCTCGCGTGTTTCCCGTTTTCTCAACCGTACAAAATACAGGATTCGTATCTGCGACGCTAATGCCCAAGTCTTGCCGGAGCCATTGATCTCGCCGTCGTGGGCTGCTTGAATAAATACCTATGAAGCCGCCTATGAATCCTCCGCTCGAGCGCCGTGAATTCGGCAAGGCGCTCATCGGCACCGCGCTCACCGCTGTCGCCGCCGACGCCCAACGAAAACCGCGCCCCACGCATCCCTGGCCGCCGGGAATCAAAATCTCGGTGCAGATGCCCGGCGACCCTTCCGATGAAGACCTGCAGTTCGTCCATCAGCTCGGCGCGCATTATGTCAACATCCCCACGCAGGGTGAACTTGCCACCTACCAGAACTTCGTGAGGATGAAAAACAAAGTCGAATCCGCCGGCCTTCGCGTGTGGAACATCGGCAACAGCGACGTCCACAACATGGAGGAAGTGACGCTCAACCTGCCCGGCCGCGATTCGAAGATCGAGCAGTACAAGAACTTCCTGCGCAACCTGGGACGCGCCGGACTGCATTACACCACGTACGCGCACATGGGCAACGGCATTTGGAGCTCCGCTGCCGAAACCACGCGCGGCGGCGCGCGCGCCCGCGCGTTCGACCTGAATACCGCCACCGGCCACTGGGCCGGCAAGGATTTCAAAGGCCCGCTCACGCACGGCCGCGTCTACTCCGAAAAGGAAATCTGGGATAACTACGAGTACTTTATGAAACAGGTTGTCCCGGTGGCGGAAGAGCAGGGCGTCTTCATCGGCGTCCATCCCGACGATCCACCCGTGCCGCTGCTCGGCGGCGTGCCGCGCTGCATCTTCGGCAACTTCGAAGGCTACCAGCGCGCGCTCGAAATCGCCAACAGCCCCAACGTGGGCGTCTGCCTCTGTTGCGGAACCTGGCTCGAGGGTGGGGAGCTAATGGGCATGGACGTGGTAGGCGCCATCCGTTACTTCGGCCGCATGGGAAAACTGTGGAAGATCCATTTCCGCAACGTCAGCGCTCCCATTCCGCACTTTGTCGAAACCTTCGTCGACAACGGCTACATGGAAATGTGGAAGATCATGCGCGCGCTGCGCGAGGTGGGATTTGACGGCGCGGTCATCGGCGACCATTTTCCCGAAATGGTCGGCGGGCCGCGCGCCTCGGTGGCCTACACGGTGGGCTACATGAAGGCGCTCGTCGAACGCGCCAATGCGGAATTCGGCAGTTAGCTCTTTATACTTCGACTCCGCCGAACTCGCGGCACCGCCTACTGACCGTCCTCTTGCGGCGGAAGAGCCACAACCGTAATGCCTCGTTTCCGCAGCGAGTCATAAATAGCGATTCGCTTAGCCACAGCTTCCTTGTCTCGCTGCGCCTCGATTTCTTCCTGGGTCGCCAGCCGGTGCGATTTGGCGTGAAGGAATCGCGCGCCTACCGCCGCCGAAACCTCCACCACCGGCCGGCTGTTGGATTCCGGGACCGTGTCATCCAGGCTAACCAGCCAGGTGGGTTCCGGCAGGGTGCTCTCAATCTTCCGAATCTCCTGCCAATACCGCCTCAAATCCGGCATTAGTTTTGTTCCCTAAGTACCCGAGCAATCTCGCTGGCAGCCAACGCCTTTTCCTCCGGCGACATCCGCGCGTGAATATCTTCAACCCGAAAAGCGGTTTTTTCCTGCCGGCCATCGATCTCGGCATCTACGGTTTGCTGCAAGTCTTGCAAAGTCTGTGGGTCCAGATCGCGGACGAACGCGCGCAACTTTGCGCTCATGCCCACGCCTTTGCTTTCCGCCGGATTTTCACTCACGATTTCCTCCGCGCGGACGGCAATATGATTTCTCGATCCCGTCCGCTTCCTCCGACAACTGGACAGCGCGCCTTCTGAGTTCGCGCGCATGCGTCAGCAATGCACCCGCGACCCCCTTCGACATGTCCACCGGAAGCACCACCTCTTCGGTGACGGCCTCCCGCAGCTGCCCGACTAATCGTTCCGCGCGATCGTGGGCGGATTGCTCCACCGTGCGCGCGGTTATCATCAGGGCATGTGATTCCGCGCGCAGGCTGGTGATCTGCGCAACCGGGATCAGGTGTTCGACCGTCTGCTCGATCGCGCGGCTGACGTATCGGTTTTGCGTGTCGATCAAGGCCAACTCTCTGAGGTTGGCGACCTTGGGGATGCCCTCCACGGCCGATGCCACGATCGATTCTATAGCCGCCTTGGAAGTCGCGGCCATTTGATTTCGAGATTCCATCGCGAACTTGTTCAGCAGACGCTCCGCTTTTTTCAAATCGTCCAAAGCTGTGTGCGCGGTCCGCTGGGCGCTAACGGCTTCCGCCACCTCCGGCTGGGCTTCAGCCTGCAGGATGGCTTGCTTGACCCGGCTCTGCAGGTCGTGCGAGAGCCGCGTCTCATCGTGCGTGGCGACCACTTCGAGGGTCGGTGTCCTGGCGAGATCGAAGCTCATTCCCCGGCGGCTCCTTTACGCCTGCATCTTATCCTGGGAAACACCGCGACGCGACGCGAAAACGCCGCTATGCAAACGCTAAGTGCTTGAGGAACCGGGAAGAGCTTGCGTTAGGAAATCTCGCGCACGGCTGTGAACGCTGAGAGGATGTTCCGGGGAATACCGGGGGGGGAATACCGGGATAGGACACTCAATACACGAGTATCGGCTTTCGCGAACCCCTTATTAGGGCAACTATATACTTACCATACCAAACATGCATGAGAGCGGCACCCAGGATGTAAATACCTCCTGGTTGTGGCATGGTAATCCAAATGTCCGTCCGCACGTCTGGAGTAGGGACGATCTAGACAAACTGGGAGAAGCGCTTGTCCGTGTGGCTTCCAGCCGGAAGCAGTCTATGCCATGATGAAGCCGTGAAGCCGCACCCGCAAATGATTGAAGGACCGGAAGCCTTGGCGCGATTCGTGCGGGCGCTGAAAACCGTGCTTTCGGTGCCCAAGGGCGCGGTTCCCAATCCGTTCGGAAAGAAGACCAAGAAAAAAAAGAGGTACGCCCCAAAAAGCTAATAGGCACTCGCTCATAAATGGCCGTCAGGAATCATGCCTGATGGGTGGAGAGCAGAGTCTCACGCGGGGCCCGGCTTGCTTCGCTTTGGTCTGAATGCTCTCGTATAGTTTGAGCAAATCGCTCATGGTGTACAGGCTGTTATCGCAGGCGGGGCATTTATTGCTAAAGCCGGGTTCGCTGTCGGGTTCTATCTGAACCGTGATCTCGGCCCCGCATTTACAGACACAGCTTAAGCGAGTGAGTTCTGTTAGTTCAAAGACGCTGTATTTCTCACTCATTCGATCTTTCGCTTTCCTCTGTTCTACCGTTTCAGATGACCGCCGAGTCCGGCTCCCGATCTTTGCCCGTGAGATGTTCATAGGTCAGGCGCTTGCCGGTGATTTGAGAAAGGGCAGTCTTGAAGCAGTCGTAATCGTTCAGTTTTTTCCTGTTGTTGTACCGGAAGCTCTGTTCATCCAGATATCGAAAAAGATGGAAAGGCTCGACGCTGACATACGTTCCACCGATTCCGCGCTTCAATAGACTCCAGAAATTCTCTAGGCCGTTGGTGTGGATTTTTCCGTCCACGTATTGGACGGCGTGATCGATCACCTGATGCTCGAACTCATTCAGACCTTCGTATGATTTCAGCGCGTCGGCATACAGAGCGGCACCGGCCTCCACATGCTTGCGGACTTCAGCCTGAAGCGATTTCTTTCTTTGTGTTCGAAAGAACAGATGTTCGGACTTTGCCGCCGTGCTCCAGAATCCCCATGACAGCGGTTTTGTCCTGACCACCGGTCCCGGTGATTTTCCGGGCGCGTTTCTCTTTATGCATGTTCCGCGCCTTGCCGCCGATATAGGTTTCGTCTGCTTCCACTTCACCCGACAACAGACCGAATCCGCCATCTTTCAGCGCATAGCGAAGGCGATGAGCCATGAACCACGCGGTCTTCTGGGTCACTCCGAGGTCGCGGGCTAGTTCGCAAGAGCTAATGCCATTTTTGCAGTTCACTACGAGCCAAAGGGCGGGGAGCCACTTGTCTAGGCCGATGGGGGAATCCTCAAATATCGTTCCCGTTTTCAGGGAAAACGTCGGGCTCTGGTGCTTGGCGTAGCACTTCCAGACGCGGGCTTTCGCAAGATACGTGAGCTTTGGCGATCCGCAGCGCGGGCACTTTACGTTTCCGTCCGGCCACCGAAGCTGGGCCATGACGTTGTGGCAGTTCTCGAAATCGGCGAAGTGGATAACCGCTTCTCGAAGTGTTTTGAAGCCTTCCATGCATTAATCATAAGGTTTTTGGCGTGGTATGTCAAGTATATAAATGCCCTGATCAGAGCCAACTCACCCAGATCACGTCTTGTCACAAAGAGCGATCGTTCGTCTCTCTTCTAATCGTACCCGAGCGCGCCCGCTACGTCCCCCCTCACCGCACCGGCGAATACGCCGTCGCCTTGAACAGAGAAATCTGAATCACGCTGCTCATCTGCCCGTGCTTCTCGATCGATTCCTTGCGCACCTTGATCCATTCCGGGTCGCCGCCGAAGGCCTCCCACGCTTTCTCTCGCGCCGCCAGATTTTCAAAAGGAATCAGGTAGGTCAGGTTCGGCATGTTCGTGCCGATGAGTGTCGATGTGTAGAGGATCGGGTGCACGCCCACGCGGTGAAAAATCTGAATCTCCGGGCCCGCGAAACGTTCGTGCAGCGCCTTGAGCTGGCGCCACGTCGGCGAGTGATACACCCGCAGCTCAAAAAGTCGCGGCGCCTTCGGCGGCTCAGTTGGAGCCACAATCTCCGGACTGTAATCAGTCGCCTGAAGCAACGTGCTCGATGCCTGCTCGAACGGCGGATCGCCCGAATCCCACTGCTCAAAATTCTTCATGATCTCCGGGTCTTTATTGATGTGTGTATGCACACCCCACATATGTTCCAGCGATTGGAAACCGTACACCGCCACCATCTGCGGCATGTGCGGCGCCACCAGCGACTCCAGGTAAATGACCGGCCCCTGGTATTCCACTCGCTGCAGCGCGGGCAGCACAAGCTTGCTGAAATAATCGTGCATGCGTCCCACCTGCGAGCCCTGCTGCAAGTAGAATGTCTCGAGTACGTAAAAGCCGGTACGCTTCTCACCCGCTGCCCCGGCAGGGCGCGCCGCTGCCATCATTCCCATTCCTCCCATCAAGCCGAAAAACGATCGTCGATCCACGGTTGAGTCCCTCCTGGCCGTGTGGGTATTCTAATGGGCGGCTCCCACACTCGGCAAGCTTTACCGTGACTATCCTGGAATTCACCGCCGTCGTCGCTACCGGATCTTTCGTCGCGGGCTTCCTCGGCGCCATCACCGGCCTTGGCGGCGGAGTGGTGATCGTTCCGCTGTTGACCATCGCTCTCGGCGTCGACATCCGCTATGCTATCGGAGCCTCGCTCGTCTCCGTGATTGCCACATCCTCCGGCGCGGCCGCGGCATACGTCAAGGAAGGCTTTACCAACGTCCGCATCGGTAGCTTCCTTGAGATCGCCACAAGCGCCGGCGCTCTGGCAGGCGCCTACCTTGCCACAAGGTTGCCCGTGGCCGCCATCGGAATTATATTCGGCATCGTCTTACTCTACTCCGCCTACCACGCGCTCCGGCCGTTGCCTGACCTATCCGGCTCCACTCAGCCGCCTGACCGTTGGGGGACCTTACTCAACTTACACGGCACTTATCCGTCGGGGCAGGGAACTGTCAGTTACTCCGTGCGCGCTGTTCCGTTGGGTGTCTCGCTGATGGCCGTTGCAGGTGTGCTGTCGGGTTTGCTGGGTATCGGATCGGGCGCCGTGAAAGTCATTGCTATGGACCAGGCCATGCGCATTCCCTTCAAAGTCTCCACCACCACCAGCAACTTCATGATCGGTGTAACTGCCGCCGCCAGCGCGGGCATCTACCTGAGCCGCGGTTACGTGGATCCCGGCCTCGCTATGCCCGTCATGCTCGGCGTGGCTTCAGGTTCGATACTCGGTGCGAGGTTCCTCACCAGGGCCGGCACTTTGTTGCTTCGCAAGATCTTCAGCGCCGTGATTTCCATTCTGGCTCTGGAAATGATCTACAACAGCCTGGCCGGGAGGTTCTAACATGCCGCCAGATTCTGGAATTGACTCCGAGAAGATGGACACCATCATCGGAAACCTCCTGCGCACCGGCGTGGGACTCGCGGCTGCGCTCGTTTTCACCGGCGGAGTGATCTATCTATTTCGTCACGGCGCGGAGACACCCGGTTATGCCGTGTTTCGCGGCGAGCCGGCCGACCTCCGCACCCTGACCGGCATACTTCACGACGCCCAATCCCTGCGCGGCCGCGGCATCATCCAACTCGGCTTATTAGCGCTCATCGCCACTCCCATCGCCCGCGTCGCCTTTCTTGCCTGCATCTTCGCACGCCAGCGGGACAAGCTCTACACCGCAGTCGCCTTCATCGTGCTCGCGCTCCTCGCCTACAGCCTGTTTGGCCAGTAGCGAATTCTAAGCTTGCGCCGCCCGTGGCACCCGGCTTGCAAAAAACAGATAGAGCACTCCGGTGATGAGCGTCAACGGCGCGATGGAGAATACCGCGGCCGTTTCGGCGAGCATCAAAACGGCTGCTACGACCATCATCCAGCGGCGCGCACCGGCTACGCCGATCGTTGCCAGCAACGTGCTCAGCAACACGCCCCCGGGAATCAGGGCACTGAGCGTAATCGCCCGGACCTTCGACTCGCCAATCATCTTCACGGTTTGGTTTCGCCCCGTCGACACACTCCCGGAGAAACTCCCGCTTGTCCCCGTGCTCGGCTCCCAACGAACTGTTGGGTCGAAAATATCCAAAACTGTGTGAGTAATCGACCAGACCGCGATGGCTGCCGTGGGAGCTGAAACGATGACCGCCAGCATCAGGATGGACGAAACTCGTCGCACTTGCTCCACCATCGATCCGATCTTACTGGATCCCCGGGCCGGTAGTCTATGCGTGTTCGCATTTCAGACCCCGACTTCCTCTGCCGATAGAACTCCTAAGTCAGCGCCTGCTTGAGGAATTGGCGCGGTCATTTCGATGCCTGTCTGGGCCGGCACCAGCCGGTCTCGCAACTTCAGGAAAGGCAGTTCGACCAGCTTCGCGATCAGCACACCGGCGGCAAACGTCAGCACAAAGTAGCATACAAAGAGAAGAAATGCGTGATCGCGAATCACCGGAGCATTGGCCGGCGTCCACAGCGTAAGATCGCCCACGCACCAGGAGGCAATCGGCAAATGGAAAAGATAGAGGGTGTAAGAGTACACTCCCACCTTGGCCAGCGTGCGCACCACCAAGCCGCTTGCATCCACGCATTTCAAGCTGTACAGGAGCAGACCGCCGTACCCCACGTATAACAGCGACAGCCCTGCGGTGCTCAGGAACGCATTTGTCTGATCAAACAGCACTGCGGGCGCCAGCAGGAAGAGGCTGACGGTCAGCACAAACCGGCCGCCGTCGCTGAAGAGCCTTTCAATCACCCCGTGACGAAATTCCCAGTAATAAGAGAGCAACACGCCGAAAGAAAGAGCGTCGAGCCGGACATGCGTGGCAAACTTGTGCCACTGGAAGTTAAAAGGTTCTCCGGTGAGCAAATGGGCCGATCGCAAGGCCAGGCAGGCAACTGATATGACTAGACACACCAGCGGTAAGTGACGAAAAGCATCCTGTCTTCCACATTGCCGTCTCATCATCGCCCACAACAAAATGGGCAGTAAGATGTAGAAATGCTCTTCTACCGCAAGCGACCATAAGTGCCCCCAAGTTCCTGGTACGTAGGATTGCACAAAGATCAGATCCGGCCAGATATGACTCCAACCTATCGGTGTCTTGGCCAGCATCCGGCCGCTCACCGTAGCTAGAATCAGCAAGTAATAAGCAGGGTAGATCTTGAGCGCCCGCCGCGTCCAGAACCGCAGAATGTGAATGCTGCCGTATTGCTTATATTCGCGAAAGAGAAGTCCGGAAATCAGAAAGCCGCTAAGAACAAAGAAAAGATCGACGCCCGACCATCCGAATCGCACCCAGAGAGGGTTCCAGGTGACGTGGTGCCCAAGCACGAGTATGACGGCGAGCGCCCGCAACGCATCCAGTTGTTTGAGCCTCATCCGTAAATACCCTGTCGAGGCTCGCAGGCATTCCGCTTCTTACCCCGCCTCGCCCATTATAGGGCCCGGCGTTTCCTAACGTAATACTGCAAATAGTTATCAGTAGTTACTCGCGCTTCACCCCAAATGCGTACAGATTCGACGCCCAGGTGGTCACAAACACGCGTCCATTCGCTACGCCCAGTCCGCTGAAATGCGTGAACTCCGGAATCGCGTTCCCGCTACTGAAAAGTTCTTTCCCCGTCGCCGCGTCAAATGCATACAAAACCGCATTACCGGCGGGCTTCGAGGCGCGGTCGTGGCTGTTCAGAATTTTGCCCGCGCTGTCCAGTTGGTTGGTGTTCTCGCCATTAGAGAGCGCAAACACGATGCCATTCACTATAACCGGCGGCTCCGGCGCGTCCATGTCGCGGGAGATCCACGCCGCCGCAAGCACCGGTTTTCCGTCTTTCTCTTCCACCTTGAATGCCATGATGCTGCCATGTTCCGCGCTCCCGTTGGTCAACGGAAACGCCGGCGCTTTGCTGTGCGGCGGTCCCCACGCCGGCGCGTAGAGCCAGCGCGTGCCCTGCGCGTCCTCCCACGTGGCGAACGCGCCCCAAAATCCGCGGCTCGCCAGGTTGACGTCCTCGTTGGCCAGCGGCCCGCTTCGATAAGCCGGCGTATGGTGATCCGCGCCGCCCATCGATTTCGTATCCAGCAGGTAGATCACGCCCTCCTTGCCCGCAGCCGCCACCAGTTCCCATTGCTTGAACGGGAACACCACCGGGCTCATGTTGCCCATGTCCAGATCTTTCTTCGACACCCATTCCCAGTTCGCCGGCGCGTAATGGTCCGCCAGCTTTACATCGGGTGTCAGCTCCAGCACGGTGTTGGAGTACTCGCCTTTTGCGGGCTCATATCCGCCATCGCCGGTTTCGGCGAAAATGTTGCCCTGGCTTCCGATCGCCACCCCGGCGCGCCCCCATATGCCTCCGTTCTTCGATGGAAACATCGACACCGGACGCTTCGGGTCTTTCAGATTCATCGCCCACACGGCGGACTTCGCTCCGTTACAACCCTGCGAAGTCGCCGTATAAACCACGCCGTTGTGGTAATTCAGGCTCCAGTTCTTGGAAAATGGCGGCACGAACTGCGTGGGCGGAAAGCGATCTTCGCCGTTCACGATATTCAGCCCGTGCAGCTTCCCGTCG
>Ga0335079_10005045_pt1 | contig 15157 bp, 20 predicted proteins | sample Lox_Sample_33_FD_206719 | JGI IMG/M metagenome (GOLD analysis project Ga0335079, IMG submission 206719) | Soil microbial communities from Loxahatchee National Wildlife Refuge, Florida, United States - Lox_Sample_3.3 | ecosystem: Environmental > Terrestrial > Soil > Wetlands | place: USA...
GGCTCTGCTCGGGTGGTGGTGGCTGCGCCGCGGCTGGGCGATGGATACGGTATCAGCAGGCCTGACGGCAGGCGTATTGGCAGGCCTCGCGGGAATGACGGTCCTCGAGCTCAACTGCACGGATTCTCAGGCGCCGCACGTCTTGGTGTGGCACACGCTGGTCGTGCCGGCCAGCGCCGCGGTAGGTGCAGTTGCCGGACGGCTGCTGCGCTCCCTGTGAACCACCGCCCCAATCGCGCCAATCCTCGCGGTCGGGACTCGAGGCCCGAGCGACTGGTCCACCGGCCTGACTCAATCTCTCCGCCGGTCGCCTTCAGTCAAAGACGGGACAAGGACTGAAGACATCGGCGGGCACTGCGCGGGCTCGTATCTCGATGTACTGCTCGAGACCGTCCAGAAGGCTGCTGTCGCAGTCGGCTCACGATCGGACTGGCGGACACGCCTCGCGCGGCTTGAGCCTGGAATGATGGGCGGTACTGGGATCGAACCAGTGGCCCCTGCCGTGTGAAACGGGGGTATGGGGCCTACGAATCAACGATATGCGAGCCGGGTCCCTAGTTGCAACAGGCACTTAGTATCACGTGATGTCACTTGATATCACGCAATGTCACGAGCTCACTGTTCCAAAATTGTCCTAGCCGCCTCTCAGCAGCGCGAGTTAGCCGCGGGGAGGTCCGGCGTACTCCGTGATCGGCCAATAGATCGGCCAACTGCCCCCAGTGAGAAAATTAAATCACATAAATACATAGGCTTACAAAGTCCAACCATCGGCCAAGTAGCCATCGGCCATGTGATCGGCCAAACTGCAATCGTTCAAGGCCTTTCCAGCCCTTATTCTCCATTTTCTATGGCTACAAGATCGGCCAAACGACCCGTCGCAGCGGTCGAAACCGAGACGCTTTTCCGAATCGAGCCGACGCTCGTTGACGAGGTGCCGGGGGAACTCAATGACGTCGTCGCAGAGCTGGCTGCAGCGTCCTCCAAGCTCGGGGCCCGCCTCCATCCAACGACGGCCGCCTCTCTTGCGGACCTCGTCCGCATCATGAACACCTACTACAGCAACCTCATCGAAGGGCATAACACACGCCCGCGAGACATCGTACGCGCGCTAGCCGGTGACTTCGTGCGCGACCAGGAGCGACGCAATCTTCAGCTCGAGGCCGCGTCCCACGTGCGTGTCCAAAGGGAGATCGATCGCAAGGGCGCACTGGGGGAGCTCGGTGAGCCGGCGGCTGCGGAGTTCATTCGGGAGCTGCACCGCGAATTCTATCGGGATGCCCCCGAGGCGATGCTGCGGATCAACGCGGACCGCCGCTCCTTTCTCATGGTGCCCGGCGAATGGCGCTCACGACCAGACGAGGACAACGTTGTCGGACGCCACGTTCCAGCGGCGAGCGCTCGTATCCCTGAGTTCATGGCGCGCTTTGGTGAGCGCTACAGCCTGGGCAAGATGCGCCAGGGAGCGCGGATCCTCGCGATTCCCACCAGCCATCACCGCTTCAACTACATCCATCCCTTCCCGGATGGCAACGGCCGGGTCAGTCGGCTCATGAGCCACGCCATGGGATACTCTGCCGGCATCGCCGCGCATGGTCTCTGGTCGATCTCGCGCGGACTCGCGCGCGGTCTAAAGAGTCGCGGCGAGTACAAGACGATGATGGATCGGGCCGACGCGCCGCGCGAGGGCGATCTTGACGGGCGAGGAAATCTCTCGCGGGCGGCGCTCATCGACTTCACCCGGTGGTTTCTCGAGGTGGCGCTCGATCAGGTCAACTTCATGGCGAGTCTTTTCGACGTTCAAACTCTCGCCAAACGTCTGCGCATGCTCGTCGAGCGCTCCGAAACGCTGAAAGGTGAAGCGGCAGCGCTTCTCGAGGCCGCCCTGATGTTCGGCGAGATTGAGCGCGGCGCGGCGCCGCGGATCACAGGGCTCCCGGAGCGAACGGCGCGGCGGGTACTCAACGATACTGTGGAGGCGGGCTTACTGGCCAGCGTGAGCCCGAAGGGCCCGGTGTCGCTGCGCTTCCCAGCAGGGGTTTTGGAAGTACTGTTTCCGCGCCTGTATCCCGAAACGTAAGTTCCTTCTCTGCTCGCCGATATGAAGTCGACCCACCGATTGAAGTCAAAGCCTCGACCTCGACCCGATGAGGGCGGTCGGCTCAAGATCGGCGACGACTGGAACGCCATCCGCATCATCGCGCTCTCTCAGGGTAATCCGCTCAAGGCGATCGCCGAATTCGTCGAGAACTCGATCGACGCGCACGCGAAGTCCGTCACCATCACGCGCGGCCGCGAGCACGGCGAGCACTACCTCGCTGTCAAGGATGACGGGGATGGTGTGCCGCGAGATGCGGAAGGCTTGCCCGACTTCAAGTACGTCGCCACCCATATCTGTGACTCCATCAAGCGGCACCTGAAAGCCGAAGGAAATGGTGCGGGGCTTCAGGGGGAATTCGGGATCGGGCTGCTCTCTTTCTGGACAGTCGGCGAAACGCTTACCATGAGCTCCACCGGCGCGGATGATCGGGCCTACCAGATGGTCATGAGCAAGGGCGAGCCGCGCTACACGGTGGGCCCGCGGCGGGGGCTCTTCGCCGAGCGGGGCACCGAGCTCAAGGTGAGCCCGCTCCTCGAGGGGATCCGTTCCTTAAGCGGGGAGAAGATCCAGTGGTATCTCGCCTCGGAGCTCCGTGACCGGGTCCGTCACTCCGGCGTGCGCGTCACGGTGATCGACAAGCTCGCGCGCAAGCAATACGAGGTCGAGCCGCGGCAGTTCGAGGGACGGCTGCTTCACCAGTTGCCCGCAGTGCGCTCGGGCTTCGGCGATGCCTACGCAGAGCTCTATCTCACCGAGCCGGCCGATACCTCCCGCGTGGCTCTTACCCGCAGTGGCACGCGCGTGATCGAGGACCTGGGCACCCTCTCAGGGCTCGAGCGCCCGCCGTGGACCTCGAGATACCTGCAGGGCCTGATCGACGTGCCTTTTCTCAATCTGACGCCCGGCACGCGCTCAGGCATTGTCCACGACGACCGCTATGCGGCGCTGATGAATGCTTTGGCCCCGCTCGAGTCGCATCTGAATGCTGTCATCGAAGCCCAGCAGCGCGCCGAGGAGGAGCAGGCGAACCGTGAGTCGCTGCGCGCGATCCAGCGGGCCTTCCGTGAGGCGATGCTCGCGCTCCCACGAGAGGAGTACGACTGGTTCGCCATTCACGCCCGCTCACGCCAGGAAGGGGAAGCCGGTGGCTCGCGTGGCGGCGGGGCTGAGGAGGGGCCGAGCGAAGCCGAGGAGAATGTTGAGGTACTCGGGGTCGCGGAGCGGTTCGCGCCTCAACCTCCGCAACGCGCCTTCTTCGAGTATGCAGGCCCCTTGCACAGCGTGGTGATCTCGCCCGCGGCGAGCACAGTCGCGGTGAACGATAGCCGACGTTTCCGTGCCCTGCCGCGAGATCGGTCGCGTCGCCGTGTGGAAGAGGGTCTCGCCTTCGCGTGGGAAATTGCCGATGGCGGCGGCTCGCTCTCCTCGAGCTCGGATCAGGAAGTAGCGTTTCAGGCGCCCGCCTCACCGGGACTCGTGCGTCTGTCGGTCATGGTTGCGCAGCGCGAGGTGCATGCGAGGGCTGAAGCCCTGATCACGGTTGCCGCGAGTCTAGAGGCGGCGATTGGGCCTCCGGTGGGCAACGCCCGCGGGCTCCCCGGTTATACCTTCGAGCGCGCGGCCGGGGAGCTCTGGCGCTCGCGCTTCGACGCCGAACGCAATCTCATCGTGGTCAATAACGGGCACCGAGATTTTGTCTTTGCCACGCGCAACCGGGCTCTCCAGCTGCGCTATCTTGTGCGCCTCTACGTGAAGGAGCTCGTGCTCAGGAACTTTGCCGGGCTCCCTGCGGCGCAGGTCGCCGAGCGGATGGTCGAGCTCTCACTGTACGTCGAAGAGAAGCTGAAGCCGCCGTGACCGAAAAGGAGTCCGCTCGAGCGATCGGGCTCGAGCTTTGCGTGGTCCTCGATCGCATGCGAGATGTACTCGACGAAGAACTCGAGGTAGCGCAGTCGGCAGGCCTCGGCCAGAGTTTGAATGATCTCGCCGATCTATGGTGGGCGGTACTGGGATTGAACCAGTGGCCCCTGCCGTGTGAAACGGGGGTATGGGGCCTAGGGATCAACAATATGCGAGCGAGGACCCCAGTTGCAACAGGCACTTAGTATCACGTGATGTCATTTGATATGTAAGCGTCGGGTCAGCGCCGTATTGACTTCGCTGGAGGCGGACCGGGCCCGTTGATTTCATCGACCAAGACCTGGTCCTCGAGAGCTGGGCCGAGCGCCTGTTCCAGGCGACCGAGGAGTTGATGGAGTGTCTCGCCTGGTCGGCGTATCAGGGCCACCAGCACATTCTCTTCATCAGTGGCCACGGCCGTGTATCGAACCGTGGGGGCATAACCGAAGGTGCCGATCGAGATGTCGCCTTCAGCGGCCTCGAAGAACGCCTCGATGTTCGGCCAGGGTGTAGAAGCGGACTTCAGTGTCGGCGGGCGCTTTACGCGGCGAGCGCGTGCTGTGCGGCGAGCTCGGGGGCGAGGTTCCACGGCAGCAACTCCTCGATCCGGTTGATCGGGTGATCGGCGATGCGCTCGAGAACGTACCGCAGATAAGCTTCCGGGTTGAGTCCGTTCAGCTTCGCTGTGCCGATGAGCGAGTAGATCGCCGCGGCCCGCTCGCCGCCACTGTCGGCACCGAGGAAGAGGAAGTTCTTGCGACCGAGAGCCACAGCGCGCAAGGCGCGCTCGGCAGCATTGTTCTCGAGCTCGAGACGCCCGTCATCGCGATAGCGAGTGAGTGCCGTCCAGCGCGTCAGGGCGTAGCGGATGGCGAGCGCGAGCGGTGACTTGCGCGAGAGCTGACTCAAGGTGCTGTGGAACCAGCGGTGCAGATCATCAAGCAACGGTCCCGCGCGCGCCTGGCGGACAGCGCGGCGCTCATCGGCCGAGCGACCGCGGATCTCCGCCTCGATCGCGAACAAGGCCTGGATGCGCTCGAGCGCCTCGCGCGCGATCGGGGAGTCGCCGGCGACCGAGATCTCGTAGAAGGGTCGGCGCACGTGAGCCCAGCAGCCAACCTCGACAACCCGCCCGGTCTCGTACAAGCGATTGAACCCGGCATAACCATCCGCCTGCAGGATGCCGTGGTAGTCCTTCAGATGCTCGAGTGGCCGCTCGCCCTTGCGATCGGGCGAGTACCTAAACCACACCGCCGGTGGCACCGGGTCGGCCCATGGCCGATCGTCGCGAACGTAAACCCACAGGCCGTCCGGTCTTGGTCTTGCCGTTCCCCGGCGAGAGCACCCGGATCGGAATGTCGTCGGCGTGGATCTTGAGGGCGACCTTGACGTGCTTGCCGATCGCAGCCGCGAGCGGGGTGAGTAAAGCACCGCAGCCTCCTACCATCCCGGCGAGCGTCGAGCGACCCAGATCGATCCCGTCCCGGGCGTAGATCTGGCTCTGCCGGTAAAGGGGCTGATGATCACAGTACTTGGCGGTCAGGATGTGCGCGAGGAACCCTGCACCTGCAATGCTGCGTTCGATCGGACGGCTGGCTGCCGGAGCTTGTACGATCTGCGAGCAGCGCGAGCAGGAGAACTTCGGCCGAACGTGCCGAATGACCTTGAACTGCTCAGGCACGCGCTCGAGGACCTCACTCACATCCTCGCCCAGGTATCGCAGCTTGCCGCCGCAACTTGGGCAAGGACTCTCGGCCGGCTGGTGCGAATCGGACGTCGCCAATCGATCCCTTCAAGCAGCATCGCCAACTGCGCGCTCGTCAACACCACGGTGCCTGAAGTGGCATGCGGCCACACGAAGCGTCCGCGCTCAAGCCGCTTCGCAACCAATCACCACCCATCCCCACTCCATAGAATCTTCACCCGATCGCCCGCGCGTCCCCGAAACACAAAGAGATGCCCGCTGAAGGGATCCTCCGTCAACTGGGTCTGCACAAGACCCGCAAGTCCATCAAAACATTTGCGCATGTCGGTCGTGCCGGCGGCCAGCCACACTCGGGCGTTCGGCGGCAGAGCAATCATCGACGCACCAGTAGAGCGATCACCCGTGCCAGCACCTTCGTATCGATCCGACCGTGCACCACGATGCCGTGGCCGTTCGTGAGCTGGATCTCGATGGCATCGGAGAGTGGCTTGGAGCTGCGCGTCTGGGCAGGGAGTTCGACGACTGCGCGCTCCGTCGGCGGCACCGTCGGCGTACTCACCTTCACCGGCAGCATCGGGGGTTCGTCGGTGGCGCTCGAACAGGTGTACTCGCCACCGGTGAGCAGCGGAGCGAGCGGTTTCCCCGTGGTTTTCACGGATTCGATATTCGTTTTCCACGTGCCGTCGAACCCGGTGCCAGCCAGCGCCGCTGCGGGCAGCAGCAGAGTTGGAATTAGAAACCTCATTGCATCACCCTCTAATCCTGGTCCAGTGGGCCATGGGTAGGAGCCCTACAGGCGCATCTCAGCGGTGATGGCATCGTAAGGAGCCGACACACGGCCGTCTTCTCTCTGCAACAGCCCAGACGCAGCCAAAGTCTCTACGTCCTCATGCACGCGCTTGTAGTCACGCCCGAGCCTCTCCGCGAGCGCCTTCACGGAGGATGCCGGTTCTCGGTGCACGTCCTGAAGCAGCTCCAGTCGCTTGGGTGTCAGCGCGTTGAGCATCGAAGGTAGGTCTGGGAAAGTCACATGCCGCTCCCGGACCTTCTCACCGCGCTCGAGTCGATGCCACGCACTCACGAAGCGCCGCCCCATGTCTTTGGCCGTACCGACGTGAATTTTGACTCGCTTGCTCATCACTCACCTCGTAGGCGGAGCACGTCCGCCAGAAAATCCTCGATTAGCTCCTCCGGCGTAGTGAACGTGTAGGGGAGCTGCTTGCCCTCGACGTGGCGATGGTCCCCACGGCCGCGTTCATTGTCATAGCCGATGAGGCGCTGCCCTGGTCGTCCGTAGAACAGGCTGTTCTTCAGGCGATGCCTGCTCCCAGGCACGGTCTCCGGCACTTCCCAGATCTTCATCTCCACGATCGAACCGTCGGGCAGCACCTGCTTATCGTGAAACGCCAGGCGCGCCTTCATATGGCATAGGATGCCATAAGGTCACCTATGGCGCAACATGCCATAATGGCGGCCAGCGGAGCGCGGATCCAAGGAAGAAGCCTCTCTTGCAGGGGATCCAGCGATCCGCATCGAGCGCGAGGCCGCCGCCCGGGACGATGCCGTGCACATGAGGATGATGAGTGAGCTGCGAGCCCCAGGTGTGCAGGACGAGCGTCACGCCGATACGGGCGCCGAGGTGCTTGGGGTCGGCGGCGATCGTGCGCAGCGTCTCGGCGGCGAGATCGAACAGCAAGCCATAGATGAGCTCCTTGTTGGTGTAGGCGATGGCACTGATGGGGGCTGGCAAGGTGAAGACCACGTGGTAGTAATCCACGGGCAGAAGGTCTGTAGATCGGGCCTCGAGCCAGCGCCGCGCGGCACTGCCCTGGCACTTGGGGCAGTGGCGGTTGCGGCAGGAGTTGTAGGCGATCTGGGGCTGCGCGCAGGCTGAGCAGCGCAGCACATGCCCGCCCAGAGCGGCGCTGCGACAGCGCTCGACGGCGGACATGACCTTCAGCTGCAGGAGGCTCAAGTGCCCGCGGTGTTGCTGCCGGTAGCTCGCTCCGTGGGCGCGGAAGATCTCCGCGACCTCCGGCACGAGGATGCCCTACGAGGGTCGAGTACTCTCCAGGGGAGAGAGCGCGCCGCCGAAAAGCTCGGCATCCCGGTCTCCACCGCTTCACGCCGCATCGCGGGGCTGGAGAGGCGGCTCGGTGAACGGCTACTCCTGCGCACCACGCGCAAGCTCAGCGTCACGGAGTTGGGGCTCGCGGTGGCGGAGCACGCCCGACAGGTGCTCCTCGCCGCAGAAGCCGCCGAGGCGGTCGCGAACAGCCGTCAGCTGAAGCCGAGTGGACTGCTGCGTGTCACCATGGCCTCGGATCTGGGCATACTCGCGCCCTTCGTTGCCGAGTTCCTGACGACGTACCCTGCAATTTCGATTGAGATCGACGTGTCCGTGCGGATCGTCGACCTCGTCGGGGAAAACTTCGATGTTGCGCTGCGCGTCGGCATGGGCCCCCTGAAGGATGACGCGAGCCTCGCCGCGCGGCCGGTGCTATTGCTACAAGGCGGTTTATACGCAGCGCCCTCGTACTTGAAGAAGCGCGGCGCGCCGCGCGATCCGGAAGGGCTCTTGGATCACGATGCCGTGCATGGTTTGACAAGGAGCGGCGAGCCACTGCGCTGGTCCCTGCAGCGCGGACCCGTGCGCTGGGAAGGTGTGCCGGCGGCACGAGTCACCACAAACTCTCCCGAGCAGGTGCTGCAGCTTGCGGCTGAGGGTAGGGGGATCGTTCTGGCCGTCCACGGCACTGCGGAGCCGTACGTCATAAGCGGTCAACTCGCGCGCGTCCTGCCCGAGTGGGATGCTCCACCCGCGACGCTCTGGGCGGTGTTCCCGGGGCGGCGCCTGATGCCGGCGAAAACGCGGGTTTTTCTCGATGCGTTGAAGGCCAAGTTCGGTAATGTGGACCTGCAAGGACCGCAATAGCGGGCGTGCAGCGCGGCTCAAGCGGGGCGACCGAGGTGACAGGCCATCCGAGTGACCGCTCGAGCCTGCTGCCCTTTAGGCGTTGGAAAGACCAAGCCCCTCCAAAGGCATCGCCCGGGCCGAAGGCTCCGGCCGTTCCTCTCAATTGGCCTGCTCGATCGTTTCCTCCTGAGAACTAAGCATCAACCGTGATCGCCTTGTGCCGGCGGCCTGTCACTCGCTAAGTTTCACGGGTGCAAAAGCGATTCGAAATGCGGCGTTGAGTGAACATGACGGAGACAACGGCAGAGCCAGGGTTGCATTCGACGGTGCCGAGTTGACGGCAATGTGGTGCAACGAGGTCGAGTTATGAATCGCAAAACATATGTGGGACCGATACCGCACCTGCAAGGAAGGACAGCCCACGTGGCGCCTCGCGTGGGAGCGGTGGGCCAAGTGATGGCCGAGTTCGAAGAGCGGCACTTGCACGAAGCACGTGGATGGTGGCAGTTCCCGGAGGCGGACTTCGAGGCAGTCACGCCGGCCTGCCGCTGAAGCTACCCACTTGCTTGAATACCGATGAAGTCCCAGCGCTTAACTTTAAATCCTGCGTACAGTCGATGGCGGCTGGAGTTCGAAGCGTTCGAGGTTAGGTGCTTTGGCGCGTTGTCCCAGTTCGTTCGCCTGCACTTCGACGACTTGCTCGATGAATACTATTGCGCGGGCCACGAGTCTTTGAACGCTTTCCCGGGGTGGGCTTTCGAGCGCTACCTCCAGGATGTCGAGGGCACCGGGAGTCGAGAGCATCTGGAGTGAGCAGACGAGCGATTTTTTTTCCAGACTAAGGCAAATCCGGGATCGGTCTTTGCACCATTTGCGCTTGACAGGGCGAATTGTCGTAAACCACGATAAACGGCAGATAAGCGCAATATGTCGACGTTTTACTCGGACTTTTCATGCCCGTTGGTTCGCAGCTGTGCTCCTTACGATGAAGTCCCGGTCACGGCCTACAGGTGGCACCCGTCCTTCGACCTCACCGTACTTCAAACAACCGTTCGCTCGCGCGCCGTATTGCGCAAATCGGCAGCTGTTGTTCCCGACGGAGACCCGGTAACGGTGATGGGATTTCCGAATTGGCACAGCTTCGGTGACCAGCCCCTGAAGGCCAATACCCATGTTGTGCAGCAAAGAACGATCGGCGGTTCTAGCTTGGCCAGCGTTGGCTACCCGCTGCTTGCAGGGACAAGTGGTGGTCCAGTCTTGAACTCTGAAGGCCGTGTCACCGGAGTGGTTGTTAACAGCGGAACAAGCCCTGTATTTCCAAATAGCTTTCTCGCGATCGGCCACCTCGATGCAGTAGTGGCTGCACCTTTGAAGGCCGTTTGACTTGGAGGCAGTCATCGGGGGCGGCGTGAAGATTGTCATTCGGGTCATCATTGGGCACGCCATCGCGGTCGCACTGGCCCAGAATTTGGCTGTATTGTTCCACTCTGGCCGACCGACGACGATCTGAAAGCCGAGGCGGCAACTAATCCCAATCGATGTATCCTTTCGGGAACGCGCATCCCGCTGCGCAATCCGGGGAGCCTTCTGTGACACTTCGCATCAAAATATCGCAACCGACCGGCGGTTGTAGTGCATCGCGCGGCGTTCAAGAACGACAGGCTGGTCTATGTGGGCTGCGTCCCCCGCCCTCTGGTTCACGCCGCTGCAGAAGCCTTCCAAGCCGCGAAAAACGCCCGAAGTGGCGATGCCAGGGCCGGTCAGCTGCTGCAGAGCCGCGGGACTGAACACATAACGGCCTGTACCGACGGCAGAGGAGTTACGCCGTAGCCGTGAGTCGGCTGTGAGTGGGCGCCTTCTAAAGTCCGGGGATGTCGAGTTGCGCAAGGGAGCTCTTCGTCTGCCCGCACTGCGATGCCGTTCACCGAGCGGTGGTTCTTAGCAGGCACGAGGTCGCCGCCTGCGTCGCGTGTGGCCGTGTGTTGGCCCGCCATCATTCGCTCTCAGTCGATCAGCTACTGGCACTTACATTGACCGCGGCACTGCTTTTTTTGATTGCGAACAGTTATCCGTTGATGACCATCGAGGTCGGCGGCATGCACACGGAGGCGACCGTGTGGGGTGCCGCTCTGCTGATGCTGCATGGCTGGGCGGCGTGGCCGGCAGCAGTGCTTGCACTCAGTATGTTCATCCTCCCGCTGCTGCAGATCACGCTGCTGTTTTGGGTGTTGGCATTTGCCCGCTTCGGTCGACGCGCACCCGGCTTTCGAGGGCTGCTGGTGACCCTGCATAGGTCGCGCCCCTGGAGCATGACAGAGGTCTTTCTACTCGGGGCGCTGGTTGCGATTGTGAAGTTATCGAGTTGGGTGCACGTCACTCCCGGAATCGGGATCTGGGCACTCGCGAGCCTCACGATCGTGCTCACAATTCTCAGCATGGTCGAACCGAGATTTTGGTGGACGCTCTTGCGGGCTCACGCGTGATTACACCGGTACGCGCCCTTAGCGTGGGACTCGTGGCTTGCCGAACCTGCGGCTTGGTCATGCAGCGCAGGCCTGTCCCGACCCCGACGACATTTTGCCGGCGCTGCACAACGGTGCTCCGCGAGCGCCTGCCACGGAGTGCCGAGCATACGTTGGCGTGGCTGATCGCCGGCGTGATTCTCTACGTTCCTGCGAACGTGTTGCCGGTGATGTACGTCAGCGGTGTCGGCGGGGGAGAAGAGAGCACGATCCTCGGTGGCGTGGTGAGCTTCTGGCGGGCTGGCTCTTGGGACATTGCTGCGCTGATCTTCGCAGCGAGCGTCGCAGTACCCGCGACGAAGTTTCTGGCGCTGGGAGTGCTCCTGTGGACGGTGCATCGCGGCAGTGATTGGGCCAGGAAGCAGCGGACCGCGCTCTACCGGCTGGTCGAATTCATCGGTTACTGGTCGATGTTGGACGTCGTCGTGGTTGCGTTGACGGCGGCGCTGCTGAAGTTCAAAGCGCTCGGTACAGCCGAGCCACGCCTGGGGATCGTCTTCTTCTGCGGGGTCGTCGTTACCACAATGATTGCCGCTCTCAGCTTCGACCCACGGCTTATTTGGGACATGGGGGCCAACGATGGGCACTGAGGCGGGAGCCAACCCGCGGGACGAGCTGCCCACGCCGCGAGTTTTAAGGCGGCGCTGGCTGCCATCGCTCATCTGGCTCGTGCCGGTGACCGCAGTCGTGATCGGTGCATCGCTCGTGGTCAATGCCTGGAGGACAGCCGGGCCTCGGGTTACGATCACCTTTCAAACGGCTCAGGGTCTCGAGGTCGGGAAGACCCTGGTGAAGTACCGCAATGTGACCATCGGTCACGTAACCGCCATCTCTCTAAGCTCCGACCACAATCGTGTGTGCGTCAGCGCGGATCTTCTGAGGAGCGCCAGGGACCTATTGACTGCTGATGCACGGTTCTGGGTGGTGCGTCCCCGCATCGGCATTGGTTGGGCGTCAGGTCTCGAGACGCTCATCTCGGGTTCTTACATTGCCGTTGAGGCGGGCGACGCAAAGGCAAGACAAACGCAATTCGTCGGACTCGAGAATCCGCCTCCCTTAACCCATGGCGTCCTTGGGAAGACCGTGGTGCTGCACGCCAAGGACGTAGGCTCGCTGGCGCTCGATGCTCCGGTGTATTTCCGGCGCTTCGAGGTCGGGCACGTAATTGACCGGGAGCTCGAGGCCGATGGGGATGGCGCACGAGTCGTGGTGTTCATCGACGCGCCCTACGACCGGCTAGTCACACGAGCGACTCGCTTCTGGAATGCCAGCGGCATCGACCTGGCGCTCGGGGCCGACGGTATGAAGCTTCGGACCCAGTCGCTTGCCTCGGTGCTGGCCGGCGGCGTCGCGTTTGAAACGGCACCCACGGCGCAGGACATCGGACATGTCCGTTCGGGCGAGGAGTTCACCCTCTTCGACGACCAGGCGGCGGCGATGGCGCCGCCCGACGGCGAGCCCCGCTATGTACGCATGCGCTTCGCACAGTCCCTGCGCGGCTTGTCCGTAGGGGCACCGGTCGATTTCGTTGGTGTCAACATCGGACGGGTGTTCTCGCTGGATCTCGACTACGACGCCGAGCACAAAAGCTTCCCGGTGATCGTCACGGCGCTGATTTATCCCCGACGCATGGGGAAGGCTTACGAAGTGCTGGAGCAGAACGGCACCGCAACGAGCGAGGATAAGATGGCAAGACTCGTTGGGCAGCTGGTAGCGCGCGGTTTGCGGGCCCAACCGCGCACCGGGAATCTCCTCACGGGCCAACTCTACATCGCCTTGGACTTCATTCCAGGGACTCGCCCGGCGGGATTTGATGTGGCCGCGCGACCACTGGAGATCCCGACGGTTTCGGGGAGCGTTCAGGAGCTACAGCAGAAGCTCGTGAGCATCGTCGACAAGATCGATCGCATTCCCATAGCACAGATCGGCGGGGATCTCGATGAGGACCTGGTTGACTTGGACGGCGCTCTGCGGGAATTGCGAACCGACGTGCTGCCGGCGGGAGGTGCAGCCTTCAATTCCCTCCATACGACGTTGGGAACCGTCGGCCACGCGTTGGCCGACGATGCTCCGTGGCGTGACAACGTCGACCAGACGCTGGTGGAGGCGCGCAGCACGCTACGCTCCGTGCGTTCGCTGACAGACTATCTCGATCGTCACCCGGAGGCTCTGCTTCGCGGCCGACATCCTTCGCAACCGACGGTGAGCGAAAGATCTACGTCCGCTGCAAGGGAGACCGAGTGAAGGTCGTGCGCCCAATCTGCATCGTCATCGCGTCGCTCCTGGGTGGCTGCGCCTCGACGTCCCCTCGCTTTTATACGCTCGTGCCCGAATCGGGACGCAACCCCTCCGGAGCGGTGGCAGCTGGCTATAGGCTGGAAGTCGAGCCGGTGAGAATTCCCGCTCAGGTCGATCGCTTGGAGCTCGTCACCCGACTCCCTGACGGCGGCATCGCAATTGCGGACGGCGATCGATGGATCGCACCGGTCGCTGATGAGCTGCAGAGCGCTCTCTCCGTCGAGCTCCTGCACAGGCTCGTCGGTGCCGATCCTGCAGACGCGCCGGGATCCAATTGGGTGTCGGTGCGGCTCAATGTCGAGCGCTTCGAATCGTCGCCGAATCAGTACGCCCTTATCGAGGCTTCCTGGCATCTTGAGCTGAAGGAGGCCGGAAAGGATCTGAAGGTCGTCTGCCGAACGCGGGCGTATGAACAGGTGAGGGGTGGTTACCCTGAGATGGTCAGGGGCTATCAGCGCGCCGTCGCCCTCATCGCCGATCAAATCGCAACGGTTGCGCAGGGATCTGTCGGCGGTGTAGCGGTGGAATGCTTGTCATTGGCCACGGCCGGTGCGCCCCCTGTCTTGTCGCACTCCCGGTGAGAGCCTCCAGGCGCTTGAGCGAGGAGCTAGACCGAGTGTTATGCGTATCGGGCGAATGTGAGAGACACACTGACGTTCCCTTCCACCCGCTCCCAGGCCGCGCCGGCCGTCTGGCGCCGCTATTTCGAGCTCACCAAGCCCAAGGTCGTGGCGCTCATTACTTTTACCGCCATGGTCGGCACGCTGATGGCGAGCGGCGGCGTGCCGCCCTTGGGTACTCTCGCCTGGGCCAGCGCCGGTATAGCGCTCGCCGCGGCCTCCGCTGCGACGCTGAACCACGTGCTCGAAAGGCATATCGATGCACAGATGGCTCGGACTCGTGCACGGCCACTGCCGGCGGGGCGAGTCTCCAGAGGCCGCGCAATCGCACTTGCCGCGGTTCTTGCGGCCTTGGCGATGGGCATTCTCGTCGCACTGGTCAATGTGGTCACGGCGCTTCTGACCTTCGTCTCGCTTATCGCCTACGCTGGGCTCTACACGCTGTGGCTGAAGCATGCGACGCCGCAGAACATCGTCATTGGCGGCGTAGCGGGGGCGATGCCGCCGGTGCTCGGTTGGACCGCGATCACTGGCCGCGTTGACGCGAACGCGTTGCTGCTCTTCCGAAACGCAGCTCCCGACCGCAGCTGCCGATGCGGGTGTTTCGCTTCTCGGTGAGTTATCTCATGTGGCTATTCGTCGCGCTGCTCATCGATCACTATCTGCCAACCCTTCGGGGGACATAGAGCCGTCGAGTGCGCCCTCAAGGTCCATGCCCTCTTTCGGTGCGGCTCAGGCGAGTGATTGACGAAGCGGTGTGCCGGTGGTGAGCCGTGAGTCAGTACTTTTGTACCAGACCACGGAGATTCGACAAACCGAAAGCAGGCAATGGAAATACAGATCTTATCCCTGGTCCTGATTCTCACCGGTCGCCTTGTGGGCATCAGCTCGATCGCTGCTCGTTCGATCGCTGTCGCCCGGCTCCGCGCCCCTTCACCGAGACGTCATGCTCATGGGCGCCGGCGCCGACTCCCCCCCACTTCCCGCAACGGCGGGAAGCTTCGCGCGGCGGAAATCGCCCGCCGCGCTTTTTGTTCTCCAACGCTCTTCGCGGCGGCGCCGGCCGTGAACCTGCCCGCAGCTGTGTCCCTTAGCGGT
>Ga0335079_10005046_pt1 | contig 15157 bp, 11 predicted proteins | sample Lox_Sample_33_FD_206719 | JGI IMG/M metagenome (GOLD analysis project Ga0335079, IMG submission 206719) | Soil microbial communities from Loxahatchee National Wildlife Refuge, Florida, United States - Lox_Sample_3.3 | ecosystem: Environmental > Terrestrial > Soil > Wetlands | place: USA...
GGCCGCGTCGCCGGCATTCAGAACATTTCCCTTCGCCGGAAGCGGTGGGCGGAAGATCAGCGGCGAAGTAGAGACTGGTTCCGTAACCGGCTGCCAAAAGCGGGCCCGCTCCGCCAACGCGGGATGAACCGCAAAGACTTCCTGAAGAGTCGTGGCCGCATCCGCCCGCACCATGGCGCACACGTTAATCGTAGTTTGCGTGCCTTGAAACGCCACAGGCTGCACTCCGCAGTATCCGCGGTCAAAGAAATACAGGTCCACTGAGGCTTGCGTCTGCGGCTCGGCAAAATGTCCCTTCAAACCCAGCCATTTTTCGCGGGGGACCGAGTCGTGTGAGCGAGAATTCAAATTCGACCAGCGGCCGGAAGCGTTGACCACGGCCCGGCCCTCGAACTCTGCCGTCGAAGTCATAACCCGAAACGGGCCCTTGCCCGCGATGCTGAGAACTGCGACTTCGGGCCGCGCGTCTACGCCGTTCTCCTTGGCAGAATTCCAGAGGGCTTGATCCAAGCCAAAGCGGGCGATGCTGGCCGCCGGCGGATCGACCGGCGCCCGAAGCATTTGCCCATCGAGGAAAATGCGAGCTTGCGAAATCAAAGGGGCGGCTTGCAGAAGAGGTTCGAATCGCGGGGCAAGCAGGGATCGCAATAGCTCGAGCGACTCGGCCGAGACAAATTCTCCGCACACTTTGTGCCGGGGAAATTTGCCCCGTTCGGCCAGAAGAACGCTCGCTCCGGACCGGGCGGCGGTGATCGCCGCCGAGGTTCCCGCCGGCCCTCCGCCGATTACGATGAGATCGTGCATATCACTTCCAGATCATTATGGCCATGCGATACAGATAACGCCGGCGTATTTCGATGCCTGCGGCTCGCGTCGTTGCGAGTAATGATTTTATTTCCTTAGGTGTAAACGCCTGGCGGACGGAAGCTGGCGCGTCGTGACGAGTTATGCGACTGAAGAGCGGCAGGCCGGCGTACACCAGTGCCAGATGCAGGCGGCTGCGGACAAGGTCGTTGATCAATACGGCGCGGCGCGCGACGCGCAGGGCTTCGTCCATGAAAGCCGCCAGTTCCGCTGGCGAGAGGTGATGGACAAAAAGATTGCTGCTCACCACGTCGAAACTGGAATCCGGGAACGGGAGAGCCAGCGCATCCCCGGCCACGGCGCGAGTTCCGTGGTCCAAATGAGAGGCGGCGCGATCGAGTACAGTCACGTCGAGCCTTACGCCTTCATGCGCCAAAATGCGACGACAGGCTTCGGGCACTGCGCCGGCTCCGGCGGCGACCTCTAACAACGAAAGCGACACCGCTCCCGTACGGCGAGCGACCTCTCGCAGCATACCGAGACTCGTGCCCACGCCTCCGAACCAGCGGTTGATCCGGCATAAATCTCGAAGCGACGCGGCAATCTCGGGGGCGTTGCCAGCATCCACGTCGAGCCATTCCGGAATCATCACCCGCTGCATAGGAAGATTTAAACACGGGAAGCGGTATTTGGCGGATCGGCCTTGCCGATTTTCCATTACACGCCGGTCGGAAATGAGGGAAGGCTTAAACTTCGGCCAGTTCTTCTTCCAGCAACTGTTTGTTGTAGAGACCGGTGTAGTAGCCGTCGAGCGCGAGCAACTCGTCGTGGGTACCCAGCTCGACGATCCGTCCGTCATGCAAGACAGCGATTCGGTCGGCATTGCGCACCGTGGAGACGCGATGCGAAATGAAGATCGTAGTTCTTCCACGCATGATTTCGCGCAGGTGATTCAGGATTTTGTCTTCGGTGTGTGTGTCAACACTCGAAAGCGCGTCATCGAGAATCAAGATGCGGGGATTGCGGATGATGGCGCGCGCGATTGCTGTGCGTTGCTTCTGTCCTCCCGAGAGCGTAATTCCGCGCTCCCCGACCATGGTCTGGTATCGCTCGGGAAATTCTTCAATCTCGGCGGCAATGCTGGCGGCTTGCGCCGCTGCCCGGACCTCCTGGTCCGTGGCATCTTCCTTGCCGAAAGCAATGTTCTCGCGCACGGTCTCGCTGAAGAGGAACGTCTCTTGCGGGACAAAACCAATCTGGCGGCGGAGAAACTCCAGCGAGTATTCGCGCAACGGGCGGCCATCGACCAGCACCGTTCCCGGTGCCGTATCGTAGATTCGGGGAATCAGGTTCACGAGCGTGGTTTTGCCCGAACCGGTGGGGCCAACAATGGCGACACTGCTTCCTGCGGGAACACGCAGATTAATATCGTGCAGAACAGTCGTGCCGTTAAAGGCGAAATTCACGCCGCGAAATTCAATTTCGCCCGCGATTGATGTGGGTCCAAGGGCCGACGTGGGCGCGAGCGTCTTGCTCGTGCTCCGAATTCTAACCTCCGGGCCATCCTGAATTTCGGGCTTTTCGATGAGGATTTGACTGATCCGTGCCATGGATGCCGTGCCGCGCTGGAAGATATTGATCACCCATCCCAGAGCGATGATCGGCCAGGTAAGCTGCACCATGTACGTGTTGAAGGCAACGAAATCACCAACGGAAATCCGGCCCATAAGGACTTCTCGTCCGCCCAGCCATAACACCAGCACGATGGCAAATCCGAGCATGGTTTCCAGCGTGGGCCAGAGCATGCCCATCAACCGGACCAGCTTCAGGCTGCGGCCAATATACTCGCGGTTCGAGGCCTCGAAGTTTGCGATTTCCGGTTCTTCCTGCACATAAGCGCGAATCACGCGCACACCCGAGAAATTCTCCTGGGCCCGGGCGGAAATTTCGGAAAACATGGCCTGAATGCGTTCGAACCGCTCGTGAATCCGCTTGCCAAAATACTGAATGACGATGCTTACCACGGGCAGAGGAAGGAACGCATAGAGCGTGAGCTTGGGACTGATGGCGAGCATAAAGGCCAAGGCGCCCGCTGTGAAAACTATCGTGTTGGCGGAATACATGACGGCTGGCCCAAGCAGCATGCGCACCGCGTTCAGGTCGTTGGTGGCGCGCGCCATAATGTCGCCTGTGCGGGTGCGTTGATAGAACGAATAAGAGAGACTTTCCAGGTGCTTGAAAAGATCGTTGCGCAGATCGAATTCGATTTCACGCGAGATTCCGATGATCACCCATCGGGTCAGGAACTGAAAAATCCCTTTGGTTGCAGCAATAGCCAGAAGCAGAAGAGCATAAGTTTCCAGCTTCTGCCGGGTTACGCCCTGGTTCAAACCATCAATGGCGCGACGGATAACTTGCGGAAAGAGGATCCAGATTCCGTTATTGCAGAAAACGCAGACCGTGCCCAGCAGGTAGCCCCGCCAGTACTTTTTCAGGTAGGGAAAGAGAGGACGCAGGCTCTTGGGCAGCATGTGCTTGCAATAGATGCAATTCTACCAGCCCAAGCTTCAGTTTAGCCGTATCTGTGCCGTTAAGGTCAGGGCGTACTGCGAAAGGCGGCGACACAAGCCACCAGAAGCAATATTACCCAGCTCAGCAGGAAGAACCAGCTCGCGTCGATCAGATACGAATAAATCTCTTCCATGGCCTGCCTCAGCAATCTGCCCCATGCATGATTCCGATCGAGACTAACTCCGACCCAAGGATTCGGACCCACAAGAGATGCCTGCGAATGCTGCAACGTTGCCAACAGCGGCCGCTAGTTCTGCTGCTCGTTCTGCGCGGGCGGCTGTTGCGTGTGTTGCTGGAAGCGCTGTTGCCGCGCCAGCATCATCTGGGTCAGCTTGGTTTTCTGGTCCGCGGTCAGAACCTGGTACAACTCCGATTGCACCCGGGCCCGTTGGACGGTCAATTCTGTCATGGTCTGCTGCTGCTGGGTCGCAAGCTCGCGGACCTTGCCTTCATCAAAATTGTCGCTCATCGAGAGCTGACGAATCTGGCTTTGCGTCGTCGCCATTTGCTTGAACAGCGGCGAGAGCGTGGGTTTTTCCTTGCTCATGATGCTTTTCATCTGAGTGTGCTGATCATCGCTCAGGTTGAGGCCGCGAGTGGGAAATCCCATCGGCCCGCCGAACCTGTGCCCGTGGAAATGCATGGGCTTAACCGCGGGCGCATCTGCCTGCGTTTGCGCGAATGCGGCACCGGCCATCATCGCGGCGGCGAGAACGGCGACTGAGATTGTGAAGTGACGTGCTTTCATTGGACTCCTCCGGAGAAACCTGAACTGGGACATCTTGGAACTACAATAGATGCTGTGGATCGAATTTTAGTCATCGATGACGACGTAGAGCTTTGCGGTCTGGTCGGGGAATATCTGGAGCCGGAAGGCTTCAGCGTGGAACCGATCGCGGACGGCACGCGCGGCCTGGAACGCGCCCTGAGCGGGGAACACCTCTTGGTGGTGCTCGATGTAATGCTACCCCGCTTGAATGGTTTCGAGGTGTTGCGCCGCCTGCGCGCCAAATCCAAAGTTCCCGTGCTTTTGCTTACAGCCCGTGGCGAAGATGTCGATCGCATTGTGGGCCTGGAACTCGGGGCTGACGATTATCTTCCCAAGCCTTTTAATCCCCGCGAGCTGGTGGCGCGAATCCGTGCCGTCCTGCGCCGTACCCATAGCCCGGACAAGGCCGGGGCGTCGGCGGCGCCGGAAGTGTTAAGGGTAGGAGACGTCGAACTCGACTCCGGCACGCGCACGGTTCTACTCAAAGGAAAGCCGGTGGAGTTGACTTCCGTAGAATTCGGTTTGCTCCAGGCCTTGTTGCGGGAGGCAGGTCAGGTGGTGCCTCGGGAACGGTTGACGGACGTGGTGCTGAGCCGTAAATTTTCGCCATTCGATCGCAGTATTGATATGCATGTGAGTAAGATTCGGAAGAAGCTGGGCGATTCCGACGACGGCAGCGATCACATAAAGACCGTTCGCGGGGTGGGCTATATTTTTGCGCGCCCGCAGGAGAAAAGCGCTAGCGAAGTCTGATGAAAAGCCTGTTCTTCAAAATATTCGTCTTCTATTGGCTGGCCCAGGCGCTGTTCCTCATTCTCGCCATTCTTGTCACCCTGGCGGTCCAGCAGCGAGGCGAGTTTGCCGCCTGGCAGGGCCAGCAGTCCAAAGTGTTCGCAACCGCGGTGCAAACCTACGAGCAGGGCGGCGAAGAGGCGGTGCGCCGCTATCTCGATGACGTACGCGAACAACTGCACGTGCGGGTGTTTTTGTTTGAAGAGCACGGCACAGAAGTGACCGGGCGTCCGCTGCCACGCTGGGCTGAAGCTATGAAGCGGGGACAGGTTCCGGGCCCGCGTGATATCTGGCAAAGGCTTACGCCCAGCCCTTTTCGCCATCAGATCTTGACTTCCGCAAACGGCCACCGCTATCTGGCGTTTGCCGTGCTGCCGCCCGGTCCTTTTGGTCCGGAAGGCGTGCCCAGCTTGTTTCTCCTCATCGGGCTTTTCTCATCGGGTTTGGTTTGCTATCTGCTTGCCCATTACTTGACCTCGCCGGTAGCGCGTCTGCGCGCCGCCACGCAGCGTCTTGCTGAAGGAGATCTAAGCGCCCGGGTGGGCGGCGAAAACTCGAGGCGCAATGATGAAATTGCCCAACTGGTGCGCGATTTCGATGGTATGGCGGGCCGACTGGAACAATCAGTCAAGGCGCAGGCGCGTCTTTTGAACGATGTTTCGCACGAGTTACGTTCGCCTTTGGCCCGTTTGAATGTCGCGCTTGCTCTGGCTCGCCAGCGTTCCGGGCCGCAAGCACAAACCGCGCTCGACCGCATCGATCTTGAGGCCAATCGTTTGAACGAACTAATTGGCAGCCTGCTGGCCATCGCGCGCCTGGAAAATGGCGAAAACTCCAAACTGGATACACCGGTCGCTCTCGGCCCGCTGATCGAGGCCATCGCGCACGACGCAGATTTTGAAGCTCAGATGCGCAAATGCCGCGTTGATGCCGTGATTGTTGAGGATTGCACAGTCATGGGCTCCGATATGCTCTTGCATCGGGCCCTCGAAAATGTCGTGCGCAACGCCATCCGCTACACGCATGAAGGCACCAGCGTCGAGGTTCGGCTGGAAGCAGGCGAGCAAGCTGGAGCCGAACAGGCGGTTGTGCGCGTTAGCGACAGCGGCCCGGGCGTGCCCGAGGACGTACTCGACAAACTCTTTCGTCCCTTTTATCGGGTCGACGACGCCCGCGGAAGGCAGACCGGTGGCGTCGGTCTCGGCCTGGCCATCGCGGAGCGCGCAATTCGCCTGCATGGCGGGACCGTAAGAGCTAAGAATCGTCCTGAAGGCGGTTTAGTGGTCGAAATTCGCTTGCCTCGCCGCGCGCCAGCGCCCCTTGCTTCCAAACTTAGTGCTTTCGACGAGAACGCAGAGCCGGCGGTCCGGGCGCAAGGCGACTGAGGACAGGCAACTTTCCTGGCCTTCTTTGGTTCAAAACCGGTGACTGTGTTTGCTCTTCCCGCGCATTCCTGATACACAAATGGGGGCCAATTTTCACCGGCGTGATCAAATCGCATGAACATTTTCATCATGGGAGCAAGGATGGGGCTGAAGTTCCGTTTTTTTAGGATTTTAGGGTTGGCTTTCTCAATGTTGTACCTCATCAGCTGCACGTCCAGCGCCCCAACCGGAAACCTGTTTGTGGTCACCAGCAACAATCTTGTGACTCCGTTTGTGGTGAGGCTCGATAACGGTGCTGTGACCGCGAACAATGTAACTACCCCGACCGGGCTGGCGCCGGTGGCGGCCCTGTTGACGCCCGATGGGAGCAATTTGTTCGTGGTCAACCAGGGCGACAATACGATCTCTGCCTACGCCGTGAACTCGAATGGCACGGTGTCGGCGGCCGGTTCGGCAACGCCCACAAATTCTGCTTTTCCTCTTTCCAGCCCTTGCGCTGCGATCGGCGATGGCACAACCTCAGTCCCGACCGGCCTGGCGCTGGACAACGCCGGGCATCTTTTCGTGGCCAATCTGGGGGCTGTAGGTTCTCCAGGCGATCCCAGCACCGTGCACGCCGGGTCGGTTTCGGTTTTCACCATCAGCGGGGGCACGAGCCTCGCTGAAGTTTCAGGTTCTCCCTTTTGCACGTTGCTTCCCAGTGAAATTGCGGCCGGACAAGTCACAAATTCACCGTCCGCCGTGGTGGTTACGCCGAACGGCAAGTTTCTTTACGCCGCCAGTCTGATCGACAAGACGGTGATCTCTTATTCCATAGATTCTTCTGGCGCGATCAGCGAGATTTTGCAGCGCGAAAACGTGGGCACGAATCCCTCGGGCTTGAGCATTGTCGAGGCGCCCAACAGTAACCGGCCGCAGGGCGAATTTCTTTATGTTGCGAACGCGGGCTCAAACAACCTTTCTGCGTTTGCCATTTGCGATGCGGTGACCGTCAGTTGTCCAAACCCGAACCAACCCGATGGCAGCTTGACCGAGGTCACCGACTCTCCCTTCGCGGCGGGTCTGGGGCCACTGGCAATGGTGGCCAGTCCTGACGGGCAGTTTCTGTTTGTCGTCAACTCGCAGTCGAATCAGATTTCGCAGTTCAAGGTCAGCCTTGGAACTGGATCGTTGGTTCCAAACACACAAGCCACGATTAGCACGGGAGGCAATCCGGTCGCGATCGCGCTGCGCGTGGGCTCAACCCTCATTTCGGACACCAACGGTACGGAGGACTTTCTTTTTGTCACCAACCGGGGCGGCGCGACGATATTCAGTTATTCCTTCGATTCAACTCTGGGTAATCTGACCGAAATCACACCGACGGCTACGCTAGGCCAACCTTCGGCGGTGGTGGCCAAGTAGGTTTCCGACTTCTTTATGTCGGCACTCGCAAAATCAAGTAGCCGCCCGCGAGCGCAAACACAAACTCGGGCGCCCAAGCGGCGAGTATCGGCGGCAACTGGCTTACATTGCCCATTGACTCTGACAGGCGCGACAAGGTGATGTACACCACGGCGATGCCGACGGCCGTGGCCAAACCGGCAATCGCGCCGCGTTTTCCGGCAGAGAGCGAGAAAGGTATCGCCAGTACGGCCATCACCAGCGCACTCAGCGGGAAGGCCAGCTTTTCCTGAAGTTGAACTTTTAGTCTGACCACGTCGAAGCCGCTTTGTTGCAGATCTCGAATGTAGCGCCGCAGTTCCTCGTAATTCATTTCCGAAGACTGCCGTACTTCCTTTTTGAAATAAGCAGGTTGCTCGTTGATGTAGGCGAAGGTAGCGACATCGAAAGTGTGGTAGCCGGCGATTGCGGGGCCACGGAAGTCACGCTCCCAGCCCTGGGTGCAAACCCAGCGCTGAAGGCTTGGCTCCCAGTGCGCGCGATCGGCGTAGACGCGCCGTACCAGCTGAAAGTTTGCCGGGTCGAACTGAAAAGCGGAAAGGTTTCCAAACTGATTCCGGTCGGGATCGAAGAGTTGGTAGTAGTAGATGGTCGAATTCTGCCCAAAGATCCATTTGCGGTCAGGGTTCAGGTAAGTTTGCGGAGGTTTTCCCTTGATCAGGTTGCGCAACGCGTCTTGCCGCCGGTTGGCCCGGGGAAGATAAAACTGGTCGAAGAAGAAAAGCCCGCAGGCCAGTAGGACTGCCGCAATCAGTACCGGCACAATCACGCGGTAAATGCTGACGCCGGTGGCCTTGATGGCGGTGATTTCGTTGGCGCGCTGCATCAAACCGAAGGTGACGAGCACTGCCAAGAGAACACTTAAGTGGGTGATGTTGTAGAGGAAGAAAGGTGTCACATTCAGCAGATACTCGCCCACAGTGAGGGGCGAAATATGGTTGCGCAAAATATCCCCCAGCAATTCGAACAAAGTGAAAACTTGCAGGAGCACGACAAAGGAAGAAACAATCAGCGCCAGGTAGAGAAAAAAATCCTGCAGGATGTAATCGTCCAGAATCGTGGGAAAGCTTTCGCTGAAAACCCGCCAGCGTCCGGCCGCGCGTTGGAAGGCATCCGGCCGCGAGCGCAGCAATCCGGCTTTGCGCAGCCTGGCTGGCAGTGGGTTCCAGGCAATCCGCCAGGCAGAGATTTCGATTGGGCGGCGTTCCGCCCGCCACAGCAAGAGCGCACCCGTCATGAAGAAAACCAGATTTGCGAGCCATGCCCCCAGGGCGGGTGAGACTTTTCCCTGGCGCGCGAAGGAAACTCCGATCAGAGTGACCGAGTAGTAGGCGAGTACAAGCAGAATTGTCAGCACAAAGCCGCCGGATTTCCCGCCTTTTTTGGAAGAGAGCCCCAACGGGATGCCGACTAAAGCAAGCACCAGGCAGGAGGTGGGCAAGGCGAAGCGGCGCTGAAACTCGATCAAGTACCAGCGCGCCGAGATTATATTGGTGCGGTGGGCCTCGACGGGCAATTGCCAGGTGCCCAGCTCTGCGAGCGGCGCAGCTTCCTGTTCTTTCTCAGTTTGCGGGACGGGAATTGGGATGTCCGTATTTTGGAAGGTTGAGATCTGGTAGCGGTTGGGATCGCTGGAATCGATCTCGTGCGTCTCGCCCGAAGTAAGATGAAGGTGGAGAGTCGCAGGTCCCTCGCTGACTAAAACGCCTTCCTGGGCCAGAGTGATGCGGGGCGAAGCGGGCGTGCTGATGTCTGCGATGAACACGCCCTTCCAGAGTGCCGCGCCCTGGGCCGCCCGAACGTCCTGCACATACAGCACGAGCTGCGGAAACCCTTCATAGAAAACTCGTGGTTGCACCTCGAAGGAAGCCTGCGAACTTTTCAGGCGATCCTGCAATCGTTCCAGCGCCGCCTCCGAGGCGGGAGCCAGATAAACGGAGTTAGCCAGAGCGATCAGCCAGGCAACCAGGGCAAAGGCAGAGATGATGCGCAGAAACGTCCAGACCCCGATGCCACTGGCCCGCATGGCGGTGATTTCGCTGTCGGCCGCTAAGCGGCTGAGTCCGATCAGAATTCCCACCAACACGCCCATCGGAATCGTATAGGTGAGGGTCAGAGGTATGGTCAGTATGATCAGCTCAAACACGCTGGAAATGGGCGCGCTGTTCCTTACGACCAGATCGAGGATGTGCCCCAGGTCGCGAGTAAAGAGCACAAACGTGAACAGAGCAGTTCCGATGGCGGCATGGGAGGTAACTTCGTTAAGGATGTAGCGCGTGAGGATGCGCATGCCGATTAACCTGGTCCTGTTGGGCCGAGCATAGCACGGAGAGAAGACGGAATTGCTACCTGGAACCACCGGAGCCGGTTGCCATTGCGATGCCGGGACGAGAGTCTGGAAGCTGGAATGCAGTTGAGAATGACAGCACGTAGTCGCCCGGCTCGCTCAGGCGGACGCGAGCAGGCCCTCCCCCAGGGAAAAGCGTGCTTTCCGGACGCTTAACGGGCAGCCGCGGCGGCGGTTTATGTTTGTGCTGGGACATGGGTGCCGATGGATCGGCAGTAATGCCGATCACTCGGCTTTAAAGAATAAGGCACCAAGCGGCGGCAGGGTCAAGCGGAGCGAGTAGGGTCGGCCATGGGCGGCAACCGGCTCCGCTTGGCGCCCCCCCGCATTCCCAATCCCGCTGCCAAAATATTCCCGCCCGTCGCTGTTCAGCAGTTCACGCCAAAAACCACCCCTGGGAACGCCGACAGCGTACTTTTCGCGTGGCACCGGGGTGAAGTTACAGACCACCAGGATCGTTTCTCCCGACTTGCTCTTGCGCAGAAGCGAAAGCACGCTTGCGGCATTGTCGTTGCAGTCAACCCACTCGAAGCCCGCGGGATCGTTATCCAATTCGTGCAGGGCCGGCTGTTCGCGATAGACCCGGTTGAGATCTCTTACCCAATTCTGCAGTCCACCGTGCACCGGATATTGCAGAACGTGCCATTCCAGGCTGCTGTCGTGCGTCCACTCGCGCACCTGGCCGAATTCGTCACCCATGAACAGCAATTTCTTGCCGGGCTGGCCAAACATGTAGCCAAAGAGCAGGCGCAGGTTAGCGAACCTCTGCCATTCATCACCAGGCATCTTCCCGATCAGCGACCCTTTGCCGTGCACCACTTCGTCATGCGAAAGCGGCAGGACGAAATTCTCGGTGAAACTGTATAGCATGCGGAAGGTGAGCTGATTGTGATGATATTTGCGATGGATGGGGTCGTGGGAAAAGTAAGCCAGGGTATCGTGCATCCACCCCATGTCCCATTTCATCCCGAATCCCAGCCCGCCAACGTAGATAGGCCGTGAAACCATCGGCCAGGCCGTCGACTCTTCGGCATAGGTTTGTATGTCGGGATGCTCCTTGTAGGCTTCGGCATTGAAGCGGCGAAGAAAATCGATGGCGCCAAGATTCTCGCGCCCGCCGTACTGGTTGGGGATCCACTCGCCTTGTTTGCGGGAATAATCGAGATACAGCATGGAAGCCACAGCATCTACGCGCAGGCCATCGACGTGGTATTTTTCCAGCCAGAACATCCCGCTGGAGAGCAAAAAACTCCGGACTTCATTGCGGTCGTAGTTGAAAATGTGCGTCTTCCAATCGGGGTGAAAACCCTTGCGCGAGTCCGCGTGTTCGTACAAATGCGTGCCGTCAAAATAAGCCAGGCCGTGAGCATCGGAAGGGAAGTGGGAAGGCACCCAGTCGAGGATTATGCCGATGCCCGCCCGGTGCAGGTAGTCGACAAAAAACATGAAGTCCTGCGGCGTGCCATAGCGAGAGGTAGGCGCAAAATAGCCGGTGGTCTGGTAGCCCCACGATCCATAGAACGGATGCTCCATGACGGGAAGGAGTTCGACGTGGGTGAAGCCCATGCGCAGCACATATTCCGCCAGCTTGGGAGCGGTCTCGCGGTAGGTGAGTGGGCGACCATGCTCCTCCGGGACGCGCATCCAGGAGCCGAGATGGACCTCGTAGATCGAAATCGGCGCGTGCAGCGAGTCTCTTCCGGCCCGCGTCCGCATCCAGTCGCCATCGGTCCAGTCGTAATTCAGATCCCAAACGACGGACGCGGTCCGGGGCGGCTTCTCGTGCCAGAAACCGAAGGGGTCGGCTTTATCGACGACATAACCGTGATGATTGGAAGCGATGTGGAACTTGTAGAGGGTGCCCTTGCCGATGCCGGGGAAAAAGCCTTCCCAAATTCCCGAGCTCCCACGCGGATGAAGCTGGTGAGAGCTTGGGTTCCAGCGATTGAAGCTGCCCATCACAGCGACGCTGCGCGCGCTTGGCGCCCACACGCTGAAACAGGTTCCCGTCTCATCTCCCGCCGCGATGAGATGCGCACCCAACTTCTCGTAGGCCCGATAGTGATTGCCCTCATTGAACAGGTGGAGGTCAGCATCGGTCAGCAGACTTACGTCGCGCTCCACCATGGTGTGATCTGACATTCGGCTCCCCAACTCGAGATTAACTGATTCAGCGGGCAGGCGCCGGCACATCCATCTTCACCGCCCAGATCAGCGCAACGATCCAGCCGATCGCGGTCCAACCCAGGAAGAGATTGAGCAGGACGATGGCTGCAATGTCACGTTTGCTCCGCGCCAAGGCGATGATCGACGGCAAGAAATACAATCCCAGTCCGATGCCCAGAAAAGGATGAAAAAACAAGGCAAAAGGCTGCATCGGAAAGCACCTCCCGGTACCGGTGCGACTCTAAGGAGATGCTAATTGTAATCGCCCGCCCCGGCAACTTCCTGGCGCCCGCCCCGAGACCTTAGTTAGCTGGAAACTTTCGCATGCTAGACTGATTCTCTTTCCAGCATGCCCATTCTTCGCGTCATTGTCCTTTGGCATCAGCACCAGCCGTTCTACAAGGACCTGGCTACAGGCGAATACCGCCTACCCTGGGTGCGCCTGCACGGGCTTAAAGACTACTACGGCATGGTGAAGCTGCTCGATGAATTTCCCAAGGTCCACCAGACGTTTAACCTGGTTCCTTCGCTGATGACGCAGCTGCAGGACTACGTCGACGGAACCGCCCATGACCCATTCCTGCAAATCGCTGCGAAACCGGCCCAGGACCTTAGCCAGGGAGAGCGGCGTTTTGCCCTGCAGTATCTTTTTCAGGCCAATCCGGTCCACCTGATTGGGCGCTATCCGCGCTATCGCGAGCTTTGGGAGCGATATCACAGCACGGGGGATTCGCCCGAACGCGCGGAAAGGTATTTTCAGCCGCAGGATTTTACCGACTTGCAGGTGCTTTCGCAGCTCGCCTGGTTCGACGAGTTTTTTCTGGAAGAACCCGAGATCGCCGCGCTAGTGCAGAAAGGGCACAGCTACTCGTTGCAGGACCAGGAATTTGTAATCAAGCAGGAAAGAGAGCTGCTGGCCAAAGTGCTTCCCGCGCATGCCGAAGCGGCAGAGCGCGGCGCCATCGAAATCTCGACCTCCGCCTTTTATCACCCCATTTTGCCTTTGGTCTGCGACACGAATGAGGGCGCGGTTTCGACGCCGGGCTTGCCCTTGCCGCAGAATCGTTTTCGCCATCCCGAAGATGCCCGTGAACAGCTGCTTCGCGGCCTGGATCTGCATGAAAAAGTCTTTGGCGTGCGACCGCAGGGCGTTTGGCCTTCGGAAGGCAGCGTTTCGGAAGAGGTCTTCGCCATTGGCCAAAGCCTGGGAATCAAATGGATGGCGACGGACGAAGGGGTGCTCGGCCGCACCCTCGGCATCGACTTTTCTCGCGATGACAACGGCCGCCTTGGCGAGCACGCCGCACAGAAACTCTACGCGGTTCACAAATATGAGAAGGGCAAGGTCGAGATGCGGCTGGTGTTTCGCGATCACACGATCTCGGACCTGGTCGGGTTTGTTTATTCCGGAATGGCGCCACAGGACGCGGCGGGCCATCTGATCTACAACATTAAGCAGGCCGCGCAGCCGGTTCTGAACCAGGGGCGCGACGCGGTAATTCCCATTATTTTGGATGGTGAAAATGCCTGGGAATATTATCCAAAGTCTGGCAGGGAATTTCTGCGGCGGTTTTATGACGGTCTGCAACGTGAGCCCGGAATTGAGGCGGTAACCGTCTCCGAGGCTATCGCCCGCCAGCACGACCAGCCCAAACTGACTTCGCTGGTTCCGGGCTCCTGGATTAACGCGAATTTCAACGTATGGATCGGCGCGCCGGAGGACAATCGCTCCTGGGATGATTTATCCCACGCGCGCAACTTCTACGCGCAGAATGCAGCCTCGGCCAACGAAGCCGCCCGCAAACTGGCCTTTGAAGAGATTCTGATTGCCGAGGGCAGCGACTGGAACTGGTGGTACGGGCCGGAGCACCATTCCGCCAACGATCGTGAATTCGACGAGCTTTACCGAAAGCATTTGTCGAATGTGTATCAGGCGCTGGGGGCGCGCCCGCCCGATTATCTGGCGCAGCCGATCAGCGGAGGGGCCTTCCGCCCGTCGTTCATTCCGCAAACGGCATACATTCATCCGCGCATAACCGGCGAACGAGTGCGCTACTTCGAGTGGATGGGCGCCGCTGCCTACACCGCCGACCGCCGCGCCGGCTCCATGCACGGCAAGCAATTCCTGCTGGATTCTGTCTTTGCCGGCATCGATGAAACCAACGTCTACGGGCGCCTGGATTTTGTGGGCGACGCGGTTCCGGCCACGCAATTCGATCTGGTCCTTAACCTCGAGTGCTGGGCGATAGAAGGTAAACAGCCAGAACGAACTTTGCGGCTGGACGTGCGCACTGATACCGGCAGGATTCGGGACTGGAAGGTCAGCGTGGTTGGGGAAGAAAAGCCACTCGCCATTCCGGCACAACCGGGCGGCGCCATTGTCGCACTCGGGCGCAACTTCGAATGTAAGCTACCGCTCGCCTGGCTCACGGCCGACCCGAAAGGCACCTCGGCCAAGCCGGCTGTTCCTGAGACAAACCAGCCCGCCTGCAAGATTCGCCTTCGCTTCAGCCTCTGGCAAAATGGCTTGCCGATCGACGCACTTCCACTTGAGGGATGGGTCGAACTTCAAGCCCTGAGCGAGTCAGAGCTCGCGGCCATGGCTCCGTAACCGCTCCCGACAACTGATTACAGGCCACTAGCCACGGGTCTTACTGTCCGCTCGCTTGCGTCATCACCAAAGGACGGCTCAACTCCATATCAAGTTCAGTGCCGGCGGGAAGTTCGGTCGACCGCTTTTTGCCCAGCCAATGCGCCACTGTCAACGTAGCGCCGGTCGCCGCGCCGATCAAAACTCCCTTCGCGCCGCCGATAAGGCCGCCAACGATCATGCCTCCGCCGGTGCCCATGCCGATTTGCACTGCGTCCTTCCCGTCAATA
>Ga0335079_10005047_pt1 | contig 15156 bp, 17 predicted proteins | sample Lox_Sample_33_FD_206719 | JGI IMG/M metagenome (GOLD analysis project Ga0335079, IMG submission 206719) | Soil microbial communities from Loxahatchee National Wildlife Refuge, Florida, United States - Lox_Sample_3.3 | ecosystem: Environmental > Terrestrial > Soil > Wetlands | place: USA...
GTCGTCCTTTCTATCCGATGATGCGGCAACGATCACACTATACAGCTCGTGGTCGTACGACTGCTCTTATCAGCTTCATCCGTCGTCCAATTGCAGGTGACTTACTGTTACAGTTTGCACGAGCCCTCCCCTAGAATGCTCTAAAGCCTCCATCAGCTCCCCTGACCTACGGTCCCAAACGTATATTGATCCATGGTCGCTTCCGCCAATGATAGCCCGTCCGCCCTCGGCAAACTCCACCTGTTTTGGTACACGCCACCTAGGGTGCCCGGTATGCAGCGTCTGTATGTATTGGCCGGTGTCGAGTTGATGCAGGTCGAACCCATCCACCGCATTGTCCAGAACAAGTTGGTTGCATGCGCCGTCCATTGCACTGCATCCCCTTAAATTCTGGTGTGTGAGCGTCCATAAAATATTACCAAGATCATGAGTACTTGCATAAGCTTATTCAGGTCGTTCGATTGCTTTACTGTCCCGTCAAGCCCCGAGAGGATATACCTGCATGACATGTCTGAGCGGGTTCCACACCAAATACAGGCAACACACCACAAGCCATTGTATAGTCCGAATACGTAGACATCGGCACCCTGTGTCTCTGCGAAGCTGATCGTCTTCGGGACTGTAGTGGCGAGTTGAATGGACCAGATGGGATGCAGGTCCTTCCCATTGAAACTCCACATTTGAACACAACCATCCCGGCTTCCGCTTGCGAAGCGGAGCGTGGCCTCATGGCTACGATCCCAGGAGAGACATGTTATCTCTCTTCCGTGAGCCACTCGTCTTGAACAGCATTCTTCGAATTGGTCACAGTCCTTTACCTTATCAGCTTGTTACTAGAGCTAACAGAATCTTTGCGTACCACTTGGCGCCACAAGACCAAAAAACCTAATCCTGTTCCGAAGGCCAACAGAGACCGCAAGTCATCTCTACGGCGAACCCAGACTACCGCACTAGGTGGGCCTCTCAGCATCCATCCGTGTTCAGGTGTACTCAGCTCATGCTGTGTTTTAATATGCCACAGTTTAACTCTGTCGAGTCCTGCATGCCGTGAGATTAGGGCCTGGGACAACATTTTGGACACATACCTCCACTAGCAAGCAGTTCGCCATCCGCTGAAATAGCGAGGGACACGATGGCGTCCTTGTGCCCCTTGATAGTCGCAGTGAGTTGGTACTGCTTTCTGGATGGTGGCCGAAGCACGGGAGTGTAGTGCCCACTGATAGTCGCAGTGGGTTGGTTTCTGAGTGGTGGCATGGGAGTGTCGTGCCGTCTGGCACCTCCGTTACCCTCTTTAATACTCAATTTCGGGTGAGCCAATTTATTTATTCGATCACGAGCGGCAGTTGCTTAAAGGTGACTGTTATGTAAGGTGGTTCCTGGTTTAAATATACGTTGCTGTGGCCTGTCTCCATCTGTCGGTCATGTCTCCTCGCGTTGAGGTGTCTAAGCGCATTGAGCCCTTCTTTATGGCGGACCCCAGCTTGCCCCCTTCCCTTCCCCTTCTCGTTGCTCAAACGGATGTCCATTACCATGTCTTGCATCCCAGGAGCTTGGTGGCTCAGGAGGAAATTCGTTCTCCTATTCGTGGATCTCGTGTAGTTCGGCGTCCAACACCGTATTCTCGCACTGGACCTGCCACTATCAGGTTCACAGTTCCATCACTTAGAGAAGAACCGAGTTTAACCAACGTATCCCAACATGCAAGTCGTGAAGGGACACCCGAGTCAAAAAACATCCCCAAGCCACCTGGTGAGGCAGGGCGTCCTGGTCGTGGGGGTTATAACTTGGAACATGTGCTAGCATGGGATGGAAGCCAACTTGACTTATTGAAAGTGAGCTTCCGATCTTTCTTCAAGTAGCTCCGCTCATCAAAAGCAGACATTTGTGCATCAACAGATCGAAGACTCCCTCAATATTGGCCAATCATATACGAATCAACAACCCCTGCTTGTAGACGCCATTTGTGATAGTGTAGGCTTTTTATTTTCGTCAGATTGAAGCACTGTTGACGGTTATCCAGGCACTCGCCAAGTTCCCATCGCTCCAAAATTATGAAGACCTGTGGCCAGTCACCGATCTAATCAAGTTACGACTACATTATACTTCTACTACTGCAAGAAAAAGAGCGGCTGTAATTAGATCGGTGAATTCAGTTGAAGGTTCGAAGGGCAAGTCTCAGAGGAAGAGCAGGCGCTGAATTCCCATTCTCATTATGTGTGCCGTGTCATCATCAGCTCCGTTCTAGCGTGTTATTCGTCACAAATGCATCTCCCTTTGAACTTTTTTCCTTTTTTTTTTTTTACATCCCTGTCCTCATTCGCCTATCGATAGTGTGAGCCTGCCCCATTTCTGTCCCTGGATACCTTGAGGTGGTAAGAAGACGAGCGGCGACTTCTGAGTGTCCCGTCACGGCGTGTTTGTGCATCGCGAGTGACTTATTTGGCGCCTGACAACAGTCCAATCAGGCGACGACGGGGAAAAGGAGGCGAAGTTAGAGGAGACGTTTAAATTCTCAATCAGGTGCAACCCGAGTGAGAGGGAAGAGAAGAGAGAGCAGCAAGACGTTCATTGGGATACAATCCTCATGATCATGAGCATGATTGTCGCGCAGCCATGTCAAGCGAACACAAACACTGGCATTGCTCGCCTTCTTGCCACCTGATGTGCTCGCGCTCACTACTATCGCTGGGCCACCACGACTACTATCTCCCGGGTGAAACCATGGATATGTTCTGGATCATTGTATCTCTGTGGTTTTACCGCAGAGATGTGACCCCGCACACATGACAAACCCTCCATCGTCCGATCAAGGTCGGGCCGGATCCTCAGCTTGTTACATCGCGATTCATGTTCTCACACTTTTCTTGCACTTCCCACAGCAGAGCTTCCATCGACTGACTGCTCACGACTGCCATCATTAGAGTTTCACCCCGCATGGTCGTTTTGATGGCTGGAAAGGGTGTGTCGATATGAAGGCTTTCGAGGGCGAGTCTCCAGACGATGCCTCCTGCATGTATGGTAGCATTAGATATGAGCTCTAAATTGATAGGCGACGAAGACGGCGATGTAGACGGCGATGTAGACGGAGATGTAGACGGAGATGTAGACGGAGATGTAGACGGCGATGTAGACGGCGATGTAAAAAAAAGGGCGGACCTGAACTAAATTCTGTACCTGACAATTTTATGTCGCCAACGCCGTCACTGCCCATGCTCGTCTTTAGTTGATAATTTGTCGCGTTCAGTGCTGCACATGCCCCTATGGTGTTTTTTTACCAAATCTGTGGATACCCACAGAATGGTGCTGTATGCTATCAAGATTGTTGTAGGCTATCACAAACTGTTATAGGCCATCGGCAATTGTCCGTGAGCTATTCCGGTAACACAACAATGAATGCCGCATCAATGGACACGGCCGCTGATTGCTCACTGTTCCTGAATATGCTGTAGCAACGGGTACAACTCCGCCATTACAGACCTGAATCCGAAGCTGTACTGTGAGGACATGCGTCTATCGCTGCGAGGAAATCCAACTCTAGCCTCTCGGGAGGAAGGCGAGCAAGGCGTCAACACAGGAACCGATAGAGATGAGGAGATTGAGGTCCTCCAACTTCTTGAGCGGAGGCGAAAGCGCAAGCGGGATCTATCACCTGAACCAGATGGTCACGATGGCGGAGGATCAGATGCAGATGATAACACAAACTTAGAGAGAACTGCTCAGAGGCTGGTAAGCATGATGAACTAATTGTTGCAAGCAGAAGTGTAAGATATCCACAGAAACAGCGACGAATTCGGGTGGATGGTACCACTGCACAACGATCGTGGGGACAGCCACATAGGAGACGAGCGTCCTCTGTAAGGCTTTTCATTGATACGATATCAATTTAGAAGTTTATGTAGAACCCGGAACAGAACATCAACAATACTCGAGCAGAAGAGCCAAAGAATTACCCGTTTAAAAGGCAACACAAGCGCCGGAAGGAATTTGTCGATGGGGTAGAACCTGTTGACACGGCAGGGAATCGTGCTACAGACCCAGCGTCTTCAAAGGCCAAGGATAAGGACGACGGCGACAGTTCTGATCCAGGGCCTCGTGACGACGAGACAAATGGTTGTGTACGCACGCATCATGAGCCAGAAGTTCCGAACGCAGAACGGATCACGCCTGAGCCAGTTTCCAACTACGGCGACAGTTCTGATCCTTGTGACGACGAGACAAATGGCAGTATACGTGCGCATCATGAGCCAGAAGTTCCGAACGCAGAACGGATCACGCCTGAGCCAGTTTCCAACGGCGGCGACAGTTCTGATCCTTGTGACGACGAGACAAATGGCAGTATACGAGCGCATCATGAGCCAGAAGTTCCGAACGCGGAATGGATCAAGCTTGAGCCAGTTTCCAACGATGGCGAAGGAAATGAGTATTATTACGGCACACGTAAGCATTGAAAGTTGAATCCTGGTAGGAGGAGTTGACGCCATGCTAGGGTCTGATGACGATCAAAACGACAACTCAGATCATACGGTCCGCGGGTTCGGCAGGTCCTCACAGAAGAAAGTCGAGATATGCGAACCAAGACTCAGATCAGATGATGAAGATGCTGGTGGCCAAAGTCGACGTGTTATTTCGACGGGTTATCATCACCAAAGCTATCAGTCGGATGAGGCGCTACAGTGCGATGATAGTGCCATTGGGGGTTTCCAGGGAGGAACAGGCTATAGGAGATCAAAAGGCAAGGCACGGGCACTTTCCAAGGACCGAGCTCTTGCTGAGAGCGAGGAACATGATTATTGGGCTGATGAAGTTAGAGCTATGCGATGTGATTCACAGGCAAGGTCGGGAGAAGGGCAGCAGGAGGTGAGTTGCTTTGGTCATCAGTAGGACCAGGTCTTGACATTGACGGAGATGAGCCAGCAGATTGAGGAGCAAGGCCTTTTGGGGCAGAAACTAATAGAGAAGAAGCCATATCAATACATCCTCAGGAGCGAAATGGAGAGAAGGGAGATGGCGTACCAGGAGGAGTTGACGTCGCTAAGGGCGCGACTAGCTGCAAGATCCGTGGAAGGTGGAAACGTCGGGCGGGTGATGGAGACAACAAGAAAGCGCCCAAGGATGACCCTAATGGCATACACTATGCAGGTAGGTACCTGTAAGCATGATCCATCAGATCACTGATAGAAAGTTGCAGGAAGACGCACCGGATAATAATGCCCGGGGAATCTCGTCAACTGCAAGGACTGGTGGGCAAGAGGATGGGCAAGGGCGTGCCGCAGCCACAACTGTCAACTCAGCGGAAGCAAATCAAGCTGCTGTGGGTCTGACCCGCGACGACATCGTGGAGATTGTAGAGACTGTATGCAGGAGAATGAACGGGAGTAACAAGACCCTTACAGCAAGAAAAAGGCGATGCAGGAGACAAGAGGAAATCTTTATAGAAACGCCAGAGGAGCGCTTGGCACAATTGGTGAGTAACAGGCATTCCGATAATCCCAACCAGATGCGCTCACATACTTTAAGGCTGCTGTCCGCAAGTTGTTCAAGGATGTATTCAAACTTTCACAGGATGATGACTTCGTCATCCAGCATGGGGCAAGCGCAGAAGAAGTCAATGCATTTACCACTGGCCGTGGGGCTGGCCCAAATCCAGACAACCTGCGTTTTGATTTCATCGGGCGTCATAGTAATGCATGGAACAGGACCGCGGTTTCTCTCTTGGCAGAGGAGTTTGAGAGAAGACGGATGCTGACAGCAGAACCCTTGAGGCTACCAAAGCGGCCAAGGGCATATGTTGAAAAGGCGCTTACGGAGAAATGGCAGCGCTGCAGACAACTTTGGGTCAATACACGACCCAGGATGACAGATACAGGACAGATTGAAAATGAAGAACAAGTTGAAGAGCGTATCAGTAGAAGGAAAGCAGACGGTATGAAGAGCCAGCGGCATAATTCAAGACGTACGAGTGTAAGCAATCCCTCATCTGCCAAGGACAAGTCACTGAAAGAACGATGCGCAGAAATATCTTCGTCGCATACAGATTATTGAGGGCAAGATTAGCGAAAATGAATCAGACGCCGGCGTATGGAAATGGCTGCGCAAGATGGTAAAAACCTTGGGGCATGAGGGAATGAGTTCAGAGGAGAGTGAGGTCGAGGACGAAATCAATACGGTTCTCAGAGTGAAGACGCTAGAATGGCGACGCGACATCGAGAAGGAACTTGGCATCATCGATTCTGAAAGGGTGGCGGGTCCAAGGACCTTTGGGAAGAGTGGAGCTAAACCAATGATTCGGCGTCGAGGTGACAAACTCCTCCTTAGCAAACGCGAACCGCCGACCGGCCTGCCAAGGCCCTTTTACGATAATGCGTGGTTCGAAAAGGAGAGAAATCGGGCGCGGACACTTGAAGTTCCTGATGTACGGTTCAAATGGATGCACATAGTTACTTAAAGAATAATTAGCACCTGTTTTATGAGCGATATTCAGGTCTTTTAGATAGTCTTGAGTGAGAAATGGCAAGAGGACGTCGGTATCGCTTTCAAGTGGGAGAACTTCGTTATATAGGCAAATAGGAGGAAGGGGGAGAGGACATCGGTCCCGCTTTCAAGCGGGAGAACTTCGTCACATACGTTAAATGGAAGGGGGGAGGGAGGACGTCGGTCCCGCTTTCAAGCGGGAGAACTTCGTCACATACGTAAATGGAAGGGAGGAGGGAGGACGTCGGTCCCGCTTTCAAGCAGGAGAACTCTGTCACATATGCAAATGGAAGGGGGGGGAGGACGTCGGTCCCGCTTTCAAGCGGGAGAACTTCATCATAGAGTAAATGAGGAGAAGAAAAACGGCCAGGACATCAGAATGAGTGGTTTCACTCAAAGGTCTAGTTCCCACTCGTCAAGCTGGGTGAGGAGTCCTCATTGCATCTCCACAGTGAAACCATGAGAGATACAATGTTTCCAGAGTGAAACCCTGAAGATGGCAGCATGTCAATATGAATGCGAGTGAGATGTAAGGACGTTGAGGCGGTAAGAAGACGAGCGGCGACTTCGGAGTGTGTCCCGTGTTCGCGCATCGCGAGCGACTTATTTGGCGCCTGACAATAGTCCAATCAGGCGACAACGGGAAAAGAAGTTAGAGGAGACATTTAAATTCTCAATCAGATTGCAACCGGTGTGACAGGGAAAGGAAGAGAAGAGAGCGCAGCAGGACGTTCATCGGGATACAATCCATGATCATGAGGGGGCGTCCTCGCGCGGCCGTGTCAAACCAGCACAAACATTGCTCGCCTTCTTGCTACCTCAGGTTGGACTTCCTCAGAGGAACACCAGCGTGGTCTTCCTCGAGATCCCGGGCAAAAGGACCATATTAGATGCAAATCACTCCTCGAATCATCACCCTACACACCTTTAGATAGATTTCAAGATGCAGTTCACCAGCACCAGCAACGATATGTTCTCGGTTTCTGCGATCCATGGCTGCACGGATTTTTCAGACTTGGTCAGCCATTTCAGATATTCAACCAGCTTGGGCGATTCCGATGCGTTCTTAACCTCCACTGCAACTTGGACGACAGGAGAGACCGAGAACTTCATCATCATCATGCTGTGCGCCGTATTGGATGTTGTTAGAGTTCCGCTCGAAAAAGAATTGATCGATGCCAACTAACGATGTTCCCGGCAGGACCGTCATCGATGATGGCCTTCACGTAATGCCTTGGATCGCAATTTTTGGCCCGCCCCGAAAGTACCAGAGAAGGCGCGACCAAACGCATAGAAGCGGCCTTTATCAGAGGTCGGAACGAGCTTAGAAACGTACAGTACAAGGGGACGACGCACCAGCACCTACAAAAGGGAGAGCACAGCGTCATCACCGTGCCCTTGCCCCACACCCTTCGCCACAAGAGATCGACGTGCGCACTTCACTCTGTGGTAAGGAAGGTAAAATATGACCAAACAGATAGCTGCAGACAGAAGACAAGATATGCATCGCGCAGTCATGTGGGTTCCGCTGCACGATCTTTAGCCTTCAACGATTATCGGTTTCATCAGCTGCATCGAAGGCGTACCTGGGAGAGTAGGCAAGACAGAGCGAAACGATCTCAAGCGCGGATAGAGGGTATGGTGAGAACACAAGGCCTTGAGAAGGAAGGTCATGACCAATCAACTCACGCCGGCCGCCCTTGGATAGAAGTTGCGCGCGCTCTGTGCCTGGCGGTTATGCTGTACCCTGAGCGTATCTCTGCTGACAATATAATGAAACGAACAGCCATGTGCGGGGTGAATCTCTAATGATGGCAGCCGTGAGCAGTTGGTGACTCGGATCGGGCGATAGAGGGGCTATTGTTTGTGCTTGTTGGTCACCGTCGTCGCGCTCACCAGGATTACATCCAAGTGAACGTGCTGCTGTACTCTCTTCTCCTCTCTCTCGTTTGACTGAGAGTTCGAACGTCATCACTTCCATCTCGGACAGCATACTCGCCGTTTCCCCTATTCCTATTGCTTTTTTTCGGTCATCGTTGTATCGACTCTCACCGACCATTCAAATCCATATCTGTGCCCCACGCCTCTACCCCGAGTCAGTCATTCTCAACCCGTCTTCGAAGTGAACGCTCTATCCACATGCTCATTCATTCTTTGAAAGCTTTGCTAGCAAAATCGACCGACGTGTATCAGTCGTGTATCCGTCGTTGGTCTTTTATCGTTGCCTTGCTCATCTTTGCTTGTTTATCGCAGGTTTGCTCTTCTCTTCCCTCTCACTTGGGTTATACCTGACTGAGAGTTGGAACGCACACCCTCTATCTCAGAAAGTCTACTCGCCAATATTTCTTTTCTTTTTCCGGTCATCGCTGGATCCAGTCGCTCTCACCTGTCTTTGAAGTGAGCACTCTATCCACATGCTCATTTCATTCTCTGAAAACTTTGCTTGCAGTTTGACCAACGTGTTTTGGTTGCCTGTTCCTTGTCGCCTTTGCCATTGCCTGCTCATTGTGCTCGTTGTAGTCGCCGGTTTGATTCGTCACGGTCAGCCAATTGTCCAGCTCTGCTCTTCTAGCATTGACTTTCTATCAATAAATTCAGACTTGACATTGCTATGCCCCAACGAGATACCCGAAAGCTTTGCACATGTGATCTTTGTGTGGAAGAAAACCCACAGGGCGTGTGGTTTACCCTACCGGAGCTAGCTGGCCACCGAGCTCGCCGATGGGTCACAGAAGATCGTTCCCTTCCCACATTTCACCCCCAAGGGGCTTCCTCAAATGATGCTGACGCCGGTGCTGAGATGGATGCTGATGTCGATGCCGAGATGAATGCTGACGCCGATGCTGAGATGGATGCTGAGATGGATGCTGAGATGGATGCTGAGATGTTTGCCCTCACATTCACAGGCACCGGACCAGGTTTGGATGCACACAATAGACTCTGGTACTCATCCAGCAAGCATGGGGAGCACCAAGTATATGCAACACCCCACTCCCCCGGTTCCATGGCCATGCCACTGCATGACCATGCTGGACCTGATGAGCGTTCCCCACTTCGGAACACACCCCATCCCCCCCCACCAGATTGTGTGTCAAGTCTCTCTCCCACTCTCATCTCATTACCTGCTCAGACTATACCTACTTTTTCAGCGCCTCAGCGGGTAGCATGTCCAACTGATCATGCTGACCCCGTGCTTGAAAATCTCAAAAACATAGACAAGCGGATGTTACGGCTACGAAATGAAATGGATGATTCTTTGCCAGAAGATCCAAGCCAATGGGAGTCAGAGCTGGCTGAACTGCATGGTGCACTCAAGGCTGTGAGACGACGCAATAGCCCTGTGGTTAAGGAGAAACAGCGCCTGCTGGCTGCCCTGGAGGCCATGCAGACACACTTTGTTAATATTGGCTCCTCGTATGAAGCCGAGAGTCCAGTCGAGGTCAACAGTCCAGTGGAGGTCAATACTGGTAAGTATTACCTTGAGTTTCAAGTCAATGTCAAGCTCAATCCTCCCTCCAAAGATTACTGCTTTCAATCTCCCATTGATGCTTCTGACGACATTACTCAAGTCTGCACTCTTCTCGGTGTCGTTTGTATGGTCATGGGGGGTGTGAGCAGGCGTTTAGGTGATTGTATCATGGGCATTGTCAACGTTATTGTGATTCTCGTATTTCAACGTTGCGCCCCTGGGATACAGGTTCCGCCCAATCTTTCCACACAGATTCCCAAAACCATCACCCCAGCACTCCAACAATTTAACCTAGAAGGCCATACCACTGTTTACGCTGTCTGTCCCAGATGCCACTGCACATACAAGCCACGTGTAGGGCCTCACAACAATGTCTATCCACTGAACTGTACCCATAAGCAATACCCTAATTCACCTGCCTGCGGTGCGTCATTACTGAGAGGCGAACCCGGACATCCTCCAAAACCGATACGACCATTCGTCTATCACCAATTCAATGATTATTTGGCACGACTTCTTGCCCGACCTGACCTTGAGGAGATGATGGATAATTCATCAGATAGGTTTCGGGACTCACTTGAAGGGAAGGCTGAGGGTTTAGATGACATCTTGATGGAGGATATTGGTCCTGAGAGGGATCATCTCATGCAAGATGTATTCGACGCACAATTTCTGAAGAGATTCTATGGCCCTACAGGTGAAGATTTATTCCTGGTACGACCTGAAGGGGAGGGGCGTTATGTGTTTTCCCTCAACGTCGATTTTTTCCACCCTGAAGGCATTGGCCTACATTCCTCCACTATATCCTGTGGTCTCATCTCAATGGTCTGTTTAAACCTCTCCCCCCATCTACGCTACAAACCAGAAAATATGTATATTGCTGGCATTGTTCCTGGACCAGAGGAACCCAACCTGACGGAACTCAACCACTATCTCCGTCCTCTTGTAGATGACATGTTTGCTTCATGGAAGAGGGGAGTCCGGTTTTCTCGCACAGCATGCTCACTAAGAGGTCGACTTTGTCGCTGTGCAATCATTGCAATTGTCTGTGATCTCCAAGCAGCTCGTAAGGTTGCTCAAATGGCCCCACCTCGAAGCCATTTTTACTGCTCCATATGCGAGTGTCATGACTTAAAAACACTGGGAAGGGTAGATTCAGAGACATGGAAGCGTCGTGATCTGGACGAGCTTCGACAATGTGCAAAACAGTGGAGGGATGCACCTGATGCAGCAACCCAACGAAAGCTCTTTGAAGCACATGGAATTCGCTGGACCGAGCTTTGGCGGCTGCCATATTATGATCCTAGGCTGCAGGTGCTTGTTGATGCTATGCACTGCCTTCTACTGGGGATCGTTCATTTTCATGTCCGTAATGTGCTGTCATTGACAGAACACAGAGAGGCCCAGAAGCGAGTACCAGCATATAGTTACAGTTTCCAGGACTGTACCGGTGCCTTGGGATCAACCTTGAATCCAAAGGAGGTCAAACAGGTTACTCAAATTTATTCCCTGCTCACAATGCCCATTGAGGATTCTGCCGATGATGATCCTGCTGTGGATGACAATGCCTCTGCCGCTCCAAGTGTGGGTGGTGCAATCACTGAAGACACAGTCAACACAACTGTCATTGCTGATAGAAGCTTCACATTCAATACCCTGCAAAAGCGATTGCAGCAGAAAAATTATGCTGCCCTTGAATTTGTTCTCAGAAGCAACATGACCATGCAGGTGCTGTCCCAGCACTCACATCGAAGACACACAAAGTCTGACTTTGTTGATGCATTACTGGAATGGGTCTGTGTCTGAAACACTCCAATTTTTGTATTTATATTGACGCACAAGCAGCGAAAGACAAAACCCTTGAGGGCAGAGGGAGAAGATCAGCGATTTAAATTTGACACACACGCTGTCTTACATCAAGTCAGGGCAGTCATCAGCAATATAATTACTCCATCATGGCTGCGCTCTGTTCCAGTCAAGTTTGGGTCTGCGTCAGCTGGCACGCTCAAAGCTGACGAGTGGCGATCAATTGCCAATATCTACCTACCCATCTCACTTGTTATCTTGTGGGGTGAGGGATCTGAACACCCATCGGAACAAACAGCACAACGACTGCGCTTATACCTTGATCATACCATGTGTCTCTTCTCCGCTCTTCGCATAGCCTGCATGCCAACTATGTCTGCAATACGGGCAGAGGAATACCGTTCCAAAATATCTTTGTATGTCCAGAAACTGCAATTACTCCATGGCAATGGCAATGTCCGTCCCAACCATCATATGGCACAACATCTATCTGATTTCCTTTTGCTCTTTGGCCCTGTCCGGAATGTGTGGTGTTTCCCATTTGAGAGACTTATTGGAGTGCTCCAACGGCTTCCAACAAATCATAAACCTGGTCAGTGTTCTCCATTCATGGTGTGGCCATGCATGCCCTAAATATCACATAGGGGAATATGAGCCAACTTTACTCCGTTCATTTATCAGGGCTGCACGGCTTCGATATTGGCTCGCATCACCTGGGCGTTCCACTGCAATCCTGCAATGCAAGAATCTTCTTGATAAACTCCTTCCAGACACCTCTCCAGCCAATTCAATGCCTGACAATAGCTCAGATATACCCAGCCAGTCTGGGATCACAAGTGAGCTTGCAGGATTGAAACTTGGTGGAGTACTGTATAACAGGTCTTCCACACACTTGGGCAATAGTCTCATTCGATTCTATCCATTTGGGAATCAAAAGCTCTCACCTGTTGTTGGTCAAATCAAGTCCATACACACTCGAGATGGCCGCTCATTTTTCAACATCCATCGTCAGCTGATGAAACCAGCCTCAATAAATGATCCTTTTCGACATTACCCTGATATTCCAATACAACTGTACTCCTCAGGATTGGCCTCAGATATTGAAACCATTCCTGTCCAGTGGGTCCTTGGTCACATTGCTCGATATCCACTATCATCCGAATTGGCAGTGGTTGTCTCGCTGGAATGATCATGTATTCCTGCATAATTCTACTCTCAGGGTTTTTCTGGATTACTATGTAGGGAATGACTAATTTGTGACAATATATTACTTTGAGGTTTTCTTCGTTAGCATTTATCTTCCCTCAGTGGTAACATCAAAGTATTTCTTTCATACAAGCTTTTGTGATCTGGAGAGAATGCTGAGGCCTTACCAGATGAAGTGCACAATCAACAAGATGCATTGCCATGTCAGATTGATTCAATATTGTCTGGTTTCATTTTCTGACTGGAATGGTGATTTGGTAAGCTTTGAAGGTCAATGGGCATGATACAGCCATTTATCTATGTTGTCTACACAAAGCATTAGATAGCCATCTTATATGCTGACCAAGTCCTTCATCCCACAAACATCCCATAAGCTTGTGTGTGTAAAGTGGGGAACACTTATCCTCTGTCCTCCCTCCCAGTCTGCTACTTCATGTTGCACAACTCGCCCTCTCAACATAACCATATCACCAGGCTCGAATCTCACCTTAAGCCCCAGCTGGGGCATGCTCAAATCTCCCCCTGTAAATGATCCTAATGCCACCAAAACTGTCCATCCTAGCTGGGGATCTTGACGGTCTGTGTGAAGTGCTGTTTTGCAGTTGAACAGAAATTCTCTCCCGTCAAACATGAGGGGATCCAGTTCTTGAAAAGCAGACATGTAGGAGCGGCTAGCCATAATCTTCCTCAATTGTTCAATCTTTTTATAGAATTCGGGGTCCAAGGTGTGCAGCGCCGCATTAATCTGCTCTGACAATATCCCAAGCTGCTTCCACAGCTCACATGTCGCTGAGAACCCGGTACCACTAGACAGGATGGCCTTGCTGGGTGTAAAGTCACGATCCTAATCAATGGTTATAAGGCAGACTCTTCTACACTTTGAGAGTCTCTTACTGTGCGTCCCAAGCCATGCCAACCTCTAACGCAGGCGATTTCACCTGTTTGTTGACCCATCCTTTCCACATATTTTTCATCTGATGCTCTCTCCATTTTTATGGGCTTGACAACCTTGGCATAGGCAAGAATTGTTTCTGTGAGCAACTTCTGTTTGTGTGGTCAGTCGCAGAAGAGTGGCATAAAACATAAAATACTGTACAGTTGCTCGAAGTCCAAGGAAATGTGGTATATAATATATGACTGGGATACCATCACTGCTTGTCCCAGAGATTGCCATTTTACCATCCCAGATGACAGGCTTTGCAGGGCCAGGGTTCCTTTCATGTCGTGCTGCCTTTATGAAGTTGAAGTGTTCAAATGAGACTGTTGTGCGGTTGAAAACAATGGACAACAGTAGCAGCAGCTACAGGACCTACTGTTGTTTAGCTTGGCCTCTGCAGCCTTCTGCTCCACCAATCGGACCATTTTCCTTGTGATATTTCTAATCTTGGTCGTCTCTTGGGGCCGTCGGCTGTAAAGAAGTAATGACAAGATGCTTTAGGAGTATAAGGTATTAGAACCTACATCCGTCTTTTGCTGAGAACGAATGATAGACATCAGCACATAGAAAATAATGGGACCAGGGCTTTTTACCGTCCTGTCATCTCACTAGTAGCACACAGATTCCTGAAAGAATTTGAGGGTAGATCGACTTCATCTATGAAGTTATATTCACCTTTCCTCATCTGATAAGTGACCCAGTCCCATATAATCCTCCAGGATATTATCCCTCAACTCCTTGGAAATTGGCTTGAACAGAGATCTTATGTACTATGAGCAGCTTCACATATAAGAGTAGATGCCATACTGTTCTTCAGTGGAAAGAAGTCGATCCCTCCGCAAGGCGGCCCGCACTTGGTCATCTTTCCGTGATTGTCTGTGCGGCCCTTTGATTCGTCTTGGATTTGCAGATTCACGAATGGAAGCCACTGTTTAAGAGCAGATACAAATGAGAGCAGCTGGTCTGTGCCTAAGAACCAACATACAAATTTCAGAAACATTGCGGAATGACGTGGAGCAATCCATCAGCCTCGTAGAGTTTAAACTGTATGTGAATGGCATCAGAGAATGAAAATAAAATAAAATAAAGTACTAACTTAGAAGATGGTCCAAGTAAGTCCAGTCCTGAACGAGGGGCAATTGATGCTAGAGATGTTGTCTTGAATCGATCGAACTGGGATTGTGACCGAAAAGTGCAGCCTCACCGAATTTGTTGGCACCGGAGCGTTAGGCGTTGGTTAAACTGTAATGAATGGCGATCAAAGAAT
>Ga0335079_10005048_pt1 | contig 15156 bp, 9 predicted proteins | sample Lox_Sample_33_FD_206719 | JGI IMG/M metagenome (GOLD analysis project Ga0335079, IMG submission 206719) | Soil microbial communities from Loxahatchee National Wildlife Refuge, Florida, United States - Lox_Sample_3.3 | ecosystem: Environmental > Terrestrial > Soil > Wetlands | place: USA: Florida...
CGAAGTTTTGGGCGTTTCGAAATTTGCTTTTTGCGGACTCTCGTTGGGGGGAGCCATCGGACAGTGGATCGCGCTGAATGCTCCAGATCGTCTCACCGGTCTGATTTTGGCCAATACTTCCCCGCAGTTTGGTCCACGAGCAAACTGGGAGGCTCGCATTCAGGCGGTGAAGACCGGCGGCATGGCGGCAATCGTGGACATGGTGATGCAGCGGTTCTTCTCACCGCAGACGGTGGCTCAGGGAAATCCGCAGGCGGCATCGGTGAAGCGCGTGATTCTGGGGACCGATCCAGCTGGTTACGTTGGCTGCTGCGCGGCGCTTCGCGATGTGGATTACGCACGAGACATCAAGAAGATAAAAGTTCCCACGCTCGTGATCGTGGGCGACAAAGATGTTTCGACTCCGTGGTCGGGCCACGGGGAGATTCTGGCGCGTGAAATTTCCGGAGCACAGGCAGTTCACTTGCCGGCAGCGCATCTGTCGAATCTGGAGCGGCCGCGTTCGTTCAGTGCGGCGTTGCTGGAGTTTCTGTGTGCCATACCGGAAGGGTTTATCGACCCCTGGGAAGCGGGTTTGGCGGCCCGACGCGCGGTGTTAGGAGACGCGCATGTGGACCGGGCCACCGCGTCGGCGAATGATCTGACACGGGACTTCCAGGCTCTGATCACGCGCTATTCCTGGGGCACGATCTGGAGGCGCCCAGGCCTGGATCAGCGCACGCGCCGCCTGCTGGTGCTGGCCACGATGGCGGCCCTGGGACGCTGGGAGGAATTTCGCATGCACGTGGCACGGGGACTGGAGCATGAACTGGAGCCATGCGACTTGAAAGAGGTTCTCATGCAAGCGGCAGTCTATGCCGGGGTTCCGGTGGCGAATACCGGGTTTCACATCGCGAACGAGGAGATTGAAAAGACCCGATCCGGATGAAGTTCGGCAATGATGCCGGGCTGCTTCGCGCATTTTTCTTCCTATTGTTTCGCAACCTGCTCCTAAGTCACCTTGCAGTGCCTCGCTGTTTTCCGTCCTCTGAAGTGCTAGACTCTCGTCGCCTGAGCCGTTGAGCCAACCCATGCCTCTGCCAAGAATTTCCATCTTTGCAATGCTTTTGATATTCGCCGGATGCGGCCGTTCCGGAACGCCACAAAACAATCCGGAAAAGCCCAGAACCAGACCAGCCGATGTCAACCATGCTCGCATCGTGAACGCCGACCGCGAACCCGGCAACTGGATGACGCACGGCCGCACCTATGACGAACAGCGCTTCAGCCCACTCAAGCAAATCAATGACAGCAACGCTTCGCAGCTAGGCTTGGCGTGGTTCTACGACCTGGATACGCACCGAGGGCAGGAGTCGACTCCTCTGGTGGTTGATGGCGTGATGTACTTCACAACCGCCTGGAGCAAGGTGGTGGCCGTCAACGCGGCGACCGGTGCCCTGCTCTGGTCCTACGATCCCAAGGTACCGCCAGAAACCGGTGTGAACGCTTGCTGTGATGTGGTGAACCGCGGCTTGGCGGCATGGAATGGCAAGCTTTTCCTGGGTACGTTGGACGGACGGCTGGTGGCGCTCGATGCCAGGACTGGAAGCGTGGTTTGGGAGACGCTCACCGTCGATCCGAACTATCGCTACACCATCACCGGCGCGCCGCGAGCCGTGAAGGGCATGGTGATCATCGGCAATGGGGGCGCGGAGATGGGCGTCCGGGGCTATGTTTCGGCCTATGACGCGGCGACCGGCAAGATGGTCTGGCGCTTCTACACCGTGCCGGGCGATCCCGCGAAACCTTTCGAAGCTCCCATTCTGGAGAATGCCGCAAAGACCTGGACCGGCGAATGGTGGAAGTTCGGTGGCGGCGGAACGGTGTGGGATGCGATCGTGTACGATCCCGAACTTGATCTGCTTTACATCGGGGTAGGGAATGGGTCGCCATGGAATCAACGTTTCCGCAGTCCGGGCGGCGGAGACAATCTGTTCTTGTCGTCCATCGTCGCGTTGAAACCGGAGACGGGCGAGTATGTATGGCACTATCAGGAAACTCCCGGCGAGATGTGGGACTACACCGCTTCCCAACAGATCATTCTTGCTGACCTGACGATCGATGGACAGGTTCGCAAGGTCTTGCTGCACGCGCCGAAGAACGGAATTTTCTATGTTCTCGACCGGCTTACCGGCGAGCTGATTTCTGCCAAGCCCTATACCTATGTGAATTGGACCACGGGTATCGACATGAAAACTAGTCGCCCCGTCGAAACCCCTCGCGCCCGCTACCCCGGAGACCATCCGCTGCCGGTCGTGCCCGGGCCTCTGGGCGCGCACAGTTGGCAGCCCATGGCGTTCAATCCAACTACGGGTTTGGTCTACATTCCGGTGAATGACGTGGGGTTCGAGTACAAGTCGGCGGCCCAATTCGAGCCGAAAAAGCTGGCTGCCAACTACGGTATAGATGTGGTTGCGGCAGGCATGCCACAGGATCCCAAAGTGAAGAAAGCGATTCTGGACACAGTAAAGGGCAAGCTGGTGGCCTGGGATGCCGTCCAACAAAAAGCTGCGTGGACGGTGCAACGCCCGGGTCCATGGAATGGCGGGACTTTGGCTACGGCTGGGAATCTGGTATTCGAAGGCACTGCCGATGGACACTTTGACGCCTACCGCGCAGACAATGGCGAGAAGGTCTGGTCGTTCGACGCGCAGACCGGTGTGATGGCCGGTCCGGTCACCTACACCGTGAACGGCGAACAGTTCGTGGCGGTCGAGGCGGGATGGGGTGGCGTGTTTCCGCTGGCCACCGGCGAGGTCTCTTTCGCCTCGGGACATGTTCGCAACGTGAGCCGCATGCTGGCATTCAAACTGGGAGGCAAGGCTGCGCTGCCGCCGCTACCGGAAATGGAAACGCCGCTCTTGACGCCACCGAAATCGACTGCCAGCGCCGTCACCATCCATAAAGGCGAGGCACTGTTTCAGCGCTACTGCGCTGCGTGTCATGGCGACGTCGCGGTAAGCGGCGGCGTGCTGCCGGATCTTCGCTACTCGGGCACGCTTGGAAGCGAGGGATGGTTCTATGTGGTGCTGCAAGGCATGCTGCAGTCGAACGGCATGGTTTCGTTTCAACAAGAGCTGACGCGCGATGACGCGGCCGCGATTCGCGCTTACGTCATCTTTCGCGCCAATCAGACCCTGACGGAGGCGAAAGGCGCCGCGCCAAGCCGCGTTCTTCCGAGGTGAATTACTGAAGTGCCGCCCGGCTGCGTCGCTATCCGTCTTCAGGTTGGATTCGGTTGGAATGCACAAAGAGCCGGGCCACCAGGAACACCAGCACCACCATGTTCAGCCAGGCGAACCAGTCGCCGAAACGAGCATAGATCGTCGAGTCGTGGCGGACAGGAACCGTTCCAACCAACGTGGCAAATGTAGCAGAGGCGCTGCTTCGTTCGGCCAGGATGCGTCCGCGGTTGTCGTTCAAGGTAAGCAGGCCCTGCTTGGCGGCGCGAGCCATGCTGAAGCCGCTCTCCACGCTGCGCATCACCGCCATGCGGCTGTGCAGCCAGGCGTCATCGTCAAAGTCCCACGCGGGCACCAGAAGCAGGCCAATCCCATCCTCGCCGTAGTCCCGGCTCAGGGCCGGAAAATCCATGTCTTTACAGATCGCCATGCCCCAACGCCCGGAAGGTTCGTCCAACCGGGTGCGCATGGTTCCTGGCGCAAAGCTCGACTCGAAAGCGGGCAGCATGTGGTGCTTGTCGTAGGTCAAGACCGCGCTGCCATCAGGCGAATACAGACGGGCTTCGTTCAGTTTCGCGCTGGAACTTCTGCGGATGACTCCTGCGACAATGGTCACTTTGTCGTAGGTTGCCGCCTGCTGAAGGATTTTGTCGACTTCTTCCGTTTCCGGATCGACAACGACAACGAGTTTCTCCGGCAGCACAACCACCTTAGCGCCTTGAGCAGCGAGGATTCCCGCCTGCTCGGCATAGAGGCGGAAGAGACTCCCCTTCTTCTCCGGATCTTCTGGAAAAACGTTCTCGCGAACGTCAGAAGCAGACAGGCCAACGACAACCGATTGTCCGGCGGCCCCAGAGTGTAATCGCCACCAGCCGAAAACCAGCACAGCCATGAGCAGGACGGCCACAGTGGCCGAGAATTGGCGCCGCCGCGCAGCGGTGCAAACCCCGTTAAGCAGATTCGCGATCGCCGCCGGCAGCAGAAACAGACAGAAGATGATTCCCCAGATGCCGAACACCGAGGCCAGTTGCAGCATGGGGAGATTGTCCATCTGTGTATAAGCGATGCTGCCAAATGTGCTGTGCGGAGACGTGATCGAAGTCAGGTACTCGAACGTGATCCACACCGAGGGCAGCGCGAGTGCGGCTCCCCAGAGTGCGCCGCGGCGCATGAAGGCCCGCGTCAGCAAAACCGCGAGCCCGAAGAGAATCGAAGGCACGACCAGCACACCGATCGCAATCCCAACCGGCATCACCAACGGGCCGGCGTGCGGATTCATCGGCAGCACCAGGATGTGGCGCAGGTATCGCCAGAGATTGAGCGTCCCCGCGAACCAGGACAAGGCCGCGATGCCAAACGCCGCAAGGCCTGACACGCGAGGCGCCACCAAGAGCACCGGCAACACAGCCAGCCACGCCATCCACCATATGGGTTGAATGCCGGTGCCGGAGAAAAGCATCGCGGAAGACGCCAGCAGGGCAACGATACACACGAGCACGATCCGTAGGCGGTTAGGGCTTGAGGCCATGAAGCAGTCTCCTGATGGATCGATGGCAGAGTCGGCGGAATTGTTCTTCGGAAAGCGCGAACCGCCCGGCGCGGAACAGCGCGATGTATCCGTGAATATGGGCCCAGAGTTCCATGGAGATTTCCCAGACATCGTCTTTGCGGATTTCGCCCTTCGCCATGGCGGCCGTAACCGTGTCCGCCACGCGATTCATGGTGGGGGAGCGCCGGGCGCGAAAGTCGTCGGGAAAGCGGCGGGCGTCGGTGCGGTGCTGGGAAAATACGTAGTCGAAGACACGGGGATGCTCGAAGGCATAGTCCACGTAATAGTCCATCACCCACAACAGGCGTGAGGACCGCGTAACGCGCCGCTGGCGCTTGTCCATGTAACCGGCGAGCTTTTCGAATTCCTGGTCGGTCACCATGGTAAGCAGAGCCTCGCGGTTGGGGAAATGGTGATAAATCGCCATGGGCGTGATGCCGACGGCCTGGGCGATGCGGCGCATGCTGACCGCGGCGGGCCCTTCTTTCTCCAGAATGCGAAGCGCTTCTTCGGCGATGCGCTCGCGGGTGGAGCATCGATTCACCTGTACAGTGTATACTATACAGCGTATGGGCGCAATTCCCTGGTGGCGCCGCCACCGTTGCTTTGGCGATCGAGCGCTGCGAATTTGCCCCGCGCGGTTATGTCAAGGGAAGCGAGCGGGATTCTCGTGATCCGCGGCGACGGCGAAGCGGTGATGTCCAAGAAGCATGACCGCTCGCTTGCAGTGGCGATCAGATGGAAAAGTCCGGACTGGCCAGCGCGGTGAAATAGTTAATGCTGACCGTGGCTAGCTCTGAAGGTGGAAACTTGCACTGGTAGCGCTCGTCAGCTTTCAATCCGCCTTCGCGGGCGCTCTCCAGAAAAATCGGCAGCTCCACCAGATATTGGTCGGAAAAGCCGTGGGTGCCGTCATATGCCACCGCTGGAGTGCGCGACAGATTGGCCGCCGTCAGCTCGGGCGGCAGGGTGTGCAGCTCCAGAACCAGCAGGCCAAAGCGGCCGACATAAGGCGCCCAGCGCCGCAAATGGCGCACCAGGTTTTCCTCCAGCTCGTCAGGAAGAATTTCCTTCCCGAGATGCGCAAAAGCCGCGCTTGACTTTCCCTTGCGGCTGCCGCAGGGATAATTGGCCAGCGGGACGTACGGGCGATTGTGATCCAGAAACGAGCGTACGTGCAACAGGTCGTGAATGTCGAGGCCCAAGCCCTCAAGATCACCGGCCAGCTGCGCGGGCCGGTTAATGTCGCCCGCGATGATGTGGTAGACCGGAATCCCTGCGCGGCGCAGGGTTTGTTTGGCCACGCGCCGCGCGACCTTGTTGAAGTCGGCGCCGACGATCACCAGCGGATGCTTGTCCAGCGCCTGACCACGCGCGGTGCGGGTTTTCACCACTGAATAGAGATGTTCGAGAAAGGTGCCGTCGCCGCAACCCATGTCACAGATGCCATGCGGCTGGCGATCGAGCGGGCGATTGAAAATCTCGATCAGGATTTCGTCGACTTTCTTGAAATAGGTTTTGTGAGCGCCGCCGCTGCCCCAGACGTTCATGCCCCGATTGACCAGCAATTCGACGCCGCTTTCGTCGAGTCGCGGAATGCGGGCATCGCCGAACAGCAGGGTGCTGACCACCTCGAAGGTCGGAAGATAGGAAACGGTCACACCGTAGGAAGTGGCGATCTGCGCCGCGTAGCGGCCGCACGCCGTCAGCCCAATGCGGCTCTGGTCGCGTGTGATCCAGCCTTGCGTGGCCAGAAAGTCAAACACGCACGCCAGACTTTCGCGATTCCCCGGCAATGCATCGGTGAGGGTAGGGCCCTGCTCCAGCTTGGCCAGGATTCCGCCGCGAGCCAGCGCCACCATGGCAGGGCCAATCACCATGCCGTCAAGGTGGCCGCAAATCTGCTCGCAAATGCTGGCTCTCGCCGGATCGGCGCCCGGCTGAATACCCCATCGTTGCTGCGCGCTCCGCGCGAGCTCTTGAAGCGAGGGAAGAATCGGCTCATCCGATTCGCCAAAGAGAAAATCCTCGAGGAAAAGCGACTTGGGGATGAAGGAGACCGCCTCAGCATAGAGCGGCGGCGCGATTTCCAGCGCAATCTGGCCTTCGGAGGTCAGCGCATACAGCGCGCGTTTTCCGTTTTCTTCGATGCGCTGTCTCAACCACCCGGCTGCGGCGAGCAGCCGCAGCGCCACCCGCAAATATCCGCGGTTGGCGTTGGTTCGCCTCTGGATGCGATCGAGTTCGATCCAGCCAGAGCCGTCGCCGAACTCGTCAAAGATGCCGCGCTCCCACAACGCCTTTACGGTCGGCGCCAGGACAATCCCGGCGAGGTGATTGAAGATGACCGCTCTTACCTGCGCGCGCTCGTCTTCGTTGCTTGGAGCACCGGTCATGGCCCGTTCATCCTCAGAGTTGTCTACACCCGCCCTTCAAACAGGTCCCGCCCTTCCACCAGGGCGCGCATCTTGCGATCCACGACGCTGCGCTGCAGCATCCAGAATCCGCAGTCGGGATGCACGTACTTGAGGCGCTCGGCGCCCAGTATCTTGACGGCCTTCTCGATACGCGAAGCCACCAGTTCGGGCGTTTCCACTTCGTTGTCCTTGATGTCGATCAGGCCGACGCCTAAGGCGATTTTCGGATCCAGGTCCGCGAAGACGGATAGCTCGTCATAACCGCGACGGGCAAATTCGAGCACCAGATGATCGGCGCGCAGTGAATTCACAAACGGCATCAGGTCGCGCCAGAAGCCCCGCAGGTTTGGTTGCCCGCCATAGTTGCCGAAGCAGATGTGCACCGCGCGCTCATTCTCCACGCCGTCGAGGACCTGGTTAATGGCTTCGGCAGCCCAGGGCGCATCCTGTGGAAAGCCGGCGATGCAGGCCTCGTCCAGTTGCACCACGTCGGCCTCGATCAGTTCCAGTTGACGGCGCAGTACCGCAGCAATGTCCATGGCCAGATCAGCGACGTCTTTGTAAAAGCAGTTGGTCAGCACGCGCGACAGCATGTGAGGTCCGGTGCAGGTGAATTTCAGCGGCAGCTTGGTCAACGGCTGAACGAATTCGTAATCGCGCGGCAGGTTCAGGGTGCCGTCGCGCACCTTGCCCACCACCATGCCCGCGGTGAGCAGCCGGTATCCGGAGGCGCGGTCGGCGCGGAAGCGATCGAAGTCAGACAGGGAGAAGTGCTTGCGGACGCCGTCCAGCTGCGAGGCGAAATAATCCACCATCCCGTTGGTCTCAGGATGGCTGGGATCGAAGCGCATCAACTCGCCGTCGGAGATCAGGTCCAGGCCGGCGAGTTCCTGGGTTTTCAGCACCGCCATGACGGCGTCGCGCAAGACAAGCCGCGAAGTGTTCCCGACCAGCCAGGAGGGCACCGGGTAACTGCCAACCACAGTTGCTTTGATCTGAGCCATACTTCCTCCCGCTGCCTGGGCCGGTGAGCCACCGGCTGAATATCTTTTTACCGGCGCCCAGCGATATCAAATTGTGCCATATGTGCTATTTAGATACCATCGAGAATCATCAGGCAGCCTGTTGACTAAAATTTGGCTTGTGAGCTTACTACAATTCACAGTAATCTGTTGCGCCAATCGGCGAGCATGGCGCGGCAGCCTGGAGAGCGCCAAGCAAGGAGGGGGCCATGTATCGAAGCGATGTAGTGGGCAGTCTCTTGCGGCCGGCGTATTTGAAGGAAGCCCGGGAGCGCTACGAAGCAGCGCAGCTCTCGCCCGCGGATTTCAAGCGTATCGAAGATCGGGCCGTCGACGAGGCGGTCGAACTGCAGACTCGGGCCGGGCTGGATGTCATTACCGACGGCGAGGTGCGACGCTACGCTTTTTACGGTCATCTCATCGATGCCGTCGAAGGTTTCGACAAGCTGGGCGGCTGGGCCATACCGTTCCGCAACGAAAAGGGTGAAGAAATCGTTCAGCCACGGCCCGTCGTGGTTTCGAAATTGCGCCGCAAGCGTCCCTTGTGCGCGGAAGAATTCACTTACGTGCGCGCCAGAACTCATCTGCCCGCCAAAACCACGATGATCAGCGCGCAGCAGGCTGCGGCCTATTACGACAAGGACAAGTCGAAAGCGGCATACGCCAGCGTCGAGCCTTACCTGGCCGACCTGGTCGATATCCTGCGTGATGAAGTGGCGGAACTGATTCGTCTGGGATGTACCTACATCCAAATCGATTCGCCGCAGTACACCGCCCTGCTTGATCCCGCGTTAAGGGATGGCTACCGGCAACGCGGCAACGATCCCGATAAACTCCTGGATCTCTCCATTGCCATGGATAACGCTGTCATTGGCCAGCATCCCGGAATCACTTTTGGCCTGCATCTGTGCCGGGGGAACAATCAGAGCAAGTTCTACGCGGCCGGCGACTACGGTCCCATCGCCAAAATTTTCCGCCAAACCAAGTTCCAACGTTTCCTGCTGGAGTACGACGACGACCGCTCGGGCGGTTTCGAGCCCCTGGGTCAGGTGCCGGAGGACCGCACCATCGTGCTCGGTCTGATCAGTTCCAAGAAGCCGGCGCTGGAGAGTAAAGATGAACTTAAGCATCGTATCGGGCAAGCCGCGAAGTTCGTCCCTCTGGATCGTCTGGCGCTGAGTCCGCAGTGCGGTTTCGCCTCCACCCTGGAGGGCAATCTAGTCTCCATGCAGGATCAGGAAGCCAAACTGCGTCTGGTCACAGAAACAGTTCAGGAGGTGTGGGGTGCGAACCGGTCGGCCGCCCCCCAACGGACGATGAAGACCGCCTAGCCGCGGTGACTTCGTCCCGCTTCAGGCAGAAGACGGATTTGGAATTGTCTTGACAAGCCACGGGTCTTGTGAAAAATACTCGGGCACGTATCAACGAAGAGAGAACGTTGTATCGAAGGCGGTAGGTAGGGCCGATTCGGCGCCTATGGATTTGGCTTCGCGTCTCTCTTCCCGTGGTGGGGGCCGTGCCCGCGAGGACGGGCGCGGCATACAGACGCTCTCGTTGCCGGTGGGAGCGTCAAAATTTTGGCCTTCCAATAGAACGGACGTTCGATCTATGAAAAAGGGGAGCGTATGAATCCACGCCAGTGCTGGCTTGCCCTGATCGTTCTGACCATTCTGGTGGCACCCTTGACCCAGTTCGCGTTCGGCCAGGCTACCATCAGCTTCGCGCAACTTAACGGCACCGTGACGGACCCTTCAGGTCAGGCCATCGTCAAAGCCGCCATCAGCTTGCGCTCGATGGACACGAACCAGACCTATAGCACCACCACCAGTACGGCGGGCTACTATCTGGTGCCGAACCTCCCACCGGGCAAGTACGAACTGACGGTCAGCGCCGGCGGCTTCGGCAAGTACACGCAGACCGGAATCATGCTGAGCGTCGGACAGACCGCTTCTGTCAATGTTGGGATGAAAGTCGCGTCGGTCAGCGAATCGGTGACCGTGACCACCGAAGCTCCTCCGGTGGAGACCACGCGTACCGAGATTAGCCAGGTCATCAACACCCAGCAGATTCAGTCGCTGCCGGTAAGTGGCCGCTTATTTACCGATTTCGCGCTGCTCACCCCCGGTGTAGCCACCGGCCGTACCAGCCTGGGCACCACCTTCACGGAGTTTGAGATCACCCAGATCTCCTTCGGCGGCATGCGGTCGTTCAGCAACATCATCACGGTCGACGGCGCTGATTTCATCAACTCCAATACCGGGGTTCAGCGCGCCACCCCGCCGCAGGAATCGGTGCAGGAGTTCCGTGTCGTGAACAACAGCTTCGGCTCCGAGTACGGCCGGGCTCTGGGCGGCATCGTGAACGTGGTCACCAAGTCGGGCACCAACGATTTGCACGGCTCGCTCTATGAGTATTTGCAGAACAGCGCCACCGACGCCCGCTCACTCCTGCAGCCGGCGGGCACCCCGTTCATACTGCGGCAGAACCAGTTTGGCGGCACCCTGGGCGGTCCCATCGTTAAGAACCGTACGTTCTTCTTCATGAACTATGAAGGGGTGCGGCGTGGAGAAGATCCTCCGCTGCCCCCGGATTTTCGGCAGAATTTCGCCGCCATTAACGCGGCCAAGACTTATCTGGGAATTCCGGTGGAGCCCTTCGACTCTCTCAAGACCAAGGACAACGACTACGGATTCGGCCGAATCGATCACCAGATCAGCAACAATAACCGGCTATCGGTGCGCTACAACGTGGAAGATGCCCGCGACCTGAACCAGTTGGTGGGAAATACCGAGGACGGCGGCGGCATCGGAACCCCGAGCGGGGGACGGAACCTGTTCATTCGCGACCAGGCCTTGGTAGGTACGGTGAACTCCCTCATTACGCCCGCGCTGGTAAACACAGCTCTGGCCCAATACGCCCGCCGACACTATAACTTTCCGGGAGCCACTGGGCAACCGGATCTGGATATTCCGAATGACCTGTCGCTCGGCCACAATTTCGGGACTCTCGATTCCATTTACGAGAGCCGCATGCAGTTTTCCGATACCGTCGGCTGGGTGAAAGGGAACCACTACTGGAAATTTGGATTCGACTCCAACAATATCTGGGACGCGACGATTTACCCAGGATTCACCCCGGCGCGAATCATCTTGCCGGACTTGAACTGCCTGGTCGACTTCGCGAACTATGTGGACTTTCCCGGCGGCCCCCCGCTGGCCCAGATGGCGGGTCCCCCCTGTCCTTTGCCGAACGGTCAAGGGCCGTTTCCGCCGTTCCTAAATTTTGGCGGCGTCGGCGCGACTTTCTATGGGGTTGCTCTGCCGCGAACCGGCTTTGTCAACGGCCAATTTCCTCTTAACAACGCCAGTCCGCTGGATACCGCAACCTGGTCGAATGCGTACAATCCGGCGCTTCGAAATCAATACCAGTACACCCTCAACCACGGCTACTACGGTTTTTTTGCCCAGGACCAATGGCGGGTAAGTCCGAAACTGACCCTTAATTACGGAATGCGGTATGACTTCGAAACCGGGCTCGGAGATCAGATCGACTCGTACTGGGGCGCGGTGCAGCCCCGTGTCGGTCTGGCCTATTCTCCGGATGGCAAGACCGTGATCCGCTCCGGTTTCGGGTTGTTCTTTGACCGGAACAACATGACGTTCTTCTTCATCACCGGGAACCAAAAAACTCTGCCTGGTTTTATTCCCGGCATCACTCTTCCGATGGTGAGAAATGGCGCGGAGAATGGCGGATGGCAGTTGAACCTGGTGAGCGCGCCGGGCATCATTCCGCCGCCCGTGCCTTGCGCCACGGCGCCGCCGCCGGGCCTTCCTTGTTTCTCGAATGCTGCCGACGTGGCCCGCAGTATCTTGAGCACGGGGATTTATCCTCAGCAAACCCTCACCGGCCCATGCGATCCGGCGAGCGGCGAGTTCAACTGCACGGTGGGAGCGGGCGGCATGGATCGTCATCACAGCCGGCTTCCTTATGCGGAACAGGCCAGCCTGGAGATCGATCGCGAACTTACCAAGGGTCTCACCGTCGATATCGGCTATCTGTTTGTGGGATCGCACCGCCTGATTCTGGGCAATGGACTGAACGTCGCTTGTCCTGTGGGCACCAGCAAGCCACAAAACCCGGCCATCGCCCAAGGCTGGCTCAATCCCAATGGCACCATCAGCAACTGCTCGGGCAATCCCACGCTGCTGGTGGGCAAACCCTATTTCCCCGGGCTGGAATTCAACAACGGCGGCTTCCTGGACTACAACCTGGGGATCGTGAATGCCGTTTACCACGGGCTGACGCTGCAGGCCATCGAGCGGATGGGCAAGTATTTCAGCCTGAATGCCAATTACACCTACTCGCACATTATTGACGACGGTAACTTCACGACATTTATCAACCTCCCCCAGAACCAGTTCGACAATAAATCGGAGCGCGCGAATTCGAACCAGGATGTGCGCCACCGGTTTGTGACCAACTTCAGCGCGACCACGCCGAATCACGGCTTGGCGCGAAACTTCGAATTCAGCAGCATTATCACGATTCAAAGCGGGCGCCCTTTCACCATGTTCGTCGGCGGCGACGCGAATGGCGACACCAACCCGGTGACCGACCGGGTAGGGCTCTCCTCCCGCAACTCGTACATCGGCGACCCGCTGCGCTCCTGGGATCTGCGGGTCACGCGCTATTTCCATCTCACCGAACGCATGCGGATGGATCTGATGTTCGACGCGTTTAACGTTCTTAACCGGCCTAACGTAGACGAAGTGTTCAGCGTCTATGGATCGCCAGTGTTCTGCGGAGCCGTGCCGCAACAGTACAAAGATGCTGCCTCAGGCGCAATCCAGCAGGGGGCTGCGAGTTGTCCGACGCTGGCCCAGTTGACCGCGCAGGGTCAGATTCCGGCGGGGCCTCTGCCCGCCCAATTTGCGGTGCCGCCCGCGCCGAATCCAAATTTTGGGACGCCACGAACCATGTTGAACCCGCGGCAACTACAGTTTGCGGTGAAGTTTAACTTCTAAGGTTGCTCCGCTGGGCTGAGGAGCCAGCTATGCCACGGGCATGGCTGGCGCACGCTTAGTTACCGAGGCGGGTACTTCGGGGCATTGCAGTTTGAAGATAAGATAAGCGGCACCCATTTCACAATCTGGCTGAGCTGCTCACAAGAGTGCTCAGCGGGAGGAAATCATGGCCTTTAGCCGTGCATTAGTTTTGCTGACGTTTGTCGCCGCTGTGGTTGTGTTTTCCAACGCGCAAGACCAAAAGCCTGAAGTCAAACACACTCCGGCGCCGATGACATCGGCGGCCTCCGGCAAAGAGATGTTCATGAGCTATTGCGCATCCTGCCATGGAAAAGACGCCAAGGGCGACGGGCCGGCTGCCTCGGCGCTGAGTGCAAAACCCGCAGACCTCACTATGCTTGCCAAAAACAATGGCGGCTCCTATCCCTCGATGAAGGTGATGAGCGTGCTGCGCGGGCAGGCGAATGTCGGCGCCCACGGCAACCAGGAAATGCCGGTATGGGGCCCAGTGCTGTGGCGCATGAGTCAGGGCCACGAGAGTGAAATGCAGCAACGCATTGCGAATTTGAGCAAGTACATTGAGTCGCTGCAGATGAAGTAAGCCTTCTCTGCTGAACATGGGGAACGGGTAGCTTCTGTCGTCGGCGAGGGCGGAGGCACGCGTGCCGCCCCGATTCAGCGTTCCCAGCGCCAGTCCTGAAACCGGCGGCGCAATTCTGTCTTCAGCAGCTTGCCGGTCGAAGTGTGAGGTAGCTCGTCAACAAAAACAACTGCGTCAGGCAATTGCCACTTGGCAAATCTGTCCGACAGGAATAGCCGGAGTTTCTCGCAATCCAGCTGTGCGCCCTCGTGGCACACCACCACCGCCAGCGGGCGCTCCTGCCACTTCGGATGCGGCACCGCAATGACCGCAGCCTCGCGCACCTGGGGATGCGCTACCAATGCGTTTTCCAGATCCACCGAGCTGATCCACTCGCCGCCGGACTTGATGAGGTCCTTGGTGCGGTCGGCGATCTTGAGGTATCCGTCCTCGTCCACGGTGCCAACGTCGCCGGTGCGGAACCAGCCGTCCGCGGTCCACTTGTCTTTCTCCTCCGGCAGATTGAAGTAACTGGCAGCCACCCAAGGCCCACGGAGCTGTACTTCGCCTAGGGTTGTGCCATTCCAGGGAACTTCCCCTTCGTCGCTTATCACCCGCATATCGACGAACGGTACCGGCAGTCCGGCTTTGGCCCGGACCGCATACTTCTCCTCGTCCGGCCAGTTCTTCATGTGGGAGCGCAGGTGCGGAGAAGTGGCTTCCGGGCTGCTCTCGGTCAGGCCCCAGCCCTGAATCACGGTCATGCGATGCTGCGCCAGCTTGCGGATCAGCGCCAGGGGCGGCGCGGCGCCTCCGACCAGGACTCGCATGGGTTCGAGCTTCCAGCGTCCGGGATGGCGCTCCAGGCACTCCACCAGGCCCAGCCAGATCGTGGGCACGCCAGCGGTCACCGTGACTTGTTCCTGCTCGAAGAGTTGCAGGAGGCTTTCAGCGTCGAGGCAGGGACCGGGAAATACCTGCTTGCAACCCACCATTGTGGCGGAGTAAGCCAGTCCCCAGCCGTTTACGTGAAACATGGAAACCGCCGGCAACAGAACGTCCCCATGGCAGATGGCGAAGTTATCTACCGTGGTCTGGAGAAAGCTGTGGAGCACGACCGAGCGGTGAGTGTAAACCACGCCCTTGGGCACGCCGGTCGTGCCCGAGGTGTAGCACATGGACGCCGCCTGATTCTCGTCCAGGACGGGATAGCGGAAATTCCCTAGCGCGGTGGCGAGAAAATCCTCATAGCTCTCGTAGGCAGCGGGCACCGGGTTTCCAGTGAGGGGGACCACGATCACGCGCTCGAAATGGACCGCCCTCTTGAACTTTTCATAGAGGGG
>Ga0335079_10005049_pt1 | contig 15153 bp, 15 predicted proteins | sample Lox_Sample_33_FD_206719 | JGI IMG/M metagenome (GOLD analysis project Ga0335079, IMG submission 206719) | Soil microbial communities from Loxahatchee National Wildlife Refuge, Florida, United States - Lox_Sample_3.3 | ecosystem: Environmental > Terrestrial > Soil > Wetlands | place: USA...
TACGGCCACTACTACATGCAGGTCTCGAAGCAAGCCATTGAGCCACTGGGCGAATGCCGCTCGAATGTCGATTTGTTCCGGACGCTGGCCCAACGAATGGGGTTCCAGGAAGATTGCTTCCGCGAGACTGTCGACTCGATGATCGACCGTGCTCTCGATTCCGGAAATCCCCGGCTGTGCGGTATCACGCGCGAGCGATTGGAACAAGAGAACCAGGTGCGACTAAATTTTGCGGTAACTGAAAGAGAGCGGAACTCGGCAGGCGACGACATCTGTCGCGCCACTGAACCTTTTCTTCCGTTCGCGCACGGCGGATTCGCGACGGCCTCAGGCAAGGCTGAGTTCTACAACGAGTCCCTCAAAAGCCTAGGACTCGACCCAGTCGTCGCGTTCACTCCGCCGGAGGAGTCGCGTCACGGCTCCAAAGCCGCCGCCTTTCCTCTCGAATTGCTTGCGCGCAAACCCGACAATCACCTGAACTCGACGTTTTCCAATCTCCCATCGGTTCGGAAGATGGAACCGTGGATGGGCAAACTTGAAATGCACCCCGACGATGCTGCTGCGCGAAACATTCATGATGGCAACAGCGTCCGCATCTTCAACGACCGGGGCGAAATTATTCTTCAGGCCATGGTCGATGGCTCCGTTCCTAACGGCGTCGTCGCGGCTCGCCTCGATTGGGCGCGCCTCACTCCCGGTGCGCGCAATATCAATGTGCTCACCTCAGAAAAACTTACGGACATGGGCAACGCGGCAACGTTCTATTCCGTCTGTGTTGAGGTAGAGCTTTTCGGGGCGTGACTCGCCGGGTAAAAACTGCTTCGCGCCTTGGACGGTTCTCACTCTCTACCGTATAATTACCGTTTTCCTAACTCTAGTTTTTCGAGGTAGTTGCGATTCGTCGCCTTCATCAGGCTATCCCTGTGCGTGCTCCGCGCCTCGACCGCGACCTGGATCTGCACAGAGTTTCAGCTCCAACCTCTTCCGGTAAAAGAGTTTGGAGGCACCGCCGTTTTTGGGGATTCTTGCTCTCGTTCATTGCGTTCGCGTTGAGCGCGGCTCCGGCTTTTGGACAACAGGAACTCATCACTGCCATCCAGGTTCACGGCAATCGCCGCATTCCTGCCGACACGGTTCGCGCTCGAATCTTCACCAAACCCGGAGACGTCTATGACGTTGCCGCTCTCGAGCGCGACTTCAACGCGCTGTGGAATACGGGATACTTCGAAGACATTCGCTTTGAAAGAGAACAAAGCCCGAAAGGCTGGATTCTCCACATTTACGTCAAAGAGCGCCCGACAATTCGCGATATCACCTACACGGGCTTGAATGCCGTCTCTCAAAGCGATGTTCTCGACCGCTTCAAAGATCGTAAGGTCGGGCTTTCCGTCGAGAGCCAGTACGATCCCACAAAGATCAAGAAAGCCGAGGTCGTAATCAAAGAGCTGCTCTCCGAGCACGGACGTCAATTCGCTACGATTCGCACAGAAGTGCGCCCCATTCCGCCCGCTGCGGTTGGTATCACCTTCATCGTCAAGGAAGGTCCCAAAGTTAAGGTCGGCGCTATCCGTTTCCGCGGCAACAAGCATATCAATGACCGCATATTGCGGGCGTCGATGAAAAACCTGAAGCCCATTGGCATTCCCCACTCCATCTTTCTTGAAAACCTCTTCGCCAAGACCTACGACGCGACCAAGCTCGACGAGGATATCGAGCGCGTCCGTGCCGAATACCAGAACCGCGGTTACTTCAAAGTGCTAGTCGAAGACCCAAAGACTGAAATCCACGATACGGGTCACACCGGACTTCACGTTCCATTAATCCAGTCCGGACCCGGCAAAGCGGTTGACATCAGCATCCCGATCGAAGAAGGCGCGCGTTATCGCTTGGGCTCCATCACCTTCAAAAACAATAAGGCGATCACGAACAAGGCTGCCCTGCGCAGTCTGTTCCCGATCAAGGATGGCGACATCTTCAGCCGCGAGAAGATTGCCAAGGGCCTTGAGAATCTGCGCAAAGCCTACGGCGAAGCGGGATACATCAACTTTACTTCCGTGCCCGACACCACCTTCGATGACGAAAAGAAACTTGTGAATCTCATCATCGACGTGGACGAGGGAAAGCAGTTTTATGTCCGGAGAATCGAATTCCAGGGCAACACCACAACTCGCGACAAGGTCATCCGCCGCGAGATCGCTCTCGAAGAAGGTCAGATCTACAATTCGCGCTATTGGGAGCTTAGCCTGCTCCGCCTGAACCAACTCGGCTATTTCGAACAACTCAAGCCGGATGATCCCAACACGACCGAACGCCATCTCGACGAAAAGAACGGCACCGTCGACCTCACGCTGAAGGTGAAAGAAAAAGGCAAGAACAGCATCGGGCTGCAAGGCGGAGTCAGCGGCCTGGCAGGCGCGTTCGTCGGCATCAATTACAGCACCAACAACTTTCTTGGCCTTGGCGAGACGCTCTCTGTTCAGGCCAGCCTTGGCAACTATCAACGCGATCTGATCTTTGGATTTACGGAGCCATACCTTTTCGACCGTCCCATTCAAGCTGGTTTCAACGTCTACACCCGTAAGACCAATTTCGATCAGGCGCGGCAATACGCGATTTTGACCGGACAGAGCCCCAATCTGCCGTCCCCATATCTGCAGAATCTTCAAAACTATTCGCAGTCGAGTTCCGGATTCACCCTGAGCGTGAGCTATCCGCTACGCCGTTCGTTTAAGCGTCTGGGCATCGCTTATTCATTCGACCGGTCTTCCCTGGTTGCAGTCAGCAACGCTTCGAAACTACTTTTCGACAACCTAAACTTCAGTGGCATTACGGGACCTAATGCGCTGAATGGCATCATCACGAGCAAGATCACTCCCAGCTTCACTATGAACACGCTTGATGCCGCCTACGCTCCTCACCATGGCAAGAGCCTCTTCATCGGAGGAGAGATCGCCGGCCTAGGCGGCACCATCAACACCATTCGCCCCATCGTTCAATACAAGCAGTTCTTCCCCTTACAAAAACGGCGGAATGCAATCGGATACAACATTCAGGGTCAATTCATCACGGGCTATGGCGGAGTGGTTGCGCCCCCATTTGAACGCGCCTATCTGGGCGGGGAAAACGACCTGCGCGGCTTCGATATCCGCACCGTCTCGCCAATTGCTTATCTGCCGAGCGTGCAATCAGTGCCTCTCCGAAATCCGGATGGAACCTTTGTTCCGGCAAACCGGAACTATCCAGTCTTGCTCGGGGCTAATGGCGCCTGCGCGGCCAACTGCTACAACATCCCGATTCCCTATTCACAACTGGTCACCCCGGGTGGCGATTTTGCCGTGAACGGCAACCTCGAGTATCGCTATACCATCGCGGGACCGGTCGCGGTGGCACCCTTTGTAGATGCCGGTACGGTATCAATCGTGCGGGATTCGCAACTGCAGATTAATCCGGTTCAGTACACCAACCTTCTCAGCACTAATTTCGGTTGTCCAGGCTTGACTCCGGCCTTTGCCTGCGACCCGAACGGCGCAGTCCCGGGAAAAACGCTAGGAATTTCGCAATATCTCAGACCCGTGCCCGGAACCAATTGGGTGCCGCGCATGTCGACCGGTATCGAGCTGCAGGTGATGCTGCCCGTAATCAATGCGCCCTTCCGCATTTACTACGCTTACAATGCGCTTCGCCTGCATGGCAGTGCCTCAGCGCCGATTCAGATCACGCGGCAAATGTTCCCCGGCTATCCAGGCGCTCCCCCTCAATATCAGCAGAACAAAGCGGCCGGCGATTTCACGTATCAGACGACCGTCGACAGCTTAGATAACAGCTATACGCTTCTCGAGCCTCGTAAGACCTTCCGCTTCTCGGTGGCGACGACGTTCTAGAAATATACTCAGTACCCAGTCGCCGGTACCCAGCTACTCAAAGACGGTTGGATTGGGCAATGGGTATGCGACTGCTGATTACTCGATCTGCACCAGGTTGCTCTCGGGCTGAGAAACTAAGGCTGGAATTTGCGGTGCTCGCCAGGCATCAAGAATCGAAACCTGGTGCACGCAGGAGACTGTGCAGTGTGGGGCGCACGATTTTTCGGTATAGAACTCTCGACGCAGGTCGCTGATCGAATACTGTTCTAGAGCAATGCCCGGGTAGCCGCGCTGCTGCGAGCAATAATGAACGAGGCCGTCTTCGCAGATATATAGATATCGTGCTCCAGCACGGCATCTCCACTGGTTAGGCCGGCCAAGGGCAATGTTGTCCTGAAACGCATTCACTCGCGTGAAGCTGCGTTTTTCCAACCGCTTCATCTCGTGGTAGACCACCCGCTCTTCCTCGTTCAGCGGCTGCAATTGTCCAGAGCCATCGTGAATAATACCGACCGTCGAACTAAATCCCAGCTCCAGCGCACGTTTGCCGATGGTAAGCGCATCCTGCGGATGCTGTATTCCGCCCCCGACCACAGAATTGATATTCACGTGAAACTCGGCGTGCCCAGCTAGCAATTGCAGTTTACGGTCGAGTACCTTGAGACTTTTTTTCGAAACCTCGTCGGGATTCACGTTATCGATCGAAATTTGCAGCCATTCCAGACCTGCCCGATTCAACCGCTGGATGCGATCGGCCGTCAGAAGATAGCCGTTCGTGATGAGCCCGGAAACAATCTTCCGCTCGCGCATGCGGTGAATGATCTGGTCGAGATCAGGATGGAGCAGCGGTTCCCCGCCGCTGATGGTAATGACCGAAGTTCCCAGTTCCTTCAATTTGTCCACTCGCCGGAGCATTTGCGCGGTCGGGACAGGCTTGGAGAAGTTGTCGAACTCATTGCAGTAAGTGCACGCGAGATTACAGCGGCGAATCGGAATCAGATGCGCCAGCAAGGGATGGTCCGTCGACGCAACGGCTTTCAATACCTGCCACAATCCGTGGGCATTTCGCTCCAGCGCCTTAAGACGCCGCCGAAGCTTCAGCGTCCCTGAAGCCAACTGGGGCTCGGTTTTTCTGTCTGCTCCCGATTCTTCTGTGAAGGCTTGTCCCATTCGGACCTAACAATATTCAATCATTTCCGCTCGTTAACATCTAATTTACCGCAGTATTCGGGTCGAAAGCACGGCTGAATGGCGATTCCGGTCTCCCCATGCAAGGCTCACGATTCGTCACTGATCAGTTGATGCCCCGCTTCTCCCAGCGCAGTCAGAGCCACTTTGAGATTCTCGTTCTTGATCAACACGTAGTCGGTATCGAAAGTTGAGACAGCGAAGATGGGTATTGCTGCTTCCGCCAGCGGCTGAATGAATGATGCCAGCACTCCCGTCATGGCAAAAGGAAATGGCCCTTCGAGTTCGAATGCAACCCATCCATTCTCAACAGCAATTCCCTCCTGGTCTGGGGGAATCATGTTCTCCATACAAACGATCGAGGTTTCTCCCGGTGTGCGTACAACGCATGAAAATTCACCTCTGTGCGCCCATGCAGGAGATGGAGTCTCCGGTGCAAGGCGGCATACGCACAGCGCTTGGGGCAGAACTCGGTATTTCAGTCTATGCGGCACTCGGAATGAAGGTTACTACGAGCAATCAAATAAGGACCACGGGCTGGGAGCACTCAAAATTGAGAGAAATGTTTCTTGGTGGGAAGGTTCGCACCGCAAAAAACGCGAAATGTCGTTCACGGGAACGGGCTTCGAGCACTTAACTTCTTCAATCTGACTTCTGCAATCTGACTTGGGTTACTGCATGCTTCCGCCCATGGGTACGTAGCGGTATCGCAATTTCTTCGTATCGTAGAAAATAGCCGAGCTTTCACCGAGATCCCCGGCCTCCTCCACATACACGCCGTCAGTCACTCGCTTCTTGTTCACCTGAAGCTTGCGCACCGAGAGCGTTTTGTAAGGCAGATTCACAACTACGAACTTTGCTTTCGGCTTCGGATTTCGCCAGGCCTCAGGTCCATCCCCGTGGATGATCAATGCCACCAATCCGCGTTGCGCGGGATCTCCCGAGGAAAACGTAGTCGTGATTCTCGGGTCGCCGTATCCGAAAAACTCGTAATACGGGTCCACAACCCTGTAGTTGTGCGTGGCCTGGTCCAGCATCGGATTCTTGCACCGCGCGGCAATCACCACGTCTTCGATTCCGTCGTCATCTAGATCTCCGAAAGTGGGCGGCACATCGGATAGCAGCGTAAACTGATCACCGAACTGCTGGAGCACAAAATCGGCATCGATTTTTCTGGAAGGGGTGCTCTTCGACTGCGCGAGAACCGGCAATGCGAAGGCGATACAGAGGGCTGCTGCTAGATAGATTTTCCGCATGGCCCAACTTTATCGGCTCAACGTCACTTTCGGGAGGTAACGAAAGTCACTAGAAGTAGGAAGTCGGAAGGAGGATTGAAGAAACAAAGCCGGAAGCTTCCTGCTCCCTGATTGTCACTTCTTCAATCTGACTTCTTACTTCTGACTTCCAGCAAAGTGTTCCCAGCCCTGGGCGCGAAATGACCGCTGCTTCCCTTCCTCGTCGATCAGGCGCATGCCGCCTTTCTTTGTCATCCGCCCAATTCTGGTAACGCGAACGCCCCCGATCTTCGACGGTACTGGCCGCGAGGAAGTGAAAAGCAGCTCGTATTCATCGCCGCCGTGAAGTACGTAGTCGAGGCCGGCAAAACCCCGCTTGGGTCCTCCTACGCGCGCCCGCGGAACTGCATTCGCATCAATCTCCGCCCCGACACGGCTCTCGTCGCAGATGTGTTCAAGATCAGTTGACAGTCCGTCGCTGATGTCGATCATGGCCGAAGCCATTCCGTGTTTTCGCAACCACTGACCTACACCAAGCCGCGGCTCGGGCCAGAAAAGGCGCGAGCGCTCCACGCCTGACGGTAAGTTCCGCCCCAGCCGGTCCAAGGCCAAAGAAGGCGCGCCCAGCGCACCCGTCACATAAATTGAATCGCCAGCCTTTGCTCCCGAGCGCAGTATCGCCTTGCCCTTCGGCACCGAGCCAACGACGACGATATCAGCCTGAATCCCGCCGTCTGACTCAGCCGTGTCCCCTCCGGCGAGAGGAACGTTATGTTTCCTCGCCAACTCCGTCAACCCTTTCAAGAATCGCTGTACCCACTTTTCCGGAACATCGCCATCGACCGCCAGCGACAAGAATGCTGCCAGCGGCTCGCCTCCCATCGCCGCGATATCGCTTAGGCCGCGAGTCAGGCAGCGCCATCCCACTACCTCAGGCGTATGCCAATCGCGCCTAAAATGCACGTTTTCGATAGAAAAGTCGGTCGTCACCAGCACTTGATGACCCTGTGGAATCCGCAATACAGCAGCGTCGTCTCCGATGCCGGTAACTACGGCTGGCCCCAGACCCGCTAGCTGCCGTATTCGCCGTATTAGCTGTTTTTCACCTTCAGGCATCCAAGAACCGCCGCGCCAACCTACGTCTACTGCATCCACGCCTGCCTCAGCGGCCTTACCGGACGAGGGCGTTGACTGCAAAGCATACACTTACCCAAGTAATCTGGCCTGGAGGACGAGACATTACGGAGCCTTGGTAACGTCCCAGAGGGTCAGGGAAGGTTGACAGGGGGGAATCAGGTTTGTTACGTTTAACTCGCCGTTAACGTATACCTTTGGCCGAACCAAGTGCAGCAGCTTGAATCAGTTGCCGCCCACTTGAGTGTTTGGCTTTGCCTGGTTCCGTGGGTGAGCGATAACCCGGCGCAATATCGGTGCGACCGGTTGGAATCAGGATTCCGAGCCCGAGCATGACGGTTCCCGCTCCGGCAGGTTTCCGAAGCAATTAAGAGAAAGCCAATTCTCGTCGATTGGATTAGGACTATTGCGTAAGCGCTTCTACATATTTTTTGTGGCTCGCGATGAGGCCGGACAGCTTCGCAAGATCTCCATTCCGGTCCAATATTTGTACATACTTCTCGCGGGAGCCGTTATCTGCGCCTTGAGTCTTACCGGGATCGCCAGCTCCTATGCCCGGATGCTGCAAAAGGTTTCCCATTACAACCAGTTGCGCACTGAAAAAGATCAGATCACGGATCGCTATTCCCGGCTCGAACAGCAGGAAAAAGAGCGCGACATTCAGGTCGCCTCGCTCGGCTCGCTGGCCAGCGAAGTTTCGGCTCTTTACGGACTCAAGTCCGATCCGACCATGGTCGTAACCACGAACGACCATCTTCAGAATTCGCAAGTAGATTCTTCGCTCGATCAGCTATACGCGCTCAAGAATTCAGCCCTCACCGGCGCTGCAAGCGTTGGGATTTCCATGGGACTGACCAGAAATTCCACCACGGCCGATTGGATCCGCGCCAACGCGGCGCCAAACCTGTGGCCAGTAGAAGGGCAGATCACCGGAAGCTTTGGCGAGCGGATTGACCCGTTCAACGGTGAAGGCGCGTTCCACTCTGGCGTTGATATTTCTGCCGGTGTCGGCTCCGCAGTGATTGCTCCGGCTGATGGCGTGGTAACGTTCGCTGACTTTATGGGTGGCTACGGACGCGCGGTGATGATCAATCACGGACACGGCATCTCAACGCGCTATGGCCACCTGGCAAGCTTTGCGGTCGCCGCCGGTCAGGTTATTCATCGCGGCGATACCATCGGCTACGTTGGATTAAGCGGACGCTCCACCGGCCCACATCTTCACTACGAAGTTCGCATCAACGATACCCCGGTCAATCCCTACAAATACCTTCGCATTACCGTTGCGCACCTCGGTGGGTTTGCGGCCGGATCGTAATTCCCGGCCGGCTTCCCACCGCGTTAAACTCAATCTGAATGCTGGAACCAATTCTTGACTCGAGAAGGGTCAACTGGAAGTTGCGACTGGTCGTCGCTGCAGCATTATTCACACTCGTTCTGGGCGTCGCCTGGATTTGGCGGATGGTCGAGATGCCGCTTAGGTCTTATAGCGGAACGCTTCCGCCGATGTCGCAAGACGAGACTGAACTAGCCTCCCGCCTCGCAGACCATATTCAGTATCTTTCCAGCCAGCTTGGCGAAAAAAATCTTGCTCACCCGGCACAACTCGACGCCGCTGCCATCTATATCCAGAACAGCTTGCAGACGAATGGCTACGCGGTTGTTGAGCACAGCTATGTTGTGGCAGGGCGGCAAGTAAAGAATCTCGAAGTCGTGCTAGACGGCAGCGATACGAATGCTGGACAGATTGTCATTGGCGCCCACTATGACACGGCGCGAGGCGCACCCGGTGCGAATGACAACGGAAGTGGGGTCGCGGCAATCCTTGAATTGGCGCGGCAGTTTCAGGGAGAGAAGACGCAAAGAACGATTCGCTTCGTTCTCTTTGTGAATGAAGAACCGCCCTATTTCCAGACCGGCGACATGGGCAGTTTGGTCTACGCGCGGGAGCTTCGACGCAATCACGTCCAGATTTCCGCCATGCTCGCATTGGAAACAATCGGCTACTATTCGGATCAACCCGGAAGCCAGAAGTACCCACCTGTGCTTAGCTTCTTTTATCCCAATAAGGGCAATTTTATTGGGTTTGTAGGCGATCCTGAATCGCGCGATCTGGTACGGCGAGCAGTCCGCCAATTTCGCGAATCAACGAAATTTCCGTCGGAGGGAATTGCCGCTCCATCCGATTGGCCGGGCATCGGATGGTCGGATCATTGGTCGTTCTGGCAGGCGGGTTACCCGGCAATCATGATCACTGACACCGCCCCGTTTCGCTACCCGTACTATCACACGCCAGACGATACTGTGAAACACGTGGACTGCGAGAAGGTAGCAAGGGTTGTCGTCGGAATCCGCGGGGTGATTGAAGAGCTGGCAGCGAAGTAGACAAGCTCGACTGAAAAGCCGAAACTCTAAACCTTGAACCCCTAACTCTTCGCCTTCTTCACTTCCTCGATCAGCGGCGGAACGATTTCGAACAGGTTCCCCACCACCGCGACATCTGCGATCTCGAAGATTGGCGCCTCCGAGTCCTTATTAATGGCCACCACGCTGCGCGCGCCTTTCATGCCGACAATGTGCTGAATGGCGCCGGAGATCCCCAACGCGAGATAAAGCTTCGGAGCAACCGTCTGTCCAGACGACCCGACCTGCCGATCCATCGGCAGCCAGCCGTTATCACAAACCGGACGCGATCCCGCGATCTCGCCACCGAGCGCATCGGCTAACTGCTTGGCGATCTCGATATTCTTCTGCTCTTTGATTCCGCGCCCCACGGAAACAATGATTTCGGCCTGCGTCAGATCGACAGCCTGTTTCGCTTCTTTGAAAACCTCCTGAGGCTTATTCCGCACGATGTTGTCTGGAACATCAACGGCCACTTTTTCGATTGGAGCCGGTGACGCGCCATCTTCGACCTTATCAGCGCGAAAGGATCCATTCTGGAAGGTCACAAAGCACGGACCAGTGCCGGAAAAACTAACGTCCGCGACGAACTTGCCCTGGAACATCTGCCGTGTAAATGTCAGTTTGCCACCCTCATCCTTGTAGCCGATCGCGTCTGTGATCGCGGTCGTGCCCAGAGCGGTTGCCAGCTTGGGGATGAAATCGCGCACCTGGTAGGTGTGCGGCATCACCACAAGCTTCATCGGATGCTTTCCGAAGAATTCCTTGAGACCATAGGCAAAGCCGTCTGGTGTGTACGGCTCGAGCTTCGCGGACTCGATCTCGTAAACCTTCGCTAGCTTCTTGGCCGCGACTTCTGCTGCGATCGCGCCTACGTTCGAGCCTGCGACGGCCGCTTCCAATCCCCATCCAGTCTGTGCCGCGATTGCTTGCCCGGCCGCAATCGTCTCCCACGAGACGCGGTTCAGCTTGCCTTCACGTTGTTCAACCACAACCAGGATTGTGTCAGTCATAAATTGTCGTCAGTCGGCGGTTCTCAGGTCTCAGGTCTCAGGTCTCAGGTCTCAGGTCTCAGGGAAGTCTAAAAGCCTTCATCCCGAGCGGAGCAGCCGCCCCTACTCCCGCCGCATCCACCACCCAAAGCTCATCAGCGCGGCGCCCAACACTCCCAGAACCGCGAGAATCTTCGTAAAGCTTCCCTGATATCCAATGCGCACCGCTGCCGGCAAGAAAAACACAACCAGCAGTGCCGCCACCCATATGGCGAGCCCGATGAACATCAGGCTGCCACCGGTTTCGCGTTTCTCTTCCGCGTCAACCATACCGGCCTCCTCAAACTTCCTAACCAGTATGTTCTCGCGCATATCCTGAAACTGCAGTGATTCAGCTCACGTGATAGTAGCGATACGCCTTGCCCGCGATCACCATGATCGCGCCTAACGCCCCTTGACTCAAAAACCACCACACCCAGAACCACGAACCATCCCGGATGCTCGAATATACAAACGACAGGAGGATCAGATCCATCCACAAGAGGACTTCACCGCTCACCACTGCCACGGAGCCCCAGCGGGCTTGCCCCATCTGGATCTCTTCCTGGTAGCGAACCGCGTCGATGTCTGGCGAATTCTCTGGCATAGCACTACTTCGATGCCATTACCAGATGTCTGGTAGCTCAGAAAGCCAGTTCTTCCGGGCTTCCACAACCGGCGAAGCCAGGATCGCGAACTCGCTCGAAGCTCGCGGCTCAGAGCTGTTTTTTAAATCACCCGCAACTCGTTCTTCAGCTTCTCCACCAGCTTCTTCGCGACTTCCGCCGGAGGCCCTTCCAGCACCTCGGTCTGTTTTGTTTTTTGCGGAAGGTAGAGTTTCTCGATTTTCTGCAAATTCCCGCCCACAGCCGACTCCACCTCCACCATCGCCACTTTCCGCAGTGGCTTGTTCTTGGCCTGCTTGATTCCAATCAGAGTGGCATATCGAAGCTTGTTGATGCCTGACTGGATGGTCAGCACCGCCGGCAGTGGCATATCGACGTATTGAAAGAACCCGGCTTCGAGTTCGCGCTTCACACGTATTCCGCCCGCATTCTTCTCAAGCTGCATGATGATGGTGGCGTGCGGCCAGCCCAATATCTCCGCCAGAATCACTCCCGTTTGCGCGTAGCCGTAGTCATCCGATTGCAAGCCGGTAAAAATCAGATCGAACTTTTCATCTTTAATTGCAGCAGCGATCGCGCGCGCAGTGTTGAAGGCATCGAGCCCCACAAACTTCTCATCGTCCAGATGGATCGCCCGGTCGGCTCCCTTTGCCAGCGCCTCGCGTAATACCTGCTGCGCGCGCGCCGGACCGGCCGTTAATACCACGACCTCGCCCGTGTGTTTCTCTTTCTGGCGCAGTGCCTCCTCCAGCGCGTAAGCATCCGGCTCATTCACCTCGTAGGAGACTTCGTCCCGAATCCAGGTCCCCGCGTCATTCAGTTTCAGCGTCGCATCTTTTTGCGGGACCTGCTTGATGCAGACCAGAATCTTCACGCTTCTGCTCCCGTCAGTGCCCCGAAGTATCGCCGGGGCGACTGAAAAGTATAAATGGTTCGGCGACAGGCCGCTTTAGCAAGGCCCGCTCTCCCAGGCCCGGAACCGCCCTTCTCTGAAACGTCGGCCCTCTGCAAAATCACACGCCCGTAACTTGACCCGGTTCTGTCCTCTTGCCATGCTCGAGGCATGCCCCTGAAACCTCAGCGAACGCGCCAGCAGCGGCCACGCCGCATTCGCGTACCCAACCAGGAACGCGCGCTGTTCCAGGTGAATGAATCGCGTTTCGTCGGCGTGATCCAACGCCTCTCGCTCACCGGTGGCTCCGCAGTTCTTTCCAAGGGTCCTATTCCTCATGGCAGCGAAGGCGAGATGACCCTGAACACTGTGTTCGGCAAGGTGAGCGCCCGCATCGAATTCTTGAACAAAGGTGCCGAAGGGATCCCTCTGGCTCAGGGCTTCCGCTTCCTATCCATGGACAAGGCCAGCGAGCGCCGTTTTCATGCCGCTGCCCAGCAGATGCTGGATCAAGGCTTCGGCGAGGAGAAGCAGTCCATTCTCACAGCGCCCGCGTCTGAGGCTCTTGGCGATCTGGTGCACAGCGTACGCCGCCTCGCTTCCACGCTGATCGCCACCCGATCCGCCGCAAAAAGCGGCCGCTAGCCTCCGGCCGACCGCGCGGTTATCCCGGCTGTATTTTCTGGAGATTATCCCAGCTCAGGATTTTCTGGCGGAGGCGGAATATCACGAAAATCGTTTTTCTTTCCCTGTCGTGGCCGCCGCGGCACGGAAAGCGTCGTGGGCTGGGTCACCGTAGTTTGAGCCGGTGATGTCGTCCTTGTCTTTATGCGGAACGCTCTGCGCAAAAAAAGAAGAATGAACAATGCCACGAATGCAAATCTGAACCACTGTTCCATCGCGGCCTGTTCTCCTAACTACGTCTCCTAACCAAGAAATGCCACGCTCTGCACGCCGGTGATCTCGAAGCGCTTGCGGCAACGGACGTTTTTGCACATCATCATGTCGTCGCGGCGCAACATATACGATTGCGCCTTGGCAAACTTCGCCCGATCCCGTTCATCCGCCCGCGGCGGCAGACTCTTCTTCTTCGTGCGCACCAGCCACTGAATTTCATACTCGGCTGTCTGGTGACAGTGCGGACAATTGAGTGTTGCCGGCTTCTTATCGGGCCGCTCGTCAAAAAATTCACGTTCTTCCATAAAAGGGCTTCCGGCTTCCGGCTTCAGGATTTGAGCTTCGCCATTTTGTCCGTAATAACTCGTCAGCCTCATGTCTCACGCTTGCATACCAAGCGCGCTGCCCGGTACCTGGAGCCTGAAGCCTGCCTCTGGAATTATTGCACTTTTATCGCGTTCAATGCGAAGATGCGAACCGGATGAGGAAGACGAGGCTTGGCAACGTCTTCAATTGGCAACGGACAGCGTATTTCGATGGCAAAGAAACGCAAGAAGAAGAGGAAGACCTTTTCGGCTGCGACCACCGTTCGTGAGATGGCTCGTGAGCGTGTCGGCTCGCCCAAAGCTTCGCGGCTGGTCCCTGCCAAGAAGACCAAGCCCGAAAAGCACAAATCGACGTTAGGAAAGTTGCTGAGCGAAGAGTAGCTATTTATTGGAAATTTGCCACCACGGCCGAGCCGCCCGTCGCTATCGTTACTGTGCATGAACTGCCCGTGCCGGTGCAGTTGCTCCAACTCAAGAATTGGCCACCGCCGGCGGTCAGCACAACTGACGCGCCCACGTCATAGCTTGCACTGCACGTGCTCGGGCAACTGATCCCGGCAGGAGTGCTAGTCACGGTTCCCACCCCATTGATGCCCACACTCAAAGTGGCCACGGTTCCCCCGCCAGGACACGTCGCGATGCTCGGATCATCCACGGTAACCGTGCCGTATCCAATCGTGACATTCCCCGATCCGCCCGTTCCTTCCGGCATGCTCGCCGAAATCGTCCCACCGCCGCAGGCGCCCACCGTCGGCTCGACTACGCCGGGACTGGTAAACGTAACCACATTGTCGTCGATCGCCCATTTGGCCTGACTGGATACATCTTTTGTCGCCGGAGGATGGATGTACGTTGCGACTGCCGAGAACTGCTCCGAACCGGCGGGCGTCAGGAATGTGAAGGTTTGTGGCTGAATCTGCAGACTCACCAGCTTCTGGTCGTGCCCGCAACTCGGCAAGGCCAACGTCGCTCCCACTACGATCAACGCACCCAGCGCGAGCCCGACATATCTACGCTTCATACCGCTGCTCCTGAACAGGCATCTCCAGCCGCATCGTTACTCTAAGAAGTAGGGAAAATTGAAATCTAGTGGAAGCACAAGGAAAAAGCAAGAATCAGGCGGTTGGCACAGGAGGCTCTGCTGGCTCGATCGGGGGCACAAGACCGTCACTTTCGTAACCGGATTTGACCATCGTGACGCACGAAAATGGCCTTTTCGCGACTATATCTAGAGAAATGTTCTGGAAACATTGGCAAGGTGGAGGATTCATTTCGTGAAAGCTGCTGCTTGCATTGTGCTGTTGGCTGTCACCTGTCTACTGCTGCTGGCGGCGCAGCAGGATGATTCCGAGGCGCAGGCGCGCTCGCAGGTGCTCGCGCTCGAGAAGCTCTGGAACCAGGCTTACAAGGCTGGAGACACGAAGGCGCTGGGCGCGATTCTCGATAGCAATCTGGTGCTGGTGGAAGACGATGGCTCGCTCAAGACGAGAGCTCAGTTTCTGTCGAGCGTGCAAGGTCCGGCTTCGAATGAAGAACAGGTTGCTCCGGAATCGCTAAC
>Ga0335079_10005050_pt1 | contig 15146 bp, 13 predicted proteins | sample Lox_Sample_33_FD_206719 | JGI IMG/M metagenome (GOLD analysis project Ga0335079, IMG submission 206719) | Soil microbial communities from Loxahatchee National Wildlife Refuge, Florida, United States - Lox_Sample_3.3 | ecosystem: Environmental > Terrestrial > Soil > Wetlands | place: USA...
CTCCGTTCTTCCTTTGTGCCCTCTGTGTTTCCGTCTTTTTTCTCTTCGCCTGCGCGCGCCACCAAAAATTCGATCCCTCCTCGCTAACCTTCGTCATCGAATCCAATCCCACCAACCTCGATCCCCGCTTCGCCACCGATTCCCAATCCCAGCGCATTGACGGCCTTCTTTTCAGCAGCCTCGTCGCTCGCGATGATCGAATGAATCTCCACGGTGACCTCGCCGAATCCTGGGACACCCCCGATCCGCTGACCTACATCTTTCATCTCCGCAATAACGTCCGCTTTCACGATGGCCGTCCGCTCACTTCCGCCGACGTCAAAGCCACCTTCGATTTCATGCTCGATCCCGCGAACCGGTCTCCCAAGCGCGGCGCCTTTCAAAACGTCGCGAAAATTGAAGCTCCCGATCCCGCCACCGTCGTCTTTCATCTCAAGGAGCCGTACGCTTCGTTCCTCTGGGATCTCTCGCGTCCCGCCGTGGGCATCGTTCCGCAAAACGCTGGCCCCGATTTCTCGCTTCATCCCATCGGCTCGGGCCCATTCGTTTTCGTTTCGCAGGCCCAGGACGATCAGGTCATCGTCCGCCGCAATCCGGACTACTTTCTCGGTGCACCAGATATCGCCACTGTCCGCTTTCGCGTTGTGCCTGACGCCGTCGTCCGCGCCCTCGAACTTCGTAAAGGCTCCGCCGACCTCGAGATGAGTTCCCTTCCCGCCGACATGATCCCCACACTCATCCGTCAGCCCGATCTGATGCTCACCGAACGCCGCGGCACAAATTTTGCTTATCTCGGCATCAACTTCGAAGATGCCATACTCGCCCATCGCGAAGTTCGCCAGGCCCTGGCCTTCGCCACCGATCGCGAATCCCTCATTCGCTATCTGCTTCACGGCGAAGCACGCGTCGCCTCCGGCATTCTTCCGCCCAATCACTGGGCCCACGAGCCAAACGTCGCGCAATATCCCTACGATCCTGCTCGCGCGGAAAAACTCCTCGATGCCGCAGGCTTTCCCCGTCAGTCCAGCGGCATGCGTTTTCATCTCACGCTGAAAACTACGACTCAGGAGGAGGCTCGCCTCGTCGGTGCCGCTTTGCAGGAGGAATGGCGCAAAGTCGGAATTGATCTCGAACTCCGGCCGCTCGAGCTCGCCACTCTGCTTTCCGATTCCGTCCGCGGCAATTTCCAGCTCACCTTTCTCCGCTGGGTCGGCGCCAACGACGATCCCGCCGCCTTCGAGCTGTTCTTTTCCTCAAAGCGCTTCCCACCCGATGGCGCCAACCGCGGACACTACCGCAATCCGCTTGTGGACGCGCTCACCGACCAGATTCGCGTGGAAATGGACCATGAAAAGAGAAAGGAACTCTGTTCCGAAGTCCAGAAAATTCTCGCTGAAGATCTTCCCTATATCCCCCTCTGGTTCACCGATGTGGTCTCCGTCCACCGCCGCGAACTCGGTGATTTACAACTCTCTCCCGTCGGCGATTACGACTTCCTCGCCGCCCTCAAGCCTCACCCGTAACACGACCTCGAAAATCGGCACATTTCTGCCCTCGAGTGCGCCCTTCGCCCGGCAAGAGTTACTTAATGTCCGAGTGACGGCGGACGAGTAAAATGTCTTGTCGCGGGGCTTTGCGCCTTCTTAATATGTTAGTGACGTTACCACCGTTCGTCGACGGAAGGAAACGAGATACTCATGAACAAGAAGGCTCTAATTCTATTCTTTACGTGCGTTGTCAGCATTTTTGCAGGCGTCCAAGTGGCGAGAGCGCAGTGCAATAATCAAGCAGGCCGCGGAACCAACGGGTATTGTAACGCACAGTTATCCTGCGGCTATTTCAGTGTGTGCATTGTTAACGACTGCTTCGTTCCGCCGCACAGCACTTGCCAGCCAATTCCGGTGATCGAGTGCAATTTCTTCAGCTGCTATTTGGCTTCGCCTTGCGCTGGCTGCTAAAGAAGGTCAACTGTGTTCTCGGAAAAACTTCATCGAATTTCTAAGTTGTATTGGTTGGCCCTCCTCCCGCTGCTTGCGGCGGTATCGTTCTATGCTGCCAAGCATGCAACCTTCAGACTAAAGGCGTATGCGCAAATTCGCGCAACACCTTTTGTCGCTGAAACAGCCTCGTACTCTTTTAGGGACAATCCGCAGGGCGAGCTGTTTTTCAGCAAGGTTACAGCTCGCCGTTCTGATGGATCAACAGCCGAGGTCTCACGAAAAGGCCCAATTTGGAGCGCCTCAGCCAGAGATGTCATTCTCCTAGGTGGCACGACAATTCACGTCTTCGATCTAGTTGCATCGAAAACAACCTGGAATATGAACACTGCGGAGTTGGCAGCCTTAAAGGAACGGCTCACAAACCCGTGGCCAGATTGTAAGTACAGGCCCGACGCGAAACTGATTCGTCGCGAAACCCTCTTCGGCCAAGAATTCGTCGTTTTACGGATGATGATCGGTGAGAATGAACGAGAAACGAGATGGTTGGCCCCTCAATTAGGTTGCGAATCGTTGCAGTGGCAGTTGGAAATCCGGCAGCCCGACGGTTCCTACAAGCTTCAAAGTGATGAAAGACTGACCTCTTTGGAGATGAAGGAACCTAACCCTGCTTTCTTCGATCCCGAAGCAAACTACGAGGAAGTTTTGCCATCCGAGATCATCCGGCGGCATTACGAGAAAATTGGAGTGGCGGAACCTGCCGAGTTGCAGCGTAAGGGAGAGCAAGCCGACAGATACGTTCAGCAGCACAAGGACTAGCGAGTAGGAGTCTGGTCATTTCCAGGGCATACCTGCACTCACTACTCTATTTGGGGCCGCTACCTTCCAGATTCGTGTGGAAATGGATCGCGAAAAACGAAAGGAACTCTGTTCCGAGGTACAGAAAATTGTCGCCGAAGATCTTCCCTACATCCCGCTCTGGTTCGCCGATGTGGTCTCCGTCCACCGCCGCGAACTTGGCGATCTACCCCTCTCTCCTGTCGGCGATTACGACTTCCTCGCCGCCCTCAAGCCTCACCCGTAACACGACCTCGAAAATCGGCACATTTCTGCCCTCAAGTGCGCCGTTCTCGAGGTACGAACCTCTTTCTTTCCAGGTTTGCTTTGAGCTATTTGTTATTAGATGTGAGGTGCCAGCCCTCAACTTCCATTATTCCAATGCCGCCTCAATCTCCGCGCTCGGCACTGCGCCTTCCCTTCCAATCCTCCAAGCATCATCCATCAATTCCACGATCGTTGAAGGCAGCGTCGCTTTCGTCTCTCCCGAATCCAGAATGAGCGGCAGCCGCGCCCCCAGTTGCTTCATCACTTGCTCGCCGCTGGCGCACGAAGGAAATCCCGAGATATTCGCGCTCGTTCCCGTGATCGGCGCGTCAAACTCTTCGATCAACCGCGTCACCACATTGTTTCGCGGCCACCGCAAAGCGACCCTTCGGGTATTCGCCGTCACCTTCAACGGCACGCGATGCGAAGCCTCCACCACCAGCGTCAGCGCTCCCGGCCAGAATTTTTCTGCCAGGCGCAAAAAATTCTGCGGCACGTCCCGCGCCAGCAGCATTGCCTGATCCAGCGAATTCACCAAAATGGGCAGCGCACGCGTTTCCGGCCTGCCCTTCACACGGTAAATCTCGTCCACCGCCGCCAGATTGAATGGATCCGCCCCCAAGCCATAGAGCGTGTCCGTCGGTAACGCGATCACGCAGCCCCGCGCAAGCAGCCCAGCCGCATACCGCACCACTTCGATTTCGGGGGATTCCGGGTTGACACGTAGCAGTTCTGCAGGCAACTTTCTGGCCTTTTGCGAAGTTACCACCCCACCGCAGCGCTTCGCGCCGCTGCCCATCTCGTCGCGACGCTACCATACGCTTCGCGGCCATGCAATAACGGACCTTGCTGGTCAAGTATCGAGACCCCTGTCGGCAAAGCCTCTCGACTGGCTGTCTTGGGCCCTCCCCGAAGCCGCCGCGTCTGGTGTTGGCGCTGCCGCCCACAGATTTGCTACCCTCCACTCCAATGGCATCCCCCGGCAAATCTTCGCGCTCCGATCGTGCTCCGGGCGCTCTCGACGTTCTCACCAGCCGCGACAACCGCTGGCTGAAAAGCTTTCGCATGGCCCTTCGTGGTGGCCTGCCCACAGAAGATGGCCTTGTCGGCGTCGAAGGCCCTCGCCTCGTCGAAGAAGCTCTTCGCTCCGGTTGCTCTGTAGGCGCGGTCATCTTTAGCGAGTCCGGCGAACGCCACCGCACTCGCCTCGCACCCTATCTTGTGGAATCCGAAATCGCTTTCCCCGTACTCCGCACAACCGACCGCCTCTTCGATGGCATCGCCGACACGGAAACTCCCCAGGGCGTCGCCGCGCTCGTGCAACCGCGCAAAGCCTCTTTCGACGACATTGTTCGCCTATCATCCTCCGGCGCCGCTCCGCTCCTCGCCGTCTTAGTCGGTGTCCAGGATCCCGGCAACGTCGGCACTATTCTCCGCACCGCCGCAGCCTTTGGTGCTACCGCCGCCGTCACCGCCGCGTCGGGCCAGAGCGGCACCGCCAGCCCTTTTTCTCCCAAAGCACTCCGTGCTTCCGCCGGTGCAGCGCTTCATCTTCCCATTCTCCCTGGCATGGCCCTTTCCATTGTTCTCGCGCAGCTTCGCGTCGCGGGAGTCCGCACTCTTGCCTCCACTCTCCGTGAACCGGCCGATGGCGATCAACCCTACCTCGCTCCCTGGGAAGTGGATTGGTGCGAACCCGTTGCTCTCCTCATCGGCAACGAAGGTGCCGGTTTGCCAGAAGAAGTCGAGCGCAGCGCCGACGCCCGCCTCCGCATTCCCATGGTTACCGGCATCGAGTCGCTCAACGCCGCCGCTGCCGCCGCCGTCCTCTTCTACGAAGCCGCCCGCCAGCGTAATTCTTTGTCCGCGCAATCGTAATGGCGCCTCGGCGGTTGCGCTTCTCCCGGCTTCCTGTAGATGCCGGACTTCAGCCGGGCTCTTCTTCCACTTTCATAGCTGCCGCCATCTGCCGTGGCCGCTTCTCCCCAATCCGCAAAAGCTCTAAACTAGCTTGAGAACCCCATGAGCCTCTTTGCTCCCATCCCCTCCGGCGAATCTGACGCCGACACTCTGCTCGCCAATCAGCCGCTCGCTGAGCGCATGCGCCCTCGCACCCTCGACGAATTCATCGGCCAGGAAAAGCTCCTCGGCCCCGGCAAGCCTCTCCGCATGCAGATCGAAAGCGACAACCTTGGCTCCATGCTCTTCTGGGGGCCTCCGGGCTGCGGCAAAACCACTCTCGCTCGCCTCATTGCCCGCCTTACCAAATCCGATTTCGTGGCTTTCAGTGCCGTTCTCGCGGGCATCAAGGAAATCAAAGACGTAATGGCCGCCGCCGAATTTAAGTCCCGCGCGGGCCATCGCACTATCGTCTTCGTGGACGAAGTCCACCGCTTCAACAAGGCCCAGCAGGACGCTTTTCTCCCTCACGTAGAAGCCGGCCACATCATCTTCATCGGCGCGACCACGGAGAATCCCTCCTTCGAAGTGATTTCCCCGCTTCTCTCTCGCACCAAGGTTTATGTCCTCGAACCGCTCACTTCCCCGCAAATTGTCGAGCTTCTCCGTCGCGCCCTCAACGACAACGAACGTGGTCTGGGCAGCGAGAATCTGCAAACTTCCGACGATCTCCTCTTCCGCATCGCCAGCTTCGCCAATGGCGACGCCCGCGCCGCTTACAACACCCTTGAACTCTGTGCCCGCAGTGCCAAACCAAACCCTGGCGGCGTCCGCGAAATCACTTCCGAGCTGCTCGAAGACGTTCTCCAACGCAAGCTTCTCCGCTACGACAAAGCCGGCGAAGAGCACTACAATCTCATCTCCGCGCTGCACAAATCCGTCCGCAATTCCGATCCCGATGCCGCTCTCTATTGGCTCGCGCGCATGATCGAATCCGGCGAAGATCCTCTCTATCTCGCTCGCCGCATGGTTCGCATGGCCAGTGAAGACATCGGCCTCGCCGAACCCGGCGCTCTCGCCGTCACTCTCGCCGCCAAAGATGCTTTCGATTTTCTCGGCGCCCCAGAAGGCCATCTCGCGCTCGCCCAGGCCGCCGTCTATCTTTCTCTTGCGCCCAAGTCCAACGCTCTCTACACCGCTTACGGCTCCGTGATGACCGATGTCCGCGAGACCGAAGCCGATCCCGTTCCTCTGCGTCTTCGCAACGCCGTCACCGGCCTCATGAAAAACATCGGCTATGGCGAAGGCTACAAATACGCCCACGACTTCGACGAAAAAGTCACTGACATGTCCTGCCTCCCCGAAAATCTTTCCGCCCGTTCCTGGTACAAACCTACCGACCAGGGCTTCGAAGCCCGCCTCCGCGCCCGCCTCGCCGAAATCCGCAAACTCAAATCCCGCGGAGCCTCCCATGCCTAATTCGCTCGAAACCCAACCCGTCATTCTGAGCGAAGCGAAGAACCTCTCTTCATTCGCACCACGATCACAACGCCCATGCGCGCTGTCATCCCGAGCCCGCTGGCATTTGCAGGAGGCGCGAGGGATCTGCTCTCTCTTCCTCAGTCTAGTGCTCCCTCTTTGCTTCGTCTTTCCACCGCAAGCCTGCGGCGCGCCAGCACGTAGAAAAAATCCTTATCGTCCGCGCATCTTCGGCATCGCCTATGTTCAGATTGAGGTCTCAAATCTCGAGAAAGCCAGAGACTTCTACTCGATTGCCCTCCACGCGGCAGTCCCTCCAGCGGATTTGAAGGCTCCCTGCAATTGGTGCGAAGTGGACGTACTCTCGATGATGAAGAAACTCGCCGATGGACCGATTCGACTTGAACGGATGAAATCCCCCGCGCCTTCCAGCCTGCTTACAGACATTGCCTTCTGGACCGACAATGCTTCAAAGCTGCGCAGCCTTCTACACTCTCAACAGGTCGCGGCGGGGAAATTGGAAAAATGTGGCGATGACCCGTGCTTCTCGGTTCTCGATCCCCAACAACACCGGATCACATTTGTGCAATTGTCTAGCGGCCAATTCGAAATGAGAACCGAGGGAATGTCGCTCCTGCCCTCCGCGTCTCCTATCATCCACGCCGGCTTCGTCGTCCACGACCGCGCCGCCGAAGACCACTTCTACAAGGACATCCTCGGCTTCCACGTCTACTGGCATGGAGGGATGGTCGACCGCTCTGCGGTCGCAAGTGAAAAAGACACGGATGACTGGGTGGACATGCAAGTCCCCGACGGCACCGACAGGATCGAGTACATGCTCAACGTCCCCGCCAACGCCGATCACCACACTCTCGGCGTCATGAACCATTTTGCCCTCGGCGTCCCGGACATCCATGCAGCCGAGCAACAGCTTCTAAAGAATGGCATGAAGCTCACCGAACAGCCCAAGATCGGCCGCGACGGCAAGTGGCAGCTCAACCTCTACGATCCCGACGACACCCGCGTCGAGCTCATGGAATTCACTCCCGTTGAAAAGCCCTGTTGTTCCGAGTTCACCGGCCCGCACCCCGGACCCAAACGATGACCTGTTCCTTTTCTCTCAGCCGCTTTCGCTGGCTCCGCACATTCTGCTCTCTTGTCTGCCTGGTCCTCTGCTGCTGCTCTCTTCCCTCGGCCCGCGCGCAGGACATCAGCAAGCCCTCCGAAACGATAGACGACGACGTCACCGCTTTCGCCTATGCCCCCGATGGCCGCATCGTTTACTCCGTCCGCCGCCTCTTCAAAACCAAAAAGTTCGATCTTCAGCGCGACGACATCTGGATTCGCGAGCCCGGCGGCCACCGCCGCCGCATTTTCGAAGGCCAGAAATTCACCGTCGGCGACAAACCCTTCTCGTATCTCGTCCAAGGCTTCCGCTGGTCGCCCGACGAGCGCAAAATCCTCGTCGCTCTCAACACCGCTTCCATTTCCGATGAATCCGGCGCCACCGTCATGGAGCCGATGGCCCTCGTCCTTGAAGACTCCGGCAAGCAGCTCAACATCGGCACCTACAAGATTCTTCACAACGCCATCGCGCCCACCTGGCTCCCCGACAATTCCACCATCGTCTATTTCTCCGAGGCCATCAAGCCCGACATCCTCTTCTCCTTCCACTACGCCACGCTCGCCAACGGTCCCGGCGGCACGCTCTTCGAAGGCCGCACCTTCCTCGACTACGATCCCCTCCCGGGCACCAATTCCGCCATCGCCATCGAGCGCGACCGCAATCTTTCCGGCCCTCCGCGCATCCAGCGTCTCGATCTGCTCGCTCAGGACAATAAGGAACTCGCCACGCTCGACGGCTTCGATTCCGGCCTCACCGTCTCGCCCTCCGGCAAGCGCATCGCCTATTACATTGACAAGGAAGTTCTCGAAGTTCGCGATCTTGAATCGCCCAACCGCTGCGCCCGCATCCGCATCGGCCTCGGCGTCTACAACTGGATGCCCGACGAAAAGGCGATCATCCTCAAGCGCTCTCCCGAACACAAATCCGGCGATCTCGTGTGGATCGCCATTCCTCCGCTCGCCGTTCCTCCCGCGGGCCAGCCCGTTCCCGTCACCGACACGCAGTTTGTTCCTCTCCTTCACGATCTCACTTTCCGCGATTTCGCCATCTCTCCCGACGGCCAGAATCTCGCCGTCGTCCCTCCCGGCAAACGCAATCTCCTCATCTTCCCCCTCCCTCGCGGCTAAGCCGGCCTGCAACCACCAATTCGGCCTGTCGCCATTTCCCTATAAAGGTCTACACCCCGGAAGGAATAACCATACTCTGGCAATAACGAGATAATATTAGGTGGCCGAAGCCTAAAGAGTCCGGACAGAACAATCACCTTATTCCGAGGATGCAGATGCCTGACGACACCGAGTGGGTTACCCGGGCGATCACAAATGCCAAGCTAGAAAGCACCACGAAGGACGACGCTGTCTGGTCCCTATTAGAGAATTTCCTCAACGGAGACCTACGCACCCGCCCCCTCACAGCCATGCAACTCCAGGCCGTAGCCAGGCAACTCATGGACGCCATGGACTCTACAACGCAGACGCCCGAGGAACCGCGGTGAGAATCAAGGCCATAGCAATGGCTTGGTTCCGCGGCGCAGCGAATCAAGTGACGATGGAGCTAAGCGGAAAATCAATCGTCGTCTATGGGACCAATGGCGCCGGAAAGTCAAGCTTCGTCGACGCATTGGAGTACGCCATCAACGGCGGAAGGATCTGCCATCTCGCACACGAGTACAGCGGAAAAAAACAGGAGAACGCGATCCCCAACACACACCGGCCCAAAGGAACAAACGCGTCGTTCTGCATACAACTAACGGATGGCTCCGAAATCAAGACGGAGATCAAGAACGATGGGACCGCAAGTAGCCACGGCTCAGTAACCAATTGGGATTACCGCCGCACCGTACTGCGGCAAGGCGAAGTGGTTCAATTCATTCAGGACACGAAAGGCGACAAATACTCAGCGCTCCTTCCACTTTTTGGGCTGCAAGAACTAGAGGTTGCGGCCGAGAACCTTCGGCAACTGGCACGGAACGTCGAAAGCCTCTCGCAGCTCGAACAAAGAAAAGCCTCTCTGCACCAAGCCCTAGCCGCCAGAAAAAACGCATTCGGTCCAGCAGATGACATCCAAATTCGCGCGACAATCGACAGACTCTTCGAGGAATACTGCAAGGGAAAGATGGGCGCATCCGAGGCCCTCGACCCAATCGCTGAGATTTCGGCAGCGATTGATACCCTTTTCGCAGGCTTCACCAACTCAGAAAAGCAATACTTCTACCTCCGCGAAGCGGCCAGTTCCGACCTAAAGACCCCGATAAAGGCCATCCGCGCCGCCAACTCCAAGCTAGCTAGTGCCCCAGACTCCCAGGTCAGCAACAAGATCGCCGTGCTCCAACAAACCGAGCGCTACCTCGCGGGAGCCAGCAAAGAGGGAGAACTGGAGTGCCCCGCATGCGGCCAACGAATCGATGCGACAGCGTTCAACCAGCATGTCAAGACAGAACTAGACCGACTTCAGGACCTACGTGAAACCTACGAGCGGTGCAACGCAGCAACAGGAAACCTGTGCGATAGCATTAGATCGCTTAAGCAATACCTCAACAAACAGGAGCTAGAGCCATGGCAGCATGGATTAACAGAAAGCAAGCTCGCCGATTCGTTTCGCTATTTAGGCAATCTAGACCCCGACGCGCTCCGCAAGGAATGCACCGAAACGCATCTCCAGCAGATCGAGACTAACCTGCAGCCACTCGTAGATGCCGCCGCCTCAGCATCGACCCAATCTCCACCCGAGGCCAAGACTCTTGCGGATGATAAACGAACCGCCGCTGCAGCCAATGACGCGCTCCGGACAAGTAGCGAAGCTGCCCTAGTGGCAAAACTCGAGCAGCTCGTCAGATCAATCAGTGCGCTCGAGCAAGCAACCCGCGCGGAAATCAGATCCCGCTCTAACCAAGTTATTAGAGAAATCTCCGACGACATCAAACAAATGTGGTCTCTGCTCCATCCCGGCGAAGCAATTGAGCACGTACACCTTTATCTCCCCAGAGGTGCCGACAAGGCGATCGACATTGGCCTCAAGTTTTACGGCAAGGAACTCGATTCACCCAGACTGACTCTATCTGAGGGCTACAGAAACAGCTTGGGCCTCTGCGTCTTCCTGGCGATGGCGAAAAGAGAGGCACCGACCGACCGGCCAATTGTTCTAGACGACGTAGTTATCAGTCTGGATCGAAACCACCGGGGGATGATCGCGGAACTAATCCAGGAGGCATTCTGGTCACGCCAGGTCATCATCCTAACCCACGACCGCGACTGGTACATCGAACTGCGCCAGAGACTTAACCCGAGCACCTGGAACTTCAGGGCCCTCCTCCCTTACGAAACGCCAGAGACCGGTATCAAATGGTCGCACAAGACCTCGACATTCGATGACGCACGAAGCCAGCTCCGCGAGCGCCCGGACGCCGCCAGCAACGATGCACGCAAGATCATGGACACAGAACTGTCTCTCATTGCAGAAAGCCTACAACTTCGGCTCCGTTACCAGCGATTCGAAAAAAACGATAGGCGGCTTGCCCACGACTTCCTAGAACGCATGATTTCTGCTGGGAAGAAATGCTTCCAAAAAAAAGTGGATCGTGAATACTCGACATATGAAGAAGCGCTCCAGGCTCTCGGAACCGCGGACACCCTGTTGCTTTCCTGGGCTAACCGTGGCTCGCACACATTCGACGTGGCCCAGTCAGAAGCTGTTCAGCTCATAGACTCTTGCGAAACAGCCTTAGAGTTTTTCAAATGCCAATACTGTAAGAAAAATCTCTGGTTTGCAAACGCGGAGAGGGCTGAATGGGTCCAATGCCAATGCGGAACGATAAGGTGGCGATACGACAAGGACTAGCGGCAAAAACGGCAGGCACAGGTCCCGCCAACCACGCGCGGCGCGCGGCCCGAAGGATCTCTCTTCTCTTTTTGTTCTCGAATCCGCGCCTTGAAGAAAAACTCCGGCGCAGCAAACCAGCCCGCCGCCTACGCCCTGCTCGCCATCCCCCGCATCACCGCGTTCATCGCTTCCAGGCACTTGGCATTCTCTTCCGACGTCCCCACCGACACGCGAATCGCTTTCGGCAATCCCATCCATGCCAGCGGCCGCACGATCACGCCCCGGTGCAACAATTCCTCGCAAAGCGGCGCCGCTTCAATCCCCAAATCCACAAACACAAAATTCGTCTCGCTCTCCACCGGCTTCAATCCCATCTCCCGCAATCCCGCGGTCAACCGCGCGCGTTCCCGCGCATTGGTTTCCACGCAACGGTGCACATGTTCCTTATCGTCCACCGCCGCAATCGCCGCCGCTTGCGCGATTCCCGAAACATTAAACGGCGTCCGCACTTTGTTCATCGCCGCCACTAGCGTCTCGTTCCCCAGCGCGTATCCGATCCGCAATCCCGCCAGCCCGTACACCTTTGAAAATGTCCGCAGCGTCAGCAAATTCTGGTGCGCGCGAAACAGCTCGTTCGAATGCGGCATATCTTGCCTCGCCGCATAATGGAAATACGCTTCGTCCAGAACCACGCACACGGTTTCCGGCACTTTCCCCAAAAACCTCTCCAACTCCGCCGCTCCAAACGCCGTCCCCGTCGGATTATTCGGATTCGCCAGATAAATCACCCGCGTCTCCGGCGTAATTGCTTCCGCCATCGCCTCCAGATCGTACCCGGAACTCCTCAGCGGCACTTGCCGCAGCTCGCCCCAGTTCATCCGGATCGCCACCGCAAACGGCGCGTACGTCCCCTCGCTTGTCAGCCCCTCCAAACCTTCTCGAAGCAGCAGCCGCGCCGCAATGTCAATCACTTCGCTCGATCCCAGCCCGATAAAAATCTGTTCCGCCCGCACCCCGCGCCATTGCGCGATTTTCTCCCGCAGCACTTTCGTCCCGCCATCGGGATACCGGTGCGTCTCGCTGGCCGCCGCATGAATCGCCGCCAGCGCCTTCGGCGAAGGCCCCAGCGGATTTTCGTTCGACGCCAGCTTAATTGCATGAATCTTCAGCTCGCGTTCCACTTCCTCAATCGGTTTTCCGGGAACGTATACGGGGAGGCCTTTGATGTACTCGGGAATTAGCAGTTCGAATCGTATGCTCATCGCGTAGCATCGCCGCTGGCGATGCCTTTTAATTCTTTCACTTCCGCGGCCGTTAGCGCGCGAAATTTCCCGGGAGGCACATCGAGAGTCAATGGCCCCAGCTTCACGCGCCGGATCTTCTCCACCAGAAACCCAACCTCTTCGAACATTCTTCGGATCTGCCGGTTCCGCCCTTCGATCAGCTCCACTTCGTACCACGGATTCGGCGCATCTTCCACCAACCGAATTCTCGCCGGCGATGTCGTCACTCGTCGCCCGTCCTCCAGCTTGATCGTGATTCCCGTTCGCAATCGCTCCAGCGCCTTTTCTCCAACTTTCCCTCGTATCTTCACCAAATACGTCTTCGGCACATGCGAACTCGCCTTCGTCAGCCGCTGTGCCAGCGCCCCATCGTTCGTCATCAGCAGCAATCCTTCGCTCGCATAGTCCAGCCGCCCCACCGGATAGATTCTTTCCCCGCCCTTCGGCAGCAGCTCCATCACCGTCTTTCGTCCCTCGGGATCGCTCACCGTCGTCACATAACCCTTCGGCTTGTGCAGCAAGAAATAAACCGCCCGCTCCGCTTCCTTCAGCCGCTTCCCATCCACGCAAATCTCGTCGCGCTCCGCATCCGCTTTCGTCCCCTGCTCCGTCACCACCTTGCCATTCAACGTCACTCGGCCCGCGGCGATCATCTCTTCCGCCTTGCGCCGCGACGCCACTCCCGCACCCGCAAGTATCTTCTGCAATCTCTCCAGCCCCATCATTCATCCAGAAGCAACATTAGGAATACTGTCATTCCGAGCGGAGTCTTCGAAGCGAGGAATCTCTCTTCGGCAAACTCTTCCCTCCTGCCGACTGCCGCAGTCCTTCCACCTCTCGCGCACTCAACACCCGGTATCTTCCTTGCGGCACTCCTTCAATTGTCAACGGCCCCAATCCAATCCGCTTGAACTTCTCAATTGGATGCTTCTCTTTCATCAGCACGCGCTTCAACTCATCCCTCTTCCCCGCCTTCATCCGCACTTCATACCAGAAATTTGCTCCCCGCCCCCGCGTCGCGTCCGGCTGCCGGATCGTATTCATTCGCACGCCGGCTTCTCTTCCCAACCGCCGCAGATCGTCCAGCGTGAGCTTCCCTTTTACCTTGATATAAACCACATGCTCGATTTCGTCCCACTTTTTCAGCAGCGCGGCCGCCAGGTCCCCATCATTCGTCAGAAACACCAATCCCGATGACGTGTATTCCAGACTTCCCACTGGATACACCCGCTGCGGAAATCCTCGCAGAAAATTCCTCAGCGTCTTGCGCCCCTCCGGATCGGCCAGCGCGGAAACCACTTCCGGCGGCTTGTGCAGCAGCAGGTAGACATGCCCCTCTTCTTCCTTCACCATCCTCCCGCCCGCTTCAATTTTGTCTTTCGCTGGATCGGCCTTCGTTCCCAGTTCCGTAACCACGCGCCCGTTCACGCGCACCTGTCCGCTCAGGATCAATTGCTCCGCATGCCTCCGCGAAGCAATTCCCGCCCTCGCAATAATTTTCTGGAGTCTCTCTTCCATCGTAGCGCCGGGCTTTAGCCCGGCATCTTCCTGCAGAACCTGGCTTCTATTTTCCGGCGCCCACCGATTCCGCGATCTCGGTTCCCCGCCACGCAAAGTTTGTCATTCCGAGCGGAGTCCTGACGCATTCTGTCAGGACGTAGTCGAGGAATCCTGGCATCCAATCATCTCGCTCCATCACCAATTGAACTCACTGATACTGTTTGATCTTTGTACTTTCAGAATCACTCTCCCGAGCGTGCCGCTTCCGCCTTCGGCGGCTCTTCATCCAATTCCCCGCTTGGCATCCCCTCATTCGTCGCCTGCACTTCTTCCTCCCGCAACTCCTCCTCCGCTCCTGCATTTTGTAGAGGCCGGGCCTCAGCCTGGCTCGTCTCTTCCCCTGCTTTCGCTTCTTCCGGTACCGGCAATTGTTCGAGAGTCTCCACCGGCTCGTTCATCAGCCCTTCTTCGCTCGGCGCAAATCCTTCATCCGTCCCCAGCGCCTCTCTTGCCAACGCCTCAAACTCTTTCAAACTCGGCAGCTCCTCCAGATCGCTCAGCCCGAATCTCATCAGAAATTCCTTCGACGTCCTGTACAGAATCGGCCGCCCGATCACTTCCTTCCGCCCCGCCGTCGTAATCAGCCTCTTGTCCAGCAGCGTGCTGATCACTCCCGCTGTATTCACACCGCGAATCTCGGAAATCTCCGGCGAAGTCACCGGCTGCTTGTACGCGATCACCGCCAGCGTCTCCAGCGCCGGCATCGAAAGCCGCAGCGGCGGCCGCAAGCTCTTGATGAACCGCCGCACCACATCATGATGCTGCGGCTTCGTGTACATCTTGTACCCGCCCGCCACCCCGCGAATCTCAATTCCCCGCTCTTCTGCGGCGTAACCCGCCACCAGCTCGTCCAGCGCCGCCTGCACCACCAGCTTCTCTTCTCCCAGCGCGGCTGCCAGTTGCTCGATCGTCGCCGGCTCATCCGCCGCGTAAATAATC
>Ga0335079_10005051_pt1 | contig 15146 bp, 13 predicted proteins | sample Lox_Sample_33_FD_206719 | JGI IMG/M metagenome (GOLD analysis project Ga0335079, IMG submission 206719) | Soil microbial communities from Loxahatchee National Wildlife Refuge, Florida, United States - Lox_Sample_3.3 | ecosystem: Environmental > Terrestrial > Soil > Wetlands | place: USA...
CCGGATCGCCGTCCACTTGCCCCGGGAACCCCACCGTGGGCTGCCTGAGAGAGCGAAGGATTTCCAGGCGCACGGGGCTGGCGATCGCCTTCAGTGCCTGCAGCAGGTCCCGGCGCCGCGGGATCGCATCGTCATTTCGCATAATTACGAAATATATACTGGAACCACGGGCGCAAACAAGCGGTGAATAGCTCGAATGCCCGTTTCCGAGCGCGGCGTGCCGCGATGCCGGCCTTCCCTGCACCGCCTGCGGTGAGACTTGAAACCTTCTGCCTGCCGGGCCGCTGTTCGCACGTGCGAGCGGCTGGTCCGCGCCCTCGGGGGCGCGCGCTATGGCACTAAGTCACGCCCGCCATGCGGCGGCGGATCCAGGGCGTCAGGAGCAGCATCAGCGCGCCGCCGAGCAGGCCGTACCAGAACACCTGACTGAAAAGCCCCGGCAGGGACTCGAGGTGATTCGAGTCGTACTGCCCGGAGAGCTGCCCCGCGAGGTTGTCACCGAGCGCCAGCGAGACGAACCACAGTCCCATCACCTGGCCGGCGAAGCGCGGGGGCGCGAGCTTGGACATGTAGGAGAGCCCGACCGGGTAGAGGCACAGCTCCCCGAGGGTGTGCAGCAGATAGGTGCACACGAGCCAGGTCGGGGCGACCTGCTCGCCAGCGAGCACGTGGCGTGCGGCGAAGTACATCACCAGGAACCCCGAGCCCATGAAGATCAGCCCCAGAGCGAACTTGGCCGGCGCCGGCGGGTCGAGCCCGCGGCGCCCGAGCGCGACCCACACCCAGGCGAAGGTGGGCGCGAGCAGGATGACCAGAAGCGGGCTCACGGCCTGCAGGATGCCGGCGGGCATCGTCCAGCCGAGGACGGTGAGATCGGTGTAGCGCTGGGCGAAGAGGTTGAAGGAGGCGCCCTGCTGCTCGTAGCCGGCCCAGAACATCACCGAGGCGACGAAGAACGCGAGCATCACGTACGCGCGACTGCGCTCCACGGGCGTAAGTCCCGCAAAGAAGATGAGGTAGGCGAGAAAGCCGAAGCCGAGCAGCGCGTACGTGGAAGTCGCGTAGCCTGCGACCCGCGCCGGGTCGATGTGCACCGTACCGCTCAGGGCGAGCACGGCGGTGCCGGCGAAGGCGGCCACGAGCGCGATCACCGGCACCCAGGAGGCGCGCCGCTCCGGCGGCGGGGTAAGTCCGTTGTTCCCCAGCTGACCGCGGGTTTTCAGGAACTGCACGACGCCGAAGGCCATGCCGAGGGTGGGCAGCACGAATCCCGAGCGCCAGCCGAAGCGGTGCGCAAAGAGCGGAATCAGCACCGAGCCGAGGAACGCGCCCGCGTTGATGCCGGTATAGAAGATGGAGAAGCCGGCATCGCGCCGCGAGCCGCCTTCCGGGTACAGGTCGGCGACCAGCGCGCTCGCGTTGGGCTTGAGCAGCCCGACTCCGAAGGCGATGACCAGCAGCCCGATGAAGAACACCCCTGCATCGCCCAGGAAGAGCAGGGCGTTGCCGCCGGTGATCAGGATCCCGCCCGCCACCACCGCGCGCTGCGCACCCAGGAGCCGGTCGGCGATCCAGCCGCCGCCGAGACCGAATAGATAGGTGCTGCCGAGGTAGAGCCCGTAGACCGCGCTCGCGGCACTGTCGGCGATCCCCAGGCCCCCCGTGGCCAGCGCCGCGGTCATGAAGAGGATCAGGATCGAGCGCATCCCGTAGTAGGTGAAGCGCTCCCACATCTCGGTGAGAAACAGCGTGACGATGCCGAAGGGCTGCCCGAGGATCGTGCGCGCCGGCAGCGGTACGAGCGCGGCGTCGGCGGCCGGGCTCATGCGACGGGGGGCTTGCGTTGCAGAGGGCGCGGCGGACGCATCGGCGGCAGTCTCACCCACTTCGTGGGGCGCGCGCAATGCGCGCGCCAGCTCAGGCGTCGCCGGTGTCCGGAGTTGCCTCGTCGGCGCGGCGGCGCACCATGAGCCGCGCCATGACGATGCCGCCCTCGTACAGCAGGTACATGGGGATCGCGAGCGAGCACTGTGCGATCGCATCCGGCGGGGTCAGCAGGGCGGCGAGGATGAAGATGCCGATGAGCACGTAGCCGCGGTTCTTCTTAAGACTCTCGACGCGCACGACGCCCATGACGACCAGCAGCACCACGGCCACCGGCACCTCAAAGGCGAGCCCGAAGCAGAAGAACATGGTGAGCACGAAGTCCAGGTAATTGTTGATGTCGGTCATCATCGCCACCCCCGCCGGGGTCGTGCTGGCGAAGAACTTGAACATCACCGGGAAGACGAAGTAGTAGGCGAATCCCATGCCGACGTAGAAGAGCACGATCGCCGAAACGAGCAGCGGCACCGCGAAGCGCCGCTCGCTGCGGTACAGGCCCGGGGCGACGAAGGCCCACAGCTGGTAGATCACGTACGGCATCGCCACGAGGAGCGCTGCGAACACCGATAGCTTGAAGGGCGTGGTGAAGGGTGACATCACGCCGGTGGCGATCAGGCTGCCGCCCTGCGGCAGCTTCGCCAGCAGCGGCTGCGCGATGAAGCCAAACAGCTCGTGCATGTAGTACATGCACGGCAGGGAGGCGACGCCCACCGCCGCCAGCGCGCGCAGCAGCCGGTCCCGCAGCTCCAGCAGATGCGAGATCAGAGTGCCTTCGGCCAGTTTCTCAGGTTCGGGGCTCATCGGGGCCCGCGCTCGCAGGGGCGCGCGCGGTCGTGTCGGCGCCGCGGTCGTCGGTCGGATGCGCGTGCGAGAACGTCGGCGGGCGCGGGGCGGCCGGCGGCTCGGGCTCGGGCGTCGGGGCTGCGGGGGGCGCAGGTGGCGGCGGTGGCGGCGGTGGCGGCGCGGCGCTCATCGGGTTCTTGCGCGCCTCCTCGAGCTGCACCTCCTCCTCCAGCTGCTCGCGGAACTGGCGCGCCATCGCGCGCGCGCGCCCTACCCAGCGGCCGAGCTCGGAAACCACGCGCGGCAGCTTCTCCGGCCCCAGCACGATCAGTGCCAGGACGAAGATGATCAGGATTTCCGAGAACCGGCCCTCGAACAGGTCAGCTGCTCCGCTCGGTCTTCGTGTCGGTCTTCTTCGCTTCGGCGAATTCCGCGTCCGGCGCTTCCGCGCGGAGCTGCTTCGGGGGGCTGCTCTGCTCTTCCTCGCCCTCGTTCATCGCCTTCTTAAACCCGCGCACGGCGTGGCCGAGATCGGAACCCACGGTGCGCAGCTTCTTCGCGCCGAAGACGACGAGCACGACCAGCAGGATGACCACCAGTTCGCGCATTCCTAAACCCATGATTGACGCCTCCACAAGCTCCGCCGGCGCGGAGAAAAGAAAGTGTTAAATGATAGGTCAAATAGCCCGCCACGGTCCTTTAAGTTCGGCCGCTTACGCGAACCACGTCACGCTGGGGGTCTCAGGGGCACTCGAGCCAGAAGGTCACCGGGCCGTCGTTGACCAGGGATACCTGCATGTGCGCCCCAAATACGCCTGCGGAAACAGGAGCATAGGCGCGCGCCGCGCAGGCGCGCAGGTGCTCGAACAGCCGCTGCGCCTGTTCCGGTGCCGCCGCCGTGCTGAAGCCTGCGCGAGTGCCCTTGTGGGTGTCGGCGGCGAGGGTGAACTGCGGCACGAGCAGGAGCGCGCCACCGACGTCGCGCAGCGAGAGGTTCATGCGGCCCTCGGTGTCCGAGAAGATGCGATAGCCGAGCAGCCGCTCGGCGAGCCGCTCGGCGCAAGCGGGCGTGTCGCCGCGACGCACGCCGATGAGCGCAAGGATCCCTGCACCGATGGCCGCCGCCACCACCCCCTGGACGCGGACCTCGGCTTCACTGACCCGTTGCAGCAGCGCGATCACCGTGAGAGTGTCCTCTTCAATTCCGCAGAGCGTCCGATCTTAAGCATGCACCCGCGCAAGGTCACACGCCCGTGCCGATGCCAAAACGCGCGGGAACCGTCTGCTCGGGCGCCGGCGCTGTCCCGCTGCACACCAACTGCGTCCGCGATGGGTTCATCCCTCGGCCGTGCACAGCGAGGCGCTGTCGCGCCGGTTCCGGGCTGCAGGTGCTCCATAGAGCGCCGCCCAAGTAGCATTCCCGGCGCGGAGTAACGTAAGATTCGGGGCCGTTTTGGCTGGGGTGGGAGCACAAAGAATGGGGCGCGGGCGCGGGTCTTCGATACGTGCGGGCCTTTCGATCGCCGCGCTGGCGGGATGTCTGTTGGCAGCCCCCGCACTCGCCCAGCAGGCCGCCGCCGGTGATGCCGCGCGCGGCAAGCGCCTCTCCTATACCTGCCTTGGCTGCCATGGAATCGCCGGCTACAAGAACGCCTACCCCATGTACAGCGTGCCGAAGCTCGAGGGGCAGCATCCGGAGTATCTGGCGGCAGCCCTCACCGGCTACCGCGACGGAGACCGCGCGCACCTGACGATGCATTCGCAGGCCTCGACGCTCTCGGACCAGGACATCCTGGACATCGCGACGTACTTCGCCGGCAAGCCCCTGGTTCCGTCGGGCAACAAACCCGCGAGCACCCCGGCCGCGGCCGGGCTGTGCACTTCCTGTCACGGGGTGGACGGGGTGGCGATCGCGCCCACGTACCCCTCGCTTGCGGGCCAGCACCCCGACTACATCGTGCGCGCGCTGAATGAGTACAAGAGCGGGGGTCGCAAGAACCCCATCATGAAGGGCTTTGCCGGCAATCTGCAGGATGCGGACATGGCCGTGATCGCACAGTACTTCAGCACCCTTACCCCCGGGCTCAAGACCGAGAATCGCCCCTACACGCGCTTCGGCGAGTAACGCCGGCGCGCGGCCTGCGCGGCCCTTAAGGCTGCCATAAGGCGCGCTCCCTAAGGTATGCGGCAACCGGCCCTCGCGGCCGCTTTGCGCTTGTCACGGAGCAGACTGCCTATGAACCTGCCGAATTTCCTGCGAAAGCCCCTGATCGCGGCCCTGCTGGGAGCGGCCGCCGTCGCCGCCCCGGTGAGCGCCCTGTACGTGGCCGGCGCCGGGCGCGCCGTCGCGACCCCGAGCAGCACGCCCCCACAGCCAACGCCGGCGGCCCCGGCGGTGAACCTGGCCGCGCAGCTGCCGGACTTCAGCGCCATGGTGCAGCGCTACGGTCCGGCGGTCGTGAACATCGCGGTGGTCACCAAGGCCTCCGCGGCGGTGGACCAGGGCGATGATGAGGATGATGACGGTGGCGACAACGGCAACGCCACTCCCTTTGGCCCGAACGGTCCCTTCGGCCCGAACGGTCCCTTCGGCCCGTTCTTCCGCGGCCAGCCCTTCCAGGGCCGCCCCGCGCCGGTGCGTGGTGAGGGCTCGGGCTTCATCATCCGCGCCGACGGGGTGATCATGACCAATGCGCACGTGGTCAACGGTGCCAGCGAGGTGACGGTGCGCATGACCGACCGGCGCGAGTACACGGCCAAGGTGATCGGCGTGGACACCAAGTCCGACATCGCCGTCATCAAGATCAATGCCAAGGACCTCCCCGTGGTGAAGATCGGCGACTCGCGCGGACTGAAGGTCGGCGAGTGGGTGCTGGCGATCGGCGCGCCCTTCGGCTTCGAGAACAGCGCCACCGCGGGCATCGTCTCCGCCAAGGGTCGCACGCTCGATTCCGGCTACGTGCCCTTCATCCAGACCGACGTGCCGATCAACCCGGGCAACTCCGGTGGCCCGCTCTTCAACATGAAGGGCGAGGTCGTCGGCATCAACTCGCAGATCTACAGCCGCAGCGGTGGCTACCAGGGCGTCTCGTTCTCGATCCCGATCGATGTCGCCATGCAGGTCAGCAACCAGCTGCAGACCACCGGCCACGTGACGCGCGGCAAGATCGGCGTCGTGATCCAGCCGGTCACCCAGGGGCTCGCCGATTCCTTCGGCTTGCCCCAGCCCGAGGGTGCGCTGGTGTCGAGCGTTGAGAAGGGCGGACCTGCGGAGAAGGCCGGCGTCGAGCCCGGCGATGTGATCCTCAAGCTCAACGACCAGGCGCTCAAGGACTCGAACGAACTGCCCGCGCTCGTGGCCGGCATCGCGCCCGGTACGGCGGTGAACCTCGAGATCTGGCGCAACCACGCCTCCCGGCAGCTGAGCGTCACGCTCGGCGCGCTCGAGGACAAGCACACCGCGCTCAAGACCGGTCTGCATGAGCAGGGCGGCAAGCTCGGGCTCTCCGTGCGCCCCCTGAGCCCCGAGGAACAGCGCCAGGGCAACATCAAGGGCGGCCTCGTGGTCGAGCGTGCCAACGGGCCGGCCGCGGAAGCGGGCATTCAGCCCGGGGACGTGGTGCTGGCTGCGAACGGCGCACCGGTGGCCAACGCCGATGAGCTGAAGAATGCGGTCGAGAAGTCCAAGGGGCACATCGCGCTGCTGATCCAGCGCGGTGATACGCGGCTGTTCGTCCCGGTGCGCGTCGGCTAACGAGCCGCGGCGCACGCAGCGCCTGAGATGAAGCGCAGGCCCGCCGCCGGGGTGCTCCCCCGGCGGCGGGCCTTTTTGCGGTGCACTGGCTAGGCGCCCTGGCCGTTGGTGACGAGCGCCGCCATCAGTTCGTTCACCGGCAGCGTATCCAGCTGCGCCCCCCGGGCGAACAGGGCCTTGATGCGCTCGGCCTGCTTTGCTGCGAAGTGTGCATCCACCGAGGACTGGAACTTCTGTACCAGGACCGGCATTCCTTCCGCGCGCCGACGGCGATGGCCGATGGGGAAGTCGACGGCGATGCGCTCGCTCGCGCTGCCGTCCCTGAAGAACACCTGCACGGCGTTGCCGATGTAGCGCTTGTCGGCGGCGTAGTACTCCTGCGTGAAGGTCGGGTTCTCGCGCACCTGCATCTTGGCGCGCAGCTCATCGATGCGCGGGTCGGCGGCCACCTTGTCCTCGTAGTCTTGCGCGGTGAGGCGCCCGAAGATGAGCGGGATCGCCACCATGTACTGGATGCAGTGATCGCGGTCGGCGGGGTTCGCGAGCGGACCGGTCTTGTCGATGATGCGCACTCCGGGCTCCTGGGTCTCGATCACCACGCGCTCGACGTCCCCCAGCCGCTCGCGCACGCGCGCATGCAGCCGCATCGCCGCCTCCACCGCGGTTTGTGCGTGGAATTCGGCCGGGTAGGAGATCTTGAACAGCACGTTCTCCATGACGTAGCTGCCGAAGGGCTGCGGCAGCACCAGCGGCTTGCCCTTGAAGAGCACGTCCTGGAACCCCCAGGTCTTGGCGCTGAGCGCCGAGGGGTAGCCCATCTCGCCGGTGAGCGCGATGAGTGCCAGGCGCACCGCGCGGCTGGTGGCATCGCCGGCCGCCCAGCTCTTGCGCGAGCCGGTGTTGGGTGCGTGCCGGTAGGTGCGCAGCGCCCCGCCGTCGATCCAGGCGTTGGAGACCGCGTTCACCACCTGCTCGAGCGTGCCCGAGAGCATGCTGGTGATGACCGCGGTGGAGGCGACGCGTACCAGCAGCACGTGATCCAGGCCCACGCGGTTGAAGCTGTTCTCAAGCGCAAGCACCCCTTGGATCTCGTGCGCCTTGATCATCGCCGTGAGCAGGTCGCGCACGGTGGGTGGCTCGAGTCCCTGCATGACGGCGCTGCGCGCGAGGTAGTCGGCCACCGCGAGGATGGCGCCGAGGTTATCGGAAGGATGGCCCCACTCGGCGGCCAGCCAGGTGTCGTTGAAGTCAAGCCAGCGCACCATCGCGCCGATGTTGAACGCGGCCTGTACCGGCTCGAGCTCGTAGGAGGTGCCCGGCACGCGCGCACCGCCGCTCATCACCGCCCCGGGCACGACGGGCCCGAGCAGCTTGCGGCAGGCCGGGTACTTGAGCGCCTGGAAGCCGCAGGCGAGCGTGTCCATGAGGCAGTAGCGCGCCGTGTCGTAGGCGATGCTGCTGTCGATCGTGGCGTTGCGGGCGTAGCGGGCGATGGCGGTGAGGACCGCATCCGGGTCCGGGCGGTGCGCGGACTTGATGTCGTGGGCGGACATTACTTGCGTTTCTCGAGGGGTACGAACTTCAGGTTCTGGGGGCCGACGTAGTTGGCCGCGGGGCGGATGATCTTGCCGTCGACGCGCTGCTCGATGACGTGCGCCGCCCAGCCAGTGGTGCGCGCGATCACGAACAGCGGCGTGAACATGGCCGTCGGCACGCCCATCATGTGGTAGGAGACGGCCGAGAACCAGTCGAGGTTCGCGAACATGTTCTTGGTTTCGCGCATGACGGCCTCGATGCGCTCGGCGATCGCGAACATCTTCGGGTCGCCGGCCTCCCGGGACAGCGCGCGCGCCACCTCCTTGATCACCTCGTTGCGCGGATCGGCCAGCGTGTACACCGGATGGCCGAAGCCGATGATCACTTCCTTGCGGGCGATGCGCGCGCGGATGTCCGCATCGGCAGCCTCCGGGGTCTCGTAGCGCTTCTGGATCTCGAAGGCGAATTCGTTGGCGCCTCCATGCTTGGGGCCGCGCAGCGCGCCGATCGCGCCGGTGATGCAGGAGTAGATATCCGCGCCGGTACCGGCGATCACGCGTGCCGCGAACGTCGAGGCGTTGAATTCGTGCTCGGCGTACAGGATGAGGGAGGTGTGCATGGCGCGCACCCAGGAAGCCGGGGGCGGCCGGCGGTGCAGCAGGTGCAGGAAATGCCCGCCCACGGAGTCATCCTCGGTCTCCACCTGGATGCGCAGGCCCGCGTGACTGAAGTGATACCAGTAGCACAGCATGGAGCCGAAGGAGGCCACCATGCGGTCGGCGAGGTCGCGCGCGGCCGGGGCGGCGTGCTCGTCCTTCTCCGGCAGTGCGCAGCCGAGCACCGAAGCGCCGGTGCGCATGACGTCCATCGGATGCGTGGCCGCGGGCAGCAGCTCGAGCGCCGCGCGCACCACGGCCGGAAGTCCCCGCAGTGCCTTGAGCTTGCCCTTGTAGGCGGTGAGCTCGGCACGCGTCGGCAGCTTCTCATGGATGAGGAGGTAGGCGATCTCCTCGAACTCGCACACGGTGGCGGTCTCGAGGATGTCGTAACCGCGATAGTGCAGGTCATTGCCGGTCACCCCGACGGTGCACAGCGCGGTGTTGCCCGCGGTGACCCCCGAGAGCGCGACCGACTTCTTCGGCTTGAATGCCGGGCTCGTGTCACTCATGGCTTGTCTTTCCCGAACAGCTCATCCAGCTTCTTTTCGTACTCATGGTAGCCGAGCACCGCATAGAGCTCGGCGCGCGTCTGCATGGTGGGCACCACGGCCCTTTGCGTCCCCTGGCGGCGGATCGCCTCGTACACCAGCACCTGCGCCTTGGCCGCGGCGCGGAACGCGGACAGCGGGTAGAGCACCAGCCGCACGCCCGCGGCGCCGAGTTCCTCGCGGCTGAAGAGCGGGGTCTGCCCGAACTCGGTGATGTTGGCGAGCACCGGCACCGGCACGCGCGCCGCGAAGGCGCGGTATTCGTCCAGGGTCTTCAGCGCCTCGGCGAACAGCATGTCGGCGCCCGCCTCGACGTAGGCGGCGGCACGCTCGAGCGCCGCGGCCTGGCCCTCCACGGCGTGCGCATCGGTGCGCGCCATGATGACGAACGTGGCGTCCGTGCGCCCGTCGACCGCGGCCTTGATGCGATCGCACATCTCGGGGGCGGGCACCAGCGCCTTGCCCGGCCGGTGGCCGCAGCGCTTGGCCGATACCTGATCCTCGAGGTGCATGCCGGCCGCGCCCGCGCGGGTGAGCTCGCGCGTGGTGCGGGCGATGTTGAAAGCCGTGCCCCAGCCCGTGTCGGCGTCGACCAGCAGTGGCAGCCCGCACGCGCCGCTGATGCGGCGCACGTCCTCGCAGACGTCATTGAGCGCGGTCATGCCCAAGTCCGGCAGGCCGAAGGAAGCATTGGCGACGCCCGCCCCGGAGAGGTAGAGCGCCTTGAAGCCCGCCTGCTGGGCGAGGAGCGCGGCGTAGGCATTGATCGCGCCCACCACCTGCAGCGGCCGTTCGGCATCGACCGCGGCCCGCAGCTGCGCGCCGGCGGTTTGCACTTCCGACATCTGAAGACCTTCCGGGAGCAGGGAAGCCCGCATTCTATACGCGCCGGGTGTGGGGCGCGCGCTCTTACCCGCCGGTAGGTTGGCGTGCCACCGCTAGTCCATTCAGCGGATGCGCACCACCGTGCGCCCCGTGATCGAGCCGTCGAGGTAGCCCGGAAAGGCCTGCGGCAGCTGCGCAAAATCGATGGTGCGCGTCACGATCTCTTTCAGGTGCCGCGGCCGCAGGTCCGTGCCGATGCGCTCCCACACCTTCAGCCGCCACTCGCGCGGGGTCGCCGAGGAGTTGATCCCGAGCAGGCTCACGCCGCGCAGGATAAAGGGCATCACCGTCGTCTTGAGCTCGGGACCTGCGGCCAGCCCGATGCTGGCGATGTTGCCCCAGAAGTCCACCGTGCGCGTGAGCCAGGTGAGGATCTCCCCGCCCAGGTTGTCGATCGCGCCGCCGAAGCGGGCGGTCTCCAGGGCCCGGCTGCCCAAGTCGAGCTCCTGGCGGGCGAGCACCTCGTGGGCACCGAGTCCCTTCAGATACGCCCCCGCCGCGGGCTTGCCGCTGACGGCGATGACCCGGTAGCCGCGGCGCGCGAGCATGTCGATGGCGAGGCTGCCGACGCCGCCGGAGGCGCCGGTCACCACGATCGGTCCGCCCTGCGGGGACTGCCCGTTCTGCTCCATGCGATGGATGGCGAGGGCGGCGGTGAAGCCGGCGGTGCCGAGCGCCATGACATCGAAGGCGTTCATGCCCTCGGGCAGCGGGATGACCCAGTCGGCGTTGACGCGCGCCACCTCCGCGTAGCCCCCGTCGTGGGTCTCCGAGAGCGCGCAGCCGGTGACCAGCACCTCATCGCCGGCGTGGAAGCGCGGATCGGCGGAGGACTCCACGATGCCCGCCAGATCGATGCCGCCCACGAGCGGGTAGCGGCGCAGGATCTTGCCCGCCCCGGTGGCGGCGAGGGCGTCCTTGTAGTTGATGCCGGAGTGGCTCACGCGGATGACCACCTCACCGGGGGAGAGGTCCTCGAGGCCGATCTGCTCGAAGCGGCCGCCGATGCGTCCGCCCTCCGAATGAATGCGGTAGGCCCGGAACTTATCATTCATGCGCGTTGCTCCCGTTGCAGCCATACCACCAGGCCCTGGGTATTCAGATCGAGGTCGCCGGCGAGCAGCTCGGCGAGCTGCGAGTCGGACTGCCGGCAGCCATGCGCGCGCGCCGCGGCCAGCCACTGCTGCCACATCGCGGTACGGATGGCGGCGGCCGGGTCGGCGTCCTGCGCATGCGCGCGCGCGAGCGCGGCGAGCGCGCGCACCTGGGCGATGAGGCAGGCGCCCAGCCGCGGCACGTCGGTGACGCGGCTGAAGTGCATGAGGTACATCGACTCGGGCCGGTAGCTCAGCATGCGCTCGATCGAGGCCACGAGCTGCTGCGGATCGAACTGGGTCGGCGTCGTGGTCGGGAAGATGAAGGCACCCTGCGCGGTGTCGAGCGCGCGGTAGGAGATGCCGAAGGTGTCGCCCGGGAAGATGCTGGCGTGTGCTGCATCGATGACCGCGTAATGGTGCAGGGCGTGCCCGGGGGTGTGGATCAGCTCGAGCGTGCGCGCGCCGAGGCGTATGCGCTCACCGTCCTGCACCTCCTGCACGCGCGCCGCCGGCAGTGGCACGAGCTCCCCGTACAGGCGCGCGAAGCGCGCCTCGCCGTAGACCACCTTGGAGCCGGCGATGAGCTTGTGCGGGTCGATGAGGTGCGCGGCGCCCCGCGGATGCACCAGGGCGCGCGCGTTGGGCAGTTCCCTGAGCAGCGCGCCGGCGCCGCCCGCGTGATCCAGGTGCACGTGCGTCAGGAGGAGGTAGTCGACCGCGCTGCGTTCGATGCCGAGGACCTCGAGGGCGGCCAACAAGTACGGCACGGAGAAGTTGGTACCGACGTCCACGAACGCGGCGCGGCCGTCGTCCTGGAGCAGGTGCGCCGCCGCGTGCCCGGGATACAGATACTCGGCATCGACGGCGGTGATGCCGTGCGGATGCCGGTAGAGGCGCGGTTCGACGGGGCCGCCGGACATGTCAGCGTTCCTCAGCTGCTCGGTTCACGGATGACACATCGTAACCCGTACGCTAGGGTGCGCCCATGACCCCCCGGAAGTATCACGCGCCGCTGCGCGCGGCGTGCCGCGGTGCCCTCACGGCGCTGTGGATGGCGCAGGCCACGCTGGCCCAGACGCCGCCGGCACCGACGCACCGCGAAAGCGGCGCGCTCATCTACGAGGGCATCCCGCCCACCGACCCGGCGCTCGCCGCGCGCCTGCAGCCCTACCTGCACTCGCGCGGTGCCATCTTCCTTGACTGGATGGCCGACGGGAGCGTGCTCGTGAAGACGCGCTTTGGCGAGACCGAGCAGCTGCACCAGGTCGCCGCCGCGGGCGCTGCGCGCGAGCAGCTGACCTTCTACAAGGACCCGATCGAGTGGGCGCGCGGCGCCAAGCAGGGCAACGGCCTCATCTTCTGGAAGGATCACTCCGGCGGGGACGACTTTCAGATCTTCTACCGCTCCCCGAAGGGTGAGGTGCGCCAGCTCACCAGCGGGGACTTCATCCACGGCAGTCCGGTGTGGGCCCACGATGGCAAGCGCGTCGCCTTCTACGGCAACGACCGCGACACGCTGAGCTACGACGTCTACGTGGCGGACGTGACCTCGAGCGCGGCGCCGCAGCTGCTGGTCGGCGGCAAGCAGGACACCTGGTATCCGCTCGACTGGTCGGCCGATGACTCCAAGCTTCTCGTGTGGCGCTACCTCTCGGCCACCGAGAGCTACCTGTACCTGGCCGACACCGCCAGCGGCGCGCTGACGCCGCTCGAGAGCAAGCCGCTGGCGGGCGGCATCCGGCGCGCCAAGTTCGGGCCCGACGGGCGCGGGGTGTACGTGCTCACCGACGAGGACGGCGAGTTCGGCGCGGTGAAATTCAAGGACCCCTTCACGCACGCGAGCCGCCGGGTGACGCCGGAGGTGCTCGCGGACGTCGAGGACTTCGACGTCAGTGCCGACGGGCACTACCTCGCCTACGTGCTCAACGAGGACGGCCGCAGCCGCCTGGCGGTGCTCGACCAGCAGTCGAAGCTCGAGCTCGCCGCCCCGGGACTGCCCGAGGGCCGCATCGGCAACGTGCGCTTTGACCCCACCGGCACCAAGCTCGCCATGACGGCGGAGTCGCCGACCGCCCCGCTCGACACGTACGTGTTCGACCTCACGCAGAACAAGATTCAGCGCTGGACGCACAGCGAGGTCGGGCCGCTGGATCCGGCCAAGCTGGTCACGCCGGAGCTGGTGAAGTTCCCCACCTGGGACCGCCTCAACGGGCACCCGCGGCTGCTGTCGGCGTGGATGTACCGCCCGGCGCAGCCGAAGGCTTCGGCGCCGGTGCTCATCAACATCCACGGAGGACCTGAGTCGCAGGCGCGCCCCGAGTGGGACCCGTTCGTGCAGTTCCTCGTGAACGAGCTCGGCTACGTCGTGATCGAGCCGAACGTGCGCGGCTCGGACGGCTATGGCAAGAGCTTCCTCGCCCTGGACAACGGCGAGCTGCGCGAGGACGCGGTGCGCGACATCGGCTCGCTTTTGGTGTGGATCGGCGTGCAGCCCGGGCTCGACCGCGAGCACGTGGCCGTGATGGGCGGCTCGTACGGGGGCTACCTGACGCTCGCCGCGCTCATCAGTTACGGCGAGCGCCTGCGCGGGGGGATCGACGTTGCGGGCATCAGCGACTTCGTCAGCTTCCTGCGCAATACCTCCGCCTACCGGCGCGATCTGCGCCGCGCCGAGTACGGCGATGAGCGCGACCTGCACATGCGGGTCTTCCTCGAGCGCATCTCGCCGCTGAACAACGCCACGCGCCTGAAGAAGCCGCTGCTGGTGGTCGCCGGGCTCAACGATCCGCGGGTGCCCGCTTCCGAGTCCGACGCGCTCGTATGGCGCATCCGCAGCGCAGGCGGTGAGGTCTGGTACCTCAGCGCCCGTGACGAAGGCCACAGCTTCGGCCGCCGCAGTGACCGCGACGCGTACCTGGAGGTGGCGGCGAGCTTCCTCGAGAAGCTCACGCACTGAAGGCGCGCGCGGCTCGCCCGTGCTCGCTAGCCGGCCGCGACGGCCGCCGTGCTCGCGGGGAAGCTCACCGCGACCGCCAGTCCCCGGCCCCCGAGTCCCGCGCCGAGCTGCACGGTGGCGCCGTGCGCCTCGGCGATCGTCTTAACGATCGCCAGCCCCAGCCCGCTGCCGGGCTGCGTCGTGCCGGGGCGCCGGTAGAAGCGGTCGAAGACGCGCGCGTGCTCGGCCGCCTCGATCCCCGGACCGTCATCACTCACCGTCACGCGCGCGGTTCCCGCCGGCCCGGGCGGGGCCTCGACCGTGACATCGACGCGGCCGCCGTCGCCGCTGTAGCGCACGGCGTTGTCCACCAGGTTGCGCAGCAGCGTATGCAGCGCGTCCGCATCGCCGGTGATGCTCACCGGCTGCGCGGTGGCGATCCCCAGGTCGATATGGCGCAGGTCCGCCAGCGGCACGAGCTCGCCCACCACGGCGCGCGCGAGCTCATCCAGGCGTACCGGGCCGTGCGGGCTCGGCGCGCGCGGCTCCTGGCGCGCGAGCGAGAGGATCTGCTCGATGAGGCGGATGGCGCGCTGCACGCCGGCCGAGAGCGTCTCCATGGCCGCGAGGCGCTCGCTCTCGCTCTTGGCGCCCGCCAGCATGCCCATCTGCAGGTGCAGTGCGGTGAGGGGCGTGCGCAGCTCGTGCGCGGCGTCGGCCATGAAGGCGCGCTCGCGCCCGAGGGCGCTGCGCAGACGCGCGAGCAGCTCGTTGAGCGCGCTTACCAGCGGCTGCACCTCATCGGGCAGCGGTTCGGCCGGCAGTGCCTCGAGGGACTCGATGCGTCGCGCCTTTACCAGCGCGGTGAGCCGCTGCAGCGGCTTCAGCGCCTGGCCGACCGCGAACCAGATCAGCAGCGCGAGCGCCGGCAGCAGCAGCGCGAAGGGCTTGAGGGTCTCATACGCGAGCTCTGCGGCGCGTTGCTGGCGCACGCTCATCGGCTGCGCCACCTGGATGACGCGCGTCTCGGCCTGCACGCCGAACACCCGCCAGCGCCCTTCGGCG
>Ga0335079_10005053_pt1 | contig 15142 bp, 13 predicted proteins | sample Lox_Sample_33_FD_206719 | JGI IMG/M metagenome (GOLD analysis project Ga0335079, IMG submission 206719) | Soil microbial communities from Loxahatchee National Wildlife Refuge, Florida, United States - Lox_Sample_3.3 | ecosystem: Environmental > Terrestrial > Soil > Wetlands | place: USA...
GGTGTTCGCACGCACCTAGCCCTCGGCAAGGATGCACCGTTCGGCCGACCGGTGCAGGTGGTAGGACGCATTGTACCGGTGCCCATCCTGGGCGGCCTTCACCACCAATACGTCTGGATCGCATAAACGGTAGGGACACGACATAATGGACCACCAATTTCGGTCACGCCGTCGGGAATACTGTTATGCAACTCAATGCGGATTTCTCTAGGCGCGCTGTGGTCCACGCCTCAAGTCTCCCTTGGTCTCCATCCCCGATGGCCGGTGTAAAGCGGCGCATGCTGGACCGCATCGGCGACGAGGTGGCCCGCGCCACGTCGATCGTTCGGTACGCGCCTGGCAGCTGCTTCTCACCCCATACGCACGGCGGCGGTGAAGAATTTTTGGTGCTCGAGGGCGTCTTTCAGGATGAGCACGGCTCGTACCCGACCGGGAGCTATATCCGCAATCCGCCGACTTCGCGTCATACACCCGGCTCGGCGGTTGGGTGCGTGCTGTTCGTCAAGCTGTGGCAGTTCGATCCAGCAGACCGAAAAGAGGTCAAGTGCAATACCGCCGAAATGACTTATGAAGCCGCCGCGAACCGACCCGGAGTAGAGTTGCTTCCATTGTTCCGCGATGACCGCGAAGACGTGAGGCTAGAGCGGTGGATACCTGATGCGGTTATCAAGCTGAGCGTGCCGGGCGGAGCCGAGCTGCTGGTGCTGGACGGTACGTTCGATGAGGACGGCGAGAGCTTCGAACCTCTATCCTGGTTGCGGCTGCCAACCGGCAGCGTGCTGCAGGCCAAAGCGGGCCCGAAGGGTTGCAAGGTATGGATCAAGACCGGCCATCTCCTGACTTAGCCGCAGCGGCAAAGCCCCAGAGCACGAGGCCCAAACGGCAATGAAGAAGACGGCGGCGCGGGCAGATAAGCGCTCGGCTTGCTGATCCTTGGTTTCAGACCAACGTAGAAAATCAAATCGCGACGCGACGTCCGAGTGGTACGTGACTGCAACTCGCGGCTTGTCACGTTAGACCCTAACCACTGACTGGGTTCAACTACTGAACACAGTGGCCAGAGCGCGTGCTGAGCTGTTGAAGCGGATTGTCAAGTGAGTGTGAAAGGAAGAGGAGCTCCAACAGGGCTCCAGTTGTGCCTGCCGAGCCTTCAGGGCGGTTACGGCAGGCACTAGTCGCCGGTCGTGTAGCAGCGACGAGCTGGAGTTAGGCGACAACGCCGCATCCGCAAGCAGCGACGTTGCTGTCAGGCGACCTTCTTCGCGAGATGCGGGAACATGGCAAGCCGGGCGGCCTCATCCATCTCGGTCTTGAACGTGTGACGGTCTTTCAGCGCGAGCGCCCGAACGGCGGCCGGTCGCGCGCCGATCTCGTCCATGTGCCGCTTTAGGTTCGGCAGCTTCGCCAGCGCCTCCGGTCCCAGCACGTTGGGGATCAAACGCGACCATCCCCACACCGCCATGTCCACGATCGTATAGTTGTCGCCCAGCATGAAGCGGCGCTTGCCCAGCCGATCTTCCAGTATGTCCCAGTGCCGCTGGGCCTCGAACATGTAGCGGTTGAGCGCGTACTCATTCCGCTCCGGCGCGTAGTTACGGAAATGCACCGACTGTCCTGAAAAGGGTCCGATGCCGGAGGCAACGAACATCAGCCACGACAGCATCTGACCCCGTTCGGGAAGCGTATTCGGCGGCATGAACTTTCCGGTCTTCTCGCCGAGGAAGAGCAGGATCGCATTGCTGTCGAAAACGGTCGCATCGCCATCGACGATAACAGGCACCTTGCCGTTCGGATTGATGGCGCGGAAAGAAGCTGTGTGCTGCTCGCCCTTGCGAGTATCGACCGGAATGGGCTCGTACGACAGTCCCATCTCCTCAAGGCAAAGCACCACCTTGGTCGGATTCGGCGCCAGGCTATAGTAGAATTTGATCATGCTCTCCTCCTTGTCTGACATTCGCCGGATGCCGCCTCCGACGACGGCCAATATGGCCGGTATTGGTTCATCTTCGAGCGAGGGTCTCCAGTCGAGCAACTGCTCAAAACCTGACAAGACCGGGCAAGAGTAGCGAGGGAGCTGTCAGGGCGCAAACCTCGGCGCCGAGGGCGCGTTGATTGTGGAGTGATGAGGATGGAGTAGAAAGAGAAAGGCCCCGGAACGGTGAGATGACGAGGCCCTGGAGGCACCTGTCCAGCCCACTGGCGTTGCACCTGGTCGAGAGAAACCTAATTATCATCCTCATGCTCGCCACCTCGACGGTGGCGCACGGGCAGGAATTAAAAGAGCCCGAAGGTATTGTTCCCGCCGAAGCCTACATGACCTTGGACGAATGGAATGCCGCACACGTGGGGCAGGCACTCAAAGAACCCGAAGGTCTTATGCCCACTGAAACCTACATGACCTTGGACGATTGGAACGCTGCGCACGTCGCGCACGTGGCGGCGGAAGAGAAGAAGTGAAGCGCGGGCCGAGGTAAAGCTACCACGCTTGAAGCGCAGTGCATCGCCATGTTGCCCGAGCGAGTTCGGAAAACGGCACTTTGAGAACGAAGCGCCCGCACATCAGTGCACTGTTCTCCGGACGTGATTTCTAAGACCGCGCATCACACCGGGGGCGAATTGCCAATCACTCGGTTCTTTACCCAAATTGCCAGTTCGTGGATTGACGGCTCTTTCCACGACATTCGACCGGCGCGGCGAAGCGTCGATTGGAGTCCCTGTTGTTGGATCGCGGTCACAGCGTTGTCTTCGGGAGTAGCGGTATCCCAGCGGCGGTAGTACTTCTGCACCATCTCCGCGAAATCCGGCCGCGCTACAGTTGACTTCGGAAAACAGGATCCAACGCTGAGCCAGGATTTGTCGGGCCCGTTTGGATAGGCTGCAAGCCACCACATGCAGTCATGGGTGCAACAGAACACGGCCACGGGATAGATCAGGCAAAAGTGCGTGCCTGTCTTCGGACGACCTCTAAGTGTCGCGATCTGTGGAAATGTGGTCTTGTCTTCTGGTAGTACGGCACAGGTCTCTTCTCCGGGCATGTGAATCGCCGTCCAATTGCCCCGGCCCGGAACCAGATCTGCCTCTTGATTCCCGAGAGATCCCGCATGGACCACAGACGTGTGGTAGATCTCAGTCGAGTTCTCGGCATAGATCTTCCAGTTACAATCGAGTTCGTACTCGACACGTCGCGTGAGGACCATGTCGTTGAAATTATAGGATGCGAACTGCTCGGGCAGATCTCCGAGATAGTCCAAGAGCCCGATCGCATCGCGGTCGAAATTCACGAAGATGAATCCATCCCAGGTTTCCAGCCGGATCTCCGGCAATCCCCAGTCCTTCTTGTCGAAATTGCGCGTGGTGTTCATGGCCGGCGCGCCGATCAAGCTGCCGTCAGTGCCGTACGTCCATGCATGGTAGGGACAGGAGAAGTGCGTACCGCAATTACCTTTGCCTTTAAGCAGGTGCGCGCCACGGTGCTGGCAACTATTGGCGAGAGCATGCAGCTTGCCCGCGGCGTCATGCATGATTGCGAGCGGCTCACCGGCGATTTCGATCGTGAAGTAGTCGCCGGGATTTGCCACCTCATCCGTACGCCCAACGAAGATCCAGGTGCGGGAAAAGATTCGCTCGACCTCACGCTCATAAAATCTCTTGGACGTGAAACACCAATGCGGCAATGACTCGGCATCTTCCAGCGGGAGCGACACTTTGGCGTAGTGCGAAGGATCAAAGATGTCGTCGACGTGTCCGATCATTGTGGATTTCCTGCCATCTGGTCACGCGATCTCGAACTCGGCAACCGTCTCAAAGCAGTGATTGCGAGTGAGTGATTGTATCCCGAGGGTCGCGCGGCAACCGATCCCCTTGCCGTCGCCATAAACCTCGGCGAGCAGGTCGGTGAGACCATTGGCGACCTTGTGCACGTCGTAGTACTCAGGGGCGCAGACCACATAGTTGAGAGTCCGGATCACACCAGCCACTCGATCGAGGTCGCCCAGTGCCTGCTTGATCCCTGCGAGCAGGTTGATGCCGGCGAGGCGCGCCGCCTGATAGCCTTGCTCAGTCGTCAAGGTATCTCCAAGGCGCCCGGCGTACATAACTTTCCCGTCGACCTCAGGAACATGTCCGGCAAGGGTAAGAACCTTGCCAAGGATATGGAACGGCTTCATGCGTCCATAGGCCGTGCCCGCGAAGGGCCTCAGTGCATAGTCTGGTAGACTGATGCCTAGATCTCGGATTTTCGCTTCGGCAAGCATTTCTCCTCCTACTCCATTAGTCGCCGTGTGAGCTGCACTAAGTCGAATGAGAGTGCCTTACGTGTGCATTAGGAGCCACGCACATCGGTAGATGTCGAGATCGGAAACCACCGTTTCTCCCCTTGAGAGCGGCACCGTACCACGGAATCCGGCGATGTTCGCGGACTCCTTTCGCCGTCTTCGCACAAGTTCGTTTCGAGCTCGGCCCTGTATGGCTCTATTGGTGTGCCGCGCGCCTGCACTCGGCTTTACTGAAGCGGGCGAGACTGATTGGGTACCGACCGCGAACCGTCGGAGACGCGCCCGTCGCCTTACTGCAGCGTCACCAGACCTTGGCGCAGCACTCGTCAGTGGATTAATTCGATATCAGGGACGTTGAGGTACCTGGGCCACGCCTCAAATCTAACGGCACGCTACCGAGGTTCTCTGTGAAAATCGAGCTAGGGGTCAGCAGGGAAGCGCAAGAGCAATCACCAAATCGTCGTGCGCATTCTTACCGCCCGTGACTTCATGCCAGCGCGGGCCTGGCCCGACCGTTGAGCCCTCGATGTACCGATCCTCCCACTTGGGGTAGGCTTCGCGCATAAGGCCGAGAGCCTTCGTCGTTCGCTGTTGCTTGCTGTAACGGAGGCCACCTGGAATGTCGGATCACATGAGCACCGCGCCGTTGTCGGCCGAGACTATCAAGAATTTCCTGTATGCCAGCACGGCTACTGTCTCTATGCAGATGCTGAAGCGCGGCTTTCGCAATTCGGCCGTGAACGGCGTGCGTCCGCTTAATGCCAAGGTGACACGGCTCGTCGGGCCCGCCTTCACGTTGCGCTTTATTCCCGGCCGCGAGGATCTCGATCTACCACCCAAGCCCTCCGATCGACCCAGTGCTCAGCGGGCGGCGATCGAAGGCACGCCAGCGGGTCATGTGCTGGTGATCAGCACCGAGGGTAATAGGACGGCAGGCACTCTGGGCGACATCCTAGCGCTGAGACTCAAGATTCGTGGAGTTGCCGGTGTTCTTAGCGACGGTGCCATGCGCGATACGTCGGTGATCGGCAAGATGGACTTTCCCGTCTACTGCACAGCAGCGGCAGCACCGCCCAGCATGACCAACCTGCATCCCGTCGAGGTGCAGACACCGGTGGGCATCTGCGGCGTGCCGGTCTACCCCGGCGATGTGATCGTGGCCGACGAGGATGGCGCCATCGTGGTGCCGCGCCATCTCGCCGCCGAGGTGGCACGCGATTCATTCGAGCAGGAGCGGCTGGAGAAGTTCGTAGCCATCCGCATCGGCCAGGGCAGGGAGATTCCTGGAATCTACCCGCCGAATGATCAAACAAAAGCCGACTATGAAGCCTGGATCAAGGCAGGTGAGCCCGTGACCTGGCCCGCCTAGAGACGATCGACGACTTTGCCGGCAAAGGGGAGTTAAGCGCGATGCCTGAGGTGCAGAGTTCGATCGTCACTGATGATGGCGTGCGGCTTACCTACAAAGTCGCGGGAAAGGGTGCGCGAGATCTTTTGCTTATGCATGGGTGGGGCGGATCCGCGAACAACTGGAGGGGATTTATCCAGTCGCTTGACCTGCGCACGTTTAGGACGGTCGCCTTTGATTTCCGTGCGCATGGCAACTCGGACAAGGTCACGATGGGGTTCACTGACGAGCGCTTCGCGAAAGACGCGCTCACAGTCGCCGATGCTGCAAACTCTCCGAAATTCACTGCCATTGGCTTCAGCATTTGTGCAGTACCTGCCGCTGTTGGCGGCAGATCGGGTCGAGGGAATGGTGGTCGTTGCCGGTGCTCCTACCTCGGCGATGGCGCTCTCCGAGCCGGTGGTCGTGGACTGGGCGGGCAGAGCGGGGAATCGCGAGAAGCTCCGGGAAATCCCGCTGATGTTTGCGGTGAAGCCAGATATGACACTGATCGACGAATACGCTGATGACGCCGCGAAAGCATCCCGGCACGCGCTCGAAGCGACCCTGCGCTGCCTGCTGACGTCGTTTGAAGAGCGGCTGGCGAGCCGGCCGATGAGGACGCCGGTATTGTTTCTCGCAGGAAAGGCTGACCAATTGCTCGGTCCCGATGTGCAAAGAGGAATAGCCGTCAAACACCCCGAGAGCACAGTGATCGAGCTTGACTGCGCTCACGAGATTCTGGTCGAGTTGCCGAAAGAAGCGGCCGTGCGTTTCGGAATTTGTGGCCACGCTCCCTGGTTAAGGCTTACAGCCGATCCATGATGGCGTACCCAGCCCGCTCGTCCCGGCGGCGCTGCCCACTTTCGCCGACGAGGTAATCGGATAAGGTCGGCCGACTTCCGTTGATGGTGCTTTTGCGACGTGCCGCGAGGGTGTGTTGAGAGTCTGTTTTCGGGGAGAAAGCGGACTCAGAACGGACATCGCTCCGAGTACCGTTCGTGACCCGCAGCGGACTCTTCGGTCGGGCGCATCTCGGCCTTCATTTAGAAGGTGAGCCATAGAGAAACGCTTGAGTTCCACCGGCTCCACAGTGGAAGCCGACGCACGCAGGCACTTGGTAGAGGTATTCTCCGGAAGCCTCGTATTCGCGGCAAAATCCCATCAAGCGGACAAGCGCCGGGCAGCAACATTACCAGCATGAAAGCTGGGAAAACTAACCAAATAGACCCGGGCCTCGGGTGCAGCCGTGGGCGGGGGAGATTCTATCTGGATGACGTTGGGTCACCGCCGGCTGCGAGACGCTCATCAGTTCCGACGCGGGCGTAATGCCGCCCGCCAGCATGACGGTGCGAAATGCCTCGACCCGACGAAATTTATCGGTGGTTCCGCGTTGGCGTGACATAATATTTGGTTATGGAGAGAATCCATAATGTGATGGATTAGTTCTCGAATAAATGTCCAACTGTTCAGGGAGGTTTACAACATTTCTTCCGCCGCAAATTGAAACGATAACTCAAACAATCCACTAGCGAGCGGCACTATTCTTGCATGAATTGAAGCTGCGCCCTATGCGGGCTCGAAACTTCGCCAAACCCAAGAAGCGAGCGTGCACATGAGGGCTCAAGTCACAACGGCGAGAAAGGTCGCCTTGATTGCGGCGGTGCTGGCGGTGGTAGCCGGCGAAGCAGGTGAGGGCAAGCATGGCCCCGACGAAGGATTCGAAGCGTAAACGCTGTCTCCTTCTCAAGCGACATAGGCGCCACCTTCGTGGGCGCTCCTGTCAAAATGCGCTGCTGGTGGCCTTGGCGGCCTCATTATCTTCACTGGCCCTGCCTGTCAGAGCAGGAATTCTATCTTGCCCGATTACGACTTCTCTCGCTCTGACCGGGTCGTATACCAACGCCAGTGATTGCAACATCAATACCGCCGTCACGCTGACCAACAATGGGTATCTGAACAACACAGCGAGCGGCACGCTGACCAACTACACCGGCAGTACGCTCATCAATAACGGTACACTGACCAGCTACGGTACACTGACCAATAACGCCGGCGGCACGCTGACCAATAACACCGGTGGCTCATTAAGCAGCTTCGGTATACTGAACAACTATGGCGCGGCGACCAATTCCGGCCTTCTGATCAACACAACATCAGGGACCTTAACCAACGGTAACAGCGGAATGCTGACGAACTATAACCTGCTGGTCAATGGCGGAACACTGTTCAACAGCGGCACGCTGACTACCGGAGGCCCCGGATTTGCATTTGGCATGGCGACAGGCGAGCTCAAAAACTATGGCTTGCTTGTGAACAACGCCTCCGGGTCGCTCACTAACAGGAATCTGCTGGTCAATTACGCCGGTGGCATGCTCAACAACATTGCAGGCGGCACGCTGACAAACATATCCGGCGCCAAGTTTGATAACAATGGCACGGTTTACAATTACGGCACGCTGATCAACTTCGGCAAGTTGAACAACAACAAATACGCCACACTGACCAACGAGGAAACCGGCACGCTTGCCAATTTCGGCAATTTGACCAACAGCTGGGTGCTTTTGAACAAAGGTTTTCTGACAAATAACGCGAGTGCCACGCTAACCAACGGCGGCCTGCTGACGAATAACCTCGGACTTGCCAACAGCGGCACATTGATCAACAACGAATTTGACACGCTGAACAACAATGGCTTGATGGGCAACGTCGGTGACTTGACCAATAATGGGACGCTGACGAACAATTTTTATTTGGTCACCAGTGGTGCGCTGACCAACAACGCCACAGGCACGCTGGGCAACTATGGCAAGCTAGTCAACAAAGCGAGTGGCACATTGACCAATATGGTCCATGGCCAGTTAGGCAATTACAAAACCCTGATCAACTACGGCACCGTGCATAACTATGGTGGCATCGGCAATCTTGGCAACTTTGATAACAAGGGCACGCTGACCAACAGCGGTATTCTTGGCAACCTCTATGTCAATAAAGTAATCGGTACGCTGACTAATTATGGAACCCTAACTAACAACGTCGGCGGAACGCTGACCAACAATGCCGGTTTGTACAATAGGGCCGGCACGCTGACCAACTACGGCACTCTCACCAACAACAATGGCTTGAAGAATTTCTCCGGAGGTACGCTGACAAACTACGGTACATTGGCTAATAACGGCGTGTCCGGCGCAGGGCAGCTGGTCAATTACGGCCTACTGAGCAACAAGGCTGGCGGAACACTGACGAACACGGGGCTTCTGCGGAATTTCCCCGGAGGTACGCTGACAAACTACGGTACAATGGGCAACCGCGGCGGCACCAATACGTTTCTGCTCAATTACGGCCTACTAAGCAACAAGGCTGGCGGAACACTGACCAACTACACCGGTGCTGTGCTGGCCAACAACGGCGGCACGCTGAGCAACGCCGGGTTGCTGACCAACAGTGGCACGCTGGGCAACGATGGACTGCTAACCAATAGCGGCACACTGACCAACGAGTCCGGCGGAACGCTGACTAACAGCCTCGGCGTGCTGAAAAACTATGCTGCGCTGACCAATAATGGATTGCTGAACAACAACAACCTGCTGACCAACTACGCCGGCGGCACGCTGACTAACAACGGTACACTAAACAACAAATCTACGTTGACCAATAACGCCGGCGGCCTGCTGACCAACAACGGCCTGCTGACCAACGCCGCTACAGGCACGCTGACCAACAATGGCATGCTGACCAACTCTGTCATGCTGGCCAACAACGGCGTCATCAACAACGCGGGGGGTATCACCGTCACCCCAAGCGGGCAGCTAACCGGGACAGGCACCTTTACGCAAACAGGGGGCGCCACTCAGGTCGACGGAATATTTACCCAAGGGACCCTCAATATTTGGGGGGGAACCTTCACGCAATCCGGGCCGAATGCGTTCTCAAATATGGTTGTTCAGTCTCCCTATGCCGGCGCCCCCGCAGTGGAGACATACATCACGGGTGATGTGAGCCAACGCAACGGCGCTGCGGTGAGCATCAACGATTTTGACTTTCTGGTCCTTGGAACCTGGACGAACAATGGTGGCACAGTCACGATCAATGGTACGAACGCCGAATTGGATGTCGGTGGGTACATTGGCGTGAATGCGGTAACCAAACTCAACGGCGGGCGGTTCGATCCACCCTCCATCGATATAACCGGGGGTCTTTTCGGCGGAGCGGGTACTGTTGCCGGCGATCTCATGCTCACCGATGCGACGCTGCAGGTCGGAAATCCCACCGGCGAACTGGCGCTTCAAGGCAACCTGAGCGAAACGAGAGGAATGCTTGACTTTGGTATCGGTTCCGGATGTTCGGACTCTGACTTGATGCTGGGCCCAGGCGTGAGTGTGAACCTAGATGGCGTCGACATCGTATTTGACTACGCTAGCGGGGTGGACCCCCATAGTTGTGCCCCGATCAGTCTGGATGAGTTCTTCAAGCTCAGCGACGGCAAGGATTTCTTGAGCGAGTTTGATTTCGACTCGGTCTTCACGAATGATCTCTTCCAGTATGAGACTTCTGAGGGCACCTATGTGGATTTGAGTTACGATGCGTCGACGGGGGACCTTGTTCCGGTGAGCACCCCGGAACCGGATACCCTGTGGCTCTGGGTGGCCGGTAGCCTGGGGTGGTTCGCGTTCCATGCTCGGAAAGGCCGTCAGCGTAGGCGCATGGTCGACGACCAGAAACGCAACTATGGTCCTGGTCAAACAGGGCGTCGCGGTGAATGCGCCGGATTATATGATCGTCAATAATCAGCATTTATGTTTTTTGAGGCCGATAGCGGCGGCTCCCAGGTAACGAAATTGATTGCAGAGCGAGAAGCCAAGGGGCAATGAACGGCTCGCTTGCTGGATGATTAGCCCGGACTGGATCGACTGCCCATGACTAAAGAGAAACGCATCTATTTCATTGCGGGCCTGCCCCGCAGCGGTTCCACTCTGCTGGCCAACATACTCGCGCAAAATCCCCAGGTCCATGTCACTCCGACCTCCGGGATCGTCGACATGCTGGTTCAGGTGCGCAATGGCTGGGATCGCAGCGATGCCTTTCAGGCCATGGACCGACACCTCAGTGAGCAAGTCAAGGAAACCGTCCTGCGCTCCATGCTCCAGGCCTACTTCGCCCACGTTGAGCAACCGATCTGTATCGACAAGAATCGCCTTTGGTCCGAATTCCTGGAGATGGCAGCCGTCCTGGTGGGCGGCCGTGAGCGGGTGAAGGTCCTGGTGACGGTGCGCGATCTGCGCGATGTGACCGCCTCATTCGAGCGCCTTTACCGCAAGACCTCGGCAACCGGGCAGTTGCCGCAAGAGGCCAATATGGCCTTGAAATTCAAGACTGCATTAGGCCGGGTAGAGGTCTTTGCAGACGATGCGCAGCCGGTCGGTCGTGCCTATAACGCTATACGGGATGCGGTAACCCGCGGCTGGAAAGATCGCATGCATTTCATCGACTATGAAGACCTCACCCGCAAGCCCAAAGAGACGATGGAAAGGGTCTATCGCTTCCTGGAGGAAGAGCCTCACGAGCATGATTTCGAGAATGTTCAGCAGACCACTGTTGAGGATGACTTTGTGTATGGATTTAAAGATCTGCATGTGATTCGGCCCAAGGTCGAACATCAGCCGCCGGCTTGGCCCAGGGTGTTTGACGATGCAGTCTTTCAGTCCCCGATTTGGAAGAACATTGAGAACGCCGCGCAGTTCTGGAAACTGTACTTGAAGGCGGGCAATACCTAAAAAATTTGCGCCGGGCGGCCCGCTAAACAACACGTTCTTAAGCTGGGCCCGATGCCATGACCCCAGACACCGAATCTCTGCTCCGCGAGGCGGAACGGCACCTGCGGCTGGGCGATAACGCCCGGGTGGAGCGGCTTGGCCGCGAGGTGCTGGCACGGGAGGAAGAGAGCGCAGAAGCAATGAATTTGCTCGCGCGCGCGATTACAAGTCACGACCGCCTGCAAGAGGCCATCGGCTATGCGCGTTCTGCGGTTGCGGCGGACGATACCAATCCCCAGTTCCTCGCGACCCTGGGCGAATTGCTCCTGCGCTCCGGGCGTCACGCCGATGCGATCCTGACGCTGCAGGCGGCCATCGATCTTGCGCCGGACATGGCCCAGGCGCTGTTGCACCTCGGCCATGCCTATGCAATGGCTCATTGCCCGGCGGCAGCGGAGGACGCCTATCGTGCCGCAATCCGCCTCTGGCCAGACTATCCGGATGCACATCGCTCCCTGGGGCGTCTGCTGCAGCGCGAGGAGAGGCATCAAGAGGTGGTGCCACTCCTTGAGCGGGCGATCATGCTCGAGCCGGCCAATGCGGAGGCTTATGCGATCCTGGCTGAAATCTATGTGAGCCGAGGGGATGGCGAAGGCACATTGCGGACCTATGAGCGCGCCACGGCAGCGCATCCAAACTCGGTGGACGCCTGGCATACACTGGGGAAAGCCTGCCTGGCACTGCGGCAGCACGAAAGGGCGGAGGCGGCCTGGCGCCGGGGGTTGACGCTTGACCCGGACCACATCGGCTGCCTCATGGGACTGGCCGAATGCCTCACCCAATCCCTGCGCCCAGAGGCTGCCATATCGGTACTGCGCCGGGTGCTGACGCACCAGCCTGATAATCTGAACGCCATCCAGTCGCTGGCACAGGCGCTGTTCACGGTCGGGAATCTCGTCGAAGCCGAACGGCTCGCCCGGCGCGCCTGTGAAATTGCGCCACGCGACCCCAATACGCATTATCTCCTCGGCAATGTGGTGCTACGCAGGCAACGGCCCGCAGACGCCTTGGCCTGCTACCGTCGCGCACGCAGCCTTGGCGTCGATACCCCGAAGGTGCGATTCGCGGAAGCAAGTCCGCTGCTGATGATGGGTCATTTCATCGAGGGCTGGGCCGCTTACGAAGCGCGGCTGGGCATTCGGGGCGTACCCTGGAAAGTCATGAATCCGCTCGACAGACTATGGGATGGCGGCCCGATAGGAAAGGAGACGCTACTGGTGCATACCGAACAGGGCCTCGGGGACACCTTGCAGTTTGTCCGTTATCTTCCGCTGCTGCGGGAGCAAGTTGGGCTGAATGCGCGGATCAAGTTCCTGTGCGAACCGGAGTTGGAGCGGTTGTTGACGACGGTACACGGGGTTGACGAACTGCTGGCACCCAAGACCGTCAGTGATATCGAATGTGACGTTCAAGTGCCACTCCTCAGTCTCCCCCATCTGCTGCGGACCACGCTTGAGACCATTCCAGTGAACGTGCCGTATATACAGCTACCCGCCGGCGTCAGCGTCCCTTTGCCCAAATACTCGGAGGCCAAGTTTAGGATCGCATTCGCATGGGCCGGCCGGCCAACTCACAGTGACGACAGGATGCGCTCGTGTCCGATCGATATGTTCGCGAGATTATTTGACATCCCCGGCGCGACTTTCTACAGCATTCAGTTCGGGCCACGAGCATTGGATCTCAAACCTTATCTTGATCGTCCTGATGTGCATGCCATGCACGAGCAACTTACCGACCTGGCAAGTACCCTGAGTGTTGTCGACCAGGTCGACTTGGTGATCGCGGTTGATACCTCGTTCGCCCACCTGGCGGGCGCATACGGTAAGCCGATCTGGACGCTGCTGGCCCACGGCGCCGAATGGCGTTGGCTAATGGCTCGTGAGGATTCGCCTTGGTATCCCAGCATGCGGCTGTTTCGCCAGCGCAAAGCAGGTGACTGGGAGACGCTGTTCATGCAGCTGCGCACGGAGCTGGAACAAGTATTGGAACAGGGCAAAGCTTTCTAGGTTGATCCTGACCGGTTTCACTATTCGATAACGGAGCCGGGCTGCACGATTTTCGTCAAACTCTGGCAGTTTGATCCGGAGGATCGCACGCAGGTACGGACTGACACGACGAAGCTGTCGTTTCTCCCTGCGAAGGACCGACCAGGCGTCGAGTTGATGCCGTTGTTTCAGGATGCGCGCGAGGAGGTGCAGCTCGAGCGTTGGGCACCGGGCGCCGAGATCGCGCTGCGGGCTCCGGGCGGCATCGAGATCCTGGTCCTCGACGGCGCGCTGTATGAGAGCGGCGAGACCTTAGAGCCCCAATCTTGGCTAAGATTGCCACCAGGTGCCACGCTCGCCGCGCACGCCGGCGCCAAGGGCTGCCGGGTTTGGGTCAAGACCGGCCATCTCGCGCGATTGCAAATCGTCCCTTAGATGCTGAATATCTGAGTACAGCGCCGGTGCGTACCCGAAGTTGCGGGCGCCACAAACGCCACTCTAAAACCAGATTACGGGTGACTCGCTGCGCTGCGCCTTCGGATCGCGCGGCGTTGCCTTGGGAATGATTTTTATTCACCGCACATCGAACGGCGGCAGACCTAATTGATGTGCATCAACGGCGTGCCGAGCCCAAAGTTCTATGCTGTTTTTTCTCCGGCGGATGGAGGAGATTATGGATGATGCGATTAAATCCAAAATTCTTAAACTGCTGGATAAACATCGGGTCATGAGATTGGCGACAGTGCGTCCGGACGGCTGGCCGTAGGTAACGACGGTCGCATACGTGAACTCGGACCTCACACTCTACTTTCTTTGTAATGTGAACAGCCAGAAAGCGGCGAACCTCGAGCGAGATGACCGGGTGTCACTGGCTATCGACCACGACACATTGCAAGCGATGGAACTCAACGGGCTGTCAATGGCGGCACGCGCGCACATGGTAGACAATCCCACCGAAGTAAATCAGGTTTTGCGTATGCTGCCGCTGAAATACCCCGAACAAGTCCCACTACCGTTGCAACTGCCAAACTCAGAGCAGGTTCGCCTCTTCCGTATATTCCGCGTCACGCCGACGGTTATTCCGTGCTCGGCTATTCCCAGGGTTTCGGACACACCGAGCTCGCAACCTGCTGAGCGGCTGCTTTGGCACCGCTCTAGATGGCAACCATGATGTGCGGCTCGCACTAACAAAAGGCGCGAAGAGTAAGTGCGTCGGGTGCGGAATTGCATCGACCCCAGGGCGTCGAGGCTCTCAAGAACTTTCCCGCGAGTACACGCTGATGGCCTTGGCGATGCGGCGTAAGCGTGTTCCGCGCCTTGAGAGGCGCCCCGAGACGCTACCGGCAATGAATGAACCACCGGACGATAATCGTCACTGCGAAAGACACGCGGCACTTCCGAGGCTGACGAAGAGCACAAGCCAACACCGACAAGAGCAACGTAGGTTACAGCAATTTCACGATCAGTTCTGCCCCGCAGTCAGTGCAACGTGGATAGATACGCGATCAGATCGCGGCGCCTCAGGATGCGCGTTGAGGTAAAGCGATACGACGTCCTCGATCAGGCCCATCGTCACTCCCGCGGACGGAATGCAGCCCTTGAAACCGTTCACTCGATTGTTGGCGGCCATGACGTCTGCGATGGCCGTGACGTACCCCAAACACCATGCCACGGCAGTACCGT
>Ga0335079_10005055_pt1 | contig 15139 bp, 16 predicted proteins | sample Lox_Sample_33_FD_206719 | JGI IMG/M metagenome (GOLD analysis project Ga0335079, IMG submission 206719) | Soil microbial communities from Loxahatchee National Wildlife Refuge, Florida, United States - Lox_Sample_3.3 | ecosystem: Environmental > Terrestrial > Soil > Wetlands | place: USA...
AGCCGGTGAGATTCGTCTTGTGAAAGCCTCCGTCGTAGACTTCGACGGTTCCCGCGAAGAAATTCGTGACGTACAGAAAGTTGCCGCTGCCGTTGTTCGCCAGTTCCATTCCCGTGTAAATGGCGCCCTGGGCCGCATTGTCGACCGCGATGATGGCATTGGCCGCGTCGACCCCGGACGACCAGCCGCTGATGGTTCCGTCCAGACTGTCGAAGAGGAACAATGCCGCGCCCGATTTTCCATTCTCGGCGACCACGAAGTCGCTGCTTCCATTGAACACCGTGCCGGTAGGAGAGCCGGTGCCGCCGCCGTGGGCCGGGATCTTCACTACCAGCGTCTGCGGCACCCCGTTGCTGTCGTAGAGCGTGGATAGGCCCGTGACATTGTCAGACACCCAGAACGGGCCGGTCGGGCTCAGGCTGATGCCCCACGGGTTGACCAGATTGGGGTCCGTATTGGCGGCTTTTCCTGATTCGTCTGCTGTCAGGAACGTCAACTTATAGAACTGAGCGCGGGCTGTGCTTGAGGCGCTCACGACCACTGCGAGCACCATTGCGAGCAGGGCCGATACTTTTCCGAGGTGAGAAATCCGCATACTTCCTCCTTTGAAGGGTGGGCTGTGCTAAGGGTTAAGTGGTTATCAGAGATTGCCGTCGATCAGCGGCATGACTGGAACAGAAAATCGCCGCTGACAGGAACTCAGCTTAGGGAGACAGGACGGATGGGTTGTCACAGGGTTGTCAATAGATTGTTTTTTGTCGGTTACGATGAAGCAGATTCGTTCCCCGGTGTTACTGGATGGAACTGCGTTCGCGCTGGTTGCGTATAGCTAAACAGCAAGAATCCGCGACGTGAAACCGGCGTCAAAACAATTTGCGTGATTGGTTCCACTTCGCCGGTGTCCTCCGTGGTTAAGCGGATAACCACGGAGGATACGAATTTCATAAAGGAACTAACTGCCGCGTGCCAGCAGTTCTTCCATCTCCTTCTCGCCGATCACGGCGATGCCCAGTTCTTTCGCCTTGTCGAGTTTGGAACCGGCGTCGATCCCCGCGACCACGTAATCCGTCTTCTTGCTGACCGAGCCAGCCACCCGCCCGCCGGCACCTTCAATCATCTGTCTAGCCTGATCGCGGGTGAAACGATTCAGGGTGCCGGTAAGGACGAAGGTTTTGCCCGCGAGCGCGGTGCCGCGTTGTTTCTTTTTGCCGGTAAAGGTTACGCCGGCGGCCCGCAGGTTCTTTACCAGTTCACGGTTCTTCGGCTCCTGAAAGAATTCCAGAATGCTCTGCGCGATGCGTGGTCCGACTTCCTCCACCTCGAGCAGGTTTTCTTCCGGGGCATTCATAAGCTCATCCATCGAGCCAAAATGCTCCGCCAGGAACTGCGCTGTACGTTCTCCGACAAAACGAATTCCCAAACCGAAGATCACGCGCTCCAGCGGCAACTTCTTCGACGCTTCAATTTCATCCAGAACATTCTGGGCTGACTTGTCGCCCACGCGCTCCAGGCTCAACAGGTCTTCCTTAGTCAGCTTGTAAATGTCGGCAACATTCTTCACCAGCTTTCGCTCGGTGAGTTGATTGACCAGCGCGTCGCCCATGCCTTCGATGTTCATCACGTGGCGCGAGGCGAAATGGAGGATCGATTCGCGGAGTTTGGCAGGGCAGTTGGCATTCACGCAGCGGTGGTCGGCCTCACCCTCGGTGCGCACCACATGACCGCCGCAGACGGGGCACCTCTCCGGCATGTGGAAAATCTTGTGGCCACGGGGATGATCCTTGTCCTCGACCACGCGAACGACCTTGGGAATCACGTCACCGCCGCGCTCAACCTCCACCCAGTCGTCGATCTTGACTCCGAGACGCTCGATCTCGTCCATGTTGTGAAGTGTGGCGCGGCTGACAGTCGTTCCTCCGATGGGAACGGGCTGCAATGCCGCAACCGGGGTCAGCTTTCCGGTGCGCCCGACCTGCACTAGGATGTCGTCAATCTTCGTGATGCCGCCACGCGCTGCGTATTTGTAGGCAATCGCCCAGCGGGGCGCTTTGCCGGTGTAGCCCAGTTCGTCTTGCAAGCTGACCCGGTCTACCTTGATCACGATACCGTCAATTTCGTAGGGCAGAGTCTCGCGCTTTCCTTCCCACTGACCGATGAACTTCCACAGCTCTTCAAAGTTCTTCGCTTGTTTGCGGTAGGTGTTGACTTTGAAGCCAGCCGACGCGAGCGCATCCATGGTTTTCGAATGCCGGTCGAAGTAGGTGCGGCCGTCCTTCAGCAATGCATAAGCGAAATAATCCAGCCGGCGTGCGGCGGTAACGCCTGGCTCGAGTTGGCGGATGGTGCCCGCGGTTGCATTACGTGGGTTGGCGAAGGTGGATAGTCCTTTTTCCTCACGGCCCTCATTCATTTTCGTGAAGGCGGCGATAGGCATGAGCATTTCGCCACGCACTTCGAAGTCAGAAGGAACCCCGGACTTCTTCAGTTTCTCTTTGGAAACGGAAAGCGGGATGGACCGTACCGTGCGCACGTTGAGGGTGACATCCTCTCCTATACTGCCGTCGCCGCGGGTGAGGCCGCGTATCAGGCAGCCGTCTTGATAGCGCACGGCCAACGACATGCCATCCAGCTTGAGCTCGCAGACATATTCGATATCTTGCTGCCCGCTGAGTTCGTGGACCCGGCGCTCCCAAGCGCGCAACTCGTCTTCGCTATAGGCGTTATCCAGCGACAACATGGGCGACGAATGCGGCACTTTGACAAAGCCTTCGCGCGGCTTACCGCCGACGCGCTGCGTCGGGGAATCCGGCGTGATCAGGTCCGGATGCTCCGCCTCCAGCCGTTTTAGCTCGTTCATCAACTTGTCGAACTCGGCGTCAGTGACTTCGGGATCGTCGAGGACGTAGTAGCGATACTCGTGATGGCGGATCTTTTCCCGAAGGGACTCGATCCTCGTCTGGAGATCCTTGTTGGCAGCAGCCATGACCAAGAGATTATATTCGTGTGGGCAGGCCACATTGCAGGGCCCCACGCTTACTCCCCAGTGATCATTCTCGAAACCACGCGGCTGCTGCTTCGTGAATTCGTCCCTCAAGACGCGGATGCGCTCGCCATGGTTCTCTCCGATCCCGAAACCATGCGTTACTATCCAGCGCCCTACGACCGGCGGGGAGTCGAGGAATGGATTGAGCGCAACCGCCGGCGGTATGCAACCGACGGCCATGGCTTGTGGTCGCTAGTGCTGAAGGAGTCCGGTGAGATGATTGGTGATTGCGGGCTGATCCATCAGACCGTCGATGGAATGGCAGAGATTGAAATTGGCTACCACCTACGGCGCGCCTGCTGGGGGAGGGGACTGGCTACCGAGGCGGCGAAGGCCTGCCGCGATTTTGCATTTCGGACCCTGCCAGTTAAGCGGCTTATCTCGTTGATCCGCCCCGAAAACTGGCCTTCGCGCCGGGTTGCGGAGCGCAACGGCATGACTGTCTGGAAGGAAATTACCTGGCGTGAGCTACCGCACCTGGTGTACGCGGTGTGGCGGGAGGGGCGAGCGAACCCGTCCCGCCAGCCCCAGTCTGTTAGACCAGGTCTTTCAAGTTGAGATCCGCGCCTTTCCATGAATCTTGAAACTGTTTCTCGATGAAGCCGGCGTCGTAGCTGCGGCCCTGCTTCTCCACCGCCTGTTTCAGCCCGAAGAGGGACCGTGGGTTCCGCGGATTGCGTACCAGATCAGCGCGAAAGACTCTCTCCGCGCCGGCCGCGTCCCCGTTCATCAGCATGGCCGCCCCCAGAGATTCACGCACCGGGAAGAACCAGTCTGGCGGCTCGCCATACTTCAGCGTGTCTTGAATCGTCACTGCTTCGGTCAACATGGAGATGGCTCCGGCAGTGTTTTTCTTGGCCAGGGCAATCTTGGCGCCCAGCACGTTCTCTGCAATTTTCAGAATATCTTTGGTCTTGTTATCAATTGGCGTGTTGAAGATGGCGTCGGGCGGCGTGGCCTTCTCTGCGTCCGAAACAATCTTGTACTCGGCCTCCGCTTCGCTGACCTTACCCGTGCCCGCCAGCGCCAAACCTCGCGCAAAGTGCCAGAAGCCAGTCGTGGTCTGCATGGACGGATCCGGCTGCGGCATCTTCAGAATGTCGTCCCACTTGTGGAACCGGATGTCCACTGCCATCGGAATGGTCATAAAACCCTCCAGGGGCGGCATGGCCTTTACCGACGGGCCCACGTGGGCCGCCAGCATATCGGCATTTTTCTTGGCCTCGGCATAGTTTCCGTTCATGCTGGCGCACATGGCGATGAAATGCAGGTTATGGCTGTAGTACATCATCGGGTAGATGCCCTGAACGCCGGTTGCATTGATGTAGGCGCGGTCTACCGCCGCCGCCTGCTCATTGGTTCTTACCGCCGCTTCGTAGTCTCCGGTGCGGATGTAGACGTGCGCGGGCATATGGACGATGTGTCCCGCAGCCGGGGCCAGCGCTGCCAGTTTGTTGGCGGCCGCCAGCGCGCGCTCGGGTGAGGCGGAAGCCTCCACGGCATGGATGTAATAGTGAAGCGCGCCGAGGTGGTTGGGGTCGCGCCGGATCACCGACTCCAGCGTAGCCACGATTTCCTCGGTTCCCTCCTCCGGCGTTCCATCCACATGCCACAATCCCCAGGGATGCAGGTTCATGCCGGCCTCGGCAAAGAGGGTAGCGGCGTCCAGATCGTCCGGATAACTCCTCACCACTTCCCGCATCGCGTCGCGATAATCCTCCGCGGCCTTTCGCAGATCAGACTTTGGATCTGCCGGGAAACGCTTGGCCATGGCTTGTATGTAGGCTCGCTCAACCGGGGAAGCATTCGCCGAGAGATCCAATGCCTTCTCGATGGCTGCATGCGCCTTGACGAAACGGTCTTCGCTGGCGGGATCGTTGTAGTTCGGGCCTACCGCTTCGGCTACACCCCAATACGCAATGGCTAGTTTCGGATCGAGTTCAGCCGCGTGATGGAAGGAGCGTTCCGCCTCATCATGGTTAAAGGCATAGATCAGCCGCAGTCCCTGATCGAAGAACTCCTGAGCCTGGGCATTGCTGGCCGAGACCGGATGATGGAGATCTCCTAGGCCCGACATGAGCGTCACAGGCCTGCCTGCCTGTTCGTGCATCGAATGCTCCTGAGCGCCAGCAATCGTGCATAGCAATCCAACGAAAACAGTAAAAACCAGGCGCCTCATCTGGCGATCCTCCCGGCTAGGCCGTATTAGATTTCTACGAAAAGGAATGATCCCTTGGATTGCTCTTAGCTTAGTCAAAAGACACTCCGGAAGCAATGAAACCACAGCGAGGGGGAGGAGCATCCCGCCTGTCCGAGCAAAGCTGTTGTGTTCTGCTATTCTCTCCACCGTCTACAGTACGAGAGGATGCTCCATGCCCAGGAAAATCGCCGAGCCATTCCACCTGCCAGACGCCCTGCTGAACGCTTTTGACACCAACGAGAAGATCAACCAGTTTATGATCGCCGATCTGGCTGAGCATGCCTGGCGAGCGGCCCCGCCTGACGGCAAAGGACGTAGCATAGCCGCCATCGTCGCCCACATGCACAACGTGCGGGTCATGTGGCTCAAGGCTGCTGCCAAGGGGAGCAAGATTCCCGAGCAACTGGACCGCGCCAGGGTTACGCCCGTGCAAGCACAGAAAGGCCTGGAACAGAGCCACAAGGCGCTGAGCGCGGTACTGAAATCGTCATTGCAGACCGACGGCCGGGTGAAGGGCTTCAATCCTGACGTGGCCGGATTTGTTGGCTACCTCATTGCCCATGACGCCCACCACCGTGGGCAGATTGCCATGCTTGCCCGTCAGGTGGGGCATCCGTTGTCGCAGCGGGCGATGTTTGGAATGTGGGAGTGGGGAAGCCGTTCGAAAGACTAAACTGCACGATGGAAGACGGGCGTCTCGCCCGTCCGAACCAGCCCGCGAGACTGCCTTCCGTTACAATCCAGCTTCACGGCATGCGCAAAGCCGCCCTGCTCTACAATCCGCTCTCCGGGAGGCGCCGCCACCGGCGTCTGTCCGTCATTGAATCGGTGTTAGCGATCTTCCGCAATGGTGGCGTGGAGGCCCGGGCGACCGCAACTCTCTCAAGGGGGGAAGCCGGCGAACAGGCCCGGCAAGCAATCGCCAGCGGCTGTGACACGATTGTGGCCTGCGGCGGTGATGGCACCGTGCATGACGTTCTCCAGGGTGTGGTGGGAACGGCTGCGGCGCTGGCCGTCATTCCTCTCGGCACCGCGAACGCTCTCGCACATGATCTGAGGATTCCGCTTTCCCCGCTGCGCTCTGCCGAAGCCGCGCTCCAGGGCAAATCGCGCAGGGTTGCCGTCGGGCGCATCGACTACAACGATCTGCGGGGAAACCGCGCCCAGCGCTATTTTACGGTAGCCGCCGGGATCGGCGTGGACGCTCACCTTTTCTACGCCCTCGATCCTCAGCACAAGCACCGGCTGGGCATGGCTGCCTATTACGCCAAGGCGACACAGCTTTGGCTGACGCATAGCATGGAACGGTTCGCGGTCGACTTCAGCCAGGACGGGACATCGTGTCACGCGGAAGTCTCAGAGTTGCTGGCGGTGCGCATCCAGAATTTTGGTGGAGTGCTGCGGGAACTGGCGCCCGGCGCATCGCTCGATAGGAACGATCTCCGGCTGGTCTTGTTTCATACCACCAGCCGCTTTCGCTACCTGTCCTACATCCAGCGCGGACTGCTGGGAGCAAGGTGGGAGATACCCGGCATCGATCTGGTGCACAGCGATCGGGTTAGCTGCGCTCTGCTGCCGGCGGCTCCGGGGTCGATTTACGTTGAAGCCGACGGCGAGCTGCTGGGCACACTTCCTGCGGAAATCAGCACGCTGCCCGATGCGCTCACTCTGCTGGCGCCATGAACCGTTTGCTGGAGAGCGCCGCCGAACTGCCCGAGTACCTCTTTCGCCATCCAGGATAGAGATTCGCGATGGAGTAAGTGAGACCGGCAAATACATGCCGATGCGGCCCACCCGAGCTGAGTCCGGCCTCAAAGCCGCCATCTATTACCAGGCGTGGTGAAATCGCATAAGTAAGCGCCCATAGGGACGAGGCGAATCCCGGGCTCGCGGCGTTCAGCCTTGTGTCTCCATAGAATTCGCCAGTGAACTGAAGATTCCCGTGCAGGGGACGCGAAAATGCAAGATTGAACTGACCGTTTTGGTCGAAGCCCGGCGCATTCTGGCGTCCGATCAGGTAACGGGTGGCATTCAAGTCGAAATGGATGTGGGCGATGTCTTTGCTGACCAGCAGAGTGAAACCATGGTCCACCTCGCCCGACCCCAAGCCGTCCTCCGTGCTGGCGGAAGGGATTTTGACCGCATAGCTGAAGGCCAGCGATGGCACCCACTTCGTCTGCCGGTAGAAACGGATCTGGGGTCCCAGCCAGTTATCTCCAAAGCTCGAATGGGTGGCGGTAGCATCGCTCTGCCAGAGCACGGACGTGGTGGTCCAGCGCAACTCGACGTCGCACAGCAGGCCGAACTTCAGCAGTCCCCCAGCCGACGTTTGACGGACGCCCTTCTCCGGCCATTCGTGATCCCAGCCGTACTCCAGCTCCAGAACGCCATATTGGGTGATGTCGGCGGGATTGGCCACGGTGGGCCGGTTAGGATTGGCCGCGATCGAATCCGCATAGCAGCCAGTCTGCTTGCCCATCCATTGCGCCGCCGCAGGAGCTTCGCAGGTAAAAAAAACTATCAGGATAGAAATTAACGGACCGGGCAAACTCCTGTTGAATGGCGTCATCGCTCGTTCGGGCCTTTCCGGCAGCCGTGGTCCGGGTCATTCCGAGGTCGCGCTCGCAACGGACCTACTTCTTGACCGCCCGTATCTGGCGCAGCCGCATGTAGCCTCCGAGCATGGCGGAGGGAGCCATGACGAGCAAGGCTGCCAATTGTGTCCACATCGCGCCTTGTGCCGGCCGGGTGAGCAGTGAAATTGCGCCACCCACGGCAATCAAGCACGCAACTGCGAGCGAGTGCTCAAACTCCCAGCGCTTTGCCAACCAAGCCGCCAGGAAGCCGGCCAGTGCCGCGAAGAATATTCCATACGCGACGCTTGCTGCCATAAAGGAGACATCGGCAGGACTGTGAGGATCTTGACCCGAGATCCTGAACAAGGCCAGGGCCGAAGCGCTGAACACCACGCATCCGACGGCCACGGCAATCACGCTACGCACCATACCATCGCTCCGATCTGCAGAAGATACGGCTCCGGGGATTCCCGATGATACGCGATTTCCGCTTCAAGCCCCGAATTGGCGAAGATGGTGGTCCATGTGGAGATAACCCCAGCGAGCCCACTCCCACTCCGACAGATGGTCGAAGATCGGATGAGGCCGCCAGGTGAAATCCTGCGGCTGGCGCGTAAAGCGATTGAGCAGGCGGAGCAGTTCGCGCATGTCAGCGGCGAAATCGGTTGGCGGCGTACCCTCTTGCTGCGCATCCATCTCGGGCCGGGTCTTAATGCCGTGCGGCCAGCGTAGCGGTAGGTAAAGAGCTCCCCATTTCATGATCCGTCTGGGTACCGGTCCGGGCGCGCGACTCAAGGCCTTCTCTCCCATCACTCCGCGAAACGAATCCGAGAGGTGGCACACCATCTGGTGCGCTGACATCCTGCCCCAATGTCTCTGAGACTCAGGCGAGATTTCCCCGAGCCGGCGTAGAATCTCTTCTTTGTCTGGATGGTTCGAAAGGGTTTTCACGGGCATCTAACCCCGCGGGGCTTGATCTTGGACATACATGTATTCTGATTACTCAAAGGGGAGAAAGTCTTCATAGAACTTGGAACCGGTCACTCATTTTCTTACCGGCGCCTGCCTCGGCCGCGCCGGTTTCAACCGCAAAACGGCTCTGGCCACCGCTACCCTGACGCTGGCGGCAGAGGCTCCGGATATTGACGTACTCGGCGGCTTGCGCGATCCGGTCTTCGGCTTTGCCCATCATCGCGGGTTCACGCATTCTTTGCTGGGGCTGGTTCTTGTCGCTGCGGCGGTGGTGGGCCTGATGTACGTGATCTGGCTGCTGCGAGGCCGCAAGACCAACGATCCCAAGCTCCCGCCGCGATGGGGCTTGCTTTTCCTATATTCCTATCTTGCCGGCCTTACCCATATCCTGCTGGACTTTACCAACAACTACGGGGTGCGTCCTTTCTGGCCATTCTCGGAAAAGTGGTACTCGTGGGACATTGTGTTTATCGTCGAGCCGCTGCTGTTGCTCTTTCTGACCCTGGGATTAGTGCTGCCGAGCCTGTTCTCCCTGATCAATGAGGAAATTGGCGCGCGCCGACGCGAGCCACAAGGGCGGCTGGCCGCAATCCTGGCGCTGGTCGGAGTGGTTGCGGTGTGGGGCGTGCGTGACTACGAGCATCGCCGCGCCGTAAATGCCTTGGAAGCGCGCCTCTACGAGGGCGCCGACCCGATTCGCGCGTCGGCGTATCCATCGTGGATCAACCCCTTCCGCTGGTATGGTGTGGTGGAGACCGAGAACTTCTTTGCGACCACGTCAGTGGATTCGTCCGTGCCGGACGTGGCTCCTGACGGGCGTCTCGCGATCCGCTACAAACCGGAGGAAACACCGGTCACGCTGGCTGCCAAGAACTCATATCTCGGGCGGGTTTATCTTGACTGGGCGCAGTATCCCATTGCCGAGACGCAACCGTCCCAGTCGCCATCCGAGGGTTACGTGGTGCAGTTGTTCGATCTGCGCTATGCCAATCCGACGATTGCGGGCCGCCGCCCGCTTGCGGCTGCCGTCGAACTGGACTCGAAATTGAATGTGGTCGAGGAGCGAATGGGTTCGCGCGTGCGCCGGGTTTCACCCTCGGCACCGGCTGGTTCACGCTAGCATCTCGTGTAGACTCTTTTCCGTTCCGCGCCTCCTTCGGGACCGCAAGAGCTACAGAGGGATGCGGCGGAACCAGGGGGGACTCTTGAAAATCATCGTTTACGCGAGCCGGACTCTGTTCGCGGTCTTCCTGGCGACCGTGCTGGTATGCGCCCAAAATTCACCCGATGCAGCGGTCGACCAATACATCCACTCAGAGATGACCAACCGCAAGATTCCCGGGTTGGCTCTGCTGGTCGCCCGCGACGGCAAAATCGTGCGGGCTCAGGGATACGGTCTGTCTAACGTTGAGTTACAGGTGCAGGTCAAGCCGGAGACCATTTTTCAGTCCGGTTCCATCGGCAAGCAGTTCACCGCAACTGCGGTCATGATGCTGGTGGAGGAAGGCAAAGTCCATCTCGATGATCCGTTGACAGCGTATTTCAAGGATGCCCGGGCGAGCTGGAAGCAGGTCACGGTGCGGCAGCTTCTGAGCCACACTGGTGGATTCACCGACTATCCCAGGAATTTTGATTTTCGGCGTGACTACACCGAGGACCAGCTCCTGAAAATCGTGGAAGGCCTGCCCCTGGCCTACCCGCCCGGAACCAAGTACAGCTACGCGAATCTCGGTTATCTAACTCTGGGAATTCTGATTCATCGCGTCACGGGAGAGTTTTACGGCGACTTTCTGCAGCAGCGCATTTTCCGGCCCTTGGGGATGAGCACGACTCGCATCATCAGCGAGGCTGACATCATTCCCAACCGCGCCGCCGGCTACCGCCTGGTCAAAGGCGAGTTGAAGAACCAGGAATGGGTCTCGCCGGCGCTGAATACCACCGCCGATGGCAGCTTGTACTACTCGATCCTGGATCTGGCCAAGTGGGACGCCGCGCTTTACACCGAGAAGTTAGTAAAACGCGAAAGCCTGGATCAGATGTGGACCGTCGCCAAACTCAACGACGGCAAACCAAACCCAGGTGATTACGGATTCGGTTGGTTCATCACTGAGGTGAATGGGCATCACCTCGTCGAGCACGAGGGCGCCTGGCAGGGTTTTACCGGCAACATCTCGCGCTACGTGGATGACAAGCTGACGATTGTCGTCCTGACCAACCTGGACGGCGCCAAGCCCGACGAAATCACGCACCACGTGGCCGGTTTGTACGTGCCGGAATTGGCACCAAGAAAATAGGCGGCTGCCACAAGTGAGCAGCTGGCAGCCCGGGCCGCCGGAGGGAACGGGCAAGAAATAGTGTCAATGCGCCCCCTAAGCGGTGGTTCCTGACGACTGACCACGATCCACTGACTACTGCCGCTTGACGCCCGCCGCTCACTCGCGCCACAATCGTTGTTTCGAGGTGCTCATGCTGGCTTACGTATTCGTCCTGTTGGCGGTTGCGGCTCGTTTTCTACCACATCCCTGGCAATTCACCCCCGTAGCAGCCGCATTGCTGTTCTTTGGAGCTCGCGGCTCGAAGCGGCAGATGTGGATTCCGGTCGCGGCATTGGCTGTATCCGACTTGCTTCTAAACAGGTTCGTCTATAGCTACCCGTTCACGTGGGATCAGATGGCTAGCTGGGTTTGGTACGCCGCGATTCTGCTGGTGGGGACCAGGTTGCGGGAGAATGCCAAGCCGCTCCGAATTATCTTGGCAGCGTTGGCTAGTTCTGTGTCGTTCTTTTTGTTCAGCAACTTCATGGTCTGGGCGGCGGGAACGATGTATCCGAGGACGTTCGGCGGCCTCATGACCTGTTACACGCTGGCAGTGCCCTTCTTCCGCCACACGGCCGAGGGCGACCTGCTCTTTACCGCGGCGATGTTCACGACGCCGGTGGTGCTGCGCGCCTTCTCGCGTGCCGCAGCCGAGCGTACGGCGGCTGTTTAGAGAAAGACTGAATCGCAGAGTTCGCTGAGAAATTCCACTGAGAACGCGGACTAGACCTCTTTCGGCGATCTCTGCGAGATCTTGGTCCCTTCTGCGATTAAAGCCTTCTTCCTCCGGATTACCAGCCAAATCAGCAGCGTCAGTCCCACCGAACCCAGCACCCAGGAGATATGCTGGCTGAACAACCGCCCGATAAAGCTGACGAACTGGGGTCCGAATTCGATGGTGAGGATTGCCAGGATCAGGAATCGTACGAAACGTCCGGCGAAAATCGCGCCCAGAAAGTGCCAGAAATTCATTTCAAAAACTGAGGCCGCGAGCACGAAGAGCTTGAAAGGCGTGGGCGGCGGCAGCATGGCGGGAAACATCAGCGCCCAGAACTCGTGCCGGTCAAAGGAGCGATGAATTTTGTCGAAACGCTCCGGAGAGATGCGCTTGCGCAATACGGTTTCGCCCCCGAGATATCCGATCAGGTAGAGTACGGCACTTCCCACCGCTGAACCGGCGGACGCCATGACCACGTACAGAAGAAAGCGCGCGCGATCCTGGTGAACGTAGCCGGCGACGATCAGGTCCATAGGCAGACCGACCGCTGCGCCATCGAGCGCGGCGATCACGAACACGCCCCATGCCCCTAACGGTTTGAGAAGTGCCCAGAGGAATGCGGTGTAGCGGGAGAGAATTTGCTTGATGGTCTTCAAGACGTATGGCTAGCAGTGTAACCCGAAAACGTGCAGAGACGCAGCCGGCTGCGTCTCTACCGGACTCATGAAATTCTACTGCCTGGGGAAATTCGGATCGGCCTTCACTTCGTTGATCTGCTTGGTGTGGCGCTCGCTGTGGCCCGCCACAAAGAGTACCCACTCGTAGCCATCGAGTTTCTTTCCCATCGGGCTGTCCACGGCGTGGTCGCGGAGGTCGTCGTGCTGCTTCAGAAATTCGATCGTCTGGTCGCGAGCATCGCTGAAATGCTTAAGCGAGGCCGCGGGCGAGCCGAACCGATTCGTGGGTTTGAGCGGTTCCGGCGCCTCCGCCTTGTGCGTGCGGTCGGGAACTCGATCCAGCACCATCTGATCGATGGCTTTCACGTCGTCGCCTGCGGGCCGGGCCGGGGCCTTCATGACTTGGGCTCTGACCATTCCCATCAGATAGTCTTCGGCAGCTGCCAGATGCTCTACTACCTCTGCTACGGACCAGCGGTCCGGCGCCGGTTTGAAGTTCCACTGTGCATCGGAAAGCCCAGTCGTAGCGTCGATCACGCCCTGCCGGGTGCTCTCCAGATACTTCAGTGCTTTGTCGCGGTCAGCCTGGGTCAGGGTTTGCGCCGCCAGGCAAGCGGAAAGACAGAAGACGGTCACAGCCATGGTCGAAACGCGTTTCATCAATCAGATCCTCCAAAGTGTCTTATAGCGGTTGGGTACTACTTTTCTATTCAACGTTCTTATCGTTTCGTTTAACTGCAGGGCCGGGATTCTCTGGTGCGGGACTCAGCGCGCGAAGTGTGGCTATCTTACACGAAGGGTTGGGGATCGTCGCTTGGACGATGGCGCGTCATGTGCGGTGTTTCCGGAGAGCAGTTCCAGGGCGTGGGGAAGAATGTCGATTACGGCGTCGAGCGACTCTACTGCGCCGGCCGGGCTGCCTGGCAGGTTCAGGATAATTGATTCTCCCCGTACTCCGCAGATCGCCCGGCTGAGTGCAGCGAAAGGGGTCTTCTTCGCGCCTTCCGCGCGAATGCGCTCGGCCACTCCCTCCAGCAAGCGGTCACACACGGTGCGCGTTGCCTCGGGGGTCACGTCGCGCTCGGCGATGCCGGTCCCCCCGGTCGTCACCACGAGCCGGGTCGACCTGGCAGCGCCAGTCAGGGCCCGGCGGATCGCTTTCACGTCATCGGGAACAATTTGCCGGGCAATGACCTGGAAAGATTTCTGCTTCAGGAGTTCAGCGACGGCCGGTCCGGAAAGATCGGTGCGCCCGCCCCGTGAAGACGAATCGCTGATAGTGATCACGGTGGCGGTGAATCCGCTAAGTGTCGAGGAGGACATCTTCTTCTTCCTCTTCTTCACTCCCACCGTCATCGCGCCTCGATTCATCAAGCAGGCGCAGGCCCTCCATAAGCAAACCCTGCGTGTTCAACGTGCAGGATTGTTGGGTGGTCTTGCCTTCGAAATCAATCTGGAAGTTGCCGCCGGTCCAGCCTAACACCTTGAACACGGCTGGATCTCCGGCGATCGAGCCGTAAACTGCGTGCGTGACCTGGCCTTCGCTGAAATACATTTCACACTTGTCTTTCTCGCTGGTCATAGTAAGGCGGCAACTCTTGCGGCCCATTTCGAGGGATTGCACCAGGTCGATCACATTCATCTGCGACAGGCTGCCGCGCAGCACGCCATCGGTAGTCGCCGATTTCGAGAGCTTCTCCAGCACGATCTTGTCGATCACACGCTTGATACGGTGGGTGGCGTCCTTCAGAAAAAAGGGCTTCTCGACGTAATCGTCGATGTCGGGTCCGCCCAGTTTTTCAGTGATGTCCGCCTTGGTCGCCATAAGAACGACGGCGATGCCCGCAGTGGCGGGACGGCTTTTCAGCCTTTCCACCAGTTGCCGGCCATCCATACCGGGCATCCGGTAGTCGCAGATCATGAGGTCGGGAGGGTCGTCGACCGCCTTCAGAAGGGCGTCGGCGGCATCGGTCGCGGTATTGACCTTCGCCAGTGAGGACAGGGCCTTCTGGAGCATCCCCAGCACCATCGGATTGTCGTCGACCAGCAGCAGCTTGGTATCGTTCGGCATGCGGCAGTTATTTCTTCTGGCGGCGCCGGTAGGCGCCACTCTTTCCGCCGGACTTGCGGTCGAGAACGATTTCCCGGATCTCGATTCCTTTGTCCAGCGCCTTGCACATGTCATACACCGTCAGCGCGGCGATGCTGGCGGCCACCAAGGCCTCCATCTCGACGCCGGTGACCGCGGTGGTGATAACTTTTGAGCTAATAGCGACGCCATTCTCGCACAGCCGTAACTCCACATCAACGTGCGAAAGCGGCAGAGGATGGCACATGGGGATCAATTCTGCCGTACGCTTGGCCGCCATGATTCCCGCCAGCCGCGCTACTTCTAGCGGATCGCCCTTGGGGTTCTTCGGCAAAGCCTGAAGTACGGCCGGTTTCAGCGCCACAAACGCGCTAGCCGCGGCCTCCCGCCTGGTGGCTGATTTGGCGGAGACATCGACCATTTTTGCGCGGCCGGCGCGATCGTAATGAGAAAGTCTGGAAGCCACCTGCAATATCTTACACGGCGATGGGATGGGCCGGACCGGTAAGTCCGCCGACTCCTATCGCATCAGCACTGGCACCCACTCGC
>Ga0335079_10005056_pt1 | contig 15133 bp, 16 predicted proteins | sample Lox_Sample_33_FD_206719 | JGI IMG/M metagenome (GOLD analysis project Ga0335079, IMG submission 206719) | Soil microbial communities from Loxahatchee National Wildlife Refuge, Florida, United States - Lox_Sample_3.3 | ecosystem: Environmental > Terrestrial > Soil > Wetlands | place: USA...
GGCGCTCGGCGTATCCACGTCCCTCGGCTATGCGCCGGCCGTGTATGCGAGCACCGCCGAGCTGGTGGCGCTCGCCCGCGTGGCCGCACGCTACCACGGCGTGTACGCCACGCACATCCGCTCGCTCACCGAGGCGTTCCGCATCGGCCAGGAAGCCGGCGTGCCCGTGGAAGTGTGGCACCTCAAGCTCGTGGGACGCGCCAACTGGGGCCGGATGCCGGCACTGCTCGGCCGCTTCCAGGCGCTGCGACGCACGGGCCGGCACGTCGGCGCGAACAGCTATCCCTATACCGCGTCGGCCACCGGACTCGATGCCGCCGTACCCGCGTGGGCGCACGCCGGCGGCGACGATTCGCTCGTCGCGCGGCTGCGGGTTCCCGCCATCCGTGCCCGCCTCAAGCGGGAGATGGAGGCCCGCGAGTCCACGCGTGACGGGGACGAGATCTTCGCTGCCGGGAACGGCGGACTGTCGGACGTGCTGGTGCTCGGCGTGCTGGACTCGACGCTGCGTCGCTACGAGGGGCGCCGGATCACCGACATCGCGCGCGACGAGGGGAAGGACCAGTACGACGTGTTGTTCGACCTCCTCATCGCCGATCACGCGAGAACCGGGGCGGCGTTCTTCTCCATGAGCGAGTCCGACGTCAGCGCCGCCGTCGAGGCGCCGTGGGTGGGGGTCGGGTCGGACTTCGGCGCGGTCGCGCCCGACGGCCCGCTGAAGATGCGCCGCGTGCATCCGCGCGCGTACGGGACGTTTCCGCGGATCCTCGGCCACTACGTGCGCGAAGAGCACGCCCTCACCCTCGAAACCGCGATCCGGAAGATGACGGCCGTGGCGGCCTCCCGCATGGGCCTGCGGCAGCGGGGCCTGCTCACGGAGGGCTACTTCGCCGACATCACCGTCTTCGATCCCGCCACCGTCGCGGACCGCGCCACGTTCGAGGACCCGCACCAGCCGTCGGTCGGCATCCGCTACGTCATGGTCAACGGGCACCTCACGATGGACGACGGACACCTGACGGGGGAGCGCCCCGGCCGCGCACTCCGCGGCCCCGGCTGGCGAGCACCGTGAGCCTGACGCCCGTGGGGATCGCCTTCGGCCTCGTCGCGCTGGTCTTCGTCGCCGTAGGGGCGGCGTCGGTGCGATGGATGCCTGGGGTTTGGGGTTTGGGGGTCGGGGTTTCGTCCCCGCCGCCCCGCCCCGTGTGGGCGGAGGCCGTTCGCGCCGTCTGGCTGCCCGCCTCCGCGGAGGCGCTGGCCGTCAGCCTGTTCGCGGCGCTGTGGTTCGGCTCCCTGGGGAGCGGCGGATGGGTGACGCTGTTCGCGCTCGTGGGCGCCCTCGCCGGCGGTGCGGACCGGTGGACGCGGCGCCGCCTCCTACGTGGTTCCGGCCGGGACGATCTGAAGCTGTTCGTGGCGTCACTCCTCAAGTATCTCGCTGCCGGCGGGCTGTGCGCGTGGTGCCTCACTTGACACCCTCGTAGCTTTCCTGACGATGAATCCCGTGCATCTCGCCATTGATCGGGTGGCCGCCTACTTCGCCCCCCGCGATACGCGCCAGGGGCTCGTGGCGCGCCGGCTCCTCGCCAGCCCCCGCGCGGACGACGACCGCCTGGCCGAGGCGCTGATGAAGGAGCGGCGGGCTCGCATCCGGTCGGATGGCAGTGTCGGCGGCGACCTGGTCTCCACGGCGTGGGTGGCCTGGGAGTTGATGGATCTCGGCGCTCCGCCGTCCGCGCCCGCGGTTCGCCGGCTGGTGACGTGGATTCTCGGGCGCCAGGAGAAGGACGGCGCCTTCGCGGAGGGGTGCACGCCGCGCCGCCACGAGCTCAAGCTCTGCGCGCACGCGATCGGCGGCTTCTTCTCCTACCGCTCGTCGGGAAGGACCGTGCGGCGGCTCACCCTCCCGACCGGGGCCACGGTGAGCTCCGACCAGGGAGCGCGCTTCCTCGCCTCATGCCTCGCGCTCCGAACCGTCCTCCGGGCCGGGGAGGAGGAGCGGACGCTGGTGCGGCGGCACGTCGGCAGCCTGCTCGCGCTTCCCAAGATGTGGGACTCCTGGGGCGGCCTGTGGGCACCGACGTTGACGGTGGGCGCACTGGCCGCGATCGCGTGGGCGCCTCCACCCTTCCGGGGGCAGCTCCCCATCCTCGCCGAGCACCTCGCGCTCAACCAGAAGCCGGACGGGTCCTGGCGCAACCTCGACATCGTGCACGCGGTGGATGCGCTGGTGGCCGTCCCGCTGCCCCAGGCCAAGGAGGCCGTCGCCCTGGCCGCGCCCCGGCTCGCCAAGATGCAGACCCAGAAGGGCACCGTCGGCGTGGGACCATACGCGGAAGAGCGGACCCTCTCCTCGCTCCGCGCCTGGCTCATCGCCCGCGAATACGCCTAGCACAGTTGCCAGTTGCGAGACGGCAAGACGCGAGAGTAGGAGCGAAGGCCGCAGGACTCCTCACCGTCGAGGCGCCGTATGACCAGCCAGCCCCCGAACCAGCGCGACCGCATCCGGCTCACCAGCTACTCCCACGGCGCGGGTTGAGCCTGCAAACTCGGCCCCGCTGAGCTGGCGCAGGTCCTGCGCTTCGTGCCGTCCGTCCCCCCGGGGACCGACCCGGCCGTGCTGGTGGATGCCAGCGGCCGGGACGACGCGGCCGTCGTGCGGATCGCGGACGACCGCGCGCTCATCCTCACCACCGACTTCTTCACGCCGATCGTGGACGACCCGTTCACGTTCGGCCGGATCGCCGCGGCCAACGCCCTGTCGGACGTGTACGCCATGGGCGGCCGACCGCTGTGGTGCCTGAACGTCGTGGGCTGGCCGCGTGACCGGCTGCCGCTCGATGCCCTCGGCGAGGTCCTGCGGGGCGGCGCCGAGACCGTGGCGCGGGCTGGAGCGCGCATACTGGGCGGCCATTCCATCGACGATCCGGAGCCCAAGTACGGACTGATGGTAGTGGGCGAGGTTCATCCCGACCGCGTCACCACCAACGCCCAGGCGCGGCCCGGCGACGCACTCGTGCTCACCAAGCCCATCGGAACCGGCATCGTGACCACCGCGATCAAGCGGGGCGACGCACCGGAGGACGCCGTGCGCGCCGCCGTCGAGTCCATGACCGCGCTCAACGACGGGGCCGCGGCCGCGGCGGCGGCGGCGGGCGTGCGCGCGGCAACCGACGTGACGGGCTTCGGCCTGCTGGGCCATCTCGCCTCGATGCTGCTCGCCAGTGGCGCCGCGGCCGAGCTGCGGGCCGGCGACGTGCCGCGGCTCGCCGGAACCCGGCGGCTCGCCGAGCAGGGACACGTGCCCGGCGGCACCCGCCGCAATCTCGCCGCCGCCAATGAAGCGACGTCCTGGGACCCGGCCCTCGACGAAGTCGAGCGACTCGTGTTGGCCGACGCCCAGACCTCGGGGGGGCTGCTGTTGGCGGTGCGCCAGGAGGCACTCCCCCGTCTGCTCGAGCTCCTCCTCGCCCAGCGGACGCTGGCCGCAGCCGAGATAGGCACGGTCGTCGCCGGCCCCGCCGGAGCGATCAGGGTCCAGGCCGGCAGCGCGACCCGTAATCCAAAGTGATGTGATCGGCTTTGGCTGCAACGGGCCGACTGGTGCTCCCCCGACCCGGCGGCGCTATCTTGATTCGATGGGGGTGCCGAATGGCTCACGAGCGCGAGTTCAAGGTGACGGCTGACGCCGCTGCTTGTGTTTATTGTGGTGCGACCGAGGACCTCGTCCGGGACGACCACCTCGAGGGGCTGTACTACTGTCCCAAGTGTCTCGACCGGCACGTGCGGCACGGCCAGCAGATCGACGATCGGGGCGAGGCGGAGCCGCCCTGGGACGGATGAGGCACGGCATCGCCGGCTCCTGAGCGGCATCCTCGCACCATGTTTGCCCGGCTAGTGGTTGGACTCGACGGCTCCGCCGGCTCCGATGCCGCGCTCGAGACCGCCCTCAGTGTCGCCCGTCGCTTCAAGACCACCATCGTGCTGGCCGTCGTCACCGACATCCGGCTGCTCGAGGCCCCGCTGTTCGAGACTGCCGGTTCGGTCTGGGCCGAGGGCATGCCCGCCGGGCCCGCCGCCGCCGAGCTGCGGGAAGCGCTGGAGGAGCGCGCGACGCGGATTCTCGAGGTCGCGGTCGCGAAGGTGACGGAGGCCGGGCTCCCGGTGGAAACCGCCCGTGCGACCGGCATGGTCGAGGAGGAGCTGGGGCGGCTCGCCGGCGACGCCGAGGCCATCGCGGTGGGCAGGCGCGGGGAGCTGCACGAGGGGATCGGCACTCTGGGCCGCGTGACGTGCCACCTCATCAAGCGGTCCCCGAAGCCGGTCCTCGTGGCGGGGGACACGCCATCCCGGTGCGAGCGACCCCTCGTCGCGTACGACGGCGGTGAAACGAGCAGCCACGCGTTGGAGCTCGCCGCGCGCTACGCGGAGGCCCTCGCCCTGCCGCTGGCCGTCGTGCACGTCACCGATGACGCGGCCGCCGGCGACGAGCTGCTCGCGCAGGCTGCGGTGTACCTGTCGGGCCGCGGCGCGGCCTTCCAGACGCATCGCCTCGCCGGCGAGGTCGTGCGAGCCGTGACGGAGTTCGTTTCCGCCTATGGCGCGGACCTGCTGGTCGCGGGGGCGCACGGGGGCCGCCGCCGGTGGGCGCTGGGCTCGCACGCCGAGCGACTGCTCAAGGCAACCACCATCCCCGTCATCATCCAGCGCTGATCCGGCAGGGCCGACACCGACTTGTGGATGCGCCCGTGCGGATCCTGGTGTACGCAGACGAAGCGTGCCTCGGCAACGGCCAGGAGCCGCCGACGCCTGGCGGTGCGGGCGGCCTGATCGAGGCACGCGACTCGTCCGGACGGGTCGAGCGCCGCGACTACTTCGTGGCCGAGGCCGATTCGACCAACAACCGGATGGCGCTGCGCTCCGCCATCGCCGCGCTGGAGCTGTTGAGCGCCAAGGGCCGCCCGCAGGCGATCCGATTCACCTCGGACTCCAGCTACCTGGTGCAGGGGATGCGGGCGTGGGTTCCCGCCTGGCGCGCCCGGGGCTGGCGGCGCCGGGGCGGCGCCGTCGAGAACCTCGAGCTGTGGCAGGAGCTCGTGGCCGCCGCCGAGCGGCACGCGGTGACCTGGCAATGGGTGCGCGGGCACGCCGGCCACGCCAAGAACGAGTACGCCAATCACCTGGCGACGCGCGCCGCCGCGGGGCAGCGGCAGTCCGGGGGACTGGTGCCGTCGGGCTTCGGCGCGTGGCTCGACGCCGAGCGCGCGAAGGGCAAGTACCTCGACTACGACCCCGACGCCGACGTGCCCTAGCGCGCGGTCGGCCGTCTCACTGGACGATGACGACGCCCTTCATGAAGGGGTGGGGCGTGCAGTGGTACGGGTACGTGCCGGGCCGGTCGAACCTCACCGCATAGCTCCCCTTGGCGGGGATGGGCCCCGAGGCAGGGCCGTCCACCTCGAACGTCACGCTGTGGTCCAGGGGATCCCGGTTGATCCAGCGCACGATCTGGCCCGCCGCGACTCGCACGGTGTCGCTCCCGAAGTGCAGCGCGGCGACAACGACGCTCGCGGCCGCCGGTCCGTTCGCGCCCGTCTCCAAGCCGCCGCCCGGATGGAACCACGCCTTGAAGCGGCTCAAATGGAGCGGGATGGTGAACTCGAAGCCGTACAGCCGCTTCACGGTGCCGAACTGGTTCAGGCCGCGCGAGCTGCCCTGCAGCGTGTTGCTCGCGACGTTGCTGACTTCCAGCGCGAACGTATGCTGCGATCCGGGGATCTGCACCTGGATGCCGGCGCTCCAGGTGGCCAGCGTGTCCCCGCCCAGGAGCTTCGCGTAGTCGCCCGACACCGCGAAGTACTGGCTCAGGCGCACGACGAGCCCACCGGCGAGAGCGGTCTGGGCCCGTGACGCGCCGAAGGCCTGGCCGAGCTCCCGCACTGCACCCTGCACCGTGACCGGGCCTCTCGTGTAGTCGGCGGCCAGCTCGCCGTCCACGCTGCCGGCTTTGAAGTTGTAGGCCGGGGTAATCGCGGCGGCGAACCCCTCGCCGCCCTCGGGCCCGCCGAGGAAACGCCAGCGCACCAGCAGCTCCGACTCGTTGTTCGAGGAGCCGCCCGGAACTTCCTGGGCCCGGGTGGCGAACCGGTAGGCGACGCCGAGGCCCCGTCCCAACCCCGTCGCGAACGTGAAGGTCGGGAAGTTGGTGAAGAAGCGCGCCGGCCCCGGGCTCACGTTGAAGCGGTGGAGGAAGTTGAACTGGACCACGCCGGGGTCGACCACCCAGTCGCCGCTCAGGTTGGGCGAGCGATAGAGCAGCGATTGCGCCCGCAGCGGCGAGGTGGCGGCGAGCGTGCAGACGGCGGCGATCACGGTGGTGGCGCGCATGTGGGGTCTCCGGTGGTGCCGAGGGCAGGCGCCCTCCCGGCGCACCGCACCCGCTTGGTTGACATTGGAATACGGCGAATCTAACGTGGCGCATCCACCAACGAGACTTGGGAGCGTTGCCCGCGCCTTCTCCATCTTCTCCCGACGAGCTGGACCGACTGTTCCGCCGGCTCATTTTGAACCTCGCCGACCTCGATCCCTCGCGCATCAACGGGCCGGTTGACGTCAACGAGCTGTACCAGAGTCTCATACCCTACCGAACCCACCGCGCGGCGTTGGCGATCGACTCGCACGAGGACTACGAAATGACGTTGCTGCGGCTTCTCGCCGGCGAGCGCGGCTACGCCTTCGTGGAACCGGAGGAAGCGCGGGCGGCGCTGGCAGGGGAGGCGGCCGGGGTCAACCCGGACACCGGTGCGTACCGGCTGCACGGGAACGCGCGGGTGACGTTCGACGCCGACCACGTGCGCGAGGTGCTCGCCGGTGCCGAGAGCGCGGCCGTCCCGCGGGCGACGCCGCCGGCTCCGCCGCTGCGCGCCGAGCCGCGGGGCGACGCGGCTCCGTGGTTCCCTGAGCCGCCGGACGAGAGCCCGGACCTCCCCCGGCCCGACGCCGAGGCCGACCAGGCCGACCTGCCCTTTGCCCTGGACGACGCCGCGGCCGACCGAGGCGTCTCGCCCCGGGCGGGCAGCGCGCCCTGCGCCTACTGCGGCGGCGAGCTTCCGGTGGGCCGCGCCGTCATCTTCTGCCCGCACTGCGGCCAGAACGTCGGTGTCGTGCACTGCCCGTCCTGCGGCGCCGAGTTGGATGTGGGGTGGCGGTTCTGCATCACCTGCGGGCGGCAGATGTCCGGCCTGGCGTGAGGCGGCACCCGGTCGCGGTCATCGCCGGCGACGGGATCGGCCCCGAGGTGGTCGGCGCGGCCCTCGCCGTGCTGGGCGCCGCCTCCCGCCGCTTCGGGTTCGGGCTCGACGTCGAGCAGCTCCCGTACTCGGCCGACCACTACCTGGCGACCCGGGAAACGATTCCCGATGCCGCCGTCGACCACCTCCGCAACGACGTGGACGCGATCTTCGTCGGCGCCCTGGGCGATCCCCGGGTTCCGGGCAACGAGCACGCGCGCGACATCCTCCTCGGGCTCCGGTTCCGGCTCGACCTCTACGTCAACCTCCGGCCGGTCACGCTGCTCCACCCGTCGTTGTGCCCGCTCCGCGACCTGCCTTCCGGCGCCCCGCGCGCGATCGACTTCGCGATCTTCCGGGAGAACACCGAGGGCATCTACGTCGGGGCGGGCGGCGGGCTCCGAACCGGGACGCCGGACGAGGTGCAGCTCGCGGAGGAGGTGCATACCCGCAAGGGGGTCGAGCGGATCATCCGCGCGGCGTTCGAGTGGGCCAAGGCGAACGGCCGGACCCGGGTGACGATGTCGGACAAGTCCAACGCCGTGCCCGCGCACCGGTTGTGGGGACGGGTGTTCGCCGAGGTCGGTGCCGAGTACCCCGGGATCGAGCGCGAGCACCGCTACGTGGACGCCCTGGCCATGGAGCTGGTGCGGGAGCCGGAGCGGTTCCAGGCGATCGTCACCCAGAACCTGTTCGGCGACATCCTCTCGGACCTCGCGGCCCAGCTGGTCGGAGGCCTGGGCATATCCCCCTCGGCGAACCTCCACCCCGGCCGCGCCGGCCTGTTCGAGCCGGTCCACGGCTCGGCGCCGCCGATGGCCGGCAAGAACGTCGCCAATCCGTTCGCCGCAATCCTGACGGGCGCGATGATGGTGCGCGAGCTGCGATACCCGGAGGCGGCGACCGCGCTCGAGGATGCGGTCCGCGCCGCCGTGGCGGCGGGCATGACCACGCCGGATCTCGGCGGCACCGCGGGGACGCGGGAGGTCACCCGGTGGATCGCGGAGCGCGTCGCGCACTGATCGCCGCGGAACCCCGACCGCGAGATCGAATCCGGGCCCGCGGCCGGCGCTGGGGAGCGTGCCGCGCTGGGGCTCTGCCACTGCAAGTCAGCTTGCTGCCCCCCTGAGCCGGGGCGATATTCCGCCGCTGCCGGGACTGCCCGGCTTCCCTCGTGAGCCGGCGGAGCCTTACCCATGAAGACGCAGGGCAAGGACAGGGACGTGGTCTTCCTGAGCGGCGTGCGGACGCCGTTCGGGACGTTCGGCGGGACCCTCAAGGATCACACGGCCATCGACCTCGCGGCCACCGCGGCACGCTGCGCCGTGGAGCGCTCGGGCCTCGCACCCGCCGACTTCGACCACGTCGTGTTCGGCAACGCGCTTCAGACGTCGCCGGACGCCATCTATTTCGCCCGGCACGTGGGCCTCAAGGCGGGCCTGCCGATCGAGGTGCCCGCGCTGACGGTGAACCGGTTGTGCGGCTCGGGCTTCGAGGCCATCGTGCAGGCCGCCCAGCAGATCCTGCTCGACGAATCGAAGGTCGTCCTCGCCGGCGGCGGGGAATCGATGAGCCAGGCGCCCCACGTGATCCGCGGGGCGCGGTGGGGCTTGAGGCTCGGCCCGCCGGCCCCGCTCGAGGACCTGCTGTGGGAGTCGCTCACCGATCCCCAGTGCGGCTTCTCGATGGCCCAGACCGCGGAGAACCTCGCGGAGAAGTACCGGCTCACCCGCCGCGAGGTGGACGAGTTCGCGCTGCGCTCCCAGCAGCTCGCGAAGCAGGGCTGGGACCGGGGTGCCTTCGCGGACGAGATCGTCGCGGTCCAGGTCAAGGACCCCAAGACCCGCCAGATGGTGCCGTTCGCCTCCGACGAGCACATGCGGCCGAGCACCACGCTCGAGGGGCTGGCCAAGCTGGCCCCGTACTTCAAGAAGGACGGCCTGGTCACCGCGGGCAACGCGAGCGGCATCTGCGACGGCGCGGCGGCCTGCGTCGTGGCGTCGGAAGACCTGGTCAGGGCGAAGGCCCTGAAGCCGCTGGGCCGTCTGGTGGGATGGGCGGTCGCCGGCGTCGAGCCGAAATACATGGGGCTGGGCCCTGCGCCCGCGATCCGCAAGCTGCTTCACAAGACGGGAACGAACCTCGAGCAGGTGGATCTGATCGAGGTGAACGAAGCGTTCGCGCCGCAGTACGTGGCGGTGGAGAAGGAGCTGGGCCTGCCGCGCGAGAAGGTGAACGTGCACGGCGGCGCCATCGCCATCGGGCACCCGCTCGCCGCCTCCGGAACGAGAATCACCATTCACCTCCTCCATGCGCTGCGGAAGAGCGGCGGCAGGTTCGGGATCGGCAGCGCCTGCATCGGCGGCGGCCAGGGTGCCGCCGTGATGGTGGAAGCCTTCACCAAGTAGGGGGACCGATCGGTGGACGCTCTCGCAGTCGTCGCGGTTGTGGCGGCGCTCTATGCGCTCTCCAGCCTCCGGATCATCAAGCAGTACGAACGCGCCGTGGCGTTCTTCCTGGGCCGCTACTGGAACACCAAGGGGCCCGGGCTCGTGTTCCTGCCGAGCATGATCGCGCACATGCACCGGGTGTCGCTGCGGATCGTCGCGCTGGACATCCCGCCGCAGGACGTGATCACCCGCGACAACATCTCGCTAAAGGTCAACGCGGTGCTGTACATGAAGGTGAAGGACCCGGCCGCAGCGATCATCGGGATCGAGAACTATCTGTACGCGACGAGCCAGCTCGCCCAGACCACGCTGCGGAGCGTGTGCGGCCAGCACCAGCTCGATGAGCTGCTGAGCGAGCGGGAGAAGATCAACGAGACGCTGAAGGCCATCATCGACGCGCGCACCGTTGAATGGGGCATCGAGGTCTCGGCGGTCGAGGTGAAGGACGTGGACCTCCCGGTCGAAATGAAGCGCGCGATGGCGCGGCAGGCCGAGGCCGAGCGCGAGCGGCGGGCCAAGGTCATCAACGCCGAAGGCGAGCTGCAGGCGTCCGAGAAGCTGGCGGCGGCCGCGCATATCATCGGCGCGGAGCCGGCGGCGATCACGCTGCGCTTCCTCCAGACGGTCTCCGAGATCGCCTCGGAGAAGAACTCGACCACGTTCTTCCCGCTGCCGATCGACCTGCTGAAGCCGTTTCTCGGGGCGTACCGGCAGTCGGAGCCGGCGGCGCCACCGCCCGCGCTGGCGAGTGCCGCGGCGCCGGCGGCCCTGGCGGGCGCGTCGCCCGGCACCGCCTTGCCGCCGGCGGCGCAGCGCGAGGCCGCCGAGCGGCGGGGGTAGGGCGGCGTGGCCGGAGAGCTGGTTCCGCGGAAGATCACCCGCGCGCAGCTCGAGCGGATCATCCAGCGCGCCGCCGAGCTGCAGGCCGGCGAAATGGACACCGGCGAGGACATCACCGAACAGGAGCTGCTGAAGCTCGGCTCGGACGTCGGCATTCCGGGCCGATTCCTCCGCCAGGCCCTGTACGAAGACGCCGCTGGCGGCGCGGCCCTGGAGCGCGACCTCGCCACCAGGTGGATCGGGCCCAGGATGGTGCTCGCCCACCGCGTGGTTCCGGGCACGCGGGCCGCCCTCGAGCAGGCGATCGAGGAGTTCATGACCGAAGAGGAGGCGATGACGCCCAAGCGCCGCCTCCCCGACCGCACCATATGGGAGCGCCAAAAGGGCCTGTTCGCCGAGATGAAGCGCGGACTTTCGCTCGAGGGCAAAGCCTATCACCTGGCCCGCGCCGTGGACGTCTCCGTGCAGGTGGCGGCGCTCGAGGACGGCTACTGCCACGCCGAGCTGGCCGCCGACGTCACCAACACGAGGGAGTCCGCGCTCGCGGGCGCCGCGACGCTCGCCTGCACCGGCCTGCTGGGCGCGATCGTGCTGGCCGTGGTTCCCGGGCTGGCGGCGCTGGCGGTCCTGCCGCTGCTGGGCGGCCTCGGCCTCGGGATGCTCGCGGCCCGCACCCACCGCCGCAAGGCGGAGCGGATGCAGGTCGCGCTGGAGCAAGTGCTGGACCGCCTGGAGCGCGGCGAGATCCGCGCCCGCCCGCGCATCGCCGGCCCGCGGCTGAGCGCGTTCGGGCGGATCGCCACCGAAATCAAGAAGTCCCTCGAGGGCCACCAATGACCGACATCGCCACCGTCGGCGTCCTCGGCTGCGGTCTGATGGGCAGCGGCATCGCCCAGACCGCGGCCGCCGCCGGTTTCCCCACCGTGGTCCGCGAGATCAGCGACGCGCTGATCGACAAGGGCAAGGGCGCCATCGCCGGCTCCCTCAACAAGCTCGTCGAGAAGGGGAAGCTCGAGACTTCCGCGCGCGACGGCACGCTCGGGCGGCTGCGCTTCACGACTCGGGTCGCCGATCTCAAGGACGCGGACATCGTCATCGAGGCCGTCACCGAAGACCTGGACGCCAAGAACGCGCTGTGGAAGGAGCTGGACGGCCTGTGCCGGCCGGCGACCCTGTTCGCCTCCAACACCTCCAGCCTGACCATCGCGGCGATGGCCGCCACGACACGGCGCCCGGACCGCTTCGTCGGCCTGCACTTCTTCAACCCGGTGCCGGTGATGAAGCTGGTCGAAGTCGTCCGCACCGTCACCACGTCGGCCGAGACCTTCGATCGCGCCTTCGCCTTCGCCGCGAAGCTGGGCAAGGAGCCGATCGCCGCCAAGGACAACTCGGGCTTCGTCGTGAACCTGCTGCTGGTGCCCTACCTCCTCGACGCCATCCGCGCCCTGGAGCACGGGGTGGCCAGCGTGACCGACATCGACAAGGCGATGCAGCTCGGCTGCGGCTACCCGATGGGCCCGTTCGTCCTGCTCGACTTCGTGGGCCTCGACACGACCTACAAGATCGCGGAGATCATGTTCACCGAGTACCGCGAACAGCGCTACGCACCGCCGCCGCTCCTCCGGCGGATGGTGCTGGCGGGGTACTACGGGAAGAAATCGGGCCGCGGGTTCTACGACTACAAGACCACGCCGCCCACTCCATCCACCCTGGGGCTGTGACGATGTTCCTAGGCTATGACGTCCCACGGCTGCACGCCGCGCTCAACGACCTGCCGCCGGCGCTGCTGCCGCTCTCGGTGCTGTTCGACCTGCTGGGCATCGCCTTCAAGCGCGAGTCGCTCAAGGCGGCGGCGTTCTGGACGCTGGTGTTCGGCGTGCTCGGCACCGGCGCCGCGGTCATCTCCGGCCTGCTGGCCGAAGACGTGGTCCAGCACAGCGAGCAGGCGCACGAGATCATGGAGACGCACGAGACGCTCGCCCTCGTCGTGCTGGCGATTTTCGGGGTCCTCGCCCTGTGGCGGATTCTCCGGCGCGGCGTGTGGCGCGAGAAGGAGCAGCCGGTCGCTCTGACGGCCGGCGTGATCGGCGTCGCCATCCTGCTCTATGCGGCGTCCCTGGGCGGAAAGCTCGTCTTCGATCACGGCCTGGGCATCGGCACCGAGCGGCTGGAGCAGATTGCCACCGAGCGGGGCGGACACGAGCACCACGAGCACGCGGCGTCGCCCGCCGCCGCCATGCCCATGCCGGCGCCGGCGGACACCACGAGGCCGGGCACGGCCAGGCCCCGTGCCGACGCCGCCAAGCACTGACCGCGGGCCGCGGCCCGGCCGCGGCCCCGTCGGCCTCGTCATCGCCGCAGCGGCCATCGCCGCGCTGGTCCTCGCCGCGTGCGCGAGGCTGGGCGGCCTGAGACCGCGCTACGGACCCATTCCGGGCAGTGTGTCCGTCGAGCTCGACGGACAGCCCGTCGCGGTAATCGACTCCGCCGCCTCGGAGGTACGGTCCGCCGGGCTCACGGTGGCGCTGCTGGATTCGGCCGAGGGCTACCTGGTGACCGGCTGGTACGACGTGGTGCGCCGGGCCACCGTCAAGGGCGACGGCCGCGATCTCGATCACGCGGTGAGGCTCAGGTTCTTCGCGGATCCCACGGGCGGCAAGACCCGCCTGGCGGCGGAGTGCGTGCGCCGCATCGCGTTCGACCCGAGCGAGCCGGAGCACGACCTGGAGCGCATGGTGGCGGACAGCACCCCGGGGCGCGTGCTGCTCGACAGCATCGTGGCCCGGCTCAAGGCCGCCTACCCGTCCGCCGCCGTGAAACCGTCCGCCGCGCAGGCGCCCTGACCGCGCGCGGGCGGAGCGGCCGGGACTAGGCGCCGTCTACGAGGCTCTTCACCCAGGTCTCGAACTTCCCGACGTCGACCGCCGCGTCCTTGCACGGCCCCGAGGGCAGCCGCATCGTCAGGCCGAGGACCGGTATCTTCGCCGCGACGTCGTGGATGCCGCTCACCATGTCGCGCTCGCAGGCCACCGCGACCACGGCGCGCGGCCGCCGCTCGCGGATCGCGCGCCGGGCCAGTTGGCCGCGCGTCGCCACGAACACCGGTACCTCGTAGCGCCCCGCCACCTCCAGGATCCCGTCCAGCGCGTCCTTGGCGAGGCACCGCGGCACGAGCACCAGCAACTCGCCCTTGCCCACCTTCCGCCCACGCCGCGCCGCGAGGCCGTTGAAGGCCTCGACGGCCGCGTGCTCCACCCAGTCCCGCACCCCGAACTGGCGCGCCACCCGCGACGTCCAGCGCATCAGCGCCAGGAACGGCCCCCGCTCCGCCAGTCGCTCCGGCAGGAGGAGCGCCGGTCCGTAGAAGGAGGCGAGGAGCAGGCCGAACCACACCCACGAGAGCACGGTGACGGCCGACACGGCGAGCAGCACGACGCGCGGCAGCGGCTCCCACAGCGTGGCGAGGCGGGGGCCGAGCAGGTACGCCGCCGCGTAGGCCGCGGCGGCCACGAGCCCGAGGGTCAGCGCCGCGTAGCCGAAGAACCGCCGCGGGGGACTGGTGAAGTTGCCTCCGTCCGGGAGGGGCTGCCCATCCCACTCGTCCCACTCGTGACCAAGGCGGCGATCCACCTCGATCCGGATGAGGTTCGCGCGACTCCCGTTTGTCGGCATGAATCGGCGAGTATCACCGGAGCGTAAGTGCTTGTCAAGCTTGCAGCGCGGCCGTTAGCTTGCGCGCGTGCGCGCCCCCCCCGGCTTCCGCGGCGAGTTCCGCACGGACGACGTCGCCCGCGCCCTGTACGCCGAGGGCGCGGGCATTTTCCGCATCATGCCGCAGGCCGTGGCGGTTCCTTCGGGAACGGGCGATCTGGTGACCCTGGTTCGCTGGGCGGGGAGCGAGCGTCTGTCTCTGGTCCCGCGCGGGGCCGGCAGCGGGATGCCGGGCGGGAACATCGGTCCGGGGGTCGTGGTGGATCTGACGCCGGGCTTCCGCGCGCCGCCCGTGATCGATGCGCAGGCGCGGACCGCCCGTTGCGGGGCATCCATCACCTACCAGGCGCTGAACGCCGCGGCGGCCGGACACGGGCTCAGGCTCCCACCCGATCCGTCGAGCGGAGCGTTCTGCACCCTGGGCGGCATGGTCGCGACCAACGCGGCGGGCGCCCACAGCGTCAAGTACGGGGCGATGCGGCGCTGGGTTCGCGCGCTGGAGTTCGTGACGGCCGACGGCGAGACCGGCGCCACGGACGGACCCGGCTTCGGGGACGCGCGCGGCGCTCCGGCGCCGCCAACGACGGCAGCCGAGCAGCGGTTCCTGCGCGCGGTCGCAGGACGCCTCCGCGAGCGCGCTGCGGACCTGGCCAGCGCCGTGCCGCATACGACCAAGAACTCGGCTGGCTACGCGCTCGACGCGTACGCGGCCAGCGGGCGCACGGCCGATCTGCTGACCGGCAGCGAGGGCACGCTGGCCATCGTCACCGCCGTCGAGGTCGCGCTCGCCCCGCTGCCGGAGGACCGCTCCACGCTGCTGGTGACGCTGCGCTCGCTGGACGA
>Ga0335079_10005058_pt1 | contig 15132 bp, 16 predicted proteins | sample Lox_Sample_33_FD_206719 | JGI IMG/M metagenome (GOLD analysis project Ga0335079, IMG submission 206719) | Soil microbial communities from Loxahatchee National Wildlife Refuge, Florida, United States - Lox_Sample_3.3 | ecosystem: Environmental > Terrestrial > Soil > Wetlands | place: USA...
CAGAACACCAATCCAAAATCCACGACAAAAATCAGGGGTGCCACGAGGAACGTCGACCGCCACTCGAGCAGGGTCGGGGAGCGTGCCCCCGAGATCAGCGTCCAGACGTAGAGCGCGAGCCCCGCGGCCCAGAATCGCATGGCGGCGAGGAGAAACGGCGGTACCTCTCGTACGCCGATGCGGATCGCGAAGAAGGTCGATCCCCACACCAGGTAGATGACGGCGAACGCGAGAACCTTCCTCCATGTAGCCGGCGCCGCGACGTCCGTCAGACCCGACTCGACGCGGCCGCGGGCCGAAAGCGCCGCACCGCGCGGATCCCGGCGGCCAGAAACAGCACGAGCACGATCAATTGGGTGAGCTGGAAGGGGCGCTCGGTCTGCGTGGGCGCGAGGGCGTGGAGACTGTCGATATGCTTGAACAGCTGCACCACGAGCACGAAGCAGTTGAAGTACAACGCCGCGACTGCTCCGACCACATAGATCCAGCGCCAGGCCCCCGCCACGTGCCCGAAATACCGCGCGAAGCTCGCCACAGCCAGAACAATGAGTGAGAGGATGCCCACCTTGTGCGACGGGAGTAATGCGGCAAACGGGAATCCGAAACCGGTGATGCTCGTGAGCGCGGTCGTCACGAGAAATGTCGCGGTCCATCCGGGGAGCGGCCGCGAGCTCAAAAGTCCTGCCAGAACCACGACTCCCGAAACAATGCCCGCGAGGCTGATCGCGACATGAAAGAACGTGAAGTACGGCATGCCGAGGATCATGGGGTGCCTCCTTTGAGGTAATACTGCACCGTACTGACGACCCGAACGGTCTTCAGCACCTGTCGCGGCTCCGTAATTCCCGGCGCCTGGTCGCGCGGGAGGATCACGAACACGCCCTGGCTCGCCTGCCGGATGCCGCCCAGCTCACTCCGGGAATCGGCGGCGAATTGATCCGCGGCCTCGCGCGCGCTGGCGACCGCCTCCTTGAGCATCACCGGTTTCAGCTCGTTCAGCTTGGTGAAGAGAAACGTCGGGCCGGAAGGCTCGAATCCCGTTCGATTGCCCGAGAGCACGACCCCAGCGGCCACAAGCTCGCCCACGCTGGCGCTGGCGGTCAGCACCACATCCACGTGCTCGGAGCGCACCATGATCGTGCGACTGAGGATGTAGCGCGCCTGCGGTGGCCGTGGTCCGCCGTACGGATTGGCGAACGCGTCGGTAACGTCGAGCCCTTGCAGATCCGCCTGCGCCGTATCGATCCCGTGCCGCCGGAGAAAGGCATAGACCTGCGCCGTGTTCTGCGCGATCCGCGCTTCGGCGGCGATCAGGTCGTTGCCCACCGCGGTCACGCGCAGCGGCCAGAGCGCGAGGTCGGCGCTGACGTCGCGCTCCGCTACTCCTTTGACCTCGACGTAGCGGTCCGTCGCGCGCCCGCGCGCGAACCCTGCGCCGGCGGCGAGGCCGGCCAGCGCCACTCCCAGCGCCACAATCGTGGCGGACGTCACATTCTGGTTCATCGCGCTCCCGTCTTGCTGGACCAAGATATGCGTTACCGCGCGGGGGCGTTACGAGGGCTCGAGCGCGATCCGCCTTAACGCTGCGCCCCGAGCCCCGTCAAACCGACGTCAAAAGTGGACACAGTGATCACAAAAGAGGACACTCTGTATGCGTTGCGTTTCGCGGTTCAGTTTGCTCACCATCCTAGGCGGCCTGCTGTTCGCCGCTCCGCTCGCGGCGCAATACGGCCGCGGGCCTGCTGGATTCTGGCTGCGGTTCGGCGCCGGGTACGGCACGGCGAATTACACGTGCGACGTGTGCGGCACCGGACCACGCATCGGCGGTATTACGGGCTCGCTCGAGATGGGCGGCACGCTCAGTCCCACGCTGCGCCTGGGAGGGTTCGTCGACGGATGGACCAACGGCTCGGGCGGCGTCGCGCAGACGATGTCGACCGTCGGTGCCGCGCTCTATTTCTATCCGGCGCGCGCCAGCCGATTCTATCTCAAGGGCGGCGTCGGATTTTCCACGTATCACGAGTCCGAGTACGCGGGCTACGATAACTTCGGCAACTACTACGTCTCACCACCCGTTACGGGAACCGGCTGGGGATTTACCACCGGCGCGGGCGTCGAAATCCCGGTCGGGCGGAATGTGTCGCTCGTCCCGTTCGTCGACTATTCCTGGGGCGGCATCGGAACACTCGACTACGCCGACGGATCGCTCTACGCCAACCAGTGGAATCAAAACTTTGCGTCGGTGGGGCTGAGCGTGGCGTTCAGTTCCGGGAATCGGGGCGGCAGGCGGCATCGCGGCTCCTGAACGCTATTTCGTCCGGCTGCGATTTCGGAGTGAGTTGATCTCGTGCTTCGTGAGCGAGCGCCCGCCGTAGCGCTCCTCCAGCCACGGATCCCCGCGCATGTGGTAGCCGTTCTGCTCCCAGAAACCCGGCATGTCGTCCACCAACAGCTCGAGCCCGCGCACCCACTTCGCGCTCTTCCAGAAGTAAAGATGCGGGACGAGGAGCCGTGCCGGACCGCCGTGCTCGGGCGTGAGCGGCGCTCCATCGTGCTTCAAGGCTATGAGATTCTCGGGCCGATCGAGGTCTGCGAGGGGCAGGTTGGTCGTGAAGCCCTGCTCGGCGAAGACGAGACAGTACGCGGCCGTGCGTTTCACGCCGGCGCGCTCGAGCAGCGACTGCACCGCAACTCCCTCGAACGTGTTGTCCAGCCGGCTCCAGCGCGTCACACAATGGATGTCGCAGCGCACTCGCGTTTGCGGTAACTCGAGGAACTCGGCATACGAGAGCGTGAACGGGCGCTCGACGAGCCCCGAGACCTCGAACGTCCAGGTGGCAGTGTCTACGACCGGCACGTCGCCGTAATGGAGAACCGGCCACTTCGTGGTGACGACCTGTCCGGGCGGAACGCGCTCGTGCGTCGCTCCCGTCCGCTCGCGCAAATCGTCGAGGAACTTCGTCACACGATGTATCCGAAAAAGCTTGCGAAGCTACCGGTTACCGCTTCCATCGTGGCTGCCCACAATGCTTCTGTGTCGGTTTGCGTTCCGCCGGGGTCAGGGGGTGAGGTCTCGCGCGCCACGGATGTCATTTCCACTCCCGCGATGCCGCAGGGCACGATGCGATCGAATGCCGAGAGATCGGTTGCGACATTCAGCGCGAATCCGTGCCACGTGACCCACTGCTTCACGTGCACCCCGATGCTCGCGATCTTCCGGCGCCCCGCACCGACCCAAACACCGGTATAACCGTCCCGCCGTTCAGCGTCGATGCCGAGAACAGCGAGAGCAGAGATCAAGACGACTTCGAGCGAACGCAGATACCAGTGCAGATCCGTGCGGTGCTCGCGCAAGTCGAGAATCGGATATCCGACGAGCTGTCCGGGGCCGTGATACGTGATGTCACCGCCCCGCTCGACCTCGAGCACGTCCAGCCCATCCGAATCGAGGAGATGCTGCGCTCGTGCGCCTCGGCCGAGCGTGATGATTGGCGGGTGCTCGAGCAGCAGCAGCACGTCGTGATCGAGCCGGCCCGCGATGCGATCGGCCGCGAGCGCGCGCTGCCACTCGAGTGCTTCGACGTAGGGCGTGAGACCAGGGAGCAGGATTTCCAGCCTGCGTTGCGCCTCTCCGCACGGCGGAGAGGGGGGCAGGGGGTGAGACTCGCAATGCGACCGAGGGCTCACGCTTCGCGCTCTCCCGCGCCCCTCACCGCCCATGCGCTCCCGGCCGCGCCGAGCGCGAAATTCGCGATGATCCAGAACCCGAGCCCCCAGAAATGAAAGAATTGCCAGAAGGGCACTGCGAGGAACGATGTGAGCAGGGCCCCGACCGCCGCGAGCACGCTGACGACGCCACCCTGCCATTCGTTATGGAGCGGCCGGCTGCGGCGCCAGCCGAATCCCGCGGCCACGGCGATGCCAAGCACGAGGCCGACGTAGAGATCGAGTGAGGTGTCGGCGAACTTCGCGCCGTAGCTCGCGGAGGTCACGTGCTGCGACATCCGTACCGCGATCAACGCGGCGCCGATCGTGCCACCGCCCATTCCCACGCCGCATGCCAGGGCGCCGAGTCCGATCGCCAGCGGGTCTTTCTCGGTCTCAGTCACATGTCAATGACCCTGCCGAGCGAATCGAGCGCCGCCTGGGCCACGGCCTCGGAGAACGTGGGGTGGGCATGAATCGCCAGCTCGATTTCCTCGACCGTGTACTCGTTTTCCCGCGCCACCGTGAGCTCGTGAATCAGCTCCGACGCGTGACTGCCCACGATGTGGGCTCCGAGAATTTCGCCGTACTGCTTTCCACGGATGATCTTGACGAAGCCTTCGGTTTCGCCCGTGCCGCGCGCCCGCCCGCTGGCGGAGAACGGAAACCGGCCTACCACGTATTCGACTTTTCGCTCCTTGCATTGCTCCTCGGTCATTCCAATGCTCGCGACTTCGGGAAAGCAGAACGTCACGTTCGGCACGTTGTCGTACTTGATCGCGCGCGGCTTCTGTCCGGCAATGTGCTCGACCGCGTGAATTCCCTCGCGTGATCCCTTGTGCGCGAGCATGGGCGGGCCGGCAACGTCTCCGATCGCGTACACACCGGGGGCGGTGGTCTCGAGATCCTTGCTCACCTTGATGAAACCGCGTTCCGTCAGCTGCACGCCGGCCTCGGCGAGGCCAATATTCTCCGTGTTGACCGCGCGACCGGCGGCCAGCAGGACGGCGGCGGCGTCGATGGTCCTGGTCGCTCCTCCGGCCTTCACTTCGAGCGTCACGCCGTCCTGCTTGACGTTGCCCTTCGTGATCGTCGCGCCGGCGAGCACCTCGATCTTGCGCTTCCGATAACTCTTCGAGAGCGCGTCCGACGACTCGGCATCTTCGAGCGGCAGGATCCGGGGCAACACCTCGATGAGCGTGACCTGAGTGCCGAACGACGCGAAGATATCGGCGAACTCCATGCCGACCGCGCCCGCGCCGATGATCGCGAGTGACGCGGGGGCGCGCTCGAGGAAAAGCGCCTCGTCCGACGAGATCACCGTGGTCTTGTTGATCTCAAGCCCAACCTGCGGCAGTCCTTTCACCCGCGATCCGGTCGCCACGATCACGGCTCGCTTGGCTTCGTGCACGTCAGCGCCGACTTTCACTTTGCGTCCGGGCTGGAGCACGCCCGAGCCTTTGACGACGGTGATCTTGTGCTTCTTCATCAGGAACTCGACGCCCCGGGAATTCTGATCGGCCACCTTCCGGGAGCGCTGCATTGCGGTTCCGTAGTTCGTTTTCACGTCGTTCGTCTCGATGCCCATCTGGGCCGCGTCACGCAGCGCCTTGATGAGGTACGCCGAGTGGAGCAGGGCCTTGGTCGGGATGCAGCCGATATTCACGCAGACGCCGCCCAGCTTGTCGCGCTCAATCACCGCCGTGCTCATGCCGAGCTGTGCCGAGCGAATGGCGGCGACGTAGCCCGCGGGCCCACCACCGAGAATGATGACGTCGAATTGTGACACCCGGAAACCCCTCCCCCGTTCAGAGCATCGCCAACGGATTTTCCAGCATCCCCTTGAGCGTCTCGAGAAAGGCCGCTCCCGTCGCGCCGTCGATGACGCGGTGATCACAGGTCAGCGTCACCCGCATCCGCAGCCGAGGTACGACGGCGCCATTCACGATGACCGGCTTCGCGACCGCCGACCCCACCGCGAGAATCCCGGCTTCCGGGGGATTGATGACCGCGGTGAACTGGTCGATGTCGAACATCCCGAGATTCGAAACGGAGAACGTGCTCCCCGTGTACTCGTCGGGTTGGAGCCTCCGGGCCCGCGCTCGGGCCGCAAGTTCGCGCGCGTCCCGCCCGATCTCGGCCAACGCCTTTGCATCGGCGTTGCGGATCACGGGCGTAATCAATCCATCTTCAACCGCGACGGCCATGCCGAGGTGGACCTCGTTCCAGTAGCGAATGTGATCGTCCTGCCACCAGGCGTTGCAGGCGCGGTGCTGCTTGAGCGTGAGCGCTGTGGCTTTCAGGATCACATCGTTCACGCTGATCCGCTCTTCCTGCTCGCGTCCCTCGTTCAGCGCGGCCCGCGCGTCGGCGACGCGCTCCAGGTCGATTTCCGTCGTCAGGAAAAAATGGGGAATCGGCCCGAGCGAGGCCGCGAGGCGCTTGGCGATGGTCTTGCGGATCTGGGACAGCGGCACGTCTTCAAACGGCGGTCCGGCGGATCGGCGGACCGGCGGACCGACAGGCTCGGGACGGACCAACGGAGCCGCGGCGGGCGCTTGGGCGACGACCGGTTCGCCGGTCTCCCGCTTCGCTGCTCCACCCTGTTCCACATCCCGCTTGACCACCCTGCCACCCGGTCCCGACCCCTGCAGGACCCGCAGATCCATTCCGGCGTCCCGGGCCATACGGCGGGCGAGGGGGGAGGCTTTCACGCGGGTGGCGTCCGCGGATGTGGGAGCAGGGGGAGCCGGGGAAGGGGGAAGAGCACTACGCGGCCGAACAGGTTCCGTTGCGCGCGGAGCAGGAGGGGGAGGGGGAGGGGGAGGGGGAGTTGAGGGCGCGACGGGTGCCGGCTGTTCCTGTATTACCCTCCCCCCTTCCCCCTTCCCGCTTCCCCCGTTAATCACCGCAATCTGTTTCCCGACCGCGACCGTCTCCCCCTCCTTCACCGCGATGCTGCCCAGCACGCCGTCCGCCCGCGCGACCAGATCCATGACGGCCTTGTCGGTCTCCACTTCGGCAAGCGTCTCTCCGGCGCTGACGTGATCTCCTGCGTGCTTGAGCCATTTGACGAGGCGCCCTTCTTCCATCGTGGGCGACAGCGCCTCCATCACGACGCTGGTGGGCATCTCAGTCGAGGTACAGCACGCGGCGCGCGGCCTCGACGATCTTCTCGGCCGACGGTTTGGCCGCGCGTTCGAGCTGCTTGTTGTACGGCATCGGGACGTCAGCCTGTGTCACCCGCAGCACCGGAGCGTCGAGCACGTCGAACGCCTCGCGCTGGACGATGTCCACCACCTGGGCCCCGACGCCGCAGTGGGGCCAGCCTTCCTCGGCGACGACGCAGCGATTGGTCTTCGTCACCGACGTGATCAGGGTCGGCTCGTCGATCGGACGCAATGTTCTCAGGTCGACCACTTCCGCGCTCACGCCATGATCGCCGGCCAGAAGCTCGGCGGCCTTGAGCGCCGGGACGACCGTCTTCGAGTGGCACACGATGGTGACATCCGTCCCCGGCCGCTTCACCTGCGCCGAGCCGATGGGCACCAGGTGCTCGCCCTCCGGGACCTCGCCCTTCGTGTTATACAGCATTTCGCCTTCCAGCATGATCACCGGATTGTTGTCCCGGATCGCGGATTTGAGCAGCCCTTTGGCGTCGGCGGGAGTTGCCGGGCTCACGACCTTGAGGCCCGGGACGTGCGCGAGCCACGACTCCCAGGCCTGGGAATGCTGTGCGCCGAGCTGCAGCGCCGAGCCATTGGGCCCACGAAACACGATGGGGATCGGCACTTGACCGCCCGACATGTACAGGATCTTGGCGGCGGAGTTCACGATCTGATCGAGCGCGAGCACGGCGAAGTTCCAGGTCATGAACTCGACCACGGGGCGCAGTCCGGTCATTGCGGCCCCGACGCCGACGCCCGCGAACCCGAGCTCGGCGATCGGAGTGTCCACGACCCGCGATGGTCCGAATTCCTCGAGCAAACCTCGACTGACCTTGTACGCTCCCTGATACACGCCGACCTCTTCGCCCAACAGGAACACGTTGGGATCGCGCTGCATCTCCTCGCGCAGCGCCTGATTCAACGCATCCCGGTAGGTGAGGGTCGGCACGTCAGTCGGCGAGCACGTGCGAATGCAGCTCGGTAAGCTCGGGATCCGGGCTCTCGTCGGCGAACTTCACGGCGGCGTCCACCTCGGCCCGCACCGCGGCTTCCAGCTCTTCGAACGCGGCGTCATCGATGACACGCTCTTCCTTGAGGCGGGCGGCGAGCTGCGTGATGGGATCACGCTTCTTCTGCGCCTCGACCTCGTCCTTGGTGCGGTAGACGCCGTGCAGCGGATCGGACATCGAGTGCCCCATGAAGCGGTACGTGCGCGTCTCGAGCAGGGTGGGGTGCCTGCTCTTTCGCGCCCGCTGGACCGCCCGCATCGTGGCGCGATACACCTCGCGAACGTCCATGCCGTTCACGAGCTCGGCGGCCATGTCGTAACTGCAGGCATGCTCGACCACGTCCGTCACCGCCGCGACACGCTCGAACGCCGTGCCCATGCCGTAGTGATTGTTTTCGCAGACAAACACGACCGGCAGTTTCCATACCGACGCCATGTTCAGCGCCTCGTGAAATCCGCCGATATTGACCGCGGCTTCGCCAAAAAAACAGAGGCACACCTGATCGCCGCCTCGGTATTTGATCGCGAATCCGATCCCGGTTGCGAGCGGAATATGCCCACCGACGATCCCGTGCCCGCCCATGAAATGGCGCGCGGCGTCGAAGATGTGCATGGAGCCGCCCTTGCCCTTGGAGCAGCCGGTCTGCTTGCCGTAGAGCTCCGCCATGAGGGCCGTGGCGGGAACGCCGCGCGCCAGGGCCTGCCCATGCTCCCGATACGATGAGATCACGTAGTCGTCGGGGCGGAGTGTTGCGATCGCCCCCACGCCAACGGCTTCCTGCCCGACGTAGAGATGACAGAAGCCGCCGATTTTTCCGAGCGCGTAGGCTTCCGCGGCCTTCTCCTCGAAGCGCCGAATCAGGAGCATCTGCCGCAGCAGCTTGAGCTCCTGATCGGCCTCAGTCTGACTTGCCGCGGCTGCGCGAGTCGCAGTGGCCATGCGTTAGGCGGCCGCGCCTCCGGTCGCTCGTTGCACCTGTTCCCAGGCGTGATAGCTCGAGCGGACGAGTGGCCCCGCCTCGACGTGTTTGAAGCCCATGGCGAGTCCGAGCCGTTTCAAATCGGCGAACTCATCGGGTGTGTAATACCGGGCAATCGGGAGATGACGCGGCGAGGGGCGGAGGTACTGGCCGAGCGTGAGAATGTCGACCTGGCGTGCGCGGAGATCGCGCATTGCGTCGAGCAGCTCTTCCCACTCCTCGCCGAGGCCGCACATAATGCCCGACTTCGTGAGCAGAGCCGGCGCCAGGTCCCTCGCCCGCTGCAACAGCTCGAGCGCGCGGACGTAGCGGCCGCCGGGCCGTGCCAGACGGTACAGCCGGTCGATGGTCTCGAGATTGTGATTCAGGATGTCGGGCGACGCCGCCACCACGGTCTCGAGCGCCGCGCGGTTCCCCTTGAAATCGGGAATGAGAACTTCGATCGACGTCCCCGGAATCCGTGCACGGATTTCTCGGATCGACGCGGCAAACAGTTCGGCGCCGCCATCGGTCAGATCGTCCCGATCGACGCTCGTGATCACCACATGTTTCAGCTGCAGACGCACTACGGCCTCGGCCAGCCTGAGAGGCTCGGCGTGGTCGAGCGGGAGCGGGGTTCCGTGCGCGACGGCGCAGTAGGAGCAGTTCCGTGTGCAGACATCGCCCAGGATCATGAAGGTCGCGGTGCGGTGCCCCCAGCACTCTCCTACGTTGGGGCAGTGCGCTTCCTCGCACACGGTGTGTAGCCCGAGCGCACGCAGGAGGTGCTTCAGTTCGCCGTAATGCGGGCCGCCTGGCGCCGGGACTTTGAGCCAGGGCGGTTTGCGGGTGGAGGTTCCTGGTGCGAGCTGTACGAGCGGCGTCACGGTATGAGCGGAAGATAGCGGCGCGCGGAAAGGGCGGGTAGCAGCGTCCGCGCTGTCCTTCAACTGTCCGGTTGAGAGGGTTTTCCCTGGCGTGCGCGCTGTTTGAGACGATCCAACTGGGCGTCGAGCGCCGGGTCGCCGGACAGCATGCCGTCGGCGATCCCGGCCAGCTCCTCGGCTTCCCGCCACTGATGCTCGAGGTCGCGCAGCTCGGACACCTCGTCGACTGCTATCTCCAGCGCCAGCCGGCTCGCGGCGTGCAGTTGGCCGAGCTCCGGATCGCGCCGTGACAGTTGTTGAATCAGTTCAAGGGGCCCTCCCCGCCGGTCGACTTCCTGAGCGGCCTGCTCGGCATGACCGCTCACGCCGCGTCTCGCGTTGAGAAAGGTCAACCCTCGACGCAGGGCTTGCGCCGCATCCGCCCCGGCGAGGAGTGCACCCTCGTTCCCGCATTTGGGGCATTCGATCAGGAGCGCGAGATCGGCGTGCGTGTCCCGAACGAGGCGGCCGTGGCGCAGGTGACGGGCGCGGAGACGCATCTCGCTGCCGCATGCCGCGCAGTCCGGCGGCTCTCCCAGGCGCACGCGACGCCATCCGAGCGATTCGACGTACACGGCTTCGGCGACACGGCCGAAGTTCCAGATGAAGAAACCGAACGACCCACCCGCCCAGACGTTGGCGGCCACGCCGATCCCGACGGCGGCAATCGTGAGCGGGACCACAACCCGGGCGCGCTCGCGTTCCCGCGCGCGGAGCCGCTCGCCATAGCGCCAATCTACGAGCTCCATGCGAAGCGGCTGTCCCACGCGAATGAATTCGTACGAGCGCCAGGAGATGAGTGAAACCTGCGCGGAGCTGGCCTGCACCTGACCTTCACGCGCTGCGCGCGCGACGGCCTCGATTCGCTCGAGCCGGTCGTCAAATGGCGTGAGGTTCCAGCGTGCACACGAGCCGCAGATGACCCACAGCCTGCCGCGCGATTCGTCATAGGCCAGTCTGCGCCCAACGCCGAGGCCCGACGGACCTCCGTCTCCCCGTAGCCGGCTGTTACAGAACGCGCACGTCGTGTACATCGCTAGGGTGGATTCATCTCCCGGTCCACGCGCCACGCGCTGACGTCGATGGCGGGAAGCCTCCCGGTCACGAGATCCGCTACCACCTCACCTGTTAACGCCGCCAAGAGCACACCGTTCCTGCCGTGGCCGGTCGCATAGAACAGGTTCGGCGCTTCCGGGTCGCTCCCCACGAACGGTTGACCATCGGGCGTGAGGGGCCGCAGGCCTGCCCACATTCGCATCACCGGCTGCCGGAGCAAGGCGGGGAGCACGCGTCCGGCGCAGCGAAACAGCTGGGCCAATCCCTCGTTGGTGACGCGCGCGTCGAAGCCGGCATGCTCCATCGTGCTCCCGAGCAGTGCTTCCGTGCCGCGCGCCAGTACGTAGGAGTGATCGTAATAAAGGACTGCGGGTGGTGTGCCGGGGGGCCACGAGGTTGCGGCCATCTGCCCGCGCACTGGTTCCACCGCAAGGGCACGCGGCAGCTGCTCGATTTGGGTGGACCAGGCGCCGGCGGCGATCACGACGTGTCCGGCGGAGATCGCACCCTCGGCCGTGACGACGCCGTTGACGCGGCCACGCTCGACCTGCACCGAGCGAACCGCGGCGCGACTCACCACGGCGCCCCAACGTCGTGCATCGCCGATCAACGCCGTGGTGAGTGCGTGCGGATCGACTGCGCCGTCGTGCGGCGCGAACAACGCGCCGCGGCAGTCGCCGCCCACGCCCGGCCAGCGGTGCTGGACTTCGCGTGCGTCGAGCCACCGCGTATCGGAAGAGGCCATAGCCCGGAGCCGCTCGACTCGCGAGTCGTCGAACGCCAGCGCGGCTATGCCGCCTTGCCACAGCGCGATGTCGATTCCGGTGCTGTCCTTGAGTGCCGGCGCGAGCGTCCGATAGCGATTCCGGGCCAGGAGCGCAAGCTCGAGCGCGGCCGGTGGCATCGGCTCGATCTGTGCCGCCAGCATGCCCGCGGACGCGGGCGACGCGGCCCCTGGAACGGGGCCGGGCTCGCACAGTATCACCGACAGGCCGCGGGCGGCGAGAAACCGGGTGCAGGCGGCGCCGATGACGCCGCCGCCCACTACCGCTGCGTCGAAGGTTTGCTTCACGATCGTTTCATGCTTTCGCTGGCCGAGCAACGAAACCTGGAACTAGATTTCGACGTACGAGAAGTGGCACCGTTTCACAAGGGAGGCACAACATGTTTCGCAGCATACTGGGGTTTGCACTGTTCGCGATTGTCGCGCTCGTGGCCCTGAAGCTCGTGTTTGCGGTTCTCGGTCTCGCGATTGGCATCACGATGACTCTGCTCATTTGGGCCGCGCTCGGGTACATCATCTATCTCGGAATCCGGATTGTCAGTCCGAATACGGCGCATCGGTTGCGCGAGATGATCCGCGGCCGTTCCGCGTAAGCGGGTTACGGCCCCGCCGCTCCCCGGTCGAGCCGGTCGAGCACCGCCCAGCAGATCAATGGAATCAACAGCTCGTGGTGGCCGGTGAGCTGCATTCCGTAGCCACGGCCGAGGCCGCTCCCCGCTGCCTGGGTGGGACGTTCCACCACATTCATGCGGGGGCGATACTGGCGCACCATATCGCAGTCGCAGGCGGTAAACCCCACCGGATGACCATCATGCAGATTTCGGGCGACGCTCAACGCCTTGAGAAAGACCTCGGGCATGACGACGGCGCTCCCGAGATTGAGGACTACTCCGCCATCGTCCAGTCCGGGAAGGGCGGCCGCGAGGCGGCGAAAATCCGCATGACTGGTGGCGCCGAGCGCCGCGCCATCGACGCTCGGGTGCTGGTGCGTGATCTCGGCGCCAATCGTCGTGTGGACCGTGATCGGCACTCCGAGAGAGGCGGCGGCGACTAGTATTGATACATCGGGCGCCGCGAGGGTGCGGCGTCGCTTCAGGTACTCCGACAGGGCTTCCCCCATTCCCTGACCGGCTCGCGCGCCTTCGACGATCGCGGCGTTCATGTCGCGCCCGGTTTCTTCCGCCATCCCGAACGTTCCGTCCGCGAGTCCGGCCGCCACATCTTCGCTCGTCCCGCCGTACGCCGCGAGCTCGAAGTCATGAATGGCGGCGCTGCCATTCAGCGCCAGGTGGGTGACGACGCGTCGCCGCATCAGCTCGATGAGCAGGGGGCCAAGCCCCACTTTGATCACGTGACCGCCGAGCATCACCACCACGGCACGGCGTCCGGTGGCGCGCACCATGGCGGCGACGAGATACCGTATGTCGCGCACGGCGAGGACGTCGGGAAGCGATTCCCAGAACGCCGTAAAGCTCAAGTCTTCGCGCGGCGGCTGCCCGAGCAACGATGGATCGACCTTGTTGGAGCGGCGGGTAATGGAAACGGTTCGGATTCTCGACAGGTCGGCTTCGCGGTAATCCGTCATGAGTGTCCGCCTTCCTCCCGCGCCTCGCCAGGGTCGAACGCCTTCAGCTTGAGCGTCACCACACCGAACGAAAACTTCGATTGCAGCCCGAGCACCACGCGCTGCGGGTCGTCCGAGACCCACATGCGGGCGTCGGATTTCTCGGCAAAGATGCCACCGCCGTTCGGAATCGTGGGGCGCAGGACAATCGCATCCCACTTGCGCCCGGCCACATTCACTTTTTCATGGCCCAGGACTTCGATGATCACGGGGTTTCGCTCCGGCCGGAAGTACCGCCGGTATTCATAGCGCTGATTGTCGGCGAGCGGGACGGTGCGGATCCAGTAGAGAAAGGCTGCGTCATCGAGCGGCTCGGGGACGGTGCGCGGCGTCGAGTCGGTTCCGGCTTCGTGGTAGTAGCCAGACTCCGGGTAGATCTCGAAGTGTCGTTCCCACGTCTTGCCCTTCTCTTCGGTCTGATTCCAGAAGCGGCGGGAGCGGAAATCGGCTTGCCCCACCCAGGATTCGAGGGTCTGGTTGAGGTGATACCAGAGCGCGCCGCCTTCGATGTGAAATCGAAAATGGACCGACGGGACGCCGCGAATCGTGTCCACGCCCGCGACTTCGAGCGTGGCCTCGCCGACGGAGAACACGCCAAATCGGGCGGCGTAGACGAGTCGCTCGCCTAATGCGAACGGAACCGGCGTGGAACCCCTGGGAGAGTGAGCGGAGGGAGAGGCAGGGTGGGGCGCGGCGGACGCCCTGCGTCCCGCGCCATTGCTGGTGCCCTGTGCCGCGCCCCGCCCCGCGACCACGAGCAGCGCGAGCGCCGTGGCAACCCCGCGCGCCGCCCGGATCGCGCGGCGTGCGCGCCAGACGCTTACGAGCTGCCGCCAGGGTGTGTTGCGCGGCGCTCGCTGGACGAGGTCATAGCGGGTGATCGCCGGCACCGCTCCGACGCGGCGGGCTTGCGGGAGCACGCGCGCGAGCAACTCGGCGTTCGCCGACCACCCCTCCGTGGTGAGCAACGGCGCGCCGTCGCGTCGCTGTGCCTGACGCCACACGATGAGCCGGAGCGCGACAAATCCCGAAATCGTGTCGCGCAGCCCGGGAAGCCTGAGGAGGCGCGGGGCGACCCGCCTCGCCCAACGCAGCGCCCGCGGTGCGTCGCCGCGCTCGCCCACCTGCTCGGCGACCACGATATCGGCTCCGGACTCGAGCTGCCGCACCATGTCTTCCATGACGTCGGGCGACTGGCTGAAATCCGCCGGCAGAATGATCGCGCAGTCGCGGCGGGGACGATCGCTGCGCTGCAGCGCGATGCGCAGCAGCTCCTCGATACTCCGCGCATAGCCCCGCCGCTCGCGGTGCGTCACCACGCTCATCGGCAGGACTTTCGCGTACGCGGCCAGAACGCCGGCGGTCCCGTCGGTCGATCCATCGTCGCACACGAGCAGCTGGTATTCGCGGGAGAAATCGGTAAAGACCTGACGCACTTTCCAGAGCACGAGGCCCGCCGTGCGGGCCTCGTCGTGCACCGGAACGCAGACATAGATCATCGGGCTGCTAATCTAGGCGAGTGACTGATACACAGCCAAGACGCCGCGCGCCATCTCGGCGGCAGTGCCGTGTGGCGGCAACGTCGATCGGGGAGCATGGGTGAGCGCGGCGACGACTTTCTGTGCGAGCAGCTGTGCTTCGCCAACCGGCACGAGCCATTCGGGCGGGACGATTTCCGGAAGTCCCCCGCCCCGCGTGGCCACCACCGGCGTGCCGAGCGCCATCGCGTGCAGCACGACGCTCCCCAATCCCTCTTCGCTGGAAGACATCACGAGCACATTGGCCTCCGAGATCAGCGCATCCCCATCGGGCACGTACCCTAGCAGGTACACGCGATCCTCGAGTTCGAGCCTCCGGATCTCGGCCGCGAGCGTGGTGCGGAGCTCGCCTTCCCCAGCGATC
>Ga0335079_10005060_pt1 | contig 15129 bp, 9 predicted proteins | sample Lox_Sample_33_FD_206719 | JGI IMG/M metagenome (GOLD analysis project Ga0335079, IMG submission 206719) | Soil microbial communities from Loxahatchee National Wildlife Refuge, Florida, United States - Lox_Sample_3.3 | ecosystem: Environmental > Terrestrial > Soil > Wetlands | place: USA: Florida...
TTCACGGGATGGTAGACCGGCCGCTGGTGTTCACGCTGGACGAACTGAAGCGCCTGCCGTACGTATCGCGCATTCACTTCGTGGAGTGCCTGGGCAACCGCGCGCGGCCGACACACAAGACCGTTCAGGAAACGCATGGCTTGACCAGTTGCGCGGAGTGGACCGGCGTGCCGCTCCCGCTGCTGTTGAAGGAGGCCGGCGTGCAGACCGGGGCCTCGTGGATCGTCGCCGAGGGAGCAGAGGAAGTGAAAGGGTCATCGAGCATCCCGCTCGCCAAGGCGATGGACGATTGCGTGGTCTGCTATGGGATGAATGGCGAACCGCTCCGCCCGCAACAGGGTTTTCCTTTGCGCCTGATGGTGCCGGGCTTTGAGGGAATTTATCAAATCAAATACCTACGGCGCATCAAGGTAGTGGACCGCTATTACATGACCTATGACGACTACGGCCACATCAATCCGGATCCGAAGGTCGCAGCGCTGACTCACCAGATCGGGCCGAAATCGGTGATTACGTTTCCATCGGGCGGACAGCAGTTGTCAGGTCCCGGATTCTACGAAATCACTGGTTTGGCGTGGTCCGGCGCCGGCGCGATTCGGGGTGTGGAAGTGTCTACGGACGGAGGGCAAACTTGGCATGCAGCCGATCTTCGGTCGCCCTCTTATCCAATGGCGCACACCCGCTTCGGTTTGAACTGGAAGTGGGACGGGAAAGAATGTGTGCTGATGTCGCGCTGCACCGACGAACTGGGCACGGTTCAGCCAACGCGCGCGGACGTCGCGAAGTATTGGAACAAGCCGTTGGACGGCAATCTCCGCATTCAAGGCGCAGACAACTCGGTTCAGCCGTGGAGGATCGCTGGGGACGGGAGCGTGCACAATGGGCTTGCGTAGGCTGATCATCCTCGCGACGGCTCTTGGGCCTTGCCTTGCAGTCTGGGGCCAGGCACCCACTTACGGCGTCGGCCGGACACCGGACGCGGCAGAACTGCGTGCGTGGGACATCTCCATCAGCCCGACCGGAAAAGAGCTCCCGCCCGGCCATGGCACAGCGAAAGACGGGGCCGCGCTCTATGTTCGTAAGGGATGCGCCGGCTGCCACGGCGCTACTGGATTTTCCGGGGGCCACGCGCCGACCTTAATTCGAAGAAAAGATCCGCCACCGGCCGCGGCCAATGCGCCGTCACCGATGTGCCTCGCACCTTGCGTCAACGACTCCAATACCATGGCGATTCACTCGCCTTTCGCGACGACGATCTGGGATTACATCAATCGTGGCATGCCGCTGGGCAAAGAGGGTTCCCTCACCCCGGACGAGGTGTACTCGCTTACCGCCTTCCTGCTGTACAAGAACGATGTCATCAAGGAAGACGAGGTCATGGACGCGCAGAGTCTGCCGAGGGTCAGGATGCCGAATCAGGCCGGTTTTGCTCTGCCTCCGGAGTGGAAGCACGGGGAGCCGCGGCTTCAGGGTTACCCGTGATCCCAAAAGCAGCAGATTCCCTACGGCTCAATTCAATTTTCACTTCGGCCTTTGCAGTAAGGCTGGCCAATTGAGGATTCCTGAGAACGGCTCCCGGCCTCGACGAAGCGTTGGAGCCTGCACGAGGAACCGCTGTCCATCCACGGACACGTCGTAAGAATAAGAAGTGGCATAAATCGCCGGTAGGGAGAATAGAGCCCGCGGCGGAGCGAAGTCGAGCGATTCGGCCGCAAGCTTTACGATCACGGACATCAAGCGGCCATCCCTCGCCAAGTAAAACAGTTCCTTGCCGTCGCGACGCCAGCGAGGGAAACTACCTCCGTTGCTCGATACTTGCCAGCGGCGCGCGGTTGAAGAGTCGACGGGAAAGCTTTCAACATACACTTCCATTCGGCCGCTCTCATCCGAAGAGAACAACAACCAACGGCCATCCGCGGATATTTGGGCCTGGGGTTCGTGCTTAGCGGTTCGTACGGCGTGCGGAGCTTCTCGCGAATCGAGGGGCGCGGCCTTGAGCTCTCGGCGATCGCCTTCTTCCTGGTAATACACCAGCGTATGGTTGTTCTGCCATCCCACTAAGGACTGGTTACTTGGAGACGGGACAATCATACGCTCACTTCCGGCTCGATCAACTTTGCTAACGGCAACGTTGGTCACTCCTCCGTTGACCGACGTGTACGCGACCTGCGACCCGTCAGGCGACCAGGCGACGAAACCGCCGTTGCTGGAGCCGACTCGCGTGGAGACACCCCGCGCAACGTCGGTCACCATCAAACTTGGACCTCCCAGCGCGATTTTCCTTTGATCGGGAGAGATCTCCGGATTCCCGACCGGTCCGTCCAGCGTTGCTTGCCGCTGTCCGTCGCGGTCGAGCCAAGTCATCTGCATTTCAAGTGGCGGGCCGTAGAGGAGCAGCGCACCAGAAGCTGTTAACTCCGGAGTATCTCCCAAAAGTCCCGCAGGTCCCCCGAGTGGCTCAGCCTGCCCAACCAGCCTGGGTGCTGCTAACTGAAGCTGCTGCGCCATGACAGTCCCGTCCTGAACCCACAAGAGATAATCCTGTCCATTCGCGTCCAGCCGTACGGGCACCGCCCAGGAATTTGCCTTGAGCAACTGAACCTTCAATTCGGGTTCGCTGAGCGAGCCTGCGTAAACGCCAGAGAGGGCCCGATCGCGGCTGGTGATCCAGAAGGCGAAACGCGTTCCTCCGGGCAGAAACTGGGGGCCCTGATGTTCGGTCTCCTTCCTGGCGAAATCCAGTCTGGTTACGGGCGCAGGATTTCCGCCGGCTTCGGATATTCGCTGAAGAGCCTTCCCTCGAAGCGCGAACAGAATGACGCCTTGCGCGTTCCAGGCGCCGCCCTCCGGACCGGGCGCGTCAGCCAGCACCTGCAAGTTCCCGCCATCTGAATCGATCCGGTTCAGTTTCTCCGCGCTAAAAAAACCAAGGCGCCGGCTATCCGAAGACCAAAATGGAAGATGAGCCCCGTCGGTACCAGGCAACTCTCGAGCCGCAGTCGATTCGAACGTCTGAACCCAGAGCCGCATCTGGCCATCGCGGACGGCAGTGAACGCAAGTTGACGGCCGTCGGGGGACACTGCGAATCCGCCGCGGTTCGGAGCGCGGTAGAACTCGGCGCCAGGGGGTGGCATGATCCTGAAGCGGAAGCCGCGAAGCTCAGGAGCGGAACGGCGCAGGAACCCGACGCTCACGGCGATCGACAAAAAGATGAGCACAGCCACTACACCAGCCCAGGTTTTGATGCGCGAACGCGGCTCTTCAGGAGCGGGCTGAACGGCAATCAGCTCCAGAGTGGCTGCCAAGTCCTGCGCCGATTGCCAACGACGCTTCGGATCTGCTTCCAGGCAGCGCGCCGTCACCGATGCCAATTCCGGAGAGATCCAGCGCGGTGACTTTAGCTGAGGAACCGCAGGCCGCTGGCCGGTAGCCATCTCATAGAGCACCAACCCCAGCGCGTAAATGTCGGTTCGCGCGTCGGTCTCCTTTCCTGCAAATTGCTCGGGCGCCATATAGCCTGGTGTGCCCATAACCGCATTCGTGAGCGTAATGGTTTCGCCATCGGCGGACATCTTCGCCAAACCGAAGTCCAAAACCTTCAGCCCAGATTTGGTAATCATGATGTTTCTTGGCTTGAGATCGCGGTGAATGATGCCCTTGGCATGCGCCGCCGCGAGTGCCTCGGCAATATCGGTTGCCCATCCCAACACGAGATCCTTCGGCACTGGACCTCTTTTCAGACGCTCGGCTAAGGTCTCACCCTCTACCAGTTCCATCACCAGGAAATTGGCGCCCACGTCATAGAGTTGGCAAATCTTGGGATGATTCAAAGCGGCAGTCGCGCGGGCTTCCCTCTCTAGTCGATCACCTAGAGAATCGGCCGAGATTTTCACGGCCACGTCCCGATCGAGGCGCCTATCCCGTGCGCGGTACACTTCTCCCATTCCGCCCTTGCCAATGAAGGACAGGATCTCGTACGGTCCGAGCTTGTCACCGACCGTAAGAAGCATGAGCGTCATCGATTCTACAGCATCGCTGCCGACCGGTGACACGGAACACCAGGGTTGGATCCGTAGCCGCGTGCAGGGTTACTCGAGATTCTGAGTTCCGGGTAGCACGCGTAAGCGCTGCTCTCAACGTTAATTCTGTCTGCCCGCCTTTTGTGCCTGAGTCCAGACGCGGAGAAAGTTGCCGCCCCACAGCTTTGCGATATCGCGCTCAGCGAAGCCCCGCCGAAGAAGCTCGACGGTTACGTTCTGGGCCTCTCCTTCGTTCTGCCACCCGAGAACTCCGCCACCGTGATTGAAGTCCGACGAAATGCCGACATGGTCGATTCCTATTTTCTTTACCGCATACGAAATCGAATCGACGAGTTGTGCCACCGTTGCCGGGGCAGGAGGCGCACCGGCCTCCGACGCTTCCGGGGCTTTGCGGAGATAGTTGCTGAATGCAACCACTTGCACGACGCCGCCGTTCTTCTTAATCAATTCGAGTTCCTCGTCTGATAGGTTTCGAGGAGCATCCACGATCGCCCTGATTCCCGAATGCGTGGCGGCCACGGGCGCTCTCGTCACCGCCAGCACCTGTTTGAGTGCGAGCGTGGTCAGCTGCGATACATCGATTAGCATCCCGAGGTCATTCAACCGAGCTACGCCCTGCTTGCCTAGTTCAGACAAACCGCCATGCTCGCCAGGTTTGTCATTGAGCGGTTTGCTCGGCCGTGATGAATCCGCCCAATCGTTATTGCCGGCGTGGGTGTACCCGAGAATCCGGACGCCGCGCTTGTACCATTCATCTAACTGGCCGATTTCAGAGCCTAACGGATAGACATTCAGCATGCTAATCACCACGGCAAACTTTCCTTGCGCCGAAATCCGCCGAACATCAGCAGGCGAAGAGGCGATTGCAGCGCGGCCGGGGTTCTCAGCAGCGATGGCCTTGATGAGTGCGAGCTTCTTTTCCGCATCTACTCGGGCCTTGGCGTAGCCTTCCGAAGTACGCGGCCCTTGCGGAACAAATACCGCAATCGCTGCTCCTTTGAGCTGTCCGCGGGCTGTTTTCGGAAGGTCGAACTGAGTCTTTCCATCCGCCGATGCGCCTGCGTAGTCAAACGGAAGATCGAGATGGCTGTCGAACGTGATGATCCGCGAGTGAATTTCCTTTGCTCTCGCGAGCAGGTTCGCATCAGAGGGAAGATCCGCAGCCAACGCGATTGCCGGTGAAACCGCGATGATCGCGCAAGCCATCACAGATTCGAATTTCATGTCTGCCCTCCATGGTTCCAGCAATTGTATCTAACGAAGATGTCCGGCGGTCGCGACATTTGCGAGTGGAGTATACTACGAGCCGATCGTATCGGGAGATGCGCGCTTCGTGCGTCGTCTGACTCAGCGTGCAATCAGGGCTCGAAGGAGGAAAATATGGCGGAAGCCGGTCACAACAGGTGCTGGGCCGTCATCGTTTGGCTGGCGGTCGGCCTTGCGGTGCCGGACGCGCTGTTCGCCCAGCAAACGGTAAAGCACCTCAACCCGGTAATCGAGAAACTCGCCGCAGGGAAACCGTTCATCGGATTCCAGACCGGCGATCTATCACTTGAAAACGCCCGCACGCTCGCCCGCGCCAACATCGATTATGTGTATTTGGAGATGGAGCACGGGCCTATGGATTTCGACGGCCTACATCGGTTCACCGTTGGCATGATCGACAAAGCCGCCATTCTTAAGAAGAGCAACGTCCAGCCGAACGTGGCCATCTTCGCGCGCTTCGCTCCCTACGGCCGCGAACAGGCCCAGTGGTTCGTGAAGCAGGCGCTCGACATTGGCCTCATGGGAGTCATTTTCAATGGAATCGACAACCCGGAACAGGCGTTGCTGGCGGTACGGAACATGCGTTACCCGCAGAGAAAGAACTCCAAATACCCCAACCCACCTGGGTTGCGCGGCTACGCGCCATCGACCGCGATCTGGTGGTGGGGTATTTCAGACGCAGAGTATGAGCACCGGGCGGATGTGTGGCCGTTGAATCCTGATGGCGACCTGTTGGCGATTATGATGATCGAGACCGCGGAAGGATTGAGGAATGCAGATGCAATAGCCGCTGTCCCCGGCGTGGGCGCAATCTTTGTCGGCGCCGGTGGAGATCTCCACCAATATCTGGGAGTCGACGCCAATGCGCCTGAGGTGGAACAAGCGTTCCAGACGATTCTGAAAGCTTGCCTGGCTTACAACGTGGCGTGCGGGATCACGGCGCTGAGCGGGCCCGATATTACGAAACGGCTTGCGGAAGGGTGGAAAATGATTCGCACCAATGAGGCAGCCCTAACGCAATGGCGTACCTCGCAGACTAGGCAATAGCAGGGAACACTCGATACACTGATGCACAGAATCACCGACTGGAGGTAATCTTCGATGGCCTTCTTGAACCGCCTGGTTGCACGCCAAAACGCTTCAGTTTTCTTACAAGCGACGCTCCTTTCTGCGATGCTTTGTTCGTGCAAAGCGCAGCCATCGACGATCGGTGTTCCCGTTCCTGCGTTAGGCCCTGGCCCGTTTTTGTTCGACACCGCGGAGCAGCATAAGATTCGAGTGACCGTCGTCACCAAGGGGCTTGTGCATCCATGGGCGCTCGCATTCCTTCCAGACGGGAGGATGCTCGTCACAGAGCGTCCGGGCAGGATTCGCGTCGTTCGCGATGGGGTGCTGGATCCGAAGCCGATCGGCGGCGTGCCTCAGCCACGGACGAACGGCAATGGCGGCTTGATGGATATCGCCTTGCATCCCCGGTTCACTGAAAATCACCTCGTCTATTTCACGTACGATAAACCGGTTGAAAAAGATAGAGCTGCGCCTACGGTTGCTCGCGCACGGCTGGAAGGCGGCGCCCTCACCGAGGTGCGCGATCTGGTAATCGCCGATGCTTACGAGGGCACCGGCGGGCTAAGCGGTCGGATCGTTTTCGGCCGTGACGGAATGCTGTACATGGCGACCGGCGGGAATGTGGGATGGGTTGCGCAGGAGCCGGGCAGCCTGCGAGGCAAGGTTCTGCGGGTGCGCGATGACGGCTCGGTGCCGCCTGACAATCCGTTCGTTGGACGTACGGGGTACAGACCCGAGATTTATAGTCTCGGGCACCGTAATTCATTGGGTCTGATTGTCCATCCGGATACCGGCGTCATCTGGAACAACGAGAATGGGCCAAATGGCGGCGATGAGATCAATATCGTTCTGCCGGGCCGCAATTACGGCTGGCCGGTCCTCAGCTTCGGGCGCGATTACGCAGGGCCGCGCATTTCAGAAAGCCCGACAAAAGAAGGCATGGAGAATCCGATCGTCACCTGGATTCCATCGATCGCGGCTGCCGGCATGACGGTCTACACCGGGAAATCGTTTCCGAACTGGAAGGGCAACGTCTTCGTCGGTTCGATGCGCACTGGCGAGATTCCGGGCACCGGTCATCTGGAGCGAATCGTGTTCAATGGCCGGACTGAGGAATTGCGGCGCGAGTCGATGTTGGGCGAGTTGAAACAGAGGATTCGCGAGGTGCGCGAGGGGCCAGACGGATACCTCTACCTGCTGACTGACGAGGATGATGGAGCACTCCTCCGGATAGAACCGGCACAGTAGCTAGCCTCGAATCCCGTAGTCGGTCCATTCCGCGATCTTTCCGTCCTTAATGAAGAAGACCCCAACCAAGTGGTACGCGGGGCTCGCGTCGGGGCGCGTAAAACTATCGATGCGCTCATTGATGACCATCGGGCCGCGCGTCCAACTGTCGAGAATCTTGAACTCGATCCTGGAAGATCGTTCGACATAGGACTTGATGCGTTCCAGAGCTGCCGCGCCGACTGCCGGCATGGCCGTCTCCGTAATCCGGTAGGAACAGTTGGGAGCCAGGTACGAGGCGATCTTCGTCATGTCGCGCGCGGCAAAGGCCGCGCAGAAATCGGTCACCAGGGCCAGGTTTGCCTGTTCGGCAGGCGTCCGTTCTGCTGCCATCGCAGGGATCGCGCACGCAGCGCCGGTCATCAGGAATTGCGAACGAGTCATGGCGTTAGTATACCGGCGGCCCCGAATGGTCGTCGAGGCCAACGTGGCCAGCATTCGGTAGTACAATTTTGCAGGTAACGGACAGACAGGAAGGGAGCTTTGGCGCAATGACATCGACAAAACCCCGAACCACTTTGGCAGCGGCGCTCTCTGCGGTGTTGTGTGGAGCAGCCGGAGTGTATGCTCAGGCGCCTGCAGGCCCAGGGCGCGGCGCCGTACCGCCGGGCGAGGCATTGTTCACCTCGGCGCAAGCGCTGGCGGGCAAGGCGGCGTACGAGCAAAACTGCGCCAGTTGCCATGGCCCGAACGTCGATGACGGCAACTCGGCTCCGGCGCTCCGTGGCGCGGCGTTTCTCGGGAAGCACGCCGGCAAGCCTGCCGCCGATTTGTTCACTTACGTGAGCACCAAAATGCCGAAGGGCAATCCCGGAAGCCTCGGTGGCGCCGAGTACGCCCAGATCCTCGCCTACGTGCTGCAACAGAGTGGTTATGCCACTGGACGGAAGGAGTTCGCATCGGATGCGGCAGCGCTCGCTTCCGTGACGATTCCTGCTCCTCCGGGGATAGGAGGACGCGGCGGCGTGGGTGGGGGCGGCGGCGTTCCGCCCGGCGTGAAGTTACCTCCAGCGCCGAAAAAGGCCAACCCGCTGGATAAAATCACTCCCGTCAATGATGCGTTGCTGCAGAACCCGCCCACCGGCGACTGGCTCACTTGGCGCCGCAGTTTCGATTATCAGGGATTCAGCCCGCTCAAGCAGATTACGAAATCGAATGTGAACAGTCTGCGCGTCGCATGGACGTGGACGCTTTCCCCCGGCTCCAATGAAGCCACGCCCCTGGTGCATGACGGCGTCATGTTCCTGCACAGCCCGGGGGACAAACTCGAGGCACTCGATGCCGCGACCGGCGACCTGCTCTGGCAGTACGCGCGAATCTTGCCACCCGGCGTGAATGCCAGTAATAAGCGCATGATCTCTATCTACGGGAACAAAGTGTATATGGGGACTTCCGACATTCACGTCGTCGCGCTCGATGTGAAGACCGGTCGAGTGGTCTGGGACGAGCCGCTGACTGAGGAAAGGGGCTTCACCCTCACGGGTGGTCCGCTGGCCGCCAAGGGCAAGGTGATGATCGGAACCGGCGGCCGCGTTGGCGGCAAGAATTATATCGTTGCGCTCGACGCCGAAACCGGGAAGCTCGCCTGGCGATTCAACACCATCGCGCAGCCGGGCGAGCCCGGCGGCGACACGTGGAACGATCACAAAGTCGAGGAGCGCAACGGCGGCTCCGTCTGGATCGCGGGAAGCTATGATTCCACGCTCAACCTCGCGTTCTTCGGCGTAGGCCAGACGTACGACACGGCTTTACTGAACAAGCCCGTGAGGCCGGGCGTCAACACCGATGGCCTTTACACCGACTGTACCCTGGCCATCAATCCAGATACCGGCAAGCTTGTCTGGTATCACCAGCACCTGCCCAACGACCAGTGGGACCTCGACTGGGTCTTTGAACGCCAGATCGCGCGAATGCCGGTGAACGGTGTGGTCCGCCCGGTGATCATGACTTCCGGCAAGCAGGCGACTTATGATGTCCTCGATGCGGAGACAGGAAAGTGGATCTACTCCAAAGATCTCGGCCTGCAAAACATCGTTTCCTCCATCGATCCCGTCACGGGCAAGAAGAACATCAATCCACAAACGTTGCCCGGTGACGGGCAGGCGCACTTTGTCTGCCCGCATGTAGACGGCGCCAAGAGTTGGCAACCGGCCTCGTACAATCCCAACACAAAGATTATGTATGTTCCGCTGGTTGAGGCGTGCATGGATCTGGCGCCGGTGACCGACGGCGGTCGTACTTTGTTGTCGACTGGCGTTGGTCCGAGGGTGCGGCCTCGCCCGGATTCGGACGGCAAGTACGGCCGGGTGGAAGCCATCAACATGCTGACGCGCGAAGTGGTGTGGACCGAGCGGCATCGCGCGCCGGTATCGAGCGGCGCACTGGATACGGCGGGCGGGGTGATCTTCAATGGCTCGATCGACCGCTTCTTCCGCGCGTACGACGATCAAACCGGCAAGCTGCTATGGGAAACGCGCCTGACCGATGTGCCGAGCGACGCCCCGATTTCGTACACGGTGAATGGCAAGCAGTACATCGCAATCGGCGTGGGCAACGGCGGCGCGCAGGCGACGGGATTCACGGCGCTAGTGCCGGAGATCCAGAACCTCGACCGTGCGCCGGCGGTCTGGGTGTTCCAACTGCCCTGAGGGGCGTTCTTATCTGCTGGATCGCTCATGTCCTTGGTGCGTGCCTTGAGTGCTGTGCTCTTCATGATTGCCGGAATCGCGGTGGCGATTTGGCCGCAGGCTCGCGCCCAGCGTCAGCCAGCTTCGGAATCGGCCATCCCATCGATCCGCCAGAATTACGAGCCCGTGACTGCGCAGCGCCTTCTGCATCCCGCGGATTCCGATTGGCTGATGATCAGGCGCACTTACGACGGTTGGGGCTACAGTCCGTTGGATCAGATCACACCTTCCAATGTCGCGCACTTGAAACTGGTTTGGAGCTTTGCGACTGGCGAGACCAGGCCTCACGAGTCTGCGCCCATCGTGAACCGCGGCATTCTATTCGTCACCACGCCGATGAATCAGGTGATTGCGATCGATGCCAAGAGCGGCAACCTTCTCTGGCGTTACCGCCGGCCCCGCCCCGAGGGAGCGATCGTCCCGCATGAAACTAATCGCGGGGTTGCACTGTACGGCGACAAAGTATACTTCGCTGCCGGCGAAGCCGTCCTCGTCGCGCTTGACGCGCGCACCGGTAAAGAGGTCTGGGCCACCACGGTCGCCGATAACGCGTCGTCGTATTACATCACCCTTGCGCCGCTCGTGGCTGACCACAAGATCATGGTCGGCGCCTCCGGCGGTGAATTCGGCATTCGCGGCTTTATTGCCGCCTTCGATCCGGAGTCCGGCAAGCAACTGTGGCGCACCTACACGATTCCCGCTCCGGGTGAGCCCGGTAGCGAAACCTGGCCGAAAGGCGAGCAATGGAAAACTGGCGGCGCTCCTGTATGGGTCACAGGAAACTACGATCCCGAAACGAATCTCGCTTTCTGGGGGACCGGTAACGGCGGGCCCACGATCGGCGATAATCGTCCCGGCGATAACCTGTACTCCACCTCAACGCTCGCCCTGAACGCCGCCACCGGCGCCATCAAGAGCTATTTCCAATACCAGCCCAACGACTCCTGGGATTGGGACGAGGTCTCGCCGCCGATCCTGGTGGATTATCAACGCGACGGCCGAACCATAAAAGGCCTCATCGATGTCGCTCGCGACGGCTATCTATGGTTTCTCGATCGCGGAACTCTGGGCACGCCGGATGGAAAGATCCGCTTCGTCGAGGGGAAGCCGTACGTATTCCAAAATGTGTTCAAGGCTCTCGATCCGGTCACGGGGCGTCCCGAAATCGACCCGGAACACAAACCCGGAACCGGCAAACAAGCGGGTTTTTGCCCCGGCTCGCACGGCGGGAAGACCTGGCCGCCGGTTTCGTTCAGCCCTAAAACCCGCCTGATCTACATCCCTGCGAATAACCACATGTGCAGTTCCAATATGGGTGTCAACGTAGAGTACCGCCCGGGCCGGGCTTTCGTAGGAATCGGCGGGAGCCGCCCTTTCACGGCGCCCGGCGCCGATCACTTTGGCGAAGTCCAAGCGTGGAACGTCGACACCGGCCAGAAGGTCTGGACCTACAATTACTCGAAATCGCCGAACTGGGGTTCCATGCTGGCGACCGGCGGCGGCCTCGTGTTTACCGGTGGCACCAACGATCGGAAGCTGCATGCTTTCGACGCGTTGAGCGGCCAGCTCCTGTGGGAGTTCCCCACCAATTCAGGCATTCTCGCCCCGCCCACATCGTTTGCGATTGATGGCAGGCAGTACATCGCGGTCGAATCCGGCTGGGGCGGCGACTCCGCCGGCGACCAACGCACGTTGAATCGTCTGTTTCCCGGTGAGTTTCCGGAGGTGCCCGAGGGCGGCGCGGTCTGGGTCTTTGCGCTCGAGTAACGGGAGGAAATCGATGAAGATATCGGCTATCAGTGCGCTACGGTTTCCGGCGGCCCTTCTGTTGCTCGCCTGCGCGGGCCACGCCTCGAATAAGACGACGGCGAAAGAGTTTTATGCCGAGCCTCCCACGCTGATCTCACTCGGTTTCGAATGGCAGATTGACGGGGACGACAACCATAACGCCTCCGCCGCCGTCTTTTATCGCAAGAAAGGCGACGCCGCCTGGAAGACCGGATTGCCGATGCTCCGGCTCGATCACGAACGCATCAATGAAAACGCCCTCCAATACGTCACGCCGAACATGTTCGCGGGTAGTATCTTCGACCTCGAACCCAACACTGACTACGAATGCCGCTTCGTGCTTACCGACCCTGACGGCGTGGAGGGCAAGCGCGAGAGCGTAGTCACGGTGCGCACCCGCTCTAAACCGCAGCCCGCCTCCGGCGGTAAGGTTTATCACGTGTATCCAGCCGATTACAAAGGCCCGAAAGAAGAGCCGGCCTTCACCGGCTTGTTGGCGGCCTATTACACGGGTTCTTCTCATTCCGACAACTTCAATACGTATCCGCCGCGCGTCCAGCCCGGTGACATAATTTTGGTGCATGCCGGTTTGTATAAGGACGACCGGTACCGCTATGGCGCCGGGGGCCCGGGAGGCACCGCGCCTTCCGACGGGACCTATTACCTCACCCAAAGCGGCACTCCCGACAAACCGATCGTCATTAAAGGCGCCGGCGACGGCGAAGCCATTTTTGACGGCGACGGCAATTTCAACCTCTTTAACGTGATGGCGGCCAATTACAACTACTTCGAAGGCCTGACCATCCGCAATACCGACCTGGCGTTTTTAGCGGGTCTTAAACACATCGCCGGCGCGAGCGGGATCACGCTGAAACGCTGCCGCATCGAAAACGTGGGCCGCGGCCTCTACACGGACTGGTCGGGCTCCAAGGATTTCTACATTGCCGATAATACTTTCATCGGCCGGTTCAATCCGAATTACCTGATGGGTTTCACCGGCCGCACCTGGCAGAACCTCCCTGAGTTCCATCCGAAGCTGGTTTCAGAATACGCAGTCAAGGTGTATGGATCCGGCCACGTCGCCGCCTATAACTACGTCGCCAATTTCCATGACGGCATCGACGTCGCCACCTACGGGAATCCCGACGGTTCACCTCACCCGATCCGCGACCGCATGCCAGTCTCGATCGACTTCTATAACAACGAGATCACCAACGTGGAAGATAACTGCATCGAATCAGATGGCGGCGCGCACAATATCCGCGTCTTGCGGAACCGATGTTTCAATCACGGCCATCGTGCGCTCAGTGTTCAGCCGATGTTCGGCGGGCCGGTTTACTTTATTCGGAACATCGTCTACCACGCGCCGGAGGGCGGCGCGGTGAAATTCACGGCTTCCTCGGCGGGCATCGTCGTCTATCACAATACGCTGATCGCGGCGGTAAAACCGATGCTACTGGCGCCGTCCAATGTGCACTATCGCAATAACCTGATCCTGGGAAAAGCCGACACGCCGGAAATATTCGCCGTCGAAACCAACACCAATTATTCGAGCTCCGACTACAACGGTTTCCGGCCGAATGAAGGCGCCGGGTTCTCGTTCGAGTGGAGTTCGCCTCCGTTTTCCGAGCGCGCCAACTTCCCCGGCGAGCCTGGTAAGCTCTCGGTGCAGGAGCAGGCTCGTCTCGAAGCCCAGACGCGGCAAACTCGCCGATTCCAGACCTTGAAGGAATACAGCGAGGCGACTGGCCAGGACACTCACAGCGTCATTGTCGACTACGACATATTTCGAAAGGTCACGCCGACCGGACCCGATCCGCGCACTCTCTACAAGCCTGCGGATTTCGATTTCGGCCTGCGCGCCGGGTCCGCCGCCGTGGACGCGGGAGTCCGCCTCCCCAATGTGAATGACGATTTCACCGGCCGCGCGCCCGACCTGGGCGCCTATGAAATCGGCAGGCCTGAGCCGCATTACGGCCCCCGATGAGGCTGCCGAATGCGAACGATGTGCCGCACAGCGGCTAGCGAGCGAAGCGGCGGGCGCCAGCAGCCGACCCGCTATACACGCGCCAGCCGCTCGTCCGGTTTCGGCAACCGCATCGTACCGGCGGCCAGACTGTTGCCGCGCAGGCGCTCCATGTACACGTAAATCACCGGAGTGATATAAAGCGTCAAGAATTGCGAAACCAGCAGCCCACCGACGACCGCCAGCCCCAGCGGCTGCCGCGCGTCGCCGCCTTCCCCATAACCCAACGCAATCGGCAACGTTCCAAACAGCGCAGCGACGGTCGTCATCATGATGGGCCGGAAACGCAGCAGGCAACCGCTGTAGATGGCTTCGGCCGGGGGCTTGCCGGTGCGCTGCGCCTCCAGCGCGAAGTCAATCATCATGATCGCGTTCTTCTTGACCACTCCGAACAACATGATCAATCCCACAAAGGCGAACAAGTCGAGCTCCTTGTGGAATAGCTTGAGCGTCAAGAGCGCCCCGAAAACAGCAGAGGGAAGCCCAGACAAGATCGTGATCGGATGAATAAAGCTTTCATACAGGATGCCCAAAATAATATAGATGGTCAGGATGGCAACGATCAGCAGAATCGACATTCCCCGGAAACTGCGCTCGAACTCGCGCACCGTGCCTTGGAAGCTGACGTTGATGGTGGCGGGCATCTGCATATCGCGCACCATGTTGTTTACCGTGGTGGCTGCTTCTCCCAACGACAGACCTGGCGCTAGGTTGAATGAGATGGTGGCGGAGGGAAGCTGTCCAAAGTGATTCACCGAGAGCGGCCCCACCGTGCGTGTCACCTTTGCGAGCGTGTCCAACGGGACCAGGGGGCCCTGCGAAGAGTGAACGTACAGCTTTGATAAGGTCTCCGGTGAGTCTTGAAATTCAGGAGCGATCTCGGTGATCACTGAAAACTGGTTCGATTGCGTGAAGATGGTCGAAACCAGGCGTGCTCCGTAGGCCGAGTAGAGGGTGTCTTCGACC
>Ga0335079_10005062_pt1 | contig 15125 bp, 12 predicted proteins | sample Lox_Sample_33_FD_206719 | JGI IMG/M metagenome (GOLD analysis project Ga0335079, IMG submission 206719) | Soil microbial communities from Loxahatchee National Wildlife Refuge, Florida, United States - Lox_Sample_3.3 | ecosystem: Environmental > Terrestrial > Soil > Wetlands | place: USA...
CTGAAGTGGCAAGAACAAACCCGGGGTGCGGCGGGTTAAAAGACACGCGCCACGGGTGATAAGCCGCAACCAGACCCTATTCCGATTAGATGCGCCGCTCCAGCGATCCATCTAACAAGCTGAAAACAAAGGCGTAACCTCTTGCTAGCGCTGGCACCCATTCTGGCACCCTATATGCCTATCCCTCCATGTAGCACTTGGGGGATGCCGTGGAACCCACCTTGATGGTAATTGGCCTGAACCACCGTTCGGCACCGGTTGCGGTGCGGGAACGCTTCTGGATCAGCGAAGCCCGGCGCTTTGAGGCGTCGGTGCAGTTGAGCCGGTCGGAGGGGATTGAAGAGGTGGTCGTCCTGGCCACCTGCAACCGCACCGAGTTCCTCCTTTGGGCGAACGATCCGACCCTGGCCGCTAACTCGATTCTCCGTTTTCTGACCGCCGAATACGGCTTGAAGCTTTGCGAGTGGAGACATTTTTACCGTTTGCTGGACGATGCGGCCCTCATCCATGTATTTCGGGTTGCGTCCAGTCTCGACTCCATGATTCTCGGGGAGCCCCAGATAGTCTCGCAACTGAAAGCCGCCTGGCAGCAGGCCCAAAAAGTGGGCAGCACTGGCCGGTTTCTCGATGCGGTTCTGCAAAAGGCGCTGACAGTCTCCAAGCGCGTGCGGAACGAAACTGCCATCGGCAACGCAGCGGTCTCGGTCCCTTACGCCGCAGTAGAGCTGGCGCGAGGAATCCTGGGATCTCTGGAAGATAAGAAAGTACTCTTGCTGGGCGCCGGCAAGATGAGCGAACTGTCGGCCCGCTACCTGATCAAGAACGGCGTCAACGCCGTGCGGGTCATCAACCGGACCTTTGAGCATGCGATCGAACTGGCGGCGAAACTGGCGGGAATCGCCATTCCCTTCGAGGAGCGGTGGCAACACCTGGTGGACGCCGACATCGTGATCAGTTCGACCTCGTGTCCGCACACGATTTTGAGCCGGGATGAAGCGGAGCTGATTGCCCGTGAACGCAGCGGGCGGCGGCTGGTGCTGGTGGACATTGCGCTTCCCCGGGACATCGATCCCGCAGTGCGGGAAGTGGCGGGTATTTCTCTTTATGACATGGATGACCTGGAACGCGTCGTGAAACACAATGCCGCGGAGCGCGAAGTCGCTGCCGCTGAAGCCGAGAAGATCGTTCAGGCCGAGGCGCAGGGTTTCCGCACGCGGTTATTGGCGGAGCGCGTGGTTCCTACCATCATCGCGTTGCGTAACCGGTTGGACGAGATTTGCCGGCAAGAACTGGATTCCTTCAAACAGGAGTGCGGGCCATTTTCCAAAGACCAGGACCAGATGATCAGTGCGGTGACGTCCCGGATCACGCAGAAAATTGCCGGATCGCTGGCCCGCGAACTCAAGGATCTTCCAGAAAAGGTAGAGCAGGAGCAGATGACGGTTGCGGTGCAGCGACTGTTTCACCTGGAATCGCCAAAAGTGGCGCTTGCCGGCACCAGAAACGTGAATTAGCGGAGAAGAATCATGACCAGAGTTGAAGCGTCTTCCTCATCCCAGGTTAGCTGGACCAGTCCCCAGGCCTATGCCTTGGCGGTGTTTTGCTTACTGCTAGGAGTCGCGTTCGGGTATCTGTTCCGTGGATCGGACTCGCGCGCAGTACAAGCCAGCGTTCCCACGTCTACCGCCCCCGCGACGCCCAGCGCCGATGAGCAGAAGGCCGCGCTGGCCAGCGCCACCGCTCCTCTGCTCGACGCGGTTGCCAAGAACCCCGCTGACACCGAGAGCCTCGTCAAATTGGGGAATCTGTACTATGACGCGCAACAGTATCCCGACGCACTGAAGTACTACGAGCTGGTCCTGAAGTTGCAGCCTGACAACGCCGACGTTCGCACCGACCTGGGCACCGCGTACTGGTACGTTGGCGATTCCGATCGGGCGCTGGCCGAGTTTCAGCAGTCGCTCAAGCTTCGTCCCAATCATGCTGGAACCTGGTTCAACATCGGCATCGTGAAGTGGCAGGGCAAGAACGATCCCGCGGGCGCAGTCGTAGCTTGGCAGGAACTGCTGAAACGCAACCCCGGCTACGAGGGGAAAGACAAAGTCGAGGAGTTGATTGCGCGGGCGAAGCAGCACGCCAAGGGGTAGGCTCTCGCAAGAAGTTTCTCTCAGTGCGCTGAGACACTCACCGACTTGTCAGGGTCCGACGCTGGTCGTACACTCCAGTGCGATCCATGCCGGACGATACCCAAATCGGCGGGCCCGCAGGTCGCTTTCCAGTCACACGCGGTTCGCTGCTCGCGGCTGCGCGCAGCTCTGACTCGGACGAGCGCCAGCGCGCTCTCGGCACCCTCATCGCCGCCTACTGGAAGCCGGTGTACAAGTACATCCGCTTGCGCTGGCAAAAGGACAACGACGGCGCGAAAGACCTGACCCAGGAGTTCTTCGTCCGATTGCTGGAGAAAGACTTCCTCGATAGTTACGATCCCGCCCGGGCGCGGCTGCGGACATTTCTGCGGGTTTGTGTCGATCGCTTCATCAGCAACCAGGAAAAAGCTGCACAGCGGCAAAAGCGAGGCAGCAATCAGCAGATTCTCTCGCTCGATTTTGAAACCGCCGAGGGCGAACTGCGCCAGGTCGAAATTCCATCCCCAGAAAACATGGACGACTTCTTCGCCCACGAATGGGCACGCAGCGTGTTCAGCCTGGCAGTGAAGCGGCTGCAGGACGAATGCTTCGCCCACGGCAAACACATCCACTTCCAGCTGTTTCAGCTCTACGACATCGAAGAGGGCGGGAAAGAACTTACCTACGCGCAAGTGGCGGAGCGTTTCGGCATCAAGCCTTCCGACGCGACCAACTATCTCGCTTACGCACGCCGGGAATTCCGCCGAATTGTGCTTGATCAGCTGCGCGAGATGACCGCCAGCGAGGAAGAATTCCGGCGCGAGGCACGCGGCCTCCTGGGAGTCGAAGTGTCATGACCTGGCTCTCGGATTCCGCTCTGAGCCGCCTGCGCGCGGCCATGGACGTCCCCGACCTCACCGGCACACGCTACCAATTCCTCGAAAAGCTTGGGCGAGGCGGCATGGGCGAGGTGTACTCGGTCGAAGATACGGTCCTGGGAAGGCGAGTGGCGCTGAAGGTCATCGCGATAACGGACGCCAGCGGAGACTTGGAGAAGCGGCTTTTGCAGGAAGCGCGCGTGATCGCACAACTGGAGCATCCGGGAATCGTTCCGGTACACGATGCCGGAACCCTTCCTGATGGGCGCGTTTTCTACACCATGAAACTCGTTACTGGATCTCGGCTGGATCAACGTCTGGCCGAACTCAGCAATCTGGCGGACCGGTTACGAATTTTCGAGAAGATCTGCGAGGCGGTTTCGTTCGCGCACGCGCGCGGAGTCTTGCACCGCGACCTCAAGCCGCAGAATGTAATGGTCGGGCGGTTCGGGGAAGTCCTGGTGATGGATTGGGGCTTGTCAAAGATTCTGAGAGAGAGCGCGTTCTCTGCCAACGTAGTTCGACATTCCGCGGTCCGCTACCACGAGGCGGACACCGCGCACGGCATGGTCGTCGGCACGCCCGGCTATATGGCTCCGGAGCAGAAGCGGGGCGAAGAACTGGATCAGCGCGCGGACGTGTACTCCCTGGGCGCCATTCTCCAATTCCTTCTGGATTCGTTGGAGGTTCCCGCTCGCGCCGTCGCTGCAATCGCTGGCAAAGCCATGGCGGTCGAACGAGCGGCTCGCTATTCTTCGGTGAAAGATCTGGCGTCCGATGTAGCTCACTACCTGGATGGCCTGCCGGTCACCGCCTATCCGGAGAGTTGGGTCAGTCGCGCCTGGCGCTGGACCGTGCGCAATCGAGCTTGGCTTCTGCTGATTTTGGCATACCTGGCGATGCGGACGCTTTTCATTCTGTGGCGGGGACGGTAAGTCTGGTCTATGCATGCAGAAGGGTAGCGATGCAGCCTGCTCTGTCGCTACGTGTCCTAAAGGATTTTCTGCGCCCGTGTAATAGAACCACAGCGGGCTTTCACCCGCGAGGAGACGACATGAACAAAGTTCTGCTGGGACTCATCATCGGAGGGATCCTGGGTATCTTTGACGGATTGACCGCGTGGTTCACGCCCGAAGTTCGCGCCCAATTGCTCGGCATCGTCATCGGTTCCACGTTTAAGGGCCTGATTGCCGGCGTTCTGATCGGATGGTTTGCGCGCAAGGTGAATTCCCTGCCGCTGGGCATCGTGTTCGGCCTGGGAGTCGGCTTGCTCCTGGCGTTCGCCGTGGCTGCCATGCCGAATCCCGCAGGCAAACATTACTATTTCGAAATCATGCTGCCGGGCGGGATTGTGGGGATGATCGTCGGCTATGCCACGCAGCGTTTCGGAGGTCTGCCGCAGCCGGCGCGGTGACTATCTTTCGGCTTGGCCACTGGGGGCGGATTCGGTCTCTTCGTCGTCGGCGCGCATGAGGCCGAATTTCTTCAGCTTGTAGCGCAGGGCGTCGCGGGAGATGTCGAGCAGGCGTGCGGCGTGCGTCTGGTTATTGCTGGCCTGGCGCATCGCCATTTCCACCATGGCGCGCTCGACCTCCTCCAGCGAAGTTCCGCCTTCCGGGATATACAGCCGGGGCAGGGCGCGCCCGCCGGGCAGTTGCTGGCCGCCATCATTCGCGGCGGAGCGCTCGAAGGCGGTGGGCCCCCCCGACTCGGCAACGGCAAACGGCAGGTAAACCGGACGCACCAGTTGCTCGTCCTCAAGAATCATGGCCCGCTCGATCGAATTCTTGAGTTCGCGCACGTTGCCCGGCCAGCTGTGCGCGATCAGCCGGCGGCGGGTTTCATCGGTGATGCCGCGCACTGATTTCTTGAACTTTTGGTTGTAGCGAGCGATGAAGAAATCCACCAGGGGCAGGATGTCTTCTTTGCGCTCGCGGAGCGGCGGAATGAAGATAGCGATGATTGCCAGGCGATAATAAAGGTCCTGGCGGAACTGGCTTTCGCGCACCGCTTTCTCCAGATCGCGGTTAGATGCGGCAATCACCCGCACATCCACCTGCATGTCGCGCACTCCGCCCACCCGGCGGATGACCTGGTCTTCCAGCACCCGCAGCAGCTTGGCCTGCAGGAGTGGCGACAGCTCTCCAATTTCGTCCAGAAACAGGGTGCCGCCGTCGGCCATCTCGAACAGGCCCTTCTTCATCTGCTTGGCGTCAGTAAACGCGCCCTTCTCATGGCCGAAGAGTTCGGCCTCCATCAGCGTCTCAGGAATGGCTGAGCAGTTGATAGCAACGAATGGCTTTTCCTGGCGCGAACTCTCGTAGTGGATGGCCTTCGCGATCAGGTCCTTGCCGGTTCCGCTTTCGCCCTGAATCAGGATGGTGGTGGCTTCGCTGGAGGCTACTTTGCGCACGAAGTTCATCAGCTCGGTCATTTTCGAGGAAGAGCTGACCACCTCGTGATAGCCGGTGCGGCGGCGTACTTCGCCGCGCAGCTTCTGCACCTCGGTGCGCAGCTGGGTGGCTTCGAGCGCGTTCTTGATGGAGACCTGCAGTTCGTCGAAATCCACCGGCTTGCCCACGAAGTCGTAAGCGCCCATTTTGAGCGCCGCCTTGATGTCGTCGAGTTGCGGGTCAGCGGTGATCATGATGACGGCGCGGGCATCGCCGTTCCTCTTGAGCTGATCGAGCACTTCCAGGCCGCTCAGGTCGGGCATGCGGACGTCAAGCAGCACCAGGTCGGGTGACTCCCCCTGCGCCATCTTCAGGCCCGGTTCCCCTGACTCGGCCTCGAGCACGTGGTATCCCCATTCCTCGCACTTCTGGCGCAGGGACCAGCGGACCAGTCGCTCATCGTCCACAATCAGGATTTTCTCGGCTGCCATCCAAGATTAGCTTACTACGGAATCGAGGGGCAGGGGCGGAGCACCCAGGAAATGGAACTGAGGCCTGGTGTGGTGCCGAACCGAGGCGTGCCGACGCACGCCGTTGGTCGTGGAAACCTGGCTGACACCGTTCTAGCTGACGGCAGGCTCTTCCTCGCGGCGCTTCATCGGCAGCAGCACCGCGAACTTGCTGCCTTGTCCCAGCACGCTGGTGACTTCGATGTGGCCGTGGTGTTCTTCCACGATGCGGCGGGCCAGCGATAATCCCAGGCCGGTGCCGTTGCCCTTCGTCGTGTAGAACGGGCGAAAAATGTTGGGGAGATGTTCGGGCGGGATGCCGCGGCCGGTGTCGCTGACCATGATCGCCGCGGAGTCGTCGTGCCTGTTGAGTTCGACGTTAATTGTGCCGGCGCCTTCGATCGCCTGAATCGCATTGAGCAGAAGATTCAGCAGGACCTGATGTATCTGGTCGCTATCGTGTTCGATCTCGGGCAAGCTGGGGTCTTTCTTCAGTTCGATTGTGATGGGTTTCGAGAGCGCCTGCTGGCGCGCCAGCATGACCGCATGCTCGACCGTGGTATTGAGGTTGCCGGAACGAATCTCCGGCTTGTGGGGGCGGGCAGTCTGCAGCAGGTCGGTGAGGATGCGGTTGATCTGGGCAATTTCCTGGCGGACGTCTTTCACGACAGCGCGCGCTGGACTCGATGATGGCAGATCGCGGCCGACAATTTCAATCACTCCGGCGATTCCGGCGAGCGGATTGCGGATCTCGTGCGCGAGACCTGCGGCGAGCTCGCCCAAGGTCGCCAGGTGTTCAGCGCGGGACATCTGAGTGCGGTGCAGGCGCTGAATCTCTTCGCGGCTCTCCCGCAGTTGTCCGACCATGTGGTTGAAGTTGCGGCCCAGGTCGCCAATCTCGTCGTTGCGGCTGGCGAAACTCACTGAGACATTCAGATTGCCCTCACCGAGCTGTTCGATTTTTTCCTGCAGCTCAAGCATGGGACGCTGAATGACATAAGCCAGGGCAATGATCACGACCGCGCAGATGGCGACCGCGCCGCCACTGGCTACGATAAGTACCGCGTGCCTCTCCGGATTGCGCAGCGAGACCGTCGCCAGCAGGAAGAGCAAGAGTCCGCCCAGCAGCACCAGCGCAACAGGCAGCACTGCTTTCAGCTGCCACTTTATCTGCACTGGGGAGAGAGCCGACAATGCCGAGCCTCCGTAGGATTTTGAACCGCTGGAATTCAATAAAGTGTTTCGGCTGGCCGGACAGCAGGGCGGCAGGTCCGCCGGCTGTCTCGAATCCGCATCCTGCGAGCTTACATGATAAAGATGGCATCCCGAGGGACGGGCGGGACAGGGCTCGTCAGACGCGGACACCCATGTCTCAGCGCGTTCTTCCGGGATAGTATCAGGCATAAGCATGCATTCCGGGCAACAAGTACGTCACCCCAAAGAAAGTGAACATCACTACGGCAAAACCCAGGATGGCGAAGTAGGCAGCGCGCCGGCCACGCCATCCCCGGGTAATGCGCATGTGCAGATAGCCGGCGTATACCAGCCACGTGATTGCCGCCCAGGTTTCCTTCGGGTCCCAACTCCAGTAAGAGCCCCAGGTACGATTGGCCCAGTAGGCTCCGGCGGCAATCATCAGGGTGAGCAATGGAAATGCAATAGCGATGGTTTTATAAGTGATGCGGTCGAGCGCGTCCGCCGCAGGCAACATGCGCTCCAAGTCCTTGCGGCGCCAGAGCAACAGCAGGTAGAGCAGCGACACGAAGATCGCGCCGACCAGTCCGGAGAGAATAAACGGGCTCGCCGCCAGACTGGTGGGGAAAAGTCCCTCGGCGTCGAGTGAGGGATAGAATCCATCGCGTGCGCGAATCAGGAAGAACAGCAGCGCCAGAACCTGCAGTAGAATACTGACGAACACGCTGCGGTTGGCAAGCGCGATGAGGCTGTCATCCTTCTTCCAGTGTGAAATCAGGTAGAGAGCGAACGGGGCTGCCACAGCCAACATCACCAATACCATCAGCCAGCCGAGGTCCGGAACGACCACAAACAGACGGACTCCCTTCGCCAGGAAAATCTCCGATTTCTGCTCCGGATTCCATCCGGCCAGACTCAAGCCACCCCACTTCTCGAAACGCGTGAGGATGCCGGCATAGGTGCCGGCCACGAACAAGCTGGTGGCGGCAAGGAAGCTGTCAGTTTTCATCTTGTCCTGGATCAGAAACATCATCGCCAGGGCGAAGCTCAGCGCGCAGGCCGCATAAGCGAGCATAGCCAGGGTGACATGAACATGCAGCCAGGTGGACTGGAGTGCCGGAACCAGAGGCTTCACCTCGGTGCGCAGCAATTGCATCAGCACCACGCCGACGATCGCTACCGGCATCGTCACGGTACCGATGACCTTTACCCCATATTTCTTTTCGGCGATGAGAGTAAGCGCGGCGAGGGTCCATACAAAGCTGAGCAGCATTTCATAAATGCTGGCGAAGGGCGGATGTCCAGCGGCATACCAGCGATGAGCCACCGCGCCCGTGTTAGCCAACAGGCCGCCCCAGGTCGCCAGCGAAGCGAAGCGAACGTATGACGGGGTACCGGTCACGCCAAAACCCAGGTAGAGCGCTCCGGCGCCAGAGTAGAAAATCAGCGCTGCATACAACAGATTGGATTCGCTGAGAAGGTTTCCACTCTTCACCACGTTCAGGAAAGCCATGAACAGCAGGAAAGCGATGCCCAGGCCGACCAGCACAATCAGGGTTGTACCCGTGGCCGCCGGTTGCTGTTCTGCTCTTGCGCGTGCCATAAACACATCCTCCGTTTTGATTTCAGGCGCCGACCAGCGATTCCACCGGTTGCGGCTCCTCGCGCCGCGAATGAGCTTTGAATCTTGTCTCAATCTCGTCCGCAAGTTGCTGAAAGCGTTCTTCGAAGACTTCCTTGTTGCGGTTGGCAGAACCACCCAACCAGAGCTCCCATTGGCCGCGGGAATTCCGAACCACGGTCGCCCAGATGCGGGTGTGCACCAGGTAGAAGACGCATACCAATCCCAGACCCATCAGCACGACCCCGGCCCACACCGCCCATTGGCCGGGCTCATGCGAGACTTCGAGCCCGGTGAAGTAGGCGAGCTTTAGGTCCTTAGCCTCGAATTGGTAAGAAGACTTGGCGTTCTCCTCGAATCCGGGAATGGCAGGAATCCAGAAATTCACCGGCGCGGATTTTTTCGATTCAACGATCAGATGAACCGCGGGATTCTCCACTTGATTGGAACGGGTATAGACTTGCCGATCGCTTACTACGTAGTCGGGAATGAATTCGGCCAGGCGTACCGAAGTGTCGGCGTCCAGGGCGACGCTCTGCCCCGGCACTAGCGCGATCTGTTTTGGGTTGGTCGGCGTGGAAGTTGGCGAGGCCGCAAGAAACAGCGTATCTACGCTTCCGGTAGAGCCGTAGCTGGCCTGGTAGAAACGAACGCCTTTGTATACCAGTGGATCGTTGACGACAATTTCTTTCTGGTCGGTCTGGGAGCCGCCCTCGACGATCGCCAGCTTGGACCACCAGCGCTTGGGCGAGCCGTCGGAATAATTCTCCTGGCCGGCGCTGTCGCAGCGGACGGTAAACGGAAGCTTCCGCAAGCTGCCGTCGCGCATGGCGACTTCAGAGGACTGCTGGCCGCGGGTAAGGGTAACGAATCCGCGCCAGCCATAAAGGCCATCGATGATGCCGCCCAGGAAAATGAGCAATAGGCTGGCATGCACGATGTAAACCGAAAATTCAGCGACCCGTCCGCGCTCCGCAAATAACGAGACTCTCTTTTCGCCCAGGACGCGCTCGGGCTTCCATCCCTGTTTTCTGAGGACGCTGCTGGCGACCGCCAGGCCGAATTCGTCGTCCTGCACACAAAATTGCCGCTGCGTGGACAGGGCATGCCGGAAATGCTCGTCGGTGTTCTTGTAAGGCCGGGCGACAAACCGCCAGGCGCGAGGAAAGCGATCAATCGAGGCGGCGACGATGCTTACGCTCACCAGCGTCAGCAGGAGCAGGAACCACCAGGCGTGGAAAACGTCGGTCAGGCCGGCGGCGTCCAGAAAGCGCAACATCTGCGGCGAATAGGCGCGCTGCATCTCGTCGGCTTCCGTCACCGGGCGCTGCAGGATGAGCGTTCCCGCGGCTGCGATAATCACCACCGCGATGAGGAGAATTACGCCAGTCTTGATGGAACTGAGGGTCTGCCAAAGCTTGCGACCCGTCGAGTGAACTGTTCCGGCCATATGCGCTCCCACGATTCATCAGGGACAAAGCACGTTCTCCGCCAGATGGAAGTTTTCCCAGTAACTGTCTCATTTCCAGACAATTACTGATTTCCCGCCCCCATCGGAAGTTGTTTCGTTTGGGCCATAACACCCAGAAAAGGCAGGTGCCACGGGGATTTGGCGCACAATCGGCCGGGTGTTCTGTCACTGCAAGCCGTGACCGGGGCCCGGAGACGGGTGAGGCAAGCGGATTGGAATGGTTCAAAAGGGGAATTGCCGGCCAGAAATCCATTTCGGGAGCGAAACGGAGTGCCGCACGAGTGGCCACCCCCACTTGGGTGATTTGGCCTATCCCGCTGTGGGAGAAGGCCCAATTTCACCGCAGGCGGCCGCTGCTGAAGAACACCACAACAGCTGTAGATCGATGCAACGATTTGATGATAAATGGGTTATGCAGTCTATTCAGAAATGCTTTCTTTTGGCTGATTTGCGGCTAGCGTCGTGCAAACCTACCTAAAGGAGGCGGGTGTGCAGCCGAAAGGAAGCAGATCGGGAGTGGGCTTCGCCGAGAGAAAAGAAATCGTTCTCCGATTCGCCTTTCTGGCTGTGATCGTGCTCTGCGGCGCGGTTCCCGTTTTGGCCGCCACTCATCCCGTACCTCTCGACCCAAAGGCGGACTCGGCCACTTGCCTGCAGTGTCACGAAGACAAGTCCAAGGGCAAGTCGGTACATTCCGCCATCGCCACCGGCTGCACCAGCTGTCACGAGGTTCGTGTCAACAAGGACGTAACCCGGGTGAAGCTGATCACCACGACTCCATACGCGCTTTGTCTGACCTGCCACGCCGACAAAGATGCGTCCAAGATTCAGGGCAAGGTACACAGCCCGGCGGTCCGCGATTGTCTGACCTGCCACGATCCGCACACCAGCGACAATAAGAATCAATTGTTAAAACCGCTTTCCGGCGGCGAAAAAGAGAACCTCTGTCTCAGCTGCCACAAGATTGGATTGAACGTCCCGGAGAAGGGCAGCCGTCACGCAGCGCTCGACATGGGCTGCGACACCTGCCACACCACCCACAAGACAGGCGAGAAGGGCAAGATCGAGTTCGATTATCACCTGACCAAGGCGACTCCGGCTCTTTGCCTGGATTGCCACGACGCGAAAGATGAAACCCTGATCAAAGCCCATCAGGGCCAGCCCTTCGCCACCGCCGATTGCGTCACCTGCCACGATCCGCATGAGTCCGCCAGCCCCAAACTGATGCAGAAATTCCTGCATCCGCCGTTTGCCGACAAATCCTGCGATACCTGCCATCAAGCTGCCAAGGACGGCAAGGTGGTTTTGACCCAAGCCGACGCAAAATCGCTGTGTGTGACCTGCCACGACGATAAGGGGAAACAGATCGAGACGGCAAAGGTTCAGCATCCTGGCGCGGCCGGCGATTGCACTGATTGCCACAGCCCGCATGCCAGCAAGAGCCCGGGGCTGCCGAAGACCGATCCCGTGAATATCTGCCTGAGCTGCCACAGCGACCAGGCTGACCAGGCCAAGAAGAGTAACCATCACCAGCCGGCGTTTGAACAAGCCTGCGCCACCTGCCACGAGCCGCATGGCGGTGACCGCGACAAGCTGTTACGGGCGCAAGGCAACGCACTCTGCCTGGAATGCCACGGTCCGGATTCCCGTCCGCAGAAACTCGAAGCCGAGCACCTGCTGACCATCTTCGACGGCAAAGTAAAGCTGCCCGAGGACTACTACCAGAAAAACAAGGTGCCGATCCTGCCCCTGAAATACGGGCTGGGACACCCGGTGCAGTATCACCCGGTTTCGGACGTGATGGACCCGACCAACATTAGTAAGGTGAAGACCCCGATGAGTTGCCTGAGCTGCCACCAGCCGCACTCTTCCACCAAGCCGGGATTGCTGGTGAAGGATCAGGAAAACAACATGGCGTTCTGCGACACCTGTCACAAGAACCGGATCACGATGGGTCCGCAATAGCGGCCGGAAGGAGCAAGAAATGCTAAAGGTTCGCCAACACTCAAAGCGCAGGATGGCAGGGCTCCTGGCCATTCTCGCCCTCGGCCTGCTGTTGCCCGCGATGCTTCAGGGCAAAAAAAAGGAAGCTCCCGGAGCGGCGCCCCAGGGTCCTCAGAAAGTGAAGATCGACACTTCCGTATTGGAGTGGCCGAGCCCTCCCTACATTCCTCGAGTGCGCTGGATGGCGTACTACGCGGGCATGAAGATCGAGACCACCCAGGCCGTGGCGCAGAAGAAGAAGCAAGGCTGGATGGATCGTCTAGCAGGCACGCAGGCCAAGGACGAAAAGCAGATCCTGAAGGAATTCCCCTTCCAGCTCATTGGTCCGTATGGAATCGCTGTGGACTCCAAGGGGCTGGTTTACGTTGCTGATCAGCGGGTGGGCGCGATTTTCATCTTCAACACAGAGACCCGCGACGTACAGCTCATCAAGAACGGAAGCGACGCAAAGTTCGGCTTAGTGAATGGTCTGGCGATCGACGACAGCGACCGCCTGTTCGTTTCCGACGGAAAGCTGCACCGGGTGCTGGTGTTCAACCCCAAGCATGAAGTCGAGGGCGTAATCGACGGCACGTTGGTCGATCCGGTCGGAATGGCCATCGACAACGAGAACCGCTTCCTTTATGTCGCTGACACTCAGCAGGATCAAGTTCTGGTCTACGACGCGGACAGTCTCAAGCTGCTGCGCCGCATCGGAACCGGCGGCAAGAATCACTGGCTGACGACGCCGGGCGATTTCAGCGCGCCCTCCAATGTGGCAGTGGATAAAGACGGCAACCTCTACGTCACCGACACCATGAACAACCGGGTTGAGATCTACGACGCCGATGGCAAGTTCATCAGCTGGTTTGGCAAACACGGCGACGGCCCGGGCTACTTCGCGCGTCCCAAAGGCATTGCGGTCGACTGCGACGGGCACATCTGGGTGGTGGACGGTTATCAGGACCGGGTGCAGGTATTCGATCGCGAAGGCGTATTGCTGACCTACTTCGGTGAGCACGGCAACTATCCGGGGCAGTTCGCTGCCGCGGTGGGCATCGCCATCGACAAACAGAATCGCGTGTTCGTGACCGACCAGTATCCAGCGCGCTTGCAGATGTTCCGCTACATCACCGACGCGGAAGCGGCAGCCGAGAAGGCTCGCCGCGAAGCGGAACAAGAGAAGAAAGCAGGCGGCGCCAGCGGGCAGAAGGAAAAGGAAAATGTACAGGCCAACGCACAGAATTCGCCGGCACGATAGGCGGCAAGAGTTTTGGCTGTCCTCGGACAGCCAAATAGGGGATGGGCAGCGCCGGCATCGCTCATCTCGAGCAGTCGCAGTCATACGTAGAAGTAACGTGTTGCAACACATCATTCAGGAGGTTTTATGAAAAGGACAGCGTTAGTAGCAGTAATGGTTCTGGCCGTAGCGGGCTTTGCCCTCGGCCAGATCAAAGCACCGACAAGTGACGTACTGGGCGCCCACCTCAACTACGGTCGTGGATGCGCTGCCTGCCATGCTCCGCACAGCGGAGCGTGGGGCAACGGCGCGAATGCCTCCGGAGACACCGGGAGCGGCGAAATCGCCCTGTGGGGCCAGGACGTAGGGAACCTGTATGGCAAGACGATTACTACCGGTCAGAGCGAGCATGGCAGCTACGTCGAAGTGCTGCCCGGCTACTGGGATGGAACCCGGCCGGATACCGCCAACATCCTGACCTGCCTGAGCTGCCATGACGGCAACTATGCTCAGGGCGCCATGATGAAGAACCAGGTGTATGAGACTCTGCCCGGCAACTACGGGACTAAGAACGCGATCCCGACCCTGCTCGGCAAAGACGGCAACGCCGGGGCGGACTACCTCAACGATCACCCGGTGGGCTTGAATGCCTACGTAGGATGCGGGGGGCAGTACGATTGGGATTGCTCCGAGACCAATGGCACGATCTCGATGAACGGCCCCAACTCCTCCAAGTTCGTCACGAATTACGGCTTCTTTGTCAAACTCAGCGCGTACAACGGCAACGCCGTGGTGACCTGCACGAGCTGCCACAACCAGCACCTGATGAATGTGGTCAGTGTAACCAACGGCAAAAACACCGGTTTGCCGACTGGCAACTACGCCACCATGTTCTTCGTGCGTGCGCCGTACAACCCGGGCAGCGGCACGGCTGGCTCCAACCAGACCGCGCAGTTCTGCCGCCAGTGCCACGGCGGCGAAGCCAACGAAATGAACGGTGCTAGTCTGCCAACCGTGTTCTGAGTGCAAATGGGGAGAGAGCAATCTCTCCCCTTTTTTCTACCGCAGGCGAGGAGGATTTATGAAAGCACAGATTTCCATCGGCGCAATGGTCCTGGCAATGCTGATGCCGGTGTCGGCACAAATGGTAGCCTCGCACACCTCCACGCAGATTCAGACGAAAGCCACCATGACGGTCCCAGCCGCAGGCAAGCCGGTGGCGCGGGTGAATGGCGCGGTGCTCACCGATCGCGATCTGCTGCGAGAGATGTACGCCATCTTTCCTTATGCGCAGCAGCACAATGGCGAAGTCCCAAAAGAGATGGAAGGCCAGATTCGCGATGGCGCCATGCAGATGATTATTTTCGAGGAACTGGTTTACCAGGAGGCACTGCGCCGGAAGATGACGGTCCCAGCCGCGAAGTTGCAGCACGCGGAGGCGGATTTCGCCAGCCAGTTCAGTAGCCCGGCCGAATACCAGCAGTTCCTGCGTACAGAATTTCAGGGATCGAAACAGCGGTTGACCGAGAAAATTCGCCGCTCCTTGCTGATCGATGCCCTGCTCAAGATCGAAGTGAACAGTAAATCGGTGGTTTCGCCGACGGAGCTCAAGGCTTACTACGACCAGAATCTTGGTCGCTTTCAGTATCCGGAATCCTTCGCGATCCAGACGATTTCTTTCATCGCGCCGGAAAACGCGACGCCGCAGCA
>Ga0335079_10005066_pt1 | contig 15117 bp, 15 predicted proteins | sample Lox_Sample_33_FD_206719 | JGI IMG/M metagenome (GOLD analysis project Ga0335079, IMG submission 206719) | Soil microbial communities from Loxahatchee National Wildlife Refuge, Florida, United States - Lox_Sample_3.3 | ecosystem: Environmental > Terrestrial > Soil > Wetlands | place: USA...
GATCACGCTCGTGAGCGCGCCGGCGATCTCCGGCAGCACCACGGTCGGCGGCACCCTCACGGTCTCGACCGGCACGTGGAACGCGTGCGGTGAGCGTCTGACCGGCTATGCCTACGCCTGGTCCGGAGCGGCCGGGAGCACGACGAACAGCTACGTCGTCCAGTCGGGCGACGCCGGTCACACGGTGTCGGCGTCGGTGACCGCCTGCGACGTCGACGGGTGCTCGTCGCCGGCGGCGGCGTCGGTCGCGATTCCGTCCTCGCCCGGTGGGGGCGGCGGTGGCGGCGGCTGCACGCCACAGACGTGTCCGCCTCCGGGTCAGCCCAGGCCTTCCGACCGTGACGGCGACGGGGTCGCGGACGGGGCGGACAACTGCCCCGACCTCTGGAACACCGATCAGGCAGACGCCGATGGCGATCATGTCGGCGACGTCTGCGACGGCACCGTCCCGGCAGACTTCGTGAACGGGACGCTGACGGGCGAGATCGGCGCCGACCGCTCCTACTTCCTGGTCGACCCGGGCACGCTCGCCCTGATCCCGTGCAAGAGCGCGTGGGCCCGGTACACGTACACGAACCTCGTCCGCCTCTACGTGCTCTGGCGGTACCAGCTGTCGTTCGACTTCTGCTACATCCCGGGCTCGAAGATCGTCCGGGTGAGCGGGCTCAACGCCCACGGTACCTATGCAGCGTGGCCCTGGTCCTTCCAGGGGAATGCGGTCGAGCCTCGATGGATCGCATCGGCGCCGGGTTTCGCGGTGCACGCCTTCGCGCAGGGGAAGTTCGCGGCCTGCGTCGGGATCGGCGTGATCGGCGTCTGCGGTTCGTCGCGATCGCCATACCTGGACCTCTTCGCGAACGCCTCTCCGACGACGTGGTTCTCGGGCGGGCTCTCGTGAGAGCGTTCGCGGCGCGCCACAAGGTCGCGCTCCTGCTGTTGCTCGCCGGCGTGCTCGTCGTGCTGTACGTCGTGCTCTTCGTCGCGGGTCAGGGCGGCGTCTCGGGAGGCTCGAGCTGAGGGACGTCGTTCGTCGGCTGGTTATGCTCGGCGGCCGTGGAGCTCCGCCCCACGACCGCCGAGGACCTGCCGGCGCTGCACGAGCTCTTCCTGGCCTCGATCGGCTCCGTCTACGCGCCCCACGGGTTCGCGCCGCCGGTCCCGCCGGCCGGCGCGTTCGAGGCGCAGCATCGCCACCTGCTCGGGACGGACCCCGGCCGCTGCTTCGTCGCCGTGCGCGACGGGGTACGGATCGGCTACGTCTCGGCGTGGCTCCGCGGAAACGACTGGTTCCTCGGGTCGCTTTTCGTCGCCCCGGCCGCTCAGGGAGGCGGCGTCGGGAGCCTTCTCCTCGATGCGGCCTGGGAGGACGGCCACCTCCGGCGCCGGACGCTGACCGATGCGATCCAGCCGATCTCGAACGCCCTCTACGCACGGCGCGGCCTCGTGCCCGCGACCCCGCTGCTGTCGTTCTCGGGCGTACCGGCCGGTGCGGAGAGCCCGCTCACGCCGGGCGCTGCGGACAGCCTGGCCGAGATCGACCGGGCCGCGTACGGCTTCGACCGTTCCGTCGACCACCGGCTCTGGGGCGGCATCGCCGAGCGCACCGTCTGGCTGCGTGACGCGAGCGCGGTCGCCTACTCGTACCGCTTTGCGGACGGGTCCGTCGGCCCGATCGGCGGCATCGATCCTGCCGCGGCGGCCGCCGCGCTCGACGGCGAGCTGGCCCGCGCCGGCGGGCCGGTCGGCGTCCGCATCCCCGGCTCCTCCCGCACGCTCGTCATGCGGGCGCTCGCGGCCGGGCTGCATCTCTCACCGACCCCGGGGCTGCTGCTGCTCTCCGAGGAGGCCCCGGCGCCGACGTCGCTGGCGATCGGCAGCTACACCCTGTTCTAGCCGCCGCTCGCGGCCGCGTTGCGCCGCACCATCTCGAAGGTCTTCTCGAGCTCGGGCGTCGGCGTGAACTCGAGCGCGTCGGCGTCCTCGGGAAACGAGACCCGGTGGCCCGGCTCGATGTAATACGCGTTCCCGGCCTCGATCGTCTCGGTGCGGTCGGCGTACTCGACGACGACGGTGCCCGAGAAGAGGTAGCCCCAGTGCGGTGCCTGGCACCGGTCGTCGGGCAGCCCCTTGATCATCGCCGATGCGTCCTGGCCGGCGGTCGCGTGCTCGAAGGCGACGGTGATCCCGCCCCAGTCGGCGAACCGGCTCGAGTAGCCGGGTGCGATCTCCTGCTCCGGCAAGTCCCCGCGTCCCGCGCTCGGCATTCCAGCTCCTCTCGGTCAGATCACTTGCGTGTCACGTGCAGCATCGCCGAAGCGGCCGGCGCGGACCGCCTCGTGCCAGCCTGGCAGCGGGTCGCCCGCGAGGCCGGCGGCGACGAGCCGGCCGGTGCTCGGCGCGACCATGAAGCCGTGGCCGCTGAAGCCGGCCGCGACCCACAGCCCCGGCGCGAGCTCGTCGACGATCGGCTGTGCGTCGGGGGTCATGTCGTACGTGCCGCGGACGAGGGTCGGCAGCGGCTCACCGGCCAGCGCGGGAAGCAGGCGTTCCAGGGAGCCGCGCACGTTGCCGCGCCAACGCTCCGACTCGGTGTCAGGGTCGCCCGCAGCACGCAGGTCGCTTGCAAGCAGCCGCCCGTCGGCGAGCTGTTTCGCCGCGAGCCCGCGGTCGACCGCGATCACGAGCGGGTCGAGCAGGCGCACCGAACGCGGCTCGCCAAGAAAGAGGAAGCGCGGCTCGGGCTCGATCGGCAGCCGCGCGCCGAGCGGCGCTAGCAGGGCCGCCGTCTCGGCGGCGGCGGCCACCGCGACCTGCTCGACGAGGGCGCTCCGCCCGTCGTCCGTCTCCACGCGCCAGCCCGCACCGTCGCGGGCGATCGAGCGGACGTGCGAGCGCTCGAGAACCGCGCCGCGTGCTCGCGCCGCGGCGGCGAACGCGGCAACGACGGCCTGCGGCCGGTCGAAGTACCCGTCCTCCGCGCAGTATGCTCCACCGGCCACTCCCTCGGGCTCGAGACCGGGGACGAGGGCGCTCGCCTCGGCCGGCGTCACCAGCTGGGAGGGAACGCCCGCCTCGCGCTGAACGCGCACGTTCGCGCCGAGCTGCGCCAGCGACTCGTCGTGATCGGCGAGGAACAGGTAGCCGCACGGATCGAACGTCGCGTCGACATCCACGCCGAGCCGGTCCGACAGCTCGAGGTAGAACGCACGCGACTCGCGCGCCATCGCGCAGTTGGCCGCCGAGCCCCATTGCTGGCGCACGCCGCCGGGCTGCACCGCCGAAGCGCCCGTGCCGATGCCGGCGCCGTCGTAGACCGTGACCGGGCCGAGCCCGCGTTCGAGCGCGTGGCACGCAATCGACATGCCGCTGATCCCCGCGCCGACGACCGCCACGCTCACGGTGCCCGACGATACGTGCGAAACCTGGGCCGCCGGCCGCCGCTCGCTACCATCGCGGTCAATTGACTGCCGCACCGACCGGGATCGCAGATCGCGCCGTAAGGCGCCGCGCTGGACGGTCGGCCGGGCTGCTGCGGTTCGTGTTGCGCCGTCTGGCCGCCTTCGTGCTGCTGGCGCTCGGCATCACGGTGGTCGTCTTCGCGCTGACGGAGATCGTCCCGAGCAATGCCGCGGCGACGGCGCTCGGCGAGCAGGCGGCGGGCGACCCGGCGGCGGTCGCGGCGTTCAACGAGCACTACGGCCTCGACAAGCCGCTGCCGGTCCGGTACCTGATCTACCTCGACCACCTGCTGCACGGCGACCTCGGGCAGTCGTCGGTCACCCACAACGCGGTCAGCCACGACCTTGGGCAGTTCATCCCGGCGACCGCGGAGCTCGCGATCTTCTCGATCATCATCGCCTCGTTCGTGGGCGTGGCGTTCGGCGTCTACTCGGCCCTGCGCCGGAACCGGCCGAGCGACCACGCGTTGCGCGTGACGTCGCTCGCCGGCATCTCGATGCCGACGTTCTGGATCGCGCTGATCGCGCTCTACGTCGGCTTCTACCGGCTCGGGTGGTTCCCCGGCGCCGAGCGGCTCGACCCGGGAACGGTGCCGCCGCCGACCGTCACCGGCTTCTACACGATCGACTCGCTGCTCGCCGGCAACTGGGGCCTCTTCACCCAGTCCGTGCATCACCTCCTGCTCCCTGCGCTCGTGCTCGCCGCGTTCAACGTCAGCCTCCTCACCCGCTACACGCGCTCGGCGGTGCTCGAGGTGATCGGCAACGACTACGTCCGCGCCGCACGCGCGAAAGGGCTTCCGGAGCGGATCGTCGTCGTGCGCTACATCCTGCGTGCGGCGCTGCCGTCGGTGGTCACCGTGCTCGGGCTGGTGTTCGCGAACGTGCTCACAGGTGCGGTGCTGATCGAGAAGATCTTCTCCTGGCCCGGCATCGGGCAGTACGCGTACACGGCCGCCGTCAACCTCGACGTTCCGGCAATCGCCGGCGTCAGCCTCTTCGTCGCCGCGGTCTACATCACGATCAACCTGATCGTCGACATCCTCTACGGCATCATCGATCCGCGGATCCGCATCACATGAGCGCGTTCGCGATCCGTGTGCGCGGTTACAGCGGGCGCAACATTCTCGTCTCGGCACGGCACCAGCCGCTCGCCGCGATCGGCGTCGTGATCGCCGTGACGTGGATCGTCGTGGCGATCTTCGCGCCGCTGATCGCGCCCTACGGCCCGCTCGCGCAGAACTTCACGGCCTCGCAGGCGCCGACGCTCCACCATCCGTTCGGCACCGACGAGCTCGGGCGCGACGTTTTCAGCCGCGTGATCTACGGATCCCGCGTATCGATCCCGATCGCGCTCGTCCTCGTGGCGTGTGCGGCGATGATCGGCGGGCTGATCGGCGCGATCTCCGGCTACTTCCGCGGCGTCACCGACGGCGTGCTGATGCGGTCGGCCGACCTCGTCTTCGCGTTCCCTCCGATCATCCTCGCCATGGTGGTCGCCGCCGTGCTCGGCCGCGGGCTCACGAACGCCGCGCTCGCGATCGTGATCGTCGCGTGGCCGTCGTATGCGCGGGTGGTGCGAGGGCTCGTGCTCTCGGTGGGCGAGTCGGAGTACGTCCAGTCGGCACGGCTGCTCGGTGCGCCCGCGCGCGTCGCGCTGTTTCGCGACGTGCTTCCCAACGTTGCCGGGTCGGTGCTCGTGCTGATGACGCTCGACCTCGCGACCGCAATCCTTCTGCTCTCCGGCCTCTCGTTCCTCGGCCTCGGCGCGCAGCCGCCGCAGGCGGAGTGGGGGTCGATGGTCGCCGACGGCACGCAGTACTTCCAGTGGTGGTGGATGGGGACGTTCCCCGGGCTCGCGATCTTCACCGTCGTGCTCGCGTTCAACTTCATCGGCGACAGCCTGCGCGACATCTTCGACCCACGCACAGCCTGGCGCACCCAGGACGAGCAATGAGCCGTAGGCTCGACGGAGGCTCCCAGGGAGCGGAGGCGCCGGCTTGGCCGGCGCCGGAGCGGGTGCTGAGCCGTAGGCTCGACGGAGGCTCTCAGGGAGCGGAGGCGCCGGCTTGGCCGGCGCCGGAGCGGGAATGAGCCTCCTCGAGGTCGAGGGCCTACGGGTCCGCCTGGCGACGGCGCGCGGACCGGTGACGGTGGTGGACGGCGTCGACTATGCGGTCGAGTCGGGCGAGGTCTTCGGCATCGCCGGCGAGAGCGGCAGCGGCAAGACGCTGTCGATGCTCGCGCTGTTCGGGCTGCTCCCGGAGGGGGCGCTCGTCGACGGTAGTGCGCGCTTCGGCGGCACCGACCTGCTCGGCATCCCGCCTCGCACGCTGCGCGAGCTGTCGGGGCGCGACCTCGCGATGGTCTTCCAGGACCCGATGACATCGCTGCATCCGATGCTCTCGGTCGGGCGACAGCTCACCGAGCACGTCAAGCTCCATCTCGGCCTGTCGCAGAAGGCCGCCGACCAGCGGGCGACGGAGATCCTCGACCAGGTGCGGATCCCGAATCCCAAGGCGGCGTTGCATGCCTATCCACACCAGTTCTCGGGCGGGATGCGCCAGCGGATCGCGATCGCGATCGCGCTCGCGTGCCGGCCCAAGCTCCTGATCGCCGACGAGCCGACCACGGCGCTCGATGTCACCGTGCAGGCGGGGATCCTGCACCTGCTCGACCGGCTGCGGCGGGAGAACGACCTGGCCGTGATCCTGATCACGCACGACCTCGGCGTGATGTCGTCGATCGCCGACCGCATCTCGATCTTCTACGCGGGGAAGGTGGTCGAGTCGGGGCCGCGGCAGGACGTGCTGCAGCGGCCGCGTCATCCGTACACGCGCGCACTGCTGGACGCGCTCCCTCACCCCGAGGCGGCGCACGGGCGCGAGCTCGTCGCGATCGGCGGCTCGCCGCCGACACCGGGCGCGTTCCCGGCGGGCTGTACGTTCCATCCGCGCTGCGCCTATCTCCACGAGTCGTGCCGCACTGACGTGCCGGAACTCGTCGACGTCGGTGGGCGCCTCCTCGCATGCCCCGTCGATCCGCTGGTGGACGGCCGGTGAGCACGCTCGAGCTGGTCGACGTCGTCGTCGACTACGAGCGCCGGGGCGGCGGCCTGGTCCGTGCGGTCGCCGGTGCGAGCATCGCGGTCGACGCCGGTCAGATCGTCGGCCTCGTCGGCGAGTCGGGCTGCGGCAAGTCGACGCTCGCACGTGCGGCGGTCGGGCTCGTTCGCGTCACGTCCGGGTCGGTTCGCTTCGAGGGCAACGACGTGACTCCGCTCACGCGCCACGCGCGGCCGGCAGAGCTGGTGCGGCTGCAGCTGGTCTTCCAGAACCCGTATTCGTCGCTCAACCCCAGGCGCAAGGTCGGGTCCCAGATCGCCGACGGGATGAGCTCGTCGTCGACGGCGACCGTGCAGGCGCTGTGCGAGCTCGTCGGCCTGCCGGGAAACGCCGAGCGCCGTTACCCGCACGAGTTCTCGGGCGGCCAGCGGCAGCGGATCGCGATCGCGCGCGCCCTCGCCGCGAATCCGTCGGTGATCGTGCTCGACGAGCCGCTCGCCTCGCTGGACGCCTCCGCCCAGGCCCAGCTCGCAAACCTGCTGGTCAGTCTGTCCAAGGAGCTGGACCTGGGGCTGCTGCTGATCTCGCACGACCTCGCGATCGTGCGGCACGTGGCTCACACCGTCTCGGTGATGTACCTCGGGGTGATGGTCGAGACCGGGTCGACGGAGCCCGTCTGGACCGCGCCGCTCCATCCATATAGCGAGGCGCTGATCGGCGCGGTGCCGCACCCCGACGGGACGGGCTTCCTGCCGGAGGCGCTGCCGGGCGAGGTGCCCGATCCGGCCCGGCCCCCGTCCGGCTGCCGGTTCCACCCGCGCTGCCCCTATGCTTTCGACCGCTGCCGGGCGGACGAGCCGCAGCTCGTCGAGCTCGCCGCGGGCCGCTCCGCCGCCTGCTGGCTGCAGCCCGCCGGGTCGGAGCCGGCGCCGATTCACGAGCGGGCGGCCAACTTCTCCCACCCGGCACCCGTCGAATAGGTCAAAAGGCCCCCTACGACTCGCAACAGATCTGGAGGCGATTGTGAGGAAGACTGCCGCCGGGCGCGTCGCCTGGCTCGTACCCATCGCCGTGCTCGTCGCGCTCGTCAGCGCGGTCGCAGCCTACGGCGTCAACCGACATACGTCCGCGGCTCCGCCGCTCGTGATCGACAACTCGTTCACGGTCAAGACGTCCGACCCGGGGCGCGCATTCGACCCGACTGCGTCGATCATCGATCGCGCGCTCTACGACACGCTCTTCACCTACAAGGGCAACGATCTTTCGAACCCGATTCCGCTGCTCGTGTCGTCTTGGAAGGCTTCGGCCGACGCGAAGACGTTCACGTTCCAGCTCAAGCACAACGTCCACTTCGCGAACGGCAACCCGCTGACGTCCGCCGACGTCGTGTACTCGCTCCGCCGGCTCGCCAACCTGAAGGGGAACCCCTCGTTCCTCATGGCGGGCCTGACGGTCAAGGCTGCGGGCCCGTACGCGGTGATCATCAAGTCGTCGACTCCGAACACCGCGCTGCCTGCGATCCTCGCGAACCCGTCGGCCGGGATCGTGAACTCGCAGCTGCTGAAGGCGCACGGCGGCAGCGACGCCGCGAACGCGTCGAAGGCCGACAAAGCGGAGTCGTGGCTGAACTCGTCGGGGTCGCTCGGCGCCGGCAGCGGCCCGTACGTCCTCAGCTCGTTCTCGACGACGTCGCAGATCATGCTCACGCCGAACACCAACTACTGGGGCGCGAAGAAGCCGTCGTTCTCGAGCGTCGTCGTGCGCAACATGATCGCGCCGACGCAGCTGATCAACGTCCAGCGTGGGAAGCACGAGATCGCGATCGACCTGTCCGCCGACCAGGCGAAGACCCTGCAGGGCAAGTCGAACCTGAAGGTCTCGCTGCAGCCGTCGACGTGGGTCTTCTGGCTGTTCGCGAACGACAACCCGCAGATCTCGGCGATCACGTCGAACAAGCAGTTCCAGGACGCGGTCCGCTACGCGCTCGACTACAAGTCGATCGTCGGCGTCGCCGGTCCGGGAGCGATTCAGGCTCCGGGGATCATCCCCTCGATGTTCCTGGGCTCGCTGCCGCAGAGCGCTCGCGTCAACCAGGATGTCGCCAAGGCGAAGGCCGCCCTCGCGGCGTCGGGCGCCGCGGGACAGCAGGTCACGCTCGAGTACCCGAGCGATCTGACGATCAACGGCGTCCCGTTCACGACGCTCGCACAGAAGATCCAGGCGAACCTGAACGCGGTCGGCTTCAACATCCAGCTGTCCGGCTCGCCGACCTCGACCTGGCTCACGAAGTACCGCGACGGGAAGATGGCGTTCGGTCTGTCGCTGTGGGGCCCGGACTATCCGGATCCCGCCGACTACCTGACGTTCGCCCCGGGGCAGCTGGTCGGGCTCCGCGTCGGCTGGCCGAAGGGCTCGGATCCGGCGATCGAGAAGCTCGCCGCCAAGCTGCTCGTGACCACGAACCCGGCCGTCCGGAAGAGCCTCTACCAGACGTACCAGCGCGACCTCAACCAGCGGGGCCCGTACTTCCCGCTGATCCAGCCGACGCAGGTGTTCGTCTCGACGAGTGATCTCAACGGTGCCGTCTACAACGCCGAGTACGGCGTCGACGTCTCGCAGGTCTCTCCGAAGTAGCTACGTCGCGACGAGGGCGGACGGGTAGCTGCCGAGCAGCCGCCCGCCGCCCTCCTCGCACACCACGATGTCCTCGATCCGGACGCTGAAGCGGCCCGGGATGATGATCGAGGGCTCGTCCGTGAACGTCATCCCCGGCTGCAGCGCCGTCTCGTCCTCGGCGGAGATGAACGGCCGCTCGTGGACGTCGAGCCCGATGCCGTGGCCCATTCGGTGGCGGAAGTGCTCGCCCAGCCCCGCATCCTCGATCGGCCGCCGGCACGCGGCATTGACCTCCCGCGCCGGCGTCCCGGCGGCGGCCGCCGCACGCCCCGCTTCCTGCGCCGCCAGCATGATCTCGTACGCCTCGCGGTACTCGGCGGTCGGCTCGCCGCAGTAGATCGTCCGGCCGAAGTCGGAGCAGTAGCCGTCGACGACGCCGCCGAAGTCGAACATCACGGCCGTTCCCGTCGGGATTCCGTCGCGCGCGGTGTGCGTCCCCGAATCGAAGTCGGTGCTCTCGATGCCGGTGAACATGTGCGTCGTGAACGACGGGCAGCGCGAGCCCGCGACGCGCAACTCGTGCTCGGCCGCTTCGACGAGGTCGAGCATGGAGACGCCGGGCACGACGAGCGGCGTCACTTCCGCCATCGCCCGCTCGACGGTCGCGATCGCACGGTCGAGCGCTGCGAGCTCCTCGTCCGACTTGACGCGCCTCAGCTCGTTGACGACGCGGGACCCGGTCCGGAGGCCGTCGAAGCCGGCGATCCGGCCGAGGTTCAGCGCCGTCTCCGTCCAGACGCGGTCGCCGATCGCGATTTTGGTTCCCATGCCGCGCGCGACGCGCTCGAATGCCGCGTAGCCGTCGTCGGTCTCCGCAACGACGACGACCTCACCCGCGGGCTGCTCGCGCAGGTGGAACAGCGCGAACATCCGCGGCAGGACGAAGACCGGCTCGGCCCAAGGGCGGAAGAACGCGCCCGTGACCCAGCCGTGCGCGTACGCGGCCTCGCCGAAGTTCGGGATGTCGCGCTCGACCCCGGTCAGGTACTCGAGATCGGCCGAGGGCGCCAGGAACAGCGCGTCGATGCCCTCGGCCTCGAGCCGCTCCGACAGGCGCCCGCGCCGCTCCGTGTAGTCGAAGGTCATGCATCCAGCCTAAGCCGTGGCAGCACCTCGCGGCAGAGCAGGTCGACGCCGTGCGCCTCGTCGATCCCGTGCGGCGTGCCGAAGTCGACACGGTGCGCGCCCGCCTCGAACAGCGCCTGGGCCTGGGCTGCGACCTCCGCGGGCGTGCCGGCGAACGCGAACCGGCGCAGCAGCCCGTCCGGCAGCAGCGCGCCCGCGGCATCGTGCTCGCCGGCGGCGACGAGCGCCGCGAGCCGCCGGAGCAGCTCGGGATCGAGCTCGGTCGTCGGGTCGAGCGCGCCGACGACGTCGACGTACATCGCCACCTCGCGCCGTGCCAGCGCCCGTGCGCGGTCGCCGTCCTCGTCGACGACGGTCACCGCGCCGAAGACGATGCCGACGTTGTCGTTCCCGATCCGGCGGCGCAGCACCTCGACGACGAGCGGGTTGGCGCTGCCGCCGACCTTGACTTCGGCCGCTGCCTCGCCTGCGAATGCCGCGAGCCGCGGCGACCACGTGCCGACGAGCAGCGGCACCGCGGGACGGCGCAGCTCGTAGCGCAGCGCGTCGCCTGCCCGGAGCGAGAAGCGCTCGCCCGTGAAGCCGGAGCGGTCGCCCGCGAGCAGGCGGCGGATCACTTCCCACGCCTCGCGCACCCCGTGAACCGGGCGCGTGTCGTCGATGCCGAGCGAGTCGAGCCATGCTCCGGCGGCGAGGCCGAGGAACGCCCGTCCGTCGGAGGCGCGGTCGAGTGCGGCGATCTGCCCCGCGATCTCGACGGGGTGAAGGGTGAACGGGTTCAGGCACGACGGCCCGAGGCGTGCGCTCGCAGTCGCCGCCGCGATCTCGAGCAGCGCCGGCAGTGCGGGCTGGAACCACAGGTCGTTGAAGACCGTGATCACGTCGAACCCGGCCTCGTCGGCGCCGCGGGCCAGCGCCGCGTACTCGCCGGTCCCCTTGTCGGTCTGCAGCGCGAGGCCGAGCTCGCGCTGCCCCGTCACGTCAGGTCGCCGGTGGCCATCGTCCGGCGCTCGGTGCGCTCGATCCGCATGATCACCCGCTCGTCGGGATCCGGGCAGGCGACCAGCGAGTCCTGCTCGAGCCAGTCCGATGCCGGCAGCTCGCGCTGCTTCGCCGGGAGCAGCGGCAACACGCTCTGCAGCGCGTACAGGCAGAAGTGGCGCCCGGCGGGGATGCGGACCCGGCTCGACTCTGTGAGCTCGAAGTAGTCGCCGACCTCGAGGCCGCAGACCGACCGGCCCTCGATCCGCTCGACGGTGACGCGCAGGTCGTAGAGGGTCGTCTCGTCGCCGGGGGCTGCCACGGGGCCGACTCTACTGGCCGAGAAATCGGTAGATCCGGCGAAATCGGTAGATCCGGCGGCGGCCGGTTGTCGTAGACTCCACCTATGTCAGGCCAGGCCTGGGGACTGGTCTTCTTGATGCTCATCCTGAAGATCCCGGTCGTCTACCTCGGGATCGTCGTCTGGTACGCCTGCAAGGAGCCCGAGCAGGGCGCAGGCCCGAACGACTACTCGGTGTGGCGCCCCTGGCGTAAGCCGCAGGGGCCCCGGCCCCGGCGCGGCGGACCGCACGGGCACCGTGACGGCCGAGCGCGCGCGGCCCGGCGGGATAGAGTCCCGTCGTGACGTCCGAGGAGCGCGACTCGCACGGCGCCGTCGAAGCGATCGCCGGCTTGCTGGCCGCCGTGGCGCTGTTCCTCGGCGCGCTCGAGCTCGTCTACCGCCCGTTCAGGCTCGCGCCGGTCGCCCTGATCTTCGCGCTCACCGCGACCGTGATGAGCCGGAGGCACCAGCGGCTGACCGGCTTCGCGATCGCCGTGATCGGCGTGTGCTTCGTGGTCGGAGCCTCGCTGCAGGTGATCACGCACCACCCGCTCTACTGACGCGGCGCGGGCTCGGGCGGGAAGGACATCCCGGCCCACCTTGGTACAACACCGGAGTGAGCGTGCGCGATGTCGACGGGTTGAACAGCGGCTATGCGCAGGCGCTGCTCGACGAGTACCTCGAGAACCCCGACGCCGTCCCGCCGGCCTGGCGCGCCCTCTTCGAGAGCGGCGACCCGCACCTGATCGAGGGTCATCCGGGCCTCGTACGGCTGCTCGAGCGGCTGCCCCGGAACGGCGGCGACGGCGGGCACGAGCCGGAGCCGGAGGCGCCGCCCGAGAGCGAGCAGGCCGTGCCACGGCCGGAGGCCGCGGTCGCCGTTGCCGAGCCGCCGCCGGCCGCCGACGCCGACCCGCAGCTCCTCGGCGGCATCGCCGCCGCGATGGCCCTGATCAAGGCGCACCGCACCCACGGCCACCTGGGCGCACGCCTCGACCCGCTCGGCTCCGAGCCGGTCGGCGACCCGTCGCTCGAGCCGCTCCGGCTCGAGCCGCGCCTCACGCCCGAGCTGCAGGCGCGCATCCCCGCGTCGGTCCTGCGCGTGCACGTCCCGGGCGAGACCCTCGCCGACGTGCTGCCGAAGCTCGTCGAGACCTACTGCGGCACGATCGCCTACGAGCTCGAGCACCTCTCCGACCACGAGCAGCGCGTCTGGCTGCGGCGGGCGATCGAGTCGGGCGCCTACCGGGAGCCGCTCACGCCGGACGAGCGGCGGGCGCTCTTCCGCCGCCTCTGCGAGGTCGAGGGAATGGAGCGCTTCCTGCGCAAGCGGTTCCTCGGCCAGAAGCAGTTCTCGCTCGAAGGGCTCGACGTGATGATCCCGATGCTCGACAGGACGATCGAGCTCGCGGCCGACGACGGGGCGCACGAGATCGTGATGGGGATGGCCCACCGCGGTCGCCTGAACGTCCTCGCGCACACGATCGGCATGCCCTACGAGCAGATCCTGCGCGAGTTCGAGGGCGAGCGGACGCTCGATGCCGTCGCCGCCGACCCCGAGGGCGGGACCGGCGACGTCAAGTACCACCTCGGCGCCCACGGGACGCGCACGACGTCGAACGGCAGCGTCGGCGTCCGGATCGTCGCCAACCCGAGCCACCTCGAGGCCGTCGACCCGGTCGTCGAGGGCCGCACCCGCGCCGAGCAGACCGACCGTTCGACGCCGCACGGCGCGCACGACCCGTCGGTCGCGGTTGCGCTCCTGCTGCACGGCGACGCGGCATTCGCCGGCCAGGGCATCGTCGCCGAGACGTTGAACCTGCAGAGCCTGGCCGGCTACTCGACCGGTGGCACCCTGCACCTGATCACCAACAACCAGGTCGGCTTCACCACCGACCCGAGCGAGGGACGCTCGACGCGCTACTCGTCCGACCTCGCCAAAGGATTCGACGTGCCGATCATCCACGTCAACGCCGACGACGCCGAGGCGGCGCTCTCGGCCGTCGGGCTGGCGATGGCCTATCGCCGCCGGTTCGGCGACGACGTCGTGATCGACCTGGTCGGCTACCGCCGCTTCGGCCACAACGAGCAGGACGAGGCGGCGTACACGCAGCCGCTGATGGTCGAGCAGATCGCGTCGCACCCGAGCGTGCGCGAGCTGTACCAGGCGAAGCTGATCGAGGACGGCGTGCTGACCGAGGCCGAGGCCGACGCCGCGGTCGACGAGGTCGAAGCAGAGCTGCGCGAGGCGCACGAGCGACTGAAGTCGTCGTTCGGCGAGACGCCGAAGCGCGAGCACGACGGTGCGATCCCGTTCTCGTCGGGCATCGAGGTCGTCACCACCGTGCCGGCCGAACGGCTGCGGGAGCTCACCGAGGAGCTGCTCCGCGTCCCGGACGGATTCACCGTGCATCCGAAGCTCGCGCGCCAGCTCGAGCGGCGCCGTCGCGCGCTCGACGAGGGCGGCATCGACTGGGGGCAGGCCGAGGCGCTCGCCTTCGCCTCCCTACTCGTCGACGGCATCCCGGTGCGGCTGACGGGCCAGGACACGCAGCGCGGGACGTTCTCGCAGCGCCACCTCGTGCTGCACGACGTGCACACCGGGGAGACGTACGTGCCGATGCAGAGTCTCGAGCACGGGACGGCGTCGTTCGAGGTCTACAACTCGCCGCTCTCGGAGTACGCGTGCATGGGGTTCGAGTACGGCTACTCGGCTGCGGCTCCCGAGGCGCTGGTGGCGTGGGAGGCGCAGTACGGCGACTTCGCGAACGGCGCCCAGATCGTGATCGACCAGTTCGTGTCGTCCGGCCTGTCGAAGTGGCGCGAGACGTCGCGCCTCACGCTGCTGCTCCCTCACGGCTACGAGGGCAACGGGCCCGAGCACTCGAGCGCCCGCCTGGAGCGCTTCCTGCAGATGGGCGCACAGGAGAACCTGCGCGTCGTGAACTGCACGACGTCGGCGCAGTACTTCCACCTGCTCCGCCGCCAGGCGCTCGACGCGACCGCGCGGCCGCTGGTCGTCGCGACGCCGAAGGGCCTGCTCCGGCTGAAGGACGCCTCGTGCTCGCTCGAGGACCTTGCGACGGGGAGCTTCCGGCCGGTGCTCGACGACACCACCGTCGACAAGGAGGCCGTGCGCCGGCTCGTGCTCTGCTCGGGGAAGGTCTACTACGACATCGTCGGCCACGAGGCGCGCGCGCGGGCCTCGGGCGTCGCGGTGGCGCGCGTCGAGCTTCTCTATCCGTTCCCGTCGGACAGCGCCCGCGGCCTGATCGCCTCGTACCCGTACCTGCGCGAGGTGGTGTGGGCGCAGGAGGAGCCGCAGAACATGGGGCCGTGGCGGTCGATCCGCCACCGCCTCGAGGAGGCGACGGCCGGGGTGCCGCTGCGCTACGTCGGCCGGCCGTGGCGGGCGAGCCCCTCGGAGGGCTACCCGACGGCGCACGTGATCGAGCAGGACCGGATCGCCCGCGCGGCGCTGACCTAGGCCCCGGCTTCAGCGGGGGCG
>Ga0335079_10005068_pt1 | contig 15116 bp, 12 predicted proteins | sample Lox_Sample_33_FD_206719 | JGI IMG/M metagenome (GOLD analysis project Ga0335079, IMG submission 206719) | Soil microbial communities from Loxahatchee National Wildlife Refuge, Florida, United States - Lox_Sample_3.3 | ecosystem: Environmental > Terrestrial > Soil > Wetlands | place: USA...
GGTGTTCTTCCCGATGCCGCCCGCGACGGTTCCCACGTTCACCGTGACCCCGTGGGCGTAGTCGGTGAGCTGCTGGGCCGCGTCCACCCACCGGGCGATGGCCCAGATGGCGTTCTTCCCCTCGGCGTGGGCGTTGCCGGCGTGGGCCGCCTTGCCGTGGCCGACGACGCTCACGTTCCCCGTGCCCTTGCGGCAGGTGATGATCGCATCCTGCGCCCGCCCGGACTCGAAGACCAGCGCGGCGCTGCTGCCGCCGATCGACCGGCGGATGACGCCCGCCCCCTCGGGAGAGCCCACCTCCTCGTCGGAGACCACGACGATGCGCAGGGGCGGCAGCGCCCCGAGCCCGCCGGGGTACGCCTCCGCCAGGCCGCGCAGCGCGAAGGCCACCACCACCAGCCCGCCCTTCATGTCCAGCACCCCGGGACCCCGCCGGAGCGCGCCATCGACGCGATAGCCCTCGAACGTCCCGGGTGGGAAGACGGTGTCCAGGTGGCCGATGAGCGCGACGGGCGTGAGCCTGGAGCTACCCGCGCTCCGGAACACGCGGTGGTCGGCGTACCGGCTGCTGGGCACCGGGGCCGCCTCCATCCCGGGCACGCGGAAGAGAGCCTCCAGCCGCCGGCCCACCTCCAGGCCACCCTCGCGGTTCTCGGTGAAGGAGTTGACCTCCACCAGGCCGCGCAGCGCCTCCTCGAAGGCGTCCTGGCGGCCACGCCACCATCCGGTCCAGCGCTCGGTGTCCATCGCTCCTGCTGCTTACCCGAACGGGGCCGCGCCGTCCCCTGGCTCCCCTCTGCTAGCGTGGGCCGAAGGGTATGGACGGCGTCGTCACCAGCACCATCGGCGAGCTCGAGGTGCACGTCGTGCAGCCGGACGCCGGCGCCCGGCCCCCGCTGCTGGTGGTGTTCTGTCACGGGTACGGAGCCTCGGGCGAGGACCTGGTCCCCTTCGTCCCCGAGCTGCTGGAGCGAGAGCCGCGGCTTGCTCCGGTGCGCTTCGCCTTCCCTGCCGGACCGCTCGGCCTGGGGTCCGCGCCCTGGGGCGACGCCCGGGCCTGGTGGCCGCTGGACTGGGCGAAGCTGGCGACGCTCTCCGGGGACTCCGCGGGCCGCGACCGGATCCGCAACGAGGTGCCCGAGGGGCTGGCCTCCGCCCGGCGGAAGCTGCAGGCCTCCGTGGAGGCGCTCCTGGCCGGCTCGGGGCTCGGGCCGGACCGGGTCGTGCTCGGCGGGTTCAGCCAGGGAGGCATGCTGGCCACCGACCTGGCGCTGCACTGGGAGCACCGGGCCGCAGCGCTGGTCGCGCTGAGCGCGGTCCCGCTCACCGTCACCACCTGGAGGAAGCTCGCCCCGCGCCGGGCGGGCCTCCCGGTCATCGTCTCTCACGGGCGCCAGGATCCGGTGCTCCCTTACCCCGAGGGCGAGGCACTGCGCGATCTCCTGACCGACGCGGGACTCGCGGTGGAGTTCATTCCCTTCGACGGTCCGCACACCGTCCACCCGGAGGCGCTCGACCGCGTGGCGCGCCTCCTCGGCTCGCTGCTTCCCCCCTGATCTCCATGCCCGCCTCCTTCCGTCGCTTCGCCGGAACCGCCCGCTACCTGACCAATCCCGCTCTCCAGGCAGCGGTGAACTGCGCGCTGGCGCTGGAGCGGCCGCTGCTGGTGAAGGGAGAGCCGGGGACCGGGAAGACGCTCCTGGCCGACGCCATCGCCACCGCACTGGGGCTTCCCCTCCTGACCTGGCACGTGAAGAGCACCACCCGCGCCCAGGACGGCCTCTACGTCTACGACACCGTGCAGCGCCTGCACGACAGCCGCTTCGGCGACGGGGACGTGAAGGACATCGGCCACTACGTCCGCTGGGGACCGCTGGGCCAGGCCTTCCGCTCCGCGGGACGCGTGGTGCTGCTCATCGACGAGGTGGACAAGGCGGACCTCGAGTTCCCCAATGACCTCCTCCACGAGCTGGACCGGATGCGGTTCCGGGTCCTGGAGACCGACGAGGAGATCGTCGCCGCCGAGCGCCCGGTGGTGATCATCACCAGCAACAACGAGAAGGAGCTGCCCGACGCCTTCCTCCGCCGCTGCGTCTTCCACTTCATCGACTTCCCGGACACCGAGCTGATGAAGCGCATCGTCCGCGTGCACCATCCCTCGCTCGACGACGGCCTGGTGGACCAGGCGCTGGAGGTGTTCTTCCAGCTGCGCGCGCTCACCCGGCTTCGGAAGCGTCCCAGCACCAGCGAGCTGGTGGACTGGCTGGCGGTGCTCCAGGCGGCGGGCATCCAGAACGTGAAGCTCGAGGCCCAGCTGCCCTTCGTGGGTGCCCTGCTGAAGAAGGAGCAGGACCTCGAGGCGTTCGCCGAGGCTGCCGGGGCACGCCGGGCGCGGGGGTAGGCACGCGATGTTCGTCGGGTTCCTCTACGAGCTGAGGCGGCGCAAGGTGCCGGTGGGGGCGCAGGAGGCCCTGGCGCTGGCCCGGGCGCTCGAGGTGGGGCTCCACGACAGCTCGCTGGACGGCTTCTACGAGGTGGCACGGGCGCTCTGCGTGCACACCGAGGTGCACCTGGACGCGTTCGACCAGGCGTTCCTCGCCCACTTCAAGGGCATCGAGCAGAAGGGCGAGGCGCTGGCCGAGGAGCTGCTCGAGTGGCTGCGCTCCGCCGCCCGCAAGCCTCCCCGCGAGCGAACCGCCGAGGAATCCGCGGCGCTCGACGTTCTCGACGCCGGTGCGCTCCAGTCCCTCTTCGAGCAGCGGATGCGCGAGCAGCGCGAGCGCCACGACGGCGGCGACCGGTGGATCGGCACCCGCGGCACCTCTCCCTTCGGGCACTCGGGGAAGGCGAGCGCACCGGACGGCTTCCGCGTCGAGGGCGAGGGCGGAGGTCGGAGCGCGCTGAAGACGGCCGACGCCCGGCTGTACCGCGCATACCGCGACGACCAGGTGCTCGACACCCGGGCGATGGGCATGGCGCTCCGGAAGCTGAGGGCCTTCACCCGCGAGGGCGCGCCCGACGAGTTGGACCTCGAGGCGAGCATCGACGCCACCGCGCGGAATGCCGGCGAGCTGGAGGTGGTGCTCCGCCCGCCCCGCCGGCCGGACACCCGGGTGCTCCTGCTCCTCGACGTGGGCGGCTCGATGACACCCCACGCTCACCTGGTGGACCGGCTCTTCAGCGCGGCCCGGCAGGCGACGCACTTCAAGGAGCTCCGCACCTACTTCTTCCACAACTGCGTCTACGGGCGGGTGTACCGGACCGAGCGCTTCGGCGACCCCATCCCGTTGCCCAGCCTGCTCGCCGATTGCGGCCCGCACTGGAAGCTGGTCATGGTCGGGGACGCGCTGATGGCTCCGTACGAACTGATGCTCCGCTCGAGCGGCAGCGACCTCTTCGACCCCGACGGGCCGGAGGGCATCGTCTGGCTCATGCAGCTGGCCGAGCACTTCCACCGGCACGCCTGGCTGAACCCCGAGCCGCAGAGCGCGTGGTGGGCCCAGACCGTCCGGACCATCCGTCGGGTGTTCCCCATGTTCCCCCTCACCCTCGGGGGTCTGGGCGAGGCGGTGACGCACCTCGCCCGCCGTGGCGCCGCACGGGCCTGAGCCCGATCCACGCCGGCGCGCATGCGCCGGCCCCGCAGGCGTCCCCCTCGTGGAGCTGACCGCGAACCGAAGGGCGCTCCCCGGCACGCGCCACTGCCCGGACCCGCGCGCGGACGGATAGGCTCCGCCGGGCCCGGGAAGAACGCCGGGCGCCGGTGGCGGAAAGGAGCATGGCATGTCGCTGGCCAGCTCGGTGGCGTCCCCCGCGGTGGTGAACATCGCCGACCTGCGGCGGGCGGCGATGCGGCGCCTCCCCCGCCCGGTGTTCGACTACGTGGACGGCGGCGCGGACGCGGAGGCGACGCTCCGGGCCAACGTCACCGTCTTCGACGAGGTTCTCTTCCGCCCGCGCGGCGCGGTCGCCTCGCCGAGGGCGAGCCTGGAAACTACGGTGCTCGGACAGCGCCTCTCGCTGCCCTTCCTGCTCGCCCCGGTCGGGAGCACGCGGCTCCTCTTCCCGAAGGGCGAGATCGAGGCGGCGCGGGCGGCAGGCGCTGCAGGGGCCGGCTACATCCTCTCCACGCTCGCCGGCACGTCGCTGGAAGAGGTGAAGGCCGGGACCACCGGCGTCTGCTGGTACCAGGTGTACCTGGTCGGTGGCCGGGAGGTGGCCAGCGCCGCCATCGAGCGGGCACGGAAGGCGGGTTACACGGCGCTCGTCCTCACCGTGGACACCGCCATCTCGGGCCTCCGGGAGCGCGACTACCGCAACGGCATCGCCCAGCTGGTTTCCGCCAATCCGTTCCGGAAGCTGCCCTACCTCTGGCAGATCCTCTCCTGTCCGGGATGGCTGCTCGGCTACCTCGCCGATGGCGGCCTGATGCAGTTCCCCAACGTGGTGCTTCCCGGTGGTCCGATGCGGTACGCCGCGGTCGCGGCCGCGCTGGAGCAGTCGGTGGTTTCCTGGGCGGACCTCCGTTGGATCCGCGAGATCTGGAAGGGCCCCATCCTCATCAAGGGCGTCCTCACCGCGGAGGACGCCGAGCGCGCGGTGGACGCGGGCGCGGCGGCGGTCATCGTCTCCAACCACGGAGGGCGGCAACTCGACGGCGTGTTCCCGACGCTCCGCGCGCTCCCCGAGGTCGTGGAGGCGGTCCGTGGCCGGGCCGAGGTGCTCATGGACGGGGGCATTCGCCGGGGCAGCGACATCGTGAAGGCGCTCCTCCTCGGAGCGCGCGCGGTGCTCGTCGGCCGGGCGTACGCCTACGGCCTGGGGGCGGCCGGAGCCGCCGGGGTGACCCGGGCGATCGAGATCCTGACCGCCGATCTCCACCGGACCCTGCGACTCCTCGGCTGCGCCTCCCTGGCGGACCTCGACCCGTCGATGGTCGAGCTGCCGGTCGACTTCGGGCGAGGGCGCCGGCGGCTCTCCGCGGTCGCCGGAGGGCCGGCGCGCATCACGGGAGAGACGTGATGCGGGGCGGTGGGTAATCCGTGGCGCGGGCGACCCCATCCGCCGAGCTCGGCCTCGGTTCCGACTCCGCGCTCCTGGTCCTGACCGGCGCCGGTGTCTCGGCCGAGAGCGGATTGCCCACCTACCGCGGCTCGGGAGGGCTCTGGCGCTCACTCGCGTTCGAGCGGCTGGCCTCGCCCGAGGGATTCCGGGCCGACCCGGCCCTGGTGTGGCGCTTCTACTCGGAGCGGCGAACGGCCGCGCTCGCGGCCAGCCCCAACGCCGGGCACCGGGCGCTGGCCGACGCGGAGCGGCGGATGGGCGAGCGCTTCCTCCTGGTGACGCAGAACGTGGACGGGCTGCACCGGCGCGCGGGGAGCAGCCGGCTGATCGAGATCCACGGTCGCCTGCTCGGGACCCGCTGCCTCCGCTGTCCCCGGCCGGAGACGCCGGACGAGACGGCGTACCCCGAGGGCACGGTGCCGATGTGCGAGCGTTGCGGCGCGCCGCTGCGGCCGGCGGTGGTCTGGTTCGGGGAGTCGCTGGACCCGGCGCATCTCGAGGCGGTGGACGACTTCCTCGAGCGCTGGCGGGGGACGCGCCTGGTGTTCCTGGCCGCGGGGACCTCGGGCGCGGTCTGGCCTGCAGCGGGGTTCGTGGACCTGGCGCGGGCGCGGGGCGCGGAAACCTGGCTGGTGAACGCCGAGCGGGCGGACAACGCCGGACGCTTCGACCACGTGCTGCAGGGCCCGAGCGGGGGACTGCTGCCCGCCCTGCTCGGAGGGGGAGGGAGGGCCTAGACGAGCCCGCCGGGGGGATGCCCGACCCGCACGCTGTCCGGCCCGACCGCGACGTGCGAGCGCGAGAGCCAGTGGCAGTGAGCGCAGTAGCTGTAGCTGGTGCCGGGAGTCATCCGCACGGCCAGCTCTCCGCCACACAGCGGGCAGCCGGTCGGAAGGGTGAAGTCGGCGGTCTCTCCCTGGCGATCGAAGGTGCCGTTCAACATGCAATGTGAGTAACGCAGGCAACGGGGCGCGCAAGCTCCCGGAACGACGGGGCGTCCTTGGCTCGAGGAGGGGCCGTCGCGCCCCGGAGGATCCCCACGTTCGACCTGGGGAGCATCCGAGGACGCTCCAGCACTCGACGGACGGCCTCGAGCGAGTGGCGAGCGGAAGCTCCGCGGGGAGCAGGGCGTCCGCTCCCCCCGAGCCACGCGACCCGAGGCCCGGACCTCACCGCGGCCGCCTCAGTCCTTCCGGAACTTCACCGGCGTGAACTCCGCCTGGAAGGCCTGCGACGCGTCGATGATCCCGTTCGACTCGAGCTTTCGGATGAGGTGCCGCACCCTGCCCTGCCACTGCGACGACAGGCGGCCCTTCTCGTAGAACACGTGGTACTTGACCGGGTTGGGGATGATGGTCGCCAGGAACGCGGCCTGCTGCACGCTGAGGTTCCGCGGATTCACGCCGAAGTAGTGCCGCGAGGCCTCGCCGAGTCCGTAGATGCCGGGGCCCCACTCGATGATGTTCAGGTAGATCTCCATCAGCCGCGCCTTCGGGAGGGAAGCCTCCAGCGCCAGGGTGAAGAGCGCCTCGCGCACCTTCCGGGCGAAGGTCCGCTCGCGGGAGAGGAAGAGGTTCTTCGCCAGCTGCTGGGTGAGCGTCGATGCCCCACGGACGCGGCTGCCTTCCGCCGCGTCGATGAGGCTCTCCTTCATCTCGTCGAAGTCGAAGCCGGGGTGGAACCAGAAGCCGGCGTCCTCGCTGGTGGTGACCGCGCGGGACACGTAGCGAGGCAGGTCCGAGATGGGGACGAAGTTCGGGTTCTGCGGGCCGACCCACACCTCGCGGGCGTGGCCGGCCGCATCCACCGGCCGGTAGATGAACGGCCCACGGAGGAAGAAGGGCGTCGCCTTGGAGGCGGCGCGCAGACCGGCGAGGTCGAGCTTCACGTCGAGCACCCACTGCTCGGGGTCACGCACCGGCCCGGAGACGCGGACCCTGGCGTCGAGCAGCCCGGGGATCCGCGGCGCCTCGTTGCCGAGACTGAACTGGGGCGGCAGGGCGTCCACCGCGTCCTGGTAGCGCAGCTGATCCACCCGTGCCTCGGCGCGGAACCGAGGAGCGCGCGTGCCCTCGTAGACGCCCTCGAGGTTCACCCGGAGCGAGTCGTTCTCCCCGAAGCCGATGTGCCCGTCGCGGAGCCGGATCTCGCGTGAGCCGCGATCCCAGTCCACCGTCCCCGCGCCGGACAGCCGCCACGGTCCGACCGGCTCGGTGGCGAGCCGGGTCCCCTCGAGGAAGAGGCCATCGATGCGGCCCTCGACCTCGAGCTCGCCCCGCTTGAGATCCGCGGGGACGAGACCGTTGATCCGGCCGGTGATCGAGCCTGCCGTCGCCCGCACCCCGACCCGCTGGCCGAGGAGCTCGATGAGCGGGCGCAGCGGCATCCCCTCCAGCGCCGTCTCCACCTGGAAGGGCTGCTCGCGGGCCCAGCGCACGGTGGAGTGGGCCTCTCCGCCCCCGTCGCGCTGCACCGCGAGCTCGAGGACCCGCCCGGCAGCAGCGCCCGTGACCTCCACCTGGGCATCCCAGGCGCCGAGGTCGAGCGGGTGGCCATCCTGGCTGGAGACGAGCTCGATGCGGAGGTCCTCCACCTCGAGGCGCGGGAGGCGACCCGAACTCGACGATGCCGCGGGGGTCTCCTTGCCCGGCGCCGCCGGCCGCGCCTCGAGCCGCCTGGCGAGGGCCCTGAGCCCCTCGAGCTGGGTGCCGGGCCGGAGCACCACCGTCCGGAGCTGGACCAGCCCCGGCTCGAGCCGGCCGGCCAGGAGCGCCGTCCAGCGCGGTCGGACCCGGACCCGCTCCATCTCGAGAACCACCGGGGCGCCGGCCTCGGGCGAGATGCGCACCGGCCCGAAGCTGAGGTGCAGACCCCAGTCGACGTCGCTGTGGCTGCCCAGCTCCACCCCGCCGAGCCGTGCGGCGAGCGCCGCCTCCACCCGGTCGCGGAGCCGCGTCCGGACCATCGACGAGTTCAGGACCGAGTGGAGGACCGTGACGGTGGTCACCAGCGCGAGCGCGATCACCGCGGCGCGCTGCAACCACCGGCGGTGCTTCGACCGTCTCTTTCGCCGGGTCCGGGGCGGACGCGGCACGGGGGTGCGCGTCCACGCTGAGCTCGTCGGCGTGGAAGGGGCAGGACGCATACGTCGGCGGGTGATGCCCCGAATCCTAATGTCCCGACAGGACTTGCGTCTGCTCTCCGGGGCGCGCTGGACGCACACCCCCGTCCGAAAGTTCGCTTGCACCTGCGCACAGGGTGGGCGTTAGGGTGCTGCCATGACGACCCGCGCCCCCATCTCCCTCGTGGCCGCCGTGGGACTGCTCGCCCTGGCCGGCTGCAACCAGTACGACCAGCTCATCGCCAAGGACCAGGTCTGCGACGCCCGGTGGGCCGACTACCAGGCCCAGCTGCAGCGGCGGGCGGACCTCGTCCCCAACCTCGTTGCCACGGTGAAGGCCTCCGCCCAGCACGAGGAGAAGACGCTCACCGACGTCGCCGAGGCGCGCGCCCGGGCGACCAGCATCACCCTTAGCGCCGACGACCTGCAGGATCCGGAGAAGGTGGCCGCGTTCCAGAAGGCCCAGGATCAGCTGAAGGGCGCGCTCTCCCGCCTGCTGGTGGCCAACGAGGCCTACCCTGACCTCAAGGCCAATGCTCAGTTCCACGATCTGCAGGTGCAGCTCGAGGGCACGGAGAACCGCATCCTCCGGTCGCGCGAGCAGTACAACGAGGCCGTGCGGGACTACAACACCGAGCTCGGGAAGATCCGAGGCGCCGTGGTGAAGCGAGCCACCGGCGGTACGTTCAAGCCCCGGGTGTACTTCCAGGCTTCAGCGGACGCCACGCAGGCGCCCAAGGTGACCTTCTGATGCGCCCGCGGGCCTGGGGCCCGCTTTGTGCGACCCTTCTCCTCCTCGCCGCCGGTTCCGCCCGGGCGTTCCACGTCCCGAAGCAGACCGATTACGTCACCGATACCGCCGGCCAGCTGAGCCAGGCGGAGCTTCAGGACCTGAACAACCGCCTCGGCGACTACGAGCGGAGGACGGGCAACCAGATCTTCGTCCTCGTGACGGCCTCCCTGGAGGGCGAGCCGATCGAGGATGTCGGGTACCAGCTGATCCAGACCTGGCACCCGGGACAGGAGGGGAAGGACAACGGTGTCGTCCTGATCATCGCCACCGGCGAGCGACGCATCCGCATCGAGACCGGCAAGGGCGTGGGAGGTGACCTCACCGACCTCGAGAGCAACGACATCATCCGGCGGCGCATCGCCCCCCTCATGCGCGCGAACCGGGTTCACGACGCGATCCTCGCGGGGATCGACGGGATCACCGAGGCGCTCTCCGGCGCGGCCACGACGCCTCGCTCGCCCGGCCAGCGAGCGTCCGGCCCGCAGCAAGCTCCGGTGCCGCAGGCGCCGGTGGTCCTGCCCCACTGGTTCGACGTCTGCTTCTGGGGCTTCTTCCTCTTCGTCGTGGTGATGCTGCTGCTCCGCGCCAGCCGCCATCCCCGCAGGCGGACCTACTGGGGCGGCCCTCCCTTCATCGGCGGTGGCTGGGGAGGCGGCGGCTGGGGTGGAGGGGATGGCGGTGGGTTCGGCGGAGGCGGGGACGGCGGAAGCGGCTTCTCGGGCGGAGGCGGCGGCGAGGGCGGCGGGGGGGGCTCGAGCGACAGCTACTGAGTGCCCGGACCCCGGTGCAAAAAAACGAGGCGCCGTGGGGAGGGGAGAGTGAACCCACGGCGCCCCGTGGCCCCGGAACAGCAGGCCGCCTCGACTCCGGCATTCACCCTGTGCAGTCGGCATGCCGGCGCGGGGGCGGCGAATCGCCTGGGACACCGGCACCAGCGGGGCGGGGTGCAACAGGTTGCAGCCCCTCCAGGTGTTGCACCCCGGTGTTGCACGCCCGGCGGCTAGGCCGCGCGGAAGCTCGCCGGGTCCAGATGGAAGCGGCGGCACCAGCGCTGCACCTGCATCCGGGCGACGCCCATCTGTCGCGCCACGGCGCTGACGTTGCCGTGGTGCGCGCGGAGCAGCTCGATGAGCTCCGTCCTGCGCGTGACGTCCGCCTCGCTGAGCGGGCGCGCCGTACGTCCGGCCATCGGATCCGGCCGGAGCTCGGGAGCGCTGCGGACCGGCTCCGGCAGATGGGCGAGCTCGATCCGCCCGTCGGCGGCGAGCGCGACCCCCAGGGCGAGCGCCTTCTCCAGCTCGCGGACGTTGTGCGGCCAGGTCCAGCGAAAGAGCGCCCGGGCGGCCTCGCGGGAAAAGCGGATCCCGGCCGGTGCTCCGGCGCGTCTCAGGAGCGTCGGCACGAGCAGGCCGAGGTCGGAACGACGGTCCCGGAGCGGCGGCAGCTCCACCTCGAAGCCGGTGAGGCGCGCGAAGAGGTCGCTGCGGAACGTCCCCTCCTCCACCAGCGAGGCGAGGTCGCGGTGGGTGGCGGTCACCACACGGAGGTCGACCCGAACCGGCTGGGCGGCTCCGACCGGCTGGACCTCGTTCTCCTGGAGCACGCGGAGCAGCTTGACTTGCAATCCGGCGGGCAGCTCCCCCACCTCGTCGAGGAGCAGCGTCCCTCCGCTGGAGGCACGGACCAGCCCGGGGCGATCCTCCACCGCGCCGGTGAAGGCGCCCCGCCGCACGCCGAACAGCTCGCTCTCCGCCAGCTGCTCGGGGAGAGCGCCGCAGTTCACGGCCACGAACGGGCCGGCGCGCCCCGACCAGACGTGAAGCGCACGCGCCGCCAGCTCCTTCCCGGTCCCGGTCTCACCCTGGAGCATGACCGGCACCCGCGTCGGCGCCACCCGGGCCAGCGCGGACCACGCGGCGAGCAGATCGGGATGGAAGCTCTGGCAGCCGAGCTCGGCAGCCCCCGGAGGCAGCGCCGGCGGCGATGGCTCCCCGCGGTCGTGCTCGTCGAAGACCAGGAAGGTCTGACCGCACTCGATGGAGTCGCCCGGGTTGAGCACGGCCCGGAGCTGCGCCGTTCCCTGCACCCGCACTCCGTTCTTGCTCCCCGCGTCCTCGACCACCCAGCGGCCGAGCACCCGCCGGAGCCGCGCGTGGAGCGCGGACATCCGCTCGTCGGGGAAGCTCAGCCGGAGAACGCCGGGGGGAGCCTCGGGCGGCGCGCGGCCGAGCCAGATCTCCGAGACCCCCGCCAGCTCGATCGCGCGCGCGGGCTCGAGGGGACGATCGCAGGTGAGCGCGACCACCAGCTGGGCGATGCGAGCGGGACGCGACGACGGCCGGCCATCGGTCTCGGAGCGCGTGGCATTGGAGCGAGACACGTCAGAGACTGTCGCCCACCGACCCCATCATGTCGACCACGTGCCGCTCGATGAGCGGGGACGTGTGCGGGTTGTCCAGAGGACGCGTCCGCGTCGAGATCCAGTTGTCCACCGCCTGCCGCAGCTGGACCACCGCCGTGTCGCCGTCGGTCACCGCATCCAGGGCGGCCTTGCTCTCCCGGGCCAGCGCGAGGGCGCGGGTCTGGGACTGGGTGGCATCGCCCGAGTCCCAGATGGCCTGCGCCAGCGCGAACTGCGTCTCGGCGATCTCCGGAGCGCTGCGCTGCATCTTGATCTGCTGGTCCAGCCGGCGCTCCAGCGCGGCGATGTTCGCCCCTGCCGGGTCCACCCAGTCCGGCCCGGAGCTGGTGCTCGCCAGCGCCGAGGCGATCTGCTGCGGCGACGTCGCCGAGGGGCTGCCGGCGGCCGCCGGAGCGGCGACGGGGCCCCCGGACGCCGACGGCGCCGCGAGTGCGAGGAGCGGGGCCTGGCTGCCGGGTTCCCGTGGCTCGGACATCGCGCGGTAGAGCGCCTCGAGGAAGCTCCGCAGCTCGGCGAGCCGCTGGAGGTCCAGCCCCGGTGTCCGCGCCGGGTCCAGTGCCGGGGGTACGGCCGCAGGGCGATGTCCGATGGTGAGCACATCGGGGCCGAGCGCCCACGAGGCGGACGTCACGCCGAGATCGGGGGCACGCGCGGAGGCACCCGGGGCGAGGGCGAGCGAGGCCTGCACGGCAGACCCGGTGCCCGGCGCCGCCACCGTCGCGATGGTCCGCCCCAGCGCGTCCGCCGGCTCGAGGCCCTCGGCCTGGAACTCGTACGCGGGCGGCATCCACGTCGCGGCCTCCGCACTCGCCACCGGCGCGGGGCCGCCGCGCGCGATGGCCGCCACCAGCAGCGCGAGGGAGGCGGCGACGGCGATGGAGCCGCCGAACGTTCCGGTGAGCTGGAGCCCGGGAGCGTCCAGCGCGTCGATCAGCGGCGCGAGCGACGCAGGCCGGTGGGTGCGATCGGGGCTGAGGGATGCGGCCAGCGCACGGCGGAGCCGGGGCGGAATGGCCGGCGAGCGCGGAACCTCGGCGGCGGGCCCGAGCGCCAGCCTCTGCTCCAGCGCCTCCCGCGAAGCGCCGCGGCTTCCGTAGGGGCGGCGGCCCAGAAGGGCCTCGTGCAGCGCGACCGCGAGGCTGAACTGGTCGGCCCGCGCGTCGAGCGGCTCGCCGCGGTGCTGCTCGAGGGGCATGTAACCCGGGGTGCCCGGTCGAAGCGTCTCGCGCGCAGGCGCGGCCGCGTCGCTCCCGGCGGTGATGGCCAGCCCCAGGTCCGCCACCCGTAGCCGCCCGTCGCGGCCCACCAGGAGGTTCTCGGGCTTCACGTCGCGATGCACCAGACCGGCGTCGTGGATGGCCTGCAGCCCGCGCGCAGCCTGGAGGAACATCGCCCGGATCTCGGTCGGGGTCCGCGGAGCGCGCTCGAGCCAGCTGAGGAGCGTCTCGCCCTCGACGTGCTCCAGCGCGAGGTAGACCTCGTCTTCCCAGGTGCCGACGTCGTGCACCGCGAGCACGTTGGGATGCGACACCCGGGCGAGCGCCTGGGCCTCGGCGACCAGCCGCTCGCGCCGAGCCTCCGGGTCCTTCCCGCTGGAGCGGAGCAGCTTGAGCGACACCCTCCGATCGAGCGCGAAGTCGTGTGCCCGGTAGACGACGCCCATCCCGCCGCTGCCGAGACAGTCCAGGACGACGTACCGCCCGAGCGTGGCACCACGCGGCAGCCTGGGGACCGGCCCCCCCACCCCGTCGTCTGGCGTGGCGCTGGCCGTGCGTCCTCCGACGGACGCCGGGCGACACACCTCTCCTGGGCCAGGCTCTCGTGCCATTGCAGTCTCCCGTGGGGGAAACGGCGGCGCAGACTGTAACTCTCCCCCCTCGGGACCGGCAAACCGCGCTTGCAACCGCCGGACGACCGGAACGGGGCGGCTGGCTGCATTCTCCGCACCCTCCGCCGCGTTCGGGCGTCCGGGGGCGCTGCTAGGGTGCGCGCCACCCAGTGCTCAACGGCATCTTCTTCGTCCTCATCGTGGGCTCCGTCCTCACGGCGGCCTTCCGCGGCACCATGCCCCGCGTGACCGACGCCTCGCTCAGCGCGGCGAAGGCGTCCGTCGATCTCGCCATCGGGCTCGTCGGCCAGATGGCGCTCTGGCTGGGAATGATGGGGATCGTCCGCGAGGGCGGGCTGATGCGCTCCATCGCCCGCGCGCTCCGACCGCTGATGCGTCGCCTCTTCCCCGAGGTGCCGGAGGATCACCCCGCGATGGGGTCGATGATCCTCAACCTCGCCGCGAACATGCTCGGCCTCGGGAACGCCGCCACTCCGTTCGGGCTGAAGGCGATGGCCGAGCTGAACACGCTCAACCCCCGCCCCGGGGTGGCGACGAACTCGATGGCGCTGTTCCTGGCGATCAACGCCGCGGGCGTGGCGATCCTCCCCCTCGGGGTGGTGGCGGTGCGTGCCGCGCTGGGCTCGAAGGACCCGGCCGGCATCGTCCTCCCCTCCTTCCTTTCCACGTTCTCGGCCGCGGTGACCGCGGTGCTGGTCGCGAAGCTGCTCGAGAACCGAGCCCGCTTCCGCCCCGAGCGCTACTCCGCCGAGCCGCTGCCCGCCCCGGCCGCGCCGCCGAAGGCGCCGGACGCGGCGGCGCTGGCGAGCGCGGAGAAGCTGGCCGAGGCCCACGCTCCGGCCACCCCCGGCCGGCGAGCCTTCGCGCTCGCGCTCCTCGCGCTGTTCCTCGTCGCGGCGGTGCGGGGCGGCATCCTCCTCCGTCCCGAGCACACCGGCTTCGAGCTGGTACGGACCTTCATGAGCGAGTGGCTGCTGCCCGCCCTGATGCTGGCCATCCTCCTCTTCGGCCTCGCGAGGCGGGTGAAGGTCTACGAGGTGTTCGTGGCGGCGGCGAAGGAGGGGTTCCAGATCGCCGTCGTCATCATCCCCTTCCTGGTCGCCATCCTGGTGGGCATCGCGATGTTCCGCGCCTCGGGGGCGATGGACACGCTGATCGGCCTGCTCTCGCCAGTGACCTCCAGGCTGGGGTTCCCCGCCGAGGCGCTCCCGATGGCGCTGATCAAGCCGCTCTCCGGCACCGGCGCGCTGGGCGTGATGAGCGAGACCATGAAGACCCATGGTCCGGACTCGTTCGTCGGCTACCTGGTGTGCCTCCTGAACGCCGGCACCGAGACGACCTTCTACGTGCTGGCGGTCTACTTCGGGAGCGTGCAGGTCAAGGTGCTGCGCCACACGCTGGTTGCCTGCCTCGCCGCGGACCTGGCCGGCTACGTCGCCGCGACTAGCCTCTGCCACCTCTTCTTCGGGTGGGCCCCACGCTGAGTCACTGCGGCCGTGGCACGGTCGGTTCTACGAGCACGCGCTCCACCGCGGCGAACGTCGCGTCGGGAGCGTCGACGTGGAGCCAGTGGCCCGCTCCGGGGATCTCCTCCAGCGTGACCCGGGGCGCGAGCGCCGCGAGGCGGGCCCGGGCCGCCGGCTCCACCACCGCCGAGCGCCCGCCCACGACGAAGCCCAGCCGGTGGTCCGCGGGGACCGAGGTCACCACGTCCCAGTCGTCCTCGGAGAGCACGCTCCGGAGGAGCGACTCCAGCCCCGGTAAATCCAGCGAGAGCAGAAATCCTGGACCCGCCGGCTCGAGCGCCATCGCGAGCCACTGGGCGATGGCCCGGGGCTGGCCGCCCGCCTCCACGGCGCCGAGGAAC
>Ga0335079_10005069_pt1 | contig 15115 bp, 11 predicted proteins | sample Lox_Sample_33_FD_206719 | JGI IMG/M metagenome (GOLD analysis project Ga0335079, IMG submission 206719) | Soil microbial communities from Loxahatchee National Wildlife Refuge, Florida, United States - Lox_Sample_3.3 | ecosystem: Environmental > Terrestrial > Soil > Wetlands | place: USA...
ACTGCCGATTTGACAAACGGATTTCGTAGCTTAGGCAAGTTATGCCCGCTGAGTAAATGGCTGCGGATTTTACTTAATGTCGAACTTTCTGCTCTAAATTAATCGCCTGTTCATCTTTGACGTTCTAAGCTAAGTTGGCGTTAGCCTGACTTCACATCCTGCATCGAAGACCCGCCGCTGAGAGACTTGCCGCTGGAGCTTTTGAAGATTGGTCCAGATCATTTCCACGCCGAATACACTGGCTTGCCGACAAAGAACGCCGGATTGGCGCCGGGGCGCGGACGGAACTTCTGCACGCGCCCATTGTCGACTTCCGCAACATAGAAGTTTCCGTCCTGATCGACGCTGAACCCGTGAACGCCCCAGAACCCACCCGGAAAATCGCCCCAACTCCCCCACGAATACAGAAAGTGACCCTCGAGATCGTACTTCAACATCTTCGAAGTGCCGCGATCGTACGCCCAGAGATTACGGTCGGCGCCGATATAGATCAGATGAATGTCGGACGGCTCTTGCCCCATGCTCCACTCGTAGAGATATTTGCCGTTGTCGTCGAAAACCTGGATTCGGTGATTGCCACGGTCGTTCACAAACACGTGGCGCGTCTGCGGATCGACCGCGATGCCATGCACGTTATTAAAATATGCGGGACGCTTATCGTTCGGAGGCGTTCCCTTCTGGCCCCAGTCCATCAGGAACTTGCCGTCTTTATCGAACTTCGCGACGCGCGTGCCGTTGTAGCCATCGGCGACGAACAGCGTGCTGTCGGGCAGCCAGGCTAGAAACGTCGGACGATTGAAGTGGGTCCCGTCGGCGCCGGGCATTCTCGGTGTGCCAATTGTCTGCACGAGTTCCTTGCCGTCGTGGGAGAACTTGTAGATGGCATGCATATGGTCGTCAACCAGCCAGACGTGTTTTTCCGGATCGTAGGGGTTGATGGCGATGTAATGCGGCCGCTGAAGAATCTTGTCCCATTGGGTCCACTGCTCGGTGATGTTGCCGTTGGCGTCGACAACGGTCACACAGTGTTCCCATTTGGCATCCACCCCCACGGCCCCGTTCCAGCCGTCGGTGGGGGCTCCCGGCACCTGACCGGTAGCGCCGCCGCCCGGCAGCGCCGCCACGGTTGCATCGCGCCAAGGCAGGCGGCCGATCGGGAATTGCAGGCTCGGTCCGAAGTCGGGAATCAGCTTGGTGGCGGGACGCTTGATATTGGGCAGCTCGCCGCGAAAGACCAGGAAGATGCGATTTGGATTCTCCGCGTACACGCTTTGGCCGGCGCCCCAGGTCCACTTCTCGTTGCCGGGCAGCGTGCTGATGTTCTTCGGCCACCCCTTGTCGACTTCGTACGGCCCGAACGGATCCTGCCCGCCGACCACACCCGGCATCGCGGCGAAACCAGTCCCGGGCTTCTCCTTTCCCTCGACCGGCATCAGCCGATTTCCAAGCACAAACCCGACTACCAAAACCAATGCGATCGTCAAAACCAGGAAACGCCGTTTCTGCATGCATCCTCCTCGAAGTCCGCCGGAACGATTGATGAGGTATATCACCAGCCCCGCACCAAGGCAAGCGTCTGGCGATCCCCATTAAGAGCCATTTGGGGTGGCCTTGACTCGAACCGAGGGGCGACGTAATTTATCAGTCACCAGCCAGGAGGGCGGACGATGGATTCTCTGTTGAGTCTGAGCCGGCGAGGATTGGCGCGTTGGGGAGCGCTGTCGGCGGGCGTTTCCGCCTTCGCGACGGCCCGCGCTCAGGACGCGGGCGCAGAAAGCGGCACGCTCGGCGCCGTCGGAGGACGCGCGGAAGGGGAACTGTTCCCCGGCAAAGCATTGCCGGGTGGAGGCCAATTGGAAATCCGCCTGTCCGCAACTACCTACACGAGCGATCCCGATCAACTCGAAGTCGCTCAACGCATGAAGCCGTTCAACCTCGATTCGTGGATCGTCGAGTGGCTGCGCGTTGCGGAACGGAACGAGCAGATGGCGGAAAAGTTTGCCCACCAGGGGCTGAAGGTCACCGCCAACGAATACTATTTGCGCGCTTCGAATTTTTATCGCGAAGCTTCCTGGCCGGCCCCGGTGACCGAACCGCGCATGCTGCCGGCTTACAAAAAAATGCGCGAGACCTTCGACAAAGCCTGGGAACTGGTGCGACCGCCGTTTGAACGCGTGCAGATCAATTATGAAGGCAAGATGCTGGATGCGTATTTCCGCAAGCCGAACGGGCCGGCCGGGCGCAAATTTCCGACGATGATCGCATTCCAGGGTGCCGACACGATGGCCGAAGCGACCATCCAGAATGCCGGTGCGTACATGGCTCGCGGCATGGCCTATCTTGCCTGCGACTTTCCCGGCCAGGGCGGCGCGCTGCGGCTCAAAGATCTGCACCTCCCGCCCGACACCGAACGCATCGCCAAAGCCATGATCGACTATCTGCAAACCCGGCCCGACGTCGACAGCAACCGCATCGGGATGCAAGCCATAAGCATGGGCGGCTACGGCGCGCCGCGCTGCGCCAGCGGCGATCCGCGCATCAAAGCCGTCGTCATGAGCAGCGGCTCGTTGTGCCTGCAGCAGGATATTTTCGACTATTACCCGCCGATTCAGGAACGCGTCCGCTGGATTATCGGCGCGCGCGATCTTGCCGACGCGCGCAAGAAACTCGCCGACTACACACTGGAAGGCCGCGCGAAGCAGATCGAATGCCCGATGCTGATCGGTTACAGCAAAGACGATCGCATCATGGATCCGCAGGGCGCATTCCGCTTATATCAGGCCGCGGTGAACTCAAAACGCGAGATGGTAGAAGGCACCGGCCACAACCAGGCTTCCAACGCCGGTGGCCCACGCGGACTCCGCCCACCGGTATTACCGGACTGGGCGGCGCAGCACCTGGTCGGAGCCTAAAGGTGCCCACTCTTGTGAGAAGACCTTGGCTCTAAGCGAACATGTCAGTAACGTCGGCGGTCTTGCCGCCGGCGTCTCGAAATGTTTTGGTGAACTCAAAACGCGAGATGGCAGCGCCCACCGGTATTACCGGACTGGGCGGCGCAGCGCCTGGTGGGAGCGTAAAGGCGCCCACTCTTGTGAGAAGACCTTAGCTCTAAGCGCACATCTTCAGTAGCGCTGGCGATCTTGTCGCCGGCGCACCGCGATGTTCTGGCGACGCCGACTACCACACTGGGTCCCCGAGGACTCGATCGTCTTCGTTACCTGGCGCTTGGCGGGAACGCTCCCGCAGCCGCCGCCAGGCACATCCGATCCGGGTAAGGCATTCCTGAATGAAGACCGGCAGCTAGACCGAACAGCCGATGGCCCCCACTGGCTGAAAATTCCGCAGATTGCCGCCATGGTCGAAGACGCGCTACTCCACGGCGAACAGACGCGCCAAGCGTATGACCTTCACGCCTGGGCCATCATGCCGAACCATGTACACCTCGTGCTGCAACCTTGTCACAAACTGCCGGAAATCATGCCTTGGCTGAAAACGTCGACGAGTGTCCGCGCGAATCGGCTATTACGAAGCACCGAGCCGTTCTGGGCACGAGAATACTATGACCACTGGATTCGGAATCGCAGGGAGCTTCGCTCTATCATTACCTATGTCGAGGAGAATCCGGTGAACGCGGAACTTGTGCTCAGCCCTGAACTGTGGCCTTGGTCGAGCGCTCGGAAAACCACCGGCGACAATTTCGCCGGCGTTACGGCGTGAGCGACGCTGCGTAGGCCGAGATCTCGAGAATATCCTGATCGGTCAGCTTCGCAACTACTTTCTTCATCAGGGCGGCGGAAGTGCCGCTGTACTCGGTGCCTTTGAAGTTATATAACTGGCGCGCGATGTAGATCGGATGCAGCCCGGCAATGCGTGGCACATCGCCCAAGCCCCGCAGATCGTCGCCGTGGCAGATGCTGCATGAAATGGTGCGGCCCGAGCCGCCGGTCGCTACCAGCTTCTTGCCCTTTTCGATGCTGCCCATCGGGACGTACGCCACGAAGCCGGAATGCGGGTCGCGGCTCTGCGCGCGCGCCGCGTCCTGCGGCAGTTCGACGATGCGGTTCCCGAGGGGCTCGGTCCCGCCCTCCGGAAGCGGCAGCCGCATGCGGCCTCGCGTGCTCACATAGCTCTTCGGGACCGTGCTGCTCTCCGTCACTTTCACCCACATCGTGGGCTTCAGAGCCGCGAACCATTCGGCCGCTTTGCGCGAATCCTCCTCGGAGGTCACCTTCGCGATCGCGTTCATGCGCGCCGGATCGATTCGCTTGCCGCCCTTGAAATCGGCCATTTGCCGGACGATGTACTCCACCGGCATTCCCGCAATATCGGCGGATTCGGGATGGCCTTGCCCTCGCATCAGATGGCACGAACCGCAAGCCAGCGCCGTCGATCCCGGTCCGCCCGACACCACTTTCGGCACCGGCCCATGCTCGTCCGGAAACCAATCCGGCGGACTGCTGAGATTGTCGATTTCCTTCGCCGTATAGGTCTTTGAGCTGTCCGGAATGTGGATCGGGCCTTCCTGTTCCTTGACTGCCGGCTGTTCCTTGTCGGGGACGAGAAAAGCCCACGAAGGACGTGTTTGCGCCTGCAGACCGCATGCCAGGCAGAGCAGAGGAAACAGTTTCCGCATACGATTACTTCTTGGAATTCGCTTCGTTCTTCAGGAAGTCGTCGAAGTTCACGTTGTCTTCGCAGACCATCTCGTTGACATTCCACTTGGGGTGCTGCTGGAACCGAAGCTGGCCGCCCCATGGCTTGGTGTACGCCTTCGGATCCTCGACCGAAATGTCGACGGTCAAAATATCCGGATCGGTGCGGTGGATGCGCTCGGTGACGTGCAACTGGTTACTATGCGGATGGCCGGCACGATCGAGCCACGTTTTGTCGTTGAATCCGATGGTGTCCACCACCAGCGTGTCGCCTTCCCATTTGCCGATCGAGTCGCCCATCCAAGTCTCGCCGAGTGACGTGTTGTGCGGCCGCCCGTCGGTCCAGATCTGCCGTATAAAATGATTGAACTCGAAAAACTCGATCACGCGGCCGGGCGTTTGAATGATCTCCAGCGGGAAGGGCTGCAGGTAGATGCGCGGCACGCCGGGAGGAAAGCAGCCGACCGAGTTCAGCGTAGTCGGATTGACCGGGTCGTTGGAATCCTCAAACGAGCGCGGCCCGAACGAAGGCTTGGTGACATTGAACTTCTCTTGCGCCCACGGCGTCATCGGTGGATCGGTCGCGCTGAAGGTCCAGGACCAATACCGCGTCTGCGGAGATCCTTTCATATTCCACACGCCCGAGATATCAGGCGTACCGCCGGTCGCTTTCGCAGCCGCCCCCGGCTGTGCCCACGCAGCCGATAAAAACGCCGTGGCAATCCCAGTGATGACGAGCTTCGACCCGTTTCGCATGTTGCGGTCCTCCTGTGGCGCCCGGCCTTAGTCTTCGGGAGCCGTCTTGAGCTCTTGTCCGTTCACAACTGTTTTGGTGATCCAGAGCGAATTGGCGCCGCTCTTGGCGCGCCACCCTGTAATCACTACCTGGTCGCCCGATTTCAGCGAGTGGGCGTTCCAGCCGGCCCGGATCAGGTGATTCGGGCTGGTCAATTCGCCTTGCCACTTTTGAAGCTCGCCTTTATCGTCTTTCACGTCGAACGAGACGATACAGTGAGGATTCGAAAACAGGAAATCCGTCACTGTCCCCTTTACCGTGACCGGCGTGGTGTTGTTGTATCCGGCCTGCCCGTGGTGCGCGAACGCCAGAGTCTGCAGAAAGAGAATGCCGGCGGCGAGGCTGAACAGCATGGTTTTGTTCTTCATTCGATACTCCTGGGAACACCTCAGACGTGGGTCTTTGCGTGTCGCGGTCAATATATCATCGCCTTCTCGCGAGTGTCAATTTCGACACGACTCTCTATGATAGGATAGGTCAGACCGATCGGTCTGTGGCATGGGCAAAGGCGAAGACACTCGCGAGAAGATCCTGCAGCGGGCTGCCCGCCTTTTTAACGAGAAGGGTTACTTCGGCGTCTCCCTGGCCGATCTGATGCGGGCGACCGGCCTCAAAAAGGGCGGTCTTTACAATCATTTCGAGAGCAAAGAGAAGTTGGCGCTGGAGGCTTTCGATTACGCCATCGCGTTGTATCGGAAGCGCTACGAGGAAGCCCTCGTCGGTAAGACGCACGCGGCTGACCGCCTCCTCGCCATTGTTGACGTCATGCGCCGTAACATCAGCGACCCGCCGATACCGGGCGGCTGCGTCCTGATGAACGCCGCGATCGAAAGCGACGATGCCTTCCCCGCTTTGCGCGAACGCGCCCGTAAGGCCATGGATGCCTGGCGAAAACTCGTCCGCCGCACCGTCGAGGCAGGCCTGGCATCAGGGGAAATCCGGCCCGGCATCGATCCCGAGCAGACCGCCACTCTTCTCATCGGCACCATCGAAGGCGGCGTCATGCTCAGCAAGCTGTACAAAGACCCCGTCCACGTTCTTCGCGCCGCCGACCACATCTCGCGCTACGTCATAGAGAATGTTCGTCTTCGCGGCGCTGCCCGGGCATAATTTTTTTTGCATTACAAACAGACCGATCGGTCTTTACAAGTTTTCGCTAATCTTTCCCGCCTCCATCGTCATCTAATTAGCGGCCTCGCGAAATTTTCGGAACAAAACCGACCGGACGGTCGTTCCTGTAAGCAAAGGAGTTGAATGCGACGAGTTGTACACCTGATGCTGTGGTCCGCCGCTGTTCTGGTCGCCGCACCCGACGCCGATCCCCTGCGCCAGGCACGCGAGCTCAACAATCAGGCGGCAGCGCTATATGGCCGAGGCCAGCTCGAAGCCGCCGAACCGCTGTACCGCGCGGCTCTCGCCCTGAGATTCGATGACCCGATCATGGTGGCAAAGATCTCCAGCAATTTGGGTGCGCTCTACAAACGGCTCGACCGGTACTCCGATGCCGAACGTCTGTATCAACAAGCGCTGGACCTGCGGCGCAAATGGCTCCCCTCCACGCGCCCGGAAATCGCCGATTCGATGAACAACCTTGGCGAGATCTATCGGCTCGAAGGACGCTACTGGGAAGCGCGCAATCTCACTGTGGCCGCGGTCCAGGCGCTGGAGCGATCCGATCCCTCGAGCCCCGACATGCCGATCTTTTTGAATAACTGGGCCGGCCTGGAGCGCGATCTCCACCATCCTGAAGCCGCAGAACCGCTGCTTCGCCGCGCGCTCGGTTTGGCTGAAGCTTCCAGCGGTCCCGCCAGCCGTCCGGTCGCGACCGTGCTGAACAACCTCGCGCAGCTCCTTGCCGCTGAGCGCGATTTCACCAACGCCGAACCGCTATATCGCCGTGCCGCGGCCATTTTCGAAAAACCGGATTCCGAGAGCCCGCACGATCTGGCGGTGGTTCTCTCCAATCTCGGCCGCATGCTCGTGACCGTCGATCGCGTGGCGGAAGCGCGGACAACAGAGCGGCACGCCCTGGCGCTGCTCGATGCCGAGCCGTATCCAGACATCCTGCTTCGGGCCGCTGTCCTGCAAAACCTCGGCACCATCCTAGCGGCGCAAGGCGATCCGGCGGACGCTCTGCCCTACTTTGAGCGATCGCTCACCTTTGAAGAGCGGATTCTCGGCCCGGACCATCCCCGCCTCGCCGAGGTGCTGATGGATTACTCCGACGCCGCCTGTCGAGCTGGCGAGAAATCGCGGGCTCGAAAACTGAGCAAGCGCGCCGGGCAACTGCTGGCTCGCGAGCGCCAAGACGATCGGTCCCGCTACACCGTCGATGCGAGCACGTTTGTGCGGCCGCGGTGAGGTGGGACTCTAAAAACGAGTCCGGCCGGCTTGAAGCCCGCCGACCCACTCTCACGTGTGATCGAGAATGATTTTCAAGCGCCGGTCGTTCGTGTCTTCCACCATCCGGATCGCCGGTTCCAGTTCGCGGAGCGGCATCCGGTGCGTCACCAGCGGTTCCAGCCGCAGCACCCCATGCTCTAGCAGTTCGATAGTCCCGCTGAAATCCTCGGGCTTCGCGGCGCGGCCGTTAATCAATGTGAGTTCCTTGTAATAGAGGTCGTAAAACGGCAGTGCTCCCTCAGTGGCGCTCGAAATCCCGAACATCAAAATGCGCCCGCCGGCCCGCGCCATCCGCACGGCGTCGGCTAACGCCGCCATCACTCCGGTCGCCTCAATCACTACATCGGCCCCGCGGCCGTCCGTGGCATCCAAAACCTTTTGGACACTTCCCTTCCCCGGCTCCATCGTGACATCCGCGCCCATCGCGCGCGCCATTTCATTCTTAAATGCGCTGCGGCTGATTCCGATCACCGTTCTCGCGCCGCGCGCCTTTGCCAACTGCACGTGGAGTTGTCCGGAAACCCCCAGCCCCACCACCGCCACGGATTCGCCAAGGAATAACGGCGTCTGCCGCTGCGCGTGCAGACAAGTGGTCGCCACCTGAATCAGCGGCGCGACGCGGCTATCGATCGAATCCGGAAGACGGAAGAGCTGGCTGGCCGGAACCGACGCGTACTCGGCAAAGCCGCCGTCGGTGTCGCGCCCGATCAGCTTCCCATTCGGGCACAGATTCGTTTGCCCGGCGCGGCAGTGAAAGCACGTGCCGCAGAACAGGACTGGATCGACGATCACTCGGTCGCCAATGGAGAGGCCGCCGCCCACCTCACCGCCGGCCACTTCTCCCGCGACTTCGTGCCCCATGATCAGCGGATGGCGCACCGGGATCGCGCCCGTGTAAATCTTGAGATCGGTTCCACACAGGCCGGTGTGCGTGATCCGCACCAGCACTTCCCTCGGCCGGTCGGCCGGGAGAGCGACCGTATCCGCCGCCAGTTCGCCCGGCGCCGTCAGCACCATGGCTTTCATGGCGGTAGATCTCATTACGCGCTCAAGTGCTCATGATACACGACCCGCGCGCCGGGCCTGCAATCCGGCTAATCGATGCATGTGATGTGCCGCGGTTGCGTGCTGCCCCCCGCGGGTGCTGTAATGCCCGAGGAACCCTCCGTGAAAAGAGTCGAAGTCGCGGTTGTCCCCGCTGCCACCGGTTTGACGCGCGACCAGAAGCGCGCCTTCTGGGCCGCCTGGGGCGGCTGGACCCTCGACGGCATGGATTCGTTCATTCTCTCGCTGGTGCTGGTGCCCGCGCTGCGCGAGGTCCTGCCCAATTCCGGAATCGCCGCCACCACCGCCAATGTCGGCTACTACGGCGGGCTGCTCTTCGCACTGTTCATGATCGGCTGGGGAACCGCTTTGGTCTGGGGACCGGTCGCCGACCGCTTCGGCCGCGCCCGCACCCTCATGTTCACCATCATCTGGTTCTCAGTTTTTACGCTGCTGGCGGCCCTTTCGCAAAACGTCTGGTCGCTGGCGCTCTTTCGCTTTCTTGCCGGCGTCGGGATCGGCGGCGAATGGTCGATCGGCGCATCGCTGGTTTCCGAGGAATGGCCGGAGAATCGCCGCACCTTAGGCGGCTGCCTCATGCACACCGGCTACTACGTCGGACTTCTGCTCGCGGCCTTCGCCAATTACTTCGTCGGCAGCCAGTTCGGCTGGCGGTGGATGTTCGTCCTGGGCGGCTGTCCGGCCCTGCTGGTCGCCTTCTTATATAACCGGCTGCATGAGCCGGCCCGGTGGAAGAACAAGCAAGCTGAACTGGGCGGCCGGCTGACCATGCATCGCGCCTTCCTGACATTGTTCTCGTCCCAATACCGCCGCCGCACCATCCTCAATTCGATCTACCTGGTCGCGTCCATCGTCGGCTTGTGGGCCGGTTCCGTGTACGTTCCCTCGGCCGTAACATATCTCGCCGATCGCGCTGGCCAGTCGGCCGTCACCGCCGCAAAGCTTGCCTCGTATGGCACTGCGCTGCTCGGAATCGGCACCATCCTCGGTGCTCTTCTGACGCCGCTGCTCATCCGCCGTCTTGATCGCCGCTCGACCCTCGCCGTCTTCTTCGTACTCATGCTGATTTTTCTGCCGCTCTCGTTCGGCTATGTCTTTTATCTCGGAACGAGCGCGCTGGGTTGGTTCCTTGTGTGCACGTTCCTGCTCGGATTGGGCGGCGCCAACTTCGTGGTGTATTCCTTCTGGATCCCCGAGCAGTATCCCACCGATTGCCGCGTGAGCGCCTTCGCGTTCACCACCAACATCGGCCGCTTCGCCGGCGCCGGCCTGACTTACCTGGTAGGCGCCGGCATTCGTCACTTCGGGACCCTCGGCACCCCGGTCGCCTTGACCGCGATCGCGTTTGCCCTTGGCCTGCTGCTATTGCCGTTCGGCGCGGAAACCAAGGGCAAGCCGCTCCCCTGACGCGCGTCCTGCTCCGGCCGCCTGTGATATCTTGTCTACAGGTCTGGCTCTCACCTGTGGCCCCCATGCCCAGCGTCAATTTCATCCTAAACGGCGCGCCCACAACGGTTTCCTACGAACCAGGAATGCACTTCCTCGAGGTTCTGCGCGAGGAATGCGGCGTCGTCTCGGCCAAAGATGGCTGCGCGCCCGAGGGTTCCTGCGGGTGCTGCGCCGTGATGGTGGACGGCCAGCCCGTCCTCGCCTGCCGCCGCAAGCCGGAACAGATGGAAGGCCGCACCGTCACCACCCTGGAAGGCCTCCCGGAAGAAATGCGCCGCGTCATCGGCGAGTCGTTTGTTCTCGAAGGCGGCGTTCAGTGCGGTTTTTGTACTCCCGGTATTGCGGTTCGCGCCTCCTCATTAATCGAGCGCGGCCGCACCGCCGATCGTGAATCGGTCGAGCAGGCGCTTTCCGGCCATTTGTGCCGCTGCACCGGCTATGCCCGCATCGTCGACGCCATCCAGACTGCCGGTGAGGTTTGGAACAATGGCCGCTCCGTCGCCGGCCGCCAACCGCGCCGGCATTCCTTCTTCGGCGAGCAGTTCGGGCGCCGCCGCACCACCACTCCGGGTAATGGCGTCGGCCAATCGCCCACACGTTATGCCGGCTTAGATCAGGCCTTGGGCCAGCGCCCGTTCATTGCCGATATGCGTGTCCCCGGAATGCTGCATGGTGCTCCGGTGTTGAGCGATCATCCGCGCGCGAAGGTCCTCTCGATTGATACGTCCGCCGCGGCAGGCATGCCCGGGGTAGCGCGCATTTTCACCGCCCCCGATGTCCCCGGCCAGCGCGGCACCGGATTGAACATCCCCGATCTGCCCGTCTTCGTGGCCGTCGGCGAGACCACCTGTTGCGTCGGAGACATGTTCGCCCTCGTGGTGGCCGACACGTTGTTCCACGCGCGCGAAGCAGCCAAGAAGGTAAAGGTCGATTACGAAGTCTACGAGCCGGTGACGGATCCGATCGCCGCCCTCGAGCCGGATGCTCCGCAAGTTCACGCTCCGGGCAATCTGCACGTGCATCCCAATCTTCTCGACACCACCGCGTTCTCGCGCGGCGATGTCGACGCGGCGCTGGCCGCCTCGACGCATGTCGTCGAGCAGACTTTCCGAACGCAGCCGATCGACCCTGCGTTCCTCGAGCCCGAAGCTTGTCTCGCGCTCCCTCAAGGCGAAGGCATCAAGGTTTTTTCCCCGAGCCAGGGCTCGACCTACGACCACAACCAGATCGCCAAGATTTTAAATCTGCCGCTCGAAGATGTAGATATCGAGCTCGCTGCCAGCGGTGGCGCGTTCGGCGCCAAAGAAGAGCTCTCGGTTCAGGCACAGACGGCGCTTGCCGCATATCTCCTCGGCCGTCCTGTGAGGGTGGTGCTCACGCGTGCCGAATCCACGCAGCTCCACCCCAAGCGCCATCCGATGATTTTGAAGTACACGGTAGGCGCCGATGCTGAAGGACATCTCCTCGCCGTGCGCGCCCGCATCATCGGCGACACCGGCGCTTACGCCGGCACCGGTGGTAAATGCCTGCTCCGCGCGGCCTGTCATTCCTGCGGCCCTTACCGCGTTCCGAATGTAGATATCGAATCCAAGGCCGTCTTCACCAATAACCCCACCAGCGGCGCCATGCGCGGCTTCGGCACCAACCAGGCGCACTTCGCCATGGAAGGCATAATGGATCTGCTCGCCGAAAAGGTGGGCGTCGACGGCTACGATATCCGCGAACGCAATGTGCTGCTTCCCGGTGACCAGTTCGCCACCGGCCAGATCATGCGCGATAGTTGCGGCATCCTGCAGACCCTTCAGGCTGTTAAAGATATTTACAAGAGCGCGAAGTACGCCGGCATCGGCTGCGGCATCAAGAGCACCGGCATCGGCAACGGCACCATCGATAGCGGCCATGCCAAAATCCGCGTACTGGCCGGCGGCGGTCTCGAAGTCCTCACCGGCTACACCGAGATGGGCCAAGGCGTATTCACCACCATCCGGCAGGCGGTAGCTGAGGAAACCGGTCTGCCGTTGGATCTGATGACTGTCCGCTGGGACAAGGAAATGGGCGCGAAGTGCGGCGAGACCTGGGCGTCCCGCGCCACCACTCTCAGTTGCGCCGCCGCGCAGCGGGCCGCTCGCCAGCTTGCCGATGATTTGAAGCAATCGAGTCTCGCCGACCTCGCCGGCCGCGAATACACCGGCGACTACGTCTGCAACTTCACTACGCGTCCCGGCACTCCCGAGGCTTTGCAAAACCCCACCACGCACCTCACTTTTAGCTACGCGACCCAGTTGGTGATTCTGGGAGAGGATGGACGCATCGAGCGCGTCGTGGCCGCCCACGACGTCGGCCGCGCCATCAACCCCCTGGCCTGCGCCGGCCAGATCGAAGGCGGCGTCCACATGGGTCTCGGCTACGCCTTGTCGGAAGATTTCCGGTGCACCGGCGGCCGCCCCGACTCTCTGCTGTTGCGCGATATGGGTATTCTCAAAGCCCGGCACACGCCTCAGATCGACACCATTCTGATTGAAATCCCCGACGAAGTCGGTGGCTACGGAGCCAAAGGCGCTGGCGAAATCGGACTGGTTCCCACCGCCGGCGCGGTGGCCGCCGCCCTCCACTCCTACGACGGCATACACCGCACAAGCCTGCCGATGCAGGACTCTGCGGCTGCCGCGCCGTCCGTTCCCAAATCGCGCCGCCGCGAAACTGCGCCATCACCCGTCGCCTGATTCACCGCGACCGCATCGCGGCCGCGGCTGTCCAATAGATTCTTGCAAAATTTCCGCGGCAGGCCTTGTCCTCGACATTTTCGTGTGATATTGTCGCTCCCCACAAGGGGGACCTGGCAATTCATGGGTCAAACAAAATGGGTGCGTCAAAACGTAACGAGGAAGTTTGAGTCGATCGCAGTCTTGTTTCTGTTGATGTTCTTCGCCTGTGCTGCCGCCTATTCGCAAGGCAGCAGCACAGGCCGGATCATGGGGGCGGTCACCGATCAGACCGGTGGCGCGCTGGCCGGCGCGACCGTCTCCGTCACCGATACGCAACGCGGCACAGTCCGAACTCTTACCACCGATCAGGCCGGCGCGTACAATGCGCCCGAGCTGACGCCCGGGTCGTATGCCGTCAAAGTGACCTATCCGGGATTCAAGGCTACCGAGCGCCAGAACATCGTGGTCGAGGTCGGCAAGGAATACCGCATCGATCTCATCGCTGAGCCGGGCTCGCAGTCCGAACAGGTCACCGTCGCGGCCGATCTCGCCCCGGTTGAAACCACGAGCGGCGTGCTCGGCGGCACCATCAGCAATCAACTCATTCTCGAATTGCCGGTCCAGGGCCGCAATTTCCAGAAGCTCCTCGAGCTGCGTCCGGGCACGTACCTCGCTCCCGGCAGCGGCAAATGGAGCCTCAGCTCCAACGGCATGCGCCGCGAGCACAACGTTTACATCCTCAACGGAATGGATACCGTCGAGGGGTTCTCGTCGCAAAGCGTCGTAAATGCCACGCCCATTTTCGGCGATGCCACCTCCATCGTGCCCATCGATGCCATCCAGGAGTTCAATACCCAGCAGGTGCCCAAAGCTGAGTACGGTTGGAAACCCGGCGCCGTAGTCAATGTCGGATTGCGGTCGGGCGACAATACGCTGCACGGAACCGGATACGCGTTCGGCCGCAGCGATTCACTGGATGCGCGAAATCCGTTCATCCAGGCGGGCAGCCCCAAGCAGGTGACGGAAATCGAAGACTTCGGCGGCACCGCCGGCGGCCCCATCAAGCGCGACCGCCTGTTTTTCCTGGTCGGCTACGAAGGCCAGCGCAATACCATCGGTGCGCCCTCCGGCTCACTAACCCTGCCCACGCGCGCGTCGTTAGGCAATCCCGGCCAGAGCGTGCTGGATGCCTGCAATGCCCTGCCCGCCGCCACGCCGCCGTCCGACCTGAGCCTCAAAATGGCCGGACTCACGTACGGCGGTCCGGGCCTGTGCGCCAAGGACGCGAGCAACACCGGCGTCTTTCAAGACCGCAACACCGTTTCCTATTCCGTGGCGCCGATTGGAACGGCGAATCTGCACAACGGGCTCACCAAGGTCGATTATCACCTCACCTCCAAACACACGATTTCGGGCGAGTACTTCATCGGCAATTACGAAGGCCTCGGGCCGCAGAATAATGCCGCTGCCCAGGATTACTGGTCGACCTTCACCCACGCCAAGTCGATGGTCATGGGCGCGCACTGGACCTCGCTGCCGAGTTCTTCGGTGGTGAATGAACTGCGCGGCGGATTCAATCGTGAAAACCAGCTCAGCTATCCCGGCGATTGCGTTGTGACGCATCCCGATTACAGCTATCTTTCGGGCATGCATTCGAATTCCGCGCTCACCGGCGCCGGGCTACCCGCGAATTGCGGATTCCCCTCGATCACGATCAATCCGTTCAGCGTCACTGGCTGCTGCAGCACGTTCCCGAAGATCCAGGGCCCGGACTGGACCGAGCAAGTCATCGACAACATTTCGTATATTCGCGGGCAACACTCCTTCAAATTCGGCGGCGAGCAGCGCCATCTGAGCTACAACGGCGGTACATATTCGGGCACTCGCGGCAGTTTCAATTTCACCAGCCTCACCAACTTCCTGACCGGTACGTTCAATCCCTCGACGCCGCCTCAAGTGCTCGAGGGCCAGCCGGCGCGCAGCATTCATGAGTGGGCGACCGCGGTATTTGCGCAAGACGACTGGCGGATCACTAACCACTTCAC